>Ga0265296_1000575_pt1 | contig 52517 bp, 48 predicted proteins | sample MunlanPumphouse1_FD_189073 | JGI IMG/M metagenome (GOLD analysis project Ga0265296, IMG submission 189073) | Groundwater microbial communities from a municipal landfill in Southern Ontario, Canada - Pumphouse #1 | ecosystem: Environmental > Aquatic > Deep subsurface > Groundwater | place...
GATCGAGCATGCGCGACGGGGCCTGCTGCAACGCGTGATGGTGGACAAGCTCGATCAGGAAGATCGCCTGCTGCCGCCCTGCGGTCATCCAGTCCCGGAACGCCAGATCCGCGAGCGCGGCGCGCACGGCAGTGTCGCCCGGCGCTATCTGTGCAGCCAGGTCGGACCATCGGTCGAAGAAAAGCTGATCGCGTTGCGCGGCATCATCGACGATGCGGTCGATCAATTGGTCCTTGGTGCCCATCCGCGCCGAGATCGCAGCGACGCTGACCCCGAGGCTCGACGCGAGCGGGCGCAGCGTCAATCCGGCAAAACCGTCGCGAACGATTATGGCGATGGCCGCATCGACGATCGCGTCCCGACCAATGCCGTCCCGGCCAACAGAATCGTTTACGTCCACGCGGCTGGGGCTAGCGCACGTCGTGCGCAACGTCACGACCGATCGGGCCTCATCTAGTGATGACGACACCGCACCCTCCCCTTACCGCGTCGCTTGTCGATGTGCCCGTGATCAAGCCGGTCAAGTCGATGGACCCGTACAAGCCCTGCTGGTGCGGGTCGGATGCCAAGTGGTGCCATCACCGGCGCAGCGAGCAAGAGCCGATCATCATCTTCGAGATCGAGAAGAAGATGATGGACAGGCTGCGCACCGGCTACTGCTCGTATCCGGATCCGGCAGCAGACCCTTGTGATGGCGGCGTGGTCAAGTTGCACACCGTGCAGCGCCAGGAGGGCTGTGGGCGATCGCCGAAGGTGGTCACGTCTTTACGGTGAAGCCGACGATGAAGGGGCTGCTGGACGGGGACCGCAGCAGTTTCCGCTACCTAGCGGTGCGATTCGACGCTTTGCTGCCGATGGTGGCGTGCGGGGCATTCCACGTCGAATACGACCTGGAAGGAACGCCGCTTCAGCGGCTGGGTCATGGCGACGCACCGTTCGAGGTGATCACGCTCACCGTCACCCTCGCGAACATCTCCGTGATGGCCCGGTGATGTGATGAGCAGCATCACGGGCCCCGCAGTGGGGAAACCATAAGCCACTGAACTAACAGGAAAATGCCGCTGACCCTTACGAACTTCGCATGTGACCCGCTATTCTTCAATGGCTTAGAAACAACGGGGCTACTTAAGCGAATTTTGGCAGGGTGTACCCCTGTCACTTATGAGGTTCGTCCGCCCGCGGGGGAGTGCGTCTTGAAAATGCGAAACCGATCCTCTCGAAGATGGTCGGCTCAGCCATGTCGCTGCGGGCTATTGCCTGGAGCTCTCGCAAGGTGTTTTTACAAGCGTAAGAAGATGCGTCCAGCGAGTCCTCGGCAGACTGATAGTCTGCACGAAGTGCCGCTTCGAGCCGCATGACGCAGTCATGTGCCGCCTCAGGCAGGATCCAGCTATGCCGGAAAGTAGTTTTTCCTAACTGGTCCATGGCCGTACGATAGATAGTCACACGACGGTTCGTGTCCTCGTCATCCCGGTCGTGGCGGAAAATTGCATCTTGATACGCGAGCTCGAGGTAACGTCGCATCTCGTTCAGGGCGTCAAGAATGTCAGAATAGGCGGCAGCCTTGCGATCCCAAACCTGCTCACGAACACGTTTGACCTCGGCGAACCGCGAACCAAGCCATACGGCGACAAGTGATGCAATTGAGCCGGTCAATAGAGAGGCGAAATCAGCCATCATCCCGAGGGAAGCAGACCTCGCCAGCCGAGGCAAGCACCCAGCTACTAGGTGGCGATTCGCCGCGTCGAAGTGAAGCGGTGTGTCATCCGTTCAGGCGCCAATGTGAATTGCGCCAACCGCGGTCCATTTCCCTAGACCAGCGGCCCTCGCAATGTCGCCGCCCTTGCGACCTAGGACTACTGAGTGAAGGGATAGCGCCGTGCTGACAAGCGCAAGGACCGCGACGAGAGCTCCGGCATCGTGCCACATGAGGCTTGACTGATCCTCGTAGCATGCGGCGTATCGTCGGCCGTCCGCCAGCAATTGTATCGTCGTTCCGGTCGTGGCGCCGCACAGCTTACCCACGCTGTTGAGGTTTATCTCAAGTGCGGATTCCGGATTCGGCGGTGCCAGAAGACAATGTCTTGCATCATCGTAGATGCCTGTCGGCCCGCGACCGATCGGCAGAACGAGCAGGGTAACTGCATGCATTCCACCTGCAGACGGCGCGGTACGGCTCTCCCATTCGCCGAAGCGCCCATCGAAGCGTCGCGACCGAAGCATCGTGCCCAGGCGTAGAAGACTTGCAAGATCCTCTTCCCCGGATTCCTGATCGGTAGACGCGTGGTGCGCACATCGAAGTAACGGACCTGACCATGCAGGGGCCGGACGACCGGGCCACCCCGACGACGTTCGCAAGGCTCTGTGCGTCCCATCGCCAGCGGATTCATTCCGCGTGGCGCGGAAGGGTAGCCCTCGAGACGATGGTGGGTGACTGGCATTCGCATCCGTCCGGGCCGTGCAGTCCGTCGCCAACCGATCGATCCGCCTGGAGGTGTCTGGTTCGCGGCAACGGCCTGCCCATGCTCGGCATCATCGACGCGGGAACGGAGCTGCCGGGCGTGTTCCTGACGGCCGAAAGCCGCGCGGCGGCCGGCATAGAGCTTGCCCCTGCCGACAATGACGTCGACGCATTCTTCTTCACGTCCTCCGGAACGATCGGCTGATCTAGGCCGTCGAGGACAGGCAATGATGTATCGCGGGTCACTCGGAAACGCGGTCACTGGCCGGGACCCGGCGATCAGGGGGTGGCCGCCCATGATCGGGAAACCGAAGCGACGGTGACAGCGACGGGCAGAGGTGCAACGTCGGCCATTGCGCTCGCGACATGCTGCTGTCGAGCCGTCCCGTCCCACATCTTGTCGGATAGACGACGGCGTACGGGCTGATCGAGACCCGCCCACCAGGTAGGCGTCATCTGTACGTTTTCGGAAATCTCAAAGCAGAACGCCGCGATCCGCGCCGCTTTTTCATCGTCGTCAATGGCGAGAAAGGAGTCGATGAACCGTCTGGGCGCACCAGTCTCGGGACCACGCCACGCGAATATGACGGACGTCCTTCCGCCAAAGCTGGTGATCGTGAAGGAAAGGTCGGCGGGTCTGACACCGATATTTCCGACGTCCTGCAGCCGCCGGCCGGCGAAATCCAGCTTGGGATAGAACGCGCAGGCGGTGGTGACCGGAAGCAGGCCGTCAAACTCGATCCGGCAGAAACGCACGTCGCTCCAGTCCTGCCGAACGAGACGATCGTCGAGCTCGGCCTTCTCGAAGAGAAGCAAATCGTAGCTGCTCTGCACGCCGCGCCCGTAGCTCAGACAGCTCGACCGGCCGGAGCGTCCGGCATACCGCCAGTCCCTCCATCTCGACACTGCGGAGATGCACGTCGCCGGGTGACGCTGTGAGGGAGGGAAACTGCTGATTGCAGCCGCTCTTCTAGAGCAGCCTCGTTGCTCCTCGATGCGTGCTCGCTGCCCTGCTGAACCATTGGTATCTTGCCCCTGTTCGGCACCATGTCGTTGCTCCCGCACAAAGGAGCATCGTCATGGCCCGTAACGATCCACAGACTGGCCCCTCCCCGACCGACGCCTGGCTGGGCTGTCCGTCCGACGCCGCCCCGATCACCGTCGTGCGCGCCAGTCTGGTCATGATCGGCGGGACGCATCATGTCGCGATCCTGCGCGAGCTTCGCTCCGGCGACGTGGTCCTGGCCGGCGGCCCGGTGTGGTCGAGGTCGATCGAAGACGAGATCGAGGCAGCGGACGTGTTCGAGGGCCTGGGGCTCGTCGGCGACCATCTCGTCTATCTCGCGGAGACCGCTCTCGTCCTTGCAACGTCCAGCGTGGACGACGTCGTCGACGAGCACCTGAGAAACGTTGCCGCGGAGCGGGAGAAGGAGCGTGCGAAGGCCGCCGAGAAGGCGGCCAAGTCCGAGGCGAAGGCGCTCCGCGACCGCACCATCGCCGTCTACTTCACCGGATCGGACAAGAAGAAGCTGGGGGTGGAGCTGAGACGGGGGCCCCACGCTCCGCCGTTCCTCAAGCTGACCTTCGGGGCGGAATGGGAGCGGGAACGCTTCTGGGACTGGCTCAAGTGGCAGGAGCACCGCCACGAGGAGATGGCCATCAAGGTGGAGGAAGCGGGCGCGGACGAGGTGGGCCGCGAGCTTCTGTACGAGATGCTGACGACTGAGCAGGCGGTGAAGAAGCGCGGCCTGGGTGCAGGCGGCCGGCGCCCGCTGCTCTTCTGGAGGGGCGACCTGTGATCACCCCCCGCTCGGGCGCCGTCGCCACCGAGACCTTCGTGATCGGCGACGTCGAACCATCGATCCGCATCGCCTTTCCGACGACGGCGGACGCCCCGACGCTAGGCCTGGATCAGCCGACCCGGCTGTCCGGCGGCGCGGCGCTGACGCCGGACGCGCTGTCGTCGGCGACGGGACTCGATCACGTCCCGGGCCTGCGCTCCTTCCTCGCGGAGGCGTGCCGGAGCCAGGCCGCGGCCGGGCGTAGCTGGTTCCGGCACCCGCCACTCGTCCTCGTCGGCGCCGCCGGATTCGGCCGCGGGCATGTCGCCCGCCGCATCGCCCATCTCACCGGCGTGCCGCTGGTGGAAGCCTGCGGCTCGGAACTGAACGATGCCGGCGAACGAGAAGGCCGGTCCACGCGCGGCATCCCCATTCCGGTCCTCGCCATGGCGCTGACACGCTGCGCCAACCCGATCGTCCTCCTGGATCTGGGAGAGAAGCCACTGGACCCGCTCGCGTCCCGACGGCTCGTCGAGATGCTGGATCCGGTCCGCACGGGACGCTGGCTGGACGAGGGGCTGGGATGCGTCTTCGACCTCTCCAACGTCTCGTGGATCGTGCAGGCGTCCGAGACGTCCCATTCCATCGCAGCCATCGAGGCGCACGGCGGCAGGGCGATCGCCACCGTCAGATGCGCCGATACGCGCGAGGAGCTTCGGCGCCTCTCCATCGCGCAGCAGGTCGCATGCGACGGAGAGGGCGGCGCCTCCGATCCTCATATGGTCGGCAACATCGTATCCAGGCTTCGGCGCCACTTCATGGATGACGTCCCCACCGGCAGGGCGCTCTTCGATCACGCAGTCGCCCTGCGCGACCGGGCTGGATCCGGCGAGTGAGACGCCGGCCGACGCAGCGCGCGCCGCCGATCGTTGTGCGCCCGAACTCCCATGAAGCGATCAGCAAGGAACGACGACCATGAACGACATCGATACCAGAGACCCTGCCTTGGGCACGCCGCCCCCCTCCGGCGCGCTCGTGCGGACCTCGACCGTTCGCACCATCGTGGTGAACGGCCGCAGCCACCTCTTCGCCGGCGAGGACATCGGGCCGAGGGATCTCGCCCGGCTGGCCTTTCCCGAGCAGGAGGGGCGCAGCTACGCTGCGCTGACGGTCGCCTACGAAGGCGGACCGCTCGGCGCCGCTTCCGGGCTGATGACAGGCAGCGTCAAGACACCGGTGACCGAAGGGCAGAGCTTCAGTGTCTCGCTCACCGACAAGTCCTGACCCGCAGCTGAGGCGCCTGCTCGACGAGGGTTACGACGCGACCCTCGTCGGCGGCATGCTGGTCGTGCGCCATGTTCCGTACGTCGCCCCCGGCGGGGGCGACGTGAGGCTCGGCACGCTCGCCGTCATCGCCTACATCTCCGGCAATGTCCTCGTGCGCCCGCACGGTCACATGGCGTGGTGGGTTGGTCAGCCCCCCTGCGATGCGGACGGCCATCCGCTCAAGCATCTGATCGCGGGCGCGGAATCGCGGCAGATCATGCCTGGTGTCCAAGCCGATCTGCAGCTCTGCAACAAGCCGAAGGGGCGCGAATTCCATGATCACCACGAATACGTGACCACTTACGTCGCGATCATCTCCGCACACGCCCAGCGCCTCGATCCACTCGCGACAGCCCGGGTCGGGGCGCCTGCGTCCCAGGTCTGCACAAGCAGTCCCTTCCGCTACGCCGACACCGCGACTGCCCGCGCCGGCACCGGCGCGGCAGCGGAGCGAATTGCAGGTCAAACGGTCGGGATCGTCGGGCTGGGCGGGACCGGCTCCTATGTCCTCGACCTCGTCGCCAAGTGCCCAGTCTACGCCATCCACCTCTTCGACGCCGACCGGTTCGAGCAGCACAACGCCTTCCGTTGTCCCGGCGCTTTCGCGATCGAAAATCTCCGCGCCCCGATCGCGAAGGTCGAGCTGCTGACCCAAGTATACTCGCGCCTGCATCGTCGCGTTGTTCCCCACCCGATGCGCATCGACGCAACCACCGTCCCCATGCTCGATCTGCTCGACTTCGTGTTCGTCTGCGTCGACGACGGTGCCGCCCGACCGCCGATCCTCGAGCACCTCGCTTCGCGGGGCATTCCCTATGTCGATGTCGGAATGGGGCTGTCCATGAGCGACGATGGTGTCGTCGGCGCGGTCCGTACGACGCTTGGCACGCCCGCGACGCACGATTCGCTATCATCGCGGATCCCGTCGACCGGCGATCCCGCCGGGCTGTACGCCTCCAATGTCCAGATTGCCGAACTCAACGCGCTGAATGCCGCTCTAGCCGTCCTGGCGTGGAAACGCATGTTCGGCTTCTATGCCACCGGTCGAGACTTCGATCACGGCATCTTCGTCGTCGAGACCGGAGCGATGCACCGCGAGGGACGGGTCGACCGGAAAGAGCAGGCATGATTGCGGACGCGACTGGCGGTGGCAGGGACGGCCATCCGCGGCACGGCGAGTGCCTCGATCTCGATTGATCTACGCACGAGAGTCGGGCTGCTCCAACCGTCCCGATACCTTCGACATGCTCCACCTCCCTTACGGCGCCGATCCGCTTCTCGGTCGCGGCATCGTAGAGCAGGCGCCGGCTCCCCTTGGCTTGCTCCGTCGCCGGTCCTGGTCACGGCTGACAGAGCGTCCGGTATCAGGCGACGAGCACGCGGCGGGACCCGCGTTCATGAGCCAGCGGCTCGTCCCGCGGGCGGCATCGACACGCTTCGCCAGAGCGGGTCCGCGGCTCTTTCAAAGCGTTGTCTCGACCGAATTTGACGCAGATCGGGGAGTGCGACGACCGGCATCGGCGCGGAGAGGGGCGGCGACGCCCAGGCGCTTCGATGTTCAGGAGGCTGATGAAGGGGGCCAGTCGCACGATTGAGCCTCTTTTCTCATGACGGTCCGCGGTCCCAATGCCCCCCTGTTGCCGACGCGGGCTCCTTCCTAAACGATCCCGACGCAGCTTTGACATTCCTCGTCGAAGCCCCGTATGGCCGCTCTGCCGCCTCACGGGAGGTGAGAGCCGCAAAGCGTCTTGGGTCCTTCCGCGAACATGCCCTCCTGCATGCGCCGCTGGCTGCTCAGTCGCCTCCGGCCAGGCGCTGCTCGGCTGTCCCGTGCCGCCGACCGGGCGCAGGTTCCCAGTCCACGCGTCGCCTTGGACCGGTTCTGCACGCAAGCCGAAATGCCGCCTCAGCCGGATGATTATATCGAAGGGAAAAGAGATGAGGTCACTCGACATGTCGGGCGTCGATCCGCTGCGCTGGACGGAGGTGCGCGAACGCGTCGCCGTGGTCGTCGCCTACCTCGCCATCGAGCGTCCCACGGAGGACGACCGAATGGAGCACGCGGGATATCTCGGCCTCGGCCGCACGCAGTTCCTCAAGCTGGTGCGGGCCTGGAGGACGCACGGAACGGCAGTCGCGATCGCAGGCGCCAAGTCCGAGCGCGAGAAGCCACGGACGGGCTGGAGGGCGCTTCCGCCCGCTTCGGAAAGCGTGATGCGCAACACGCTCGAAAGGCTCGGTCCCGACGTGAGACCGTCGGTCGCCACCGCTGCCGTGACAGCGGCGCTGAGGGCGCAAGGGCTCCAGACCCCCGATCGATCGACGGTATGGCGCCGGCTGATGGCGATCAGGCGGGATAGGGGCCACGTCGCGGACGCGGGCGACGTGGTGGTCGCGGAGTGCCGGGTGCGACTGCCGGTACTCACGGACGGCACGATCTCGATGCCGAGCCTCCTGATCGCGGCATGTGCCGCGGACGGCCTGATCGTAGCCGCGCTGACCCTGACCGACGAACGGCCGGATTTTGGCGGATTTGCAAGAGCGGCGCTGGCGGCATCGCGATCCGGCTGCCTGACCGCCGACCGCGCCTTCGCCGCCGCCTTCGACGGCGCGGAGGGACTGCGTCGGGTTGGACCCGGCATCGCGCGCACCAGCCTGTCGCGCATCATCGGGCGCAGACTCGGACGTCTGGAACTTCAGTTCAATCGAAGCCGCCGTCCCGCCGATCGACTTCTGCGCACGGACGACGACCGGCCGCTGGATCCTGCGGACGCGAGGCTCGCGCTGGAGGCCGCGATCGTGCAGCACAACGCGGCCCGTGGCGGATCAGGCGGGTTCAGGCTGCTCTGAAGGCCGGTGATGTGGCCGGCGTGCAAAGAACTCTAGCGCGGCGATCAGCCCCGCCGAAGGGCCCGACGCAGGGTCGCCTTCGAGATCCGGCAGTATCGCCGCGTTGTGGATCTCGACCTCGACCTGAAGGCGAGCGGCGTCGTCTACGGCATCCTCCGCCTCCTGCGCATCGCCGCCCGTCGACTTCGCCAGCCGATCGGCCGAGAGGAAGAGCATCCGGCCCATGCGGTCGCCCGCCGCCCTCCGCAGATAGCGCCCTGGCTTTCCGGCAGGCTGCACCACCGGCAGCTCGGCCGACGCTGCCCCGACCCCGATCTTCAGAAGACCGTCGTCGAGGCCGGTGACCAGCTCGGTCTGTTCCAGCCGCTCAGCCCACGCGACTTCCTTCAGCGATCCCGTCCCGATGCGGCGCAGCGCGTCGCCCGCGGCCAGACCGTAGCCATGTCCGGCCCGCCGGGCGTCTCCCAGCGCGGCACCGAGTACGAGCTGCGTCCGGCGATCGACGATCGCGAACGCTGTGCGCTCGGGCCGATCCAGATTGGCCATCGTGAATGCGCAGCAGTCGAAGTTGAGGTGGACGCCCGGCCGGGTCCGCCTCTCGCGCCTGCGCTGTTCCTCCAGCACCTTTCGGCGCAGCGTAGCGAAGCTCGGGATCTGACCCAGGTCGGCGGCGGCGAGAACGGCCAGCCGTTCCACCACCTCGCTGATGACGATCCCCCCATTGGCGGACACCTCGTCGAACGCCGTCGTGACATGCGCGCCGACCGCATGATCGTAGTCGCTCACGCGGGCCCGCGGCGCGGCGGTGAGCACTTCCACCGACGCCAGCGACGGTGCCGCCCGCCACGCTTTGGCCATCTCGTAGGAGTGGTTCTTCTTCAGTCCGGCCGCCGCTGCCGCCGCCGCCGGCTCTCCGGATCCTTCTTCCGGCTTCCACCCGGCGAGCGCGTCCATGCGCCTCATGGCGACCTCGCGCGGACGCTTCGACATCGCGAGCCATAGCGCCAGCTCCCGCATCGGCAGCGGATCACTGAGGAGGCGGTTCAGCCGTCGATCGAACTCGATGTGCGAGAGTCGATCCACTCATCACGTTCACCTGCCGCATTCCCGCCTGTCATCTTCGAGGCCTAGCAGGTCGCAGCCACGACAGTCCAGAAAGTTCATCAGCATGTGACTTATTACTTACGCAGGAGGCTGGTCACGCCTAGATGAAAGTCACAGGATGATGAACGTTATGCCGGAGGTCGGCGGGGTTCGACGGAGGTCACGGGATGGATCGTCAATGGAAAGCGAGTGAAGTCTGCTTCAGGCCCTTTTCCCGCAAGGGTACGGGACCACCGGCCGGCATGGGCCACGGCTTAAAGTGGGCCGGCCCGCGATAGTCGACGATGGCAGCCTGAAGCCGACCGCACGACGACACACTGCCTGACAGTGACGAACATGACGAGCCGCCTGGCCAGGCGGACCCGACACCTGTCGGCGAGGGGGCTGTCGGCAGTCGACGATCTGCGCCCTCGGGAGAAGTAAGTATGCATGACATCTATGGCTCTGGCGACCGTCTCGAACTCGGCGCGGAAGCGCGTCGTCCCGGCGCCACGATCGTTCTCCGCAAGGGCCGCTCGGCTCCGCGGACGGCTATCGTCGCCGACGACGTCGGCGACGTCGATCGCCTGGAGCGGTTCGTCGCCTCCTGCCCGGACGTCAGCGGCTTCCGCTTCGATGCGCTGGCCATCCACATCGACGACTGGTCTCAAGTCCGCAAGATCGGCGTCCACGCCGTCGTGGAATGCCTGTTCAGGACGTGGCTGGTCAGCGTGCACGAGGACGGAGCGGACGCCTTCCGGGCGACGTGCTACCTAGATGCCGCCGCGCGACAGCTCGGCCTCCTCCACCAGGTCGTGACTCCCATGGCTGTCGCATGCTCGTCGGCTAGGTTCGCGACGCTGCCCGGTCTGACACAGGCTCTCAATCGCCTTGAGACCCTGTTCGGTACGATGCTGTTCGATCGGCGCACTACTGGCGTTCTGGTGACACCCAACGGAGCGCGCATTCTGCAGCGTACCCGGCGGGCTATGCACAGCTTCACACGTGGCTGCAGGGCCGTGACCGGGACCTATGGAGTAGAGAAGTTCGATCGCTACCTAACGACACCGCACGTCCGCGGTCTGATCGCGCTGGCGGAAGCTGGCGGCTTCTCGAGCGCGAGCGAGACCGCAGGCATCTCCGCGCCGTCTCTGCACCGTGCCGTTCGCGGATTGGAAACGCTGTCAGGCACTAGTCTCGTCGAGCAACGGGGCCGTGGCGTGGAACTCACACGCGCTGGATCGAGACTTGCGCGAAGTTTCATGATCGGGGTCGCAGAACTTGCTGCGGCGCTTCAGGAGACCGCAGACCGGGGCGGCCACCTCTCCGTTGGGGCAATGGCGTTGTCGCGGTCCCTGCTGCTGCCAGCGACGCTGGCGGATCTATTGAAAGAACAGCCAGATGTAACAGTCGACGTTCTAGAAGGGTCGTATCTCGAGCTGGTCGAACTGCTCCGCAGCGGCAAGATCGCCATTCTCATCGGCGCGCTCCGTGATAACCCCGGGACAGACCTTTTTCAGGAACCACTATTCGCGGATCGACTCACCATCATAGGACGGGCCGAGCATCCGCTTGCCGGCAGCGTTGCCGGGTTTGAGCAATTGGCGGCCTATCCTTGGATTGTCGCCCGTAGAGCGTCGGGCCTGCTTGATAGGTGGCAGAAGATGTTCGATCGGTCCGGGATGGTGCGTCCGGAGGCACCCATACAATGTGGATCCGTTGCACTCATCCGAGGCGTCTTAGTTCGCATCGACTTCCTGACTCTTCTTTCGAAGGACCAAGTTAGTGCCGAGATAGATTCCGGCGCGCTCGTGAAGATCGATTCCTACATACCTGATACCATGAGGACGATCGGCGCAATTACCCGTCGCGATCAGATACCGACGAAGCTACAAATATCGTTCATGATCTGCCTGAAAGAAGTTGCCGCGAATGTAGGAAGCGATCCTTCGGATCATGCGACACCGAGAGCGCGCACCTGAAATCGCGACGGCGGGCGTCGCCTCGTCGGATCGGCGATCGATGCATAGAAGTCGAGGAGGCCTGTCCGCGCGCCATTTTCGGCGCGGTCGCCCGATTCGGGATCGTCGAGAGACGCTCCGACGAACGATCATCAACTGTCCCGTCGAGCGGCGGCCCGGCCCACCGCTGGCGCCGCTTCCGCACCCCCCCGAGTCGACGGCTTGAACCGAAGGCATATGCCAAAGGAGGAGACATGAACTATCGTGATATTGGATTACCGAACTACCTCGAACTTGCCATGTCGGACGGCAGTTGGAGGGGCGTCCATTTCGTCGACGGCGACGCCAGGAGGAAAGCTCTGCGGTCGGGTCGCGGTGAACTCGACAGGATCGCGATCGGGGTGGGGCTGCTTCCGGTCGGAAGCAGCCTCGTATCTCGGCCAAGCGTGGATCTGGAACCCGGGCTGTCCCCCGGCGATGTTGCGGGCTCGCGACAGCTCATTTCCGGTACTCTGGTGGGCTTCCCCGATGAAGACGACTTCGATCCGAGCGACGACATCACGCCCGAGACGGATGCCACGGCGCGGGAGGTTCGACCTGCGTCCGCGGGACGCTAACACGGGCTGGTGGATGCGCTTCAGGCCGAGCGCGGCAGTGCTACCCATGCGGCATTCGCGCTGCTCGTCGATGCGCTCGACGGGGTTGCCGAGGGTGATCCCGACCGCGGCGCGATCCGATCCTGCTGCAGCCTGCATCCCGATCCGACGAGGGATCTCTACATCAACCGCGGCGGAACGCGCTTTCAGTGCTTTTCATGCGGAGCAGGTGGAACGGAGATCGACTGGCTTGTCGTACGTCGTGGCGTATCCCGCCTGGAAGCTGGCGGAATCGTCGCTGCGAGACGCTGAACGGGAATGCTCCTCTCGGACGGCGAAGTGATCGCACGGCAGGCGCGTACGTCGCGATCCGAGCCGCCGTCGGCGCGCTCCGGCGTCATGACGATCATCGCTCTATCGATCGTACGACTTTTCTCACACTAGGCCTGAGCGCCTGGATGATGGCGTCGAAGGCAAGTCGCCGCTCCGAGAAGGTCGCGGCGCCGAGCACCGGATGGACCTCGACATGACGCTCTTCGACGCGCTCGCTCGCATGAACGGACGCGTTGAACCTATCGGCCGATGAGCGATACGGTCTGGCCCGGCGATATTTGGTCGGGACGTCCGGGACGCGGCTTCGCAAGCACGCCTTTCGGGAGGCGTTCCCTTATTATGGCCGCTTTACATACACGGCATCATCGACGCCGCTCTACTGTGCCCGTACTCCATCCGACTCCGGCGGGGATGGAGGCACCGCCGACGTCGAACGTCGGGAACCCGCTCCCGAGCGAGCCGCCGGCGGAGTTATAGATGCGCGATCCCCGATACGATATCCTGTTTGAACCCGTGCAGATCGGTCCCGTCAGGACGAAGAACCGGTTCTATGTAGTGCCCCATGCAACGGCCATGGGGATGACGGCACTCGAGCAGATGATTGCCTTCCGTAGGGTGAGGGCGGAGGGCGGCTGGGGTGTCGTCTGCCTGGAAGAGACCATGATCCACGAGACGTCGGATCACGCGCCCCTACCGGATCCGCGGATGTACGACGACAAACACATCGAGCCGCTGTCGCGGGTCGTCGCGGCCATCAAGGAGCATGGCGCGCTGGCAGGCGTCGAGCTTGCCCATGCGGGTGCCTCGGGTCCTGCCATCTACCATCGCGAGCATCCGCTATCACCTACGGGCAAGTACCCGCATTACTTCATCAACCCCATCTCCGCGAGGACGATCGACCGGCAGGACATCGCCAATTTCCGCCGGTGGTACCGCGATGCCGCGCTGCGGGCCCGTGAAGCGGGTTTCGACATCATCTATGTGTACTGCGCGCACAACCTATCGCTGCTGCAGGACTTCCTGGACACCCGCGTGAACAAGCGTACCGACGAATACGGGGGCGTATTCAAGAACCGTGTCAGGCTGCTTCGCGAGACGCTGTCGGACGTCAAGGACGCCGTGGGCGACAAATGTGCGGTGGCGGTACGCTTCGCCGTCGAGGACCGGCGCCGTGCGTCCAACATAACGGCGCTTGAGGATGGTCGACGCGTCGTAGAGGCGCTGGCGGACGTCCCGGACCTGTGGGACGTGAACGTCAGCGACTGGGCGTGGGACAGCGGCAGCAGCCGCTTCTTCGAGGAGGGGCAGCAGGAGCCGTTCATCGATTTCGTCAAGAAGGTCACCAGCAAGCCTGTGGTAGGTGTGGGCCGTTTCACCTCGCCCGACGCCATGGTCAGTCAGATCAAGCGCGGCGTGCTCGACTTGATCGGTGCGGCGCGGCCATCGATCGCCGACCCGTTCCTGCCGAACAAGATCGATGCCGGCCGACAGGACGACATCCGGGAATGCATCGGCTGCAACGCCTGCACCGCGGAGGTCATGACCTCGTCCAGGATCCGCTGCACCCAGAACCCTTCCGCCGGCGAGGAACACGTCAGCGGCTGGCATCCGGAGGACGTGTCCGAGGCGCACGATCCGGACGCGTCCATCCTCATCGTGGGCGGCGGGCCCGCCGGTCTGGAAGCGGCTCATACGCTGGCGAAGCGCGGATACCAGGTCTCGATCGCAGACGCGGGCAGCGAGTGGGGGGGGCGGCTCGTGAGGGAGCGCCGGCTGCCGCGTCTGAGCGCCTGGGGCCGCGTCGTCGACTACCGGGTCGGTCAGTTGCAGACGATGCCGAACGTGAACATGTATCTCGACAGTCCGCTCGGCGCCGACGACGTCGCCGGGTTCGACGCGGACCACGTCATCGTTGCCACAGGTGCGAAGTGGCGTGGCGAGGGCGTCGGCCGCAATCACGATGAACCGATCCCCGGACACGACCTTCCCCATGTACTGACGGCCGAGGACATCCTCGACGACAGGCTGCCGGAGGGTGGGCGCGTCGTGGTCTACGATGAGGACTACTATTACATGGCCGCCGTAATCGCCGATCGTCTCGCCAAGGCCGGATGCAAGGTCACCTACGTAACGACCGCCAGCGATCCCTCACCGTGGACGCACAACACGCTCGAACTCGTCCATGTCATCAACTCGATGAACGAGGCGGGAATCGAGATGGTGGTCGGTACGTCGATCGTTTCAATCGCCGAAGGCAAGGTCACCGTCAGTCGGCAGCTCGACGGTCGGGAGTGCGAGATCGCCGCCGATACCGTGGTGCTCGTGACGGGTCAGGTCTCGAACGAGGCGCTCTATCATCAGCTCGTGGAGAAGCGAGACGCCGGCCTGATCCGCTCGGTGGAGCGGATCGGCGACTGTCTCGGTGCCGGACAAATTGCGCAGGCCACGTACGACGGCAGGAAGGCCGGCATGCGGTTCGGGACAATGGCCCGATGATCTGTCCGGACGGCCGGGCGTCCGACCCGGCCGTCCGGCTCACGGGCTGGGAGCCTGGATGCCAGCAGTGAGGAAGTTGACCATGTGCGCGAGCATCTCGTCCTTCGATAGTTGCTGTATCTTCCCCTCGGTCAGATCCTCGATACGACCCAGGTCGTTCAGCATGAACAGGTAGGTGCCTACCAAGAACGCCATGCGCAGGCCGATTGTCCTCTTGGGGATGTTCGGGAGAATGTCGGCTAGCGCATCGACGTACCGCCGGACCGATGCGTCGTAGACCTCGCGCCGCAGTCGCAACGCATGTTCTTCCGGCTCGGCGTGGAGGCGCGCCTGAAGGCGAACGAACGCCGCACCCGCCTCGCCGCTGTACTTGAGGTCCCATTGAGGCTGTAGATAGGCGCGGATGATCGACTGGACCGACAGGGGCTCGCCGCTTTCCAGCAACCGGTCGAGCAGTACGTGGCGATGTCCGGAGAGCAATCCGCCGCGGCGGCGGTAGACCTCGTCGAACAGTTGCTGCTTGGTGTCGAAATAGTACCGTATGAGGCCCTGGTTGACGCCGGCGCGCTCCGCGATGTCACGGATGCTGATTCCTGCGTATCCGCCTTCGGCAAACGCCACCTCGGCCTTGTTCAGGATCGACTCCCTGTGATTGGCATCCTTACGTGGACGCCCGGGCTTACGCGCCTTCGCCGTGAGGGCTTCCCGCTTCGCCTCCTCGGCACCGATCGCTTCGACTTCCATCCCAAGCGCTTCCGACATCATGGTTTCCCAGGCAGTAGCCCGGATCGGGCGGGCTAGGAAGTCACCTGTCCCATGTCCTTGTCGCGGCCGGCGGTCTCATCAAGCGTTCTAGCGAGCCACCGGATCATGAGGTCGGCGATCTCGTCGCTGTTGGTTTCGCTCATGAGCATGTGGCCGTTACCGGTGATGCCGTGCTCCTCAAGCAGGAAGTGCTCGAAAATCGGCGCTCTCGCTCGCACGAAGGCGGCAGCGCGGCTGTTCGCGTCCCGCATCCACGTCGCTTCACCAGTTACGATGGCGATGGGCCTTGCGAACGGATCGTGATGACCTCGGTAGGGTAACGCGGCCAAACCGTTGTCGAAGCACCCCAACGGATGGACCATGCCGGGGTATCCGAACGGCTCCGCCGCGACCACGGCCACCACGCTCGGGCCCCCAATCGCGGTCAGGGCCCAGCCGCAAGGCCCGCCCATCGAATGACTTACCACAATCGTAGGCCCGGTCAGTTCGAACAGTTGCTCGGCGACCACCTCGACGTGGCGTTGGCTGGCGCCGAGCGTGGCGGCCATCGGCCCCTGTCCAGCCATGAACCTATCGCCCGCTCGCGGATTGACGGGCCACCTGTCGTGCCTTGCGGCTTCCTTCCACAACGCGTTTTCCGCGACCTCCACGAAACGAGGGTAAAGCGCTTGGTAGTCGGCGGCCGGCTGCTGGGGACCTAGCACCCTGTCGTTCCAGGTCGAGCGCCCGTGCCCCGGACGGTCGATGACATATGTGGCGTATCCCGCACGTAGAAAGCGATGTATCCATCCAGGTCTACCGTCGGGTGTCCGCAGGAAGTCGGCGCCCTGACCCCCGCCGCCGTGCACCAGAAGCACGGAGACGGGTCGCCGGTTCATCGGGACGAACCACTGTACGTAGGCGTTGATCCCGGGCCAGTCGCGGTCTCCGTCATGAACGCGTCCAGTGGTCAGGAAAACGCCTCCGAAATCTGCCAGCTCGAAAGAGCGCGGATTACTCAGAACTGCGTCTCCATCTGCTTGGTGAAGCTGAGCTCGCGCTCGAGGAGCCGTTTATCCCCGGCGACCGTGCGCAGGAATTGGATGCGATCGTCCTTATCCTGTCCATCCTTCATGTGGTAAAGGCTGCGCAGGTTTCCGGACGCTCGAGGAGAAGTGATCTCCGCGAAAACACGCCGCCGGTCGCGCTCGTAGAACTCGAGCATTTCCTCTCCCGCGCTGTCGTGGATGACCCGGTTCAAGGCGCCGATCAGGGCGAAGGCGTCGAACATGCCACCGGTCAGGCCGAGACCACCGGTCGGATTCGTCACGTGTCCGGCATCGCCGACGAGCAGGATGCGGCCGACGCGCATGCGGTCGGCGATGCGCTGGTGCATGCGATAAGGGGAGTAAGCGAGGACTTCATACGGCAGATCCGGCAGGTGATCGGCGAACATCTCGCCGATGCGCGCCTCGATCCCCTCGATCGGCAGGTCGGGATCCTCGACGAAGGTCACGCGCCAGACTTCGGGGTCCTCGATCTTGCAGATGATCGACCCGTGCTTCTGATCGAGTTGCATGACGGACTTCGGGTAGTCGCGCGAGGACAGGTCGATTCTCGTGTTGGTTGCGACATAGCGCTCCGGCCAGGTCGTTCCGAGGAACTGCAGGTTAAGCACGTTCCTGCGCACGGTGCTGTTCGCGCCGTCCGCTCCGATGAGGTAGTCGCCTTCGATCACGGAAGGCCCGTCTGGGCCCTCCACCTCCACTATGACACCGGCATCGGTCTGGCGGCAGGAGGTGAGCCGGGTGCGGAGCAGTATCTCGACGTTCGGAAGCGCAGAGGCGCGCCGTGCCAGGATCTTGGAAAGAAGCCCTTGGTGAAGGTGCAGCGCGTGGCCGCCCATACCTTCCGGCGACCACTCCCACTCGATCATCTCGCCGGTGCTGTGAATGTGCCAGCCGAAACTCTGTCGAAGGAAGCCTTCGGCGAGGCAGTCCTGCAACAGTCCGAGACGTTCGAGATGAGGCAAGACGGGGTAGTGGTAGACGAGCGCGCGCGGCTTGTCGTTGAACCGATCCTCCGCCTCGAGGATGGTGACGCGCGTCCCCTCCTTCGCAAGTCCGAATGCCGTCAGCAGCCCTATAGGCCCTGCTCCTACGACGATCACATGCTGAGCCATTTCCGTCCCTCTCCTTTTTTCGTCTGAGTACTCAAGTACTCATGTTCTCGCATCTAGAGCCGTCCGAACCATTCGATGACGTCAGTCGCGTCGGTGACGTCTCCGTACTTCTGCGAAATGTCGTACAGGCTCGCCTCATGGGGATCCGAAGCCCGGTCGGCGCAGCAGTCCCGCGGCACGAGGACGGTGAACCCGGACTGGACCGCGTCGACCGCCGTGGCGCGAACGCAGCCCGACGTCGTCGCCCCGGTTATTACCGCGGTATCGACGTGAGCCGCCGTCAGAAGGGACGCCAGGTTCGTGCCGTGGAACGCCGACGCACCATGCTTGACGACGATGGGGTCACCTTCAACGATTCCCGTCGCCACATCGATCTCGACCAGCCGACTCCCCGCAAGAAGCGCTCTCATGCCAGTCGCCTTCCGTAGCCAGGGCAGCGTCTCTACCTCCCAAGGCTGGTAGGCGATCGTCGTATATATGACTGGGAAGCCGCGGCTTCGTGCCAGGTCGGTGATCTCACGGGTCTTGGCGATCTGCGCGCGCATGTCCGCCGCGGTCGGATAGCGCGTGTCCGTGAAACCGTAGCTGAAGTCCACGACCACGACTCCCGGTCGTGTTCCGCGGGGCACCTGCCGGCCGAAACCAGCCTTCTCATAGACATCAACCTGCGACATCGTACACCTTGCGACCGCTCGCGAGCAGCTCCTGTGCCGCGATCGCGCCGTTCAGCACGACGGGCTCTCCGTCGAGGAACAGCGAGCAACCTCGCAGCGGGATGTCCAGATGACAGTCCGTATCGTTCGCGCCGCCGAGTTCGTTGTTCGGACCGGTCGAGAAGAGTACGTTTCCTAGGAAGCTGCGCGGCTCCATGCCCATGCCACCGGGGAACTCGCCCGGCGTCATGCGATGCCATTTCGCATCCGGGTTCATGCCCCAGCCGATGTGGCTCATGGCGAAGCCCCGAGGATCGTCGAAGTCGGCCATGTAGGATTTCACGATGTCCGCCTCGAAGCCGCCCCGGATCGAAGTCACGATGCCCTTCTCGATCGTGTACGTGATGGGTTCGCGAACGTAGAGATTCTGTGGAAGCAGGACATCTCCTGGGGCGACGACGAACTGACCGTCCACGCCATCATCCGCGCCGCCGGTAAAGACGAAGCCGGAAGGCCAATGGTCCCAACGACCGGGCTCGTCCGTGCAGGCGTATTCAGTCACGGTCGGGTAGGTGCCGAGCTTGTAGGTGACGTCGGTACCGTGCGGCGAGGTGATGTGCATCGACTTCGCCCCTGCCAGCAGTTCCCCGGCGATCTCCACCTTCTCGCGCAACTCCCGGGACGGAAGCATGCGAGCCAGCAGTTCTGGCGGTTCGACGACCGTCAGCACCCGCGCCCCGGCGGCCTGGATGGCCATCTGCTCGGGCGAGAACAGGAGGAAGATGCAGTCGATCACCATGTCGACGCTCTTCAACGCCTCCACCGCTTCGGGCATGCGCGCGAGCGGCGTCTGACCGACGGCCCAGCTGCCCATCGGCGGTGGGGCGGGCAGGCGCATGTGATAGATGTTGGCCTTCAGCGCCCGACCTGCTGCAAGGAAGGCGTCGGCGTAGTCCAGACGCTCATCTCCCTGGGTGAGCACCACTAGCCGCTCGTCGGCCCGTACGCCCGACATCTTCAACTGATGGAGGCATATCTCTGCGAAACTAGCGTGATCCATGTGCGGCCTCGTCGATATTTGCTTTGAAGCCTGCGACCGCCTGCAGAAATCCGTTCAGATCGTCCCACGGGATCATGTGCCCGGCTCCTTCGACCGTCACCACGTCCATGGCTGGCGCAAGCGACCGGATCTCGGTGACGTCCTTCGCCTCGATCACGGGCGAGGCTCCAGCGACGATCAGTCGCATCGGTACGTCGATATGCGGCAGGTCGGCATGGACATCGTCGGCGTGGAAGCCGTCATAGGCGGCGTTGATGGCGTGCAGTTCGCATGTATGGAGCCACTCCGCGCGCAGCGCTCGTTGTTCGACCGTCCATGTGGGGCAGAACGCCTTCATGTCGTCTGCCGAGCACCCGCGCTGTGCGAGTAGGATCGAGTCCTCGTACCAGGCCCAGGCCGAAGGATAGACGCGCCGATCTGGTCCGCTGACCGGCGGATCGGCCAGGATCAGACCGCCGAACGCTTTCGGCGCCTTTCTCGCAGCGCGTATGGCCGTGCGCGCGCCCATCGAATGACCGAGGACGACCGGACGGTCGAAACCGAGCTTCGACACCAGATCCACGACATCGTCCGCCATCGCATCGAGCGAATAGTCGAGGTCGCCCGCTTGGCTAAGTCCGCGTCCGCGGACGTCAAGGACATGCACCTCGTATTCGTCGACCAGACCGGAGGCAACGAAGTCCCAGGTGACCGCAGGCGACGTGATTCCGGGAACGAGCAGCAGTGGGTGACGCCCGGATCCGACATGTCGCACCAGATGATGCCGGATGCCGTTCGCGTGAACGTTGTAACCGAATGGGACGACCATGGTCAGAACGCTCCCGACAGCAGCGTTCCGCCACCGGGGACCCGCGTATCGAGGTCGAGCGCCCGCAGCATGGCCCAGGTCGTCGCGATCGCGGCCGTCAGCACCGGCTTTCCGACCTGCGCCTCGACGATCGATACCGCCGGCAGGGACGGCATCTGAACGCATGCCGACAGCACGATTGCATCCACCTCCGACAGATGCTCCATCGAGGCGACGATGCCGGGGAGCTTCGCAGGGTCGTGCGCCGCGACGGCAAGGTTGTCGGAAATCTCGAGGGCGCGCCACTCGACCACGTCGATCCCCTCGGCGCGAATGTAATCCACGACGAGTTCGGTCAGCGGCTTCATGTACGGCGCAACGATCGCCACGCGCTTCGCGCCGATCGCCTTGATCGCATCGACGAGCGCACCTGCTGACGATACGACCGGCGCCGGGTTGCCGTTGTCTGCCGTCGCCTGATGCAGCCGCTTCTGCGACGCCCGGTGGTATCCCTTGCCCATCGACATGATGGCGACGAGGCACGCGTAGCCCATGACGTCGACCGCGGCATCGGAGAGTTCGATGGCGCATTCGTCACTTGCGGCGTCCATCCTGGACAGCTCCTCCTTGGTCACGTGCTTCATGCGCATACGTGCCGAGTGGAAGGTGAAGCGCTCGGGGGAGATGGACTCCCGCGAACGCAGGAGTGCCGGGATCTCGGTTTCCATCGTCACATTCGAACTGGGCACGATCTGCCCTACGCGATAGGCTTTCAACGCCCTCTCCTCTGCTGCGAATGGAACGTTAATTCGGCATATGTATAAATACAAGGCGTAATCGAAAGCCGTGTCATCCTATGCCGATCTGCACCCTCGATCGTTGGCTTAGGTGTCGTGTCGTCCGGCATACTACAGCCCGCCAGAGGTCTTGCCGTGATGCTATCCATCTTCAAACCTCTTGATTTATCCACATGTATAATTGATTGAGGAGTCTCACGGCGTTGCGTCTCAATGGATACATGTCCGTCGTCAGGTTGTGTCGCGCCGTCTGTCCGGCGGTCCGTCGAGCTGGCGTAGTACGGCGGCATCGGTTCGGACGACTTGGCGGTTCCGGTCTCGCCGATCAGGCGAGACCGCCGCGTCGTGACCGGGAGCGTGGAGAGGAGCGCGCGTAATGGCATCGCATTCAAGGATGGTGGATCGATCGAATCCGGCCGATCTTCGGAAAGGCGTGGTAGGAGACGTTCGCCTGCTCGATGATGGTACGCCCCCTTCGGATCCGTGGCGGATAGTCGACTCGCACTCGTCCACAGCCGCACTGGAGGCTCTTTGCGATGGAGTGGGCTGCTCGTCGCTCTTCGAGGACGCTGGAGAACGCGCGCTTTCCGAACGACGCCGCCGTACGGGGCGCATGCAGGATGATGCCCGAGGGGATGCCCTTAACGCAGCGGACCCAGCTCTCGGGTCGGACCCGCCGCTCGTGAGACGACTGAAGGAAGTTGTCCTGACGGGGCCGCGCTTCGACGCAGCGGAAGCCGACGTTGCACGGGAACTCGGGCTGTCGGGCAGGACGCTTCGCCGCAGGCTCCGTGAGTTGGGAACGACGTACGCATGGACGCTGGCTGAAATCCGGTTCGCATTTGCCAAGCGGTGTCTTGCGGATCCCGGCCTGACGATCGGCGAGGTCGCGGACCGCGCAGGCTACACCGAGGTCAGCAACTTCCGATGCGCCTTCAAGCGCTGGGCCAACTGTTCGCCTCAGACCTTCCGCAATTCTCTCGGAGTGCCGTTCGACAATTGACGGTACCCGTTTGACGAACCCGTCCGGTCACAGGCCACAAAAGAGGTCCGGCCCGGTCGGCTCTTTCCACAATACGACGAAAACCCCAGGAGCAAGCATGTCCGACCTTTCCGACAACACGACGGCATTCATGAATACGTTCAACGACAAGGACTACGACCGAATGGTCGAGTTGCTTTCCCCGGAAGCGGTCTACGTCGATCCGAACGGGATCGAGCATCGGGGCAGGGCGGCGATCGGCACCTCGTTGAGGTCCATCTTCGATGGCACGCTTGGCGACGTCAGCTACGACGTGACCTCGACTATCCTCGACGAGCCGAATGCTCGCGCGCTCGTGACCTGGACGATGATGATGACGGCGGCGGATGGATCCAGGTCGATGGTCGATGGGCTCGACATCCTTCGCTTCGAGGACGGCAGGCTGGTGTCGAAGAACGCCTTCTGCAAGGCCGAAAGCCTGGCGATCAGGTCGGTCGGCTAGGCGTTGCCTCCCCCCATCCGCAAGCGGCGGATGGGGGGTATGCGCGCATCGCGATGCCGCGGCTAGGCTGAGACGGAGCCGACCGGATTCGTAGCGCGGAATGACAGGTCATGCTGGCTGAGCGGAAGCGACCGGATGCGCGGCCCTCCAGCAGCGTGTATGGCGTTGAGCATCGCTGTCATCACGATGGGAACGGCATCCTCGCCGACGCCGGCGGGATGGTCGTCGCTCTCGACGAGTTCGATGCGTATGTCGCGACACGCGGTTGCGAGCCGCGCCACGTTGTGGTCCTGGAAGTTGCGCTCCACCACGCGACCGTTCTCGAGGGTGATCTTTCCGTAGAGCGCGGTGGTGAGCGCCCAGAAGATGCTGCCCTCGACCTGCCCCCGTACGACTTCGGGATTCAGTATGCGGCCACAGTTCAGAACCACGACGACGCGATCGACCCGGAGGCCTCCCTTACCGTCAAGTGATACATCGACTACCGCAGCGGCAGTTCCGGTGCGATAGGTGACCCAGTAGCTGAAATCGCTGACGGATACGCCTCGACCTCTGCCCGGCGCCATCGGCTCGCCCCACCGGGCGATCTCCGTGACGCGCTTCAGTACCGCCCGCATGTGGCGGATGCGACCGACCGCGACCTTGCGATCCGCCAGTCCAGCCGGCACGCTGTTCTCGTCGAGCAGCTCGAAGTAGAGTTCCACCGGGTCGCGCCTCGCAGCTACGGCGAGTTCGTCCTGGAAGCCCTGGTTCATCCACACGTGTTGCGTGAAGGCGACGCCTCTCATCCAGCCGAAAGGCTGTGGCGTCTTGATGCGCGCGTACTCGATCCTGAGGTTGGGCACGTAATGCGGCAGGCGGGCAGGGCCGTAGCTCTGGTCCGGCGCGGTCCCGCTCACCACCCGGTTGAACCACGCGATCACCTTTCCATTCTCGTCGAGCCCAGCCTTGAAACGCGAGACCGTGATCGGGGGAGGATAGCCGCGGGCCATCATCTCCTCCCGGGTCCAGATCAGCTTGATCGGCCGGTCTGCGACGGCCTTGGCGATCTGTACTCCCTGCGAGACGTACTCGTTCTGACATCGTCTACCGAAGCCACCGCCTGTGTAAGGGAGGTGGAAGCGTACCTTCTCCGGCGGAAGGCCGGCCGTCACCGCGGCCAATCGGTGGGCATCCTGGGCGAACTGCGTAGACGCCCACACCTGAAGGCCATCAGGCTGTAGCCACGCCGTGCAGTTGATCGGCTCGAGCGGCATCGCGTCCATGAAGGGATACGAATAGTCCGCTTCGATTATCTGGTGAGCCCGTCCGATCGCCTCGCCGAAGCCCCCGGCCTCCCTGACGACCGGCTGGGGCTGCCCGACCCGCCGCGTCAGGTCGGCCATGATTGATGGGCTGCTCGCGGTCGCGAACTCTCCGTCCTCCCACTGGATAGGCAAGGCGAGCAGAGCCTTCCTCGCCCGCCAGAAGCTGTCCGCCACGACGGCTACCGCGTCGTCCATCGGATAGTCCTCGCCACCGTCCGCGATCGGCCCGTTCAGACCGGAAGGGCCGCCGGCGATCCGCACGACCTTGACCACCCCTGGAAAGCTGGAGATTGCACTCTCGTCATAGGAGACGAGCCGTCCGCCGTAGACCGGCGACTGACGGACGGCAGCGTAAAGCATGCCGGGCAGCTCGACGTCGATGCCGTACCTGAGTGCGCCCGTCGTCTTCGCGGTAAGATCGAGGCGCTTTATCGGCTTTCCTATGAGCCTGTAATCGGCCGCGTCCTTCAGCTTCACCGTCGCGGGGTCCGGAGGTGTGAGACGCGAAGCCTCGAGCGCCAACTCGGCATAGCTCTGCCTTCCGCCGCCCGCGGAGACGATGCTGCTGTTCTCCGTCCTGAGGTCCTCGACGGGGATCCCGGAGCGTCGGGACGCCGCGGCGAGCAGCATGTGGCGGATCTGCGCGCCTGCCATCCTCATCGGATCGAAGAGGCGATCTGCCGACCAGCTGCTCTCGGTGCAGGTGTAGACGTAGACGTTGCCCCGCCTGAGATTTGTGAGGGGATCGAAGAATTCCGGCCGAACAAGCGACCAGTCGAGGTCGAGTTCTTCGGCCAGGACCTGCGAAAGGGTCGTCATCACGCCCTGTCCGATGTCGCTCTGCGGTATCCGGATCCTGACGGTGTTGTTCGGCATCACCACTACCCAGGAGATCAGCTCGACCGGCTCGGCGGGACCGTAGTCATCGACGCGGCAGCCAGCGATGGCGACGGGGAAGACGATCCCGGCCGAGACCGCGGCGATGGACTTCAGAAGGGACCTGCGATCGGGTTCCATATGGCCATCAGACCCGGTTGTTCGCAGCGGCATGGATCGCCGCGCGGATGCGGTCGTAGGTACCGCAGCGACAGATGTTGGTGATCTCCTGATCGATGTCCTCATCGGTCGGAGCCGCGGTCTTCGACAGCAGTGCGGTCACGGCCATGATCATACCGGACTGACAGTACCCGCACTGCGGAACCCTGTGATCCTGCCAGGCCTTCTGGACGTATTGAGCGCCATCGGCCGAGAGGCCTTCGATCGTCATGATGTCGAGCCCTGCAGCGGCCGTTGCCGCCAGCGAGCACGAACGGGTTGCCTGTCCATCGACAAGGACCGTGCATGCGCCGCACTGACCTATGCCGCAGCCGAACTTCGTGCCTTTCAGCCCGAGCGTGTCGCGCAGTACCCACAGAAGGGGCGTGTCGTCATCGACCTCCGGGCTTACGCGCGTGCCGTTCACGTTGAGATGAACCTTCATCGCGAAGTCATCGAGATATCGGGTGCCGCGGCGATTGGCCGCCAAGCATGACGCGGCTGCTTCTTGATGGACACCTGCGGTCGCTGCATCACGGCATCTCCTCTCGCGATCATCTAGCCATCACCGGATCGGTAGTCTTTGCGACTTTGCGAATACCAGGTCGAGCGACGCCGATCGTCCCGAAGGTCCTATCGGCAGGAGCCGGCGTCTCGATATGCAACTGAGCACGCACCCAACCCCCTCGTCAACATTATTATACGTTCACATAATTACAAGCCATTCGCGGCCCTCTGCTTGGTCCGTCGTCGGGCCGGCACACGGTCAACCACTGTGTTTAAGGACGGTGGCAGCTGCGTTTTCACCCACGTGCTAATTCCCGATCGAAGAAATACTGTGATGCCGCGCCTGCCGTTATGCGCTATCCGAAAAAAATGAAGGAGACCGGTTCCATGTCAATGCGTTCCGCGGCGAAACCTGTGTTCGGGGCGATCTGGGTTGTGGTCTGCGCAACTATCGTCTCGTCAGCCGTTGCGAACGGTCCGCCATCGTCCGCGCCCATCAGGGTCAGGAAGCTGATCGAGAAGATGGATGCCGACCGGGATAGCCGTATCTCGGGTACGGAGTGGCGGATGCAGGGGATGCCGGTATCGAACTTTCGCAAGCTCGATCGGAATGGAGACGGCTTCGTCTCCCGCCGCGAGTTGCTGGCTAGGCCGCCACGGGCACTCGACGCGACGCGCGACGGAGTGCTGTCCCCCCGAGAGATGACGTTCGGAAAAGCGGCTGGCAGAGTCGCCCCGAAATCGCGGTGACCGCCTTGTTGCAGAAGTAAAAATGTCTTCGGTCGCCTTGGCGGCCAGTCTCGCCGCCTGCCGAAAGCTGTCTCGACGAGGTAGGGGCGCGTCCTGCGACGTGAACAAAATCGGGATCATCGTCGCACGCGATGATCCCGATCGGAGCAGGTGTACCGTGCGCAGCCTGCGTGTTCTTCAGTCCGACCCGGCGTTCGAGGAAACTCCAGGCGTTAGAAGCGGAAGGTGACGTCGGCGCTGTACATGCGCGGCACACCGCGCTGCAGGAAATCGAAACCAAGAGCGCGCAACTGCAGTCCGTAAGATACGTACTTCTCATTGAAGAGATTTTTGACGCCGGCACCGACCGAGAAACGGTCTGCGTTGTAGGCGACACGGGCATTCGCCAGCCAATAGCCACCCTGCGAAAGTGTCTCGCCGATATCGTAGTAGACGCGCGACGTGTAGACGCCGTCGCCGTTGAACTCGATCGTCGCATCGGCCAACTTGGCCAGCACGACGTTCGTGTTCAGGTTCAGGCTGAACCGCGCGGAGTTGGCGATCTGATTGCCGGCGACATCGACGCCGCTCGTTCCCGTGACGACCGCATCGGCGCCATAGGTCGGATCGAGGACGCCGATGCCGACGCCCAAAGTCACACGGTTGGTCGGCTTGGCGGTGATCTCAGCCTCGAAGCCCCGGACGCGCGAGTCGCTTATCGAACGAAGTGGCAGGAGCAGCCCTTCGGGCACGATGACCTGCTGATTCTTGTAGTCGGTCTGGAACACCGAGCCGTTGACCGTGAGCGCCCGGTCGAGCAGCGTGGACTTGAAGCCCGCCTCGAAGGTCCGCGCGGTCTCGGGCGGTGCGAAGTTGACTTCCGACGGGTCGCTGAAGCCCTGCGCGTTCACGGCACCCGTACGGTATCCCTCGCGCATGGAGCCGTACAGCAGCAGGGTCTCGGCGGGCTTCCAGTTGATGCCGGCTTCGAAGCTGGTGTCGTTGAAGGTCCGGCGGTCTGACACGTTGGCGATCGTGTTTACCGCGAACGTGTCGGCGGTGTCGCCCAGGAAGGCATTGTATCGGCTGACGGCGACCTTGTCGCGGCTGAAGCGCACGCCGCCCGTGGCGGTGAGCGTTCGGGCAAGCTCGAGCTCTCCACGAACGTACGCCGAGTACCCGTCGCGCTTCTGTAGGAAGTTGTTCGTCTGGGTGAGGCCTCGGCCGTTGGCAGTAAGGCCGGCGTTGCAGGCGTTCCCGCAGGCTGGGTCGGTGAAGAGGCGGAAATCGAATCCGGCATTGGCGCTGTCCCAGGTGTACATCGCTCCGGCCTGAAGATTGAAGGGACCTGCGAACGAGGTGGCGAGACGAAACTCCTGAACGAACTGCTTGAGGTTCTTGCCGCGTGTAACGAAAGGGCTCTCCACTTCGAGCTCGAGACCGTCGGAGTCCACGGTATCGACCCACTTGCCCCAATCGTACGTGGTCACCGAATTAAGGGTGATGGTGTCCGAGGCGTTCCACTTCATCACGAGGTTGAGACCGTCGATGCGGATGTCCCGCTTCGGGGTCCGGGTGAGCGAGCTCTCGAAGAACCCCAGGCCGTTCCTGTTGGAACCGGGCTGATTGCCGAGGTTGTTGCCGGGGAAGAGGATCGCGGGGTCGTTGAAGTCGATGTTCGCGGCGATCGGAGCGTAGTTCCGACCGCCGCTCCTGACGTGATTGTAGCGCAACGTCGCCTCGAAGTCGTCGGACGGCTGGAACTGGAGCGCACCGCGGATAGCGAAGACGTCGGTCTGATTCAGGTCGCCGGCACCGGGCGCCAGGTTCCGGAAGGTGCCGTTGTCGTGAACGTACAGACCGGCGATCCTGACGGATAGGATGTCCTTGATCAGCGGTGTCTGGATCGCACCCTGAAGCCGTACCCGGTCGAAGTTCCCGTAGCTTCCGGTCAGGTACCCTTCGGTCGTGAAGCCGGGCTTGATGGTCACGATGTTGACGGCACCGCCCGTCGCGTTCTTCCCGTAAAGGGTTCCCTGCGGCCCCCGCAACACCTCGACCCGCTCGACGTCGAATACCGGCATCGACTCGAACGCCTGCAGATTACGGATACCCTCGTCTATGTAGATGGCGATGGGTTTGCTCTGGTTCGGCGAGTAGTCGGTCGAGGATATGCCTCGGATGACGTAGTTGGGCGGTCCGCCCTCACCATAGGGATAGCTGACCTGGGAATTCGGAGCCAGCTTGATGATATCCGCGACCTGCGTGACCTGACGCTCCTGGATCGCCGCCGCCCCGATCGCTGAAATCGCGATCGGCACGTCCTGGATCCGCTGCTCACGCCGGGTGGCCGTCACCACGATATCGCCGGATTCCGTCGAGTCAGCCTGGCCGGGGCTTGGCCGACCTTGGGCCGCGGGGGGCGCCGCCATTGTTCCATTGGACGATTCCTGCGCCGCCAGCCCCGACGAGACCGGCCCCGTACCGAAAGGAGCGGGCATCTCCTGGGCTCGAACGGAGAACGGCAGGGTGGTGCAGAGCGCGGTTGCGAGCACCGTTGCCGGAAGGCGAAACGCGTATGGAACATGCATGGAAGGCTCTCCCCTTTGATTGGTCCTGAAACGTCCTCCCGCTTCCCGGAACCTGCGTCGCCGCAGACTTCGATGACGGCGCCGCGATCTTTCGCTGGGCGCTGTCCGGGCCGGATGCGATCCGGGCGGATGCTCATTGCTATGTAACGATTCGCGATCGGTCAATAATTATCGTTACGTATAATTATGAGGCCGGCTCGTACCCACGGGTTGGCTGTTGGCCGCTCTGGTCAGGTCTGTGCAGGTTCATCCTCTGCGGGGCCGCATCAGAGAAGATCGGCGATTTCGGTACTACGGTTGCTCTGGTTCGTGACCGCGAGTCGAACAGTTCAATAATATGCATCTGCATAAATAAGTTGCTACGCGGTCGGAGTGAGCTATTGTCGATGCAGTCGTCCGCGACTCATCATGGCCGCTCGGGCGTAGCGCGGGTTGGCCATCGTGGGGCGGGCGGCTCAACCGATAGAAAGCTCAGCAGCAGCTTGGGACGAGGACGGGCATGATCGTGGAGGGAATCCCACCAATTTCGGTACCAGGTCTCGTGGACGTGCCGACGAACACCCCATCCGCTGATCGCCTGCCCTCTGCTCGTCGGGGCCGAGTCAACCATCACGGTTCCGGTCGGTGAGCGTGGCAGCCGCGCAACCGCCTTCCCCCGGCACACCCTCACCGATGAAGGGGACGGTGGCTGGACGAACCCTGGCGATCGCCTGCCTTCTCTACGCATTCTCGCTGATCCTGATCGACATCGCGCCCTTCTTCATCGGCCTGTATGTCGATCATCTCGGGCTGACCCTCAGCCAGGCGGGTCTCGTACAGACCGTGGACCAGGCGGGTGGAGTGCTGGGCGCGGTCGCCGGGTTCTTCCTCATGCCTCGCGCGAACTGGCGGACGGTGATAGTAGCGGCTTCGATCGTAGCCGCAGTCGGCAACGCGTTCACGGCGGCCGCGGACGGCTTCCTCGTGCTGTGCGCCATCCGTTTCGTTGCCGGCTTCGCGGTCGTTCTGATCACTACGGTCACCGCCTGCGTACTTGCCCAGGCCGTGGTTCCGGTTCGCGCCTACGGGGCCGGACTGGCATTGGGGATGACGCTATCCGCGGTCGCGATCTGGCTGCTCGAGGGGCTTCGGTCGCATTTCGGCGATGCTGCCGCCCTGGGATCTGGTGCGCTCTGGCTTGGGCTCGGCGCCGTTCTGGCTCTGCTGCTTCCACGATCGCTGAACGGCCCCTCGGAACCGGTCCTGCCGGAGGAGGTGCCTCGTATGAAGGGCGGTGGTCGGAACGCCGGCCGCATCGCATTGGTCGGCCTCCTTCTGTTCGGCGTCAGCGTAAATGTTATCTACGCCTTCATCGAGCGGATCGGCCTTTCCAACGGTCTGGATCAGCGAGCTGTCGCGAACGCCATGGCGTTCGGCTACATCTTTTCGGCCGGCGGCAGCCTCATACCCACGCTTTTCGGCGAGAGCGGGCGCCATCTACGTTGGATCGCGATCACGACGATGGTGTTTCTGGCCTCCTTGCTCGGCATCTACGGCGCGCATTCCACCCTGCTTTTCACGATCGCCTTCGCCATCTACGCCTCTGCATGGTGCATGGGGCTGGCGTTCTACATGTCGATGACGGCAGAGAACGACCCCGGGCACCGCTACACGCGCATGATCTACATCGTGAACGTCGCGGCGCAGTCTGTCGGTCCCGCGATCGGAACGCTCGTGCTCACGCGCGCCTCGCTGTCTGCGGTCTTCCTGGTCACCCCGCTGCCGGCTCTCGTGGCAGCCTTTCTCGTTTCAACAACCCGTACAGCCCGCGTCGCCGTTCCAGCGCATGGCGCTTCGTGACAGGTCGGAGCAATTTTCACATGACCACGACACCCTTCCATCTGATGCCTGTGATGGAGCGCGAATACTGCATGTCCATCGGCGTCCGCGCCGGCGATCTCGTCTTCATCGGTGGCCTCACCGCCGTGGACGAGGTCGGCAACGAGCTCCATGCCGACGACGCGGCACTTCAGTTCAAGGTCGTCTACGAACAGATGGAACGCGTGCTTGCGGCGCACGGGGGCGCGGCGTCGGACGTCGTCAGCGAGACGATCTACTATTCCTGTACCGGTGAAGAGTATTCGAAGCGTCTCTTCCCGCATCGACAGGACTTCTATCGCGGCTGCGATGGGCCTTCGGTGGCGGGGGTGCAGGTCGTCGGATTCATCAGCCCCGCCATCCGCGTCGAGGTCACGTGCGTCGCGTACATCCCGATCGGTGGATCTTCCTCCACCGCCTCCCTTCCAGATACCGAGCGACAGGATCAGCAATGAACGCTTACAGGATGCTAATCGACGGACGGCTCGTTGAAGGAGCCCGCACGATCGCCGTGATCGATCCCTCCACCGGCGAAAGTTTCGCGGACGCGCACGTGGCCGATGGCGCTCAGTTGGACGAAGCGGTCGCCGCGGCGGCGCGGGCTTTCCCCGACTGGGCGGCGAGGTCGTGGTCGGAGAGGAGCGAATGCCTGCTGGAATTCGCGCGTCGTCTCGACGAGGAGGCCGACGCCTTCGCCCTGCTGCTCGTCCGCGAGCAGGGTAAGCCTTGGGGCGAGGCCCGCTACGAGGTCGACGCGACAGTTCGCGGAATCCGCTTCTATGCCGCTGTCGAATTGAAGCCGGAGAAGCGCGACCATCCGACCGGAGCCTACGAGGTGGAGCGCAGACCTCTGGGCGTGGTAGCCGGCATAACGCCGTGGAACTTTCCGATGATCCTGGCCAGCAACAAGTACGCGCCCGCCCTGATCACAGGCAACACGGTCGTCCTCAAGCCAGCGCCCACGACACCGCTCACTACGCTCGAGCTCGGCCGTCTCGCAGCAGACGTCTTTCCGGCGGGCGTCTTCAATATCGTGGCCGACGACAACGACATGGGCGCACGCCTCACCGCGCACCCGGATGTCGCAAAGGTATCGTTCACGGGTTCGACCGACACGGGCAAGGCGGTAATGCGCAGTGCCGCGGACGACATGAAGCGCGTTACGTTGGAGCTCGGAGGCAACGATCCGGCCATCGTGCTCGCCGATGCCGATGTGGAGGCCGCGGCCCGCGGTCTGGCGGCGACCGTCTTCCTGAACGCAGGTCAGGTCTGCGCCGCGCCGAAGCGGTTGTACGTCGCGACCGAGGTCTATGACGACTTCAGGGATCGCTTCGTCGCGGCGACGCGGGAGATCAGGCTGGGCGCGGGCGACGAGGACGGCGTGACGCTCGGTCCGGTGCAGAACCGCATGCAGTTCGACAAGGTCCGAGGCATCATCGACGAGGCGGCGTCGTCAGGTACGGTGCTGACCGGCGGTCATGTGGCCAATCGACCAGGATACTTCATCGAGCCGACGGTGATCGCGGACCTTGGCGACGACGCTCCTCTCGTCACCGGCGAGCAGTTCGGCCCGGTCGTCCCTCTCCTCCGCTTCGACGACGAGGCCGACGCGATCGTCCGCGCCAATCTCGGCTCATACGGTCTAGGAGCCTCGATCTGGACCCGCGATGTCGATCGCGCCCGACAGCTCGCGCGGGGCATTTCCGCCGGCAGCGTCTGGATCAACCAGCACACGGCCATCCACCCCGACATCCCGTTCGGCGGCGTCAAGCAGTCAGGGCTCGGCACGGAAGGCGGTCTGGAAGGTGTTCACGAATACACCCGCCTCCAGGTCATCAACGTCGCCGCTTGATCCCTTCGGGAGACCGGTGCGAACGGCAGTACAAAGGCAGCATGACGATGCAGACGGACGAAGACGGTGTGGGGTTCGGTGGCGGGATAGATCGGCGATCGCTGATGAGATTCGGGGCGGCTGCGGCCGGCACGATCGCTCTTGCGAGTTGCGCCAAGGAGAATCCGGATCGAGAGGCTCGCGACGGCAAGGACAAGGGGCCGTATGACGTGGCCGTCGTCGGTGCGGGGTACGCAGGCATCACGGCGGCTCGCGAACTCGCCGCCAAGGGGTGGCGGGTAGTGGTTCTGGAGGCCCGCCCGCGCATCGGGGGGCGGACCTTCACGAGCAAGTTCCTTGGCCGCCAGATCGAATTGGGCGGTTCGTCGGTGCACTGGGTGCAGCCGCACGTGTTCGCCGAGATGCAGCGGTACGGCTTCGGGTTCGAGGAGGTTCCGCTGCGGGACCTGGACAAGGCCTACGTGATGACGGCCGACGGCAAGGTCCATGACGTTCCGCCCGCGCGGTTCGACGCCGGCTACAACGACGCCTTCGACAAGTTCTGCGAGGGCGCGAAGACGCTGTTCCCGCAACCGTTCGCTCCCTTCTCCAATCCCGAGGTGGCAAGGCTCGACATGATGTCCGCCGCGGATAGAATGGCGAAGCTCGATCTCGACCCCATCCAGCGTGCGTCACTGAATGCCGAACTGGTGCTCTATGCCGGCTCGCCGACGAACACCTTCAGCTATATGAGCTACGTGAAGATGTTCGCCGCCGCGGCGTGGGACCCGTACACCTTCACCGACTCCGAGAAGCACTGGCACATCGCGAACGGCGGCACCGCGGCGCTCGCCAAGGCGATACTCGACGACAGCAAGGCGGACGTCAGGCTCGGGACCGTCGTCAAGCAGGTCGAGACGACTGCTGCAGGTGTCACGCTGCGCACCGCGGACGGTCAGGCCGTGGAGGCCAAGGCCGTCCTGTTCACCCTTCCGACACAGGTGTATCCGGACATCGAGTTCAAACCCGCGCTCTCGGCCGAAAAGCAGGCGTTCATCAAGAACGGCGATCTGTGCGATGGCGCGACGATGTACATGCGGATCAAGCAGAACATCGGAAACACCTTCACGTTCTGCGACGACCCCAACCCCCTCAGCGCGATTCAGACCGAGGAGTCCGGTGCGCAGATCGGGACCATTCTGAAGGCGACGCTGGGGCGGCAGTCACTGCTCGACATCAACGACCAGGATGCGGTCAACGCGGAGCTGCGCAAGATACATCCCGGTGTCGAGATAACCGACATCGCGCCCTACAACTGGGTGAAGGACCCGTTCTCGAAGATGGCGTGGCCCGCCTACCGGGTCGGGTGGTTCCGTAAGTACAAGGACATGGCGAAGCCCGAGGGACGCCTGTTCTTCGCGGGTTCCGGCACCGCCGACGGTTGGCATGCCTACATCGACGGGGCCGTGGAGAGTGGCATCCGCGCATGTCGCGAGATGACCACGATGCTTGAGAAGGAAAAGATCAGCAATGGATGACAGATTGACCATTCGCAGCGCGATGATGGCGTGCGCAGCCGTAAGCCTCGTCGCAGTCGGCGCGTGTTCGAATCCGAAGGGAGGAGACGAAAAGGCCGGCGGAACCTCCTCGGTCCCGGCGGCATCGATCGATTATTCCTCGCTGGCTCGCAATACGATGCAGGTGCAGGCCGGCAAGAAGGTCTTCAGCAACTGCGCGGTGTGCCACTCCGCCGAAGCGGGAGTCCCTTCACCGGCGGGGCCTGCGCTGGCTGGCGTACTCGGCCGCAAGATCGGCGGTGTTGCCGGCTACCCCTATTCGCAGGCCCTCGCGAAGGCGGACGGAAGCTGGACGCCCGAGAAGCTCGACGCCTTCCTCAAGGACCCGATGGCGGCGTATCCCGGTACCGCAATGGCCTTCGGCGGCCTTGCGAAGGACTCGGATAGGAAGGCGGTCGTGGCCTATCTAGCGGGTACGGCTTCGAAGTAGGTCGCGACCGTCGACGACGATGGCCCCCGACGCCTGGACTTCGGTCGGTATTTCCCGGTCGGTCCTGGTCGCGCGGGAGGGATGATGAGCGGACCACGGAATGGACGGCAGGCACTTCTACGAACCCCGATCGGGACATGGCCTTGCCCGCGATCCGCTGGGGGCGATCCTCGGCCCGAGACCGATCGGGTGGATCTCGAGCCGCTCCGCCGCCGGCGTCGCCAATCTTGCGCCGTACAGCTTCTTCTCGATGCTCTGCGACAGGCCGCCCATTGTCGGCTTCTCGAGCATCGGTGAGAAGGACTCCCTGTCGAACGTCCGCGAGACCGGCGTCTTCGCGTGCAACCTGGTTACCCGTCGCCACGCGGAAGCCATGAACTCGACGTCTCGGTCGGCGGGCCCTCTGGTCGATGAGTTCCTTCAGGCCGGTCTCGATGCGATCGACTGCGAGATCGTGGACTGCCCCCGGATCGCAGATGCGCCCGTGTCGTTGGAATGCCGCCTGATCGACATACATCGGCTCACGGATGCGTCGGGAAGTCAGTTGCAAGCCTGGATCGCGCTGGGCGAGATCGTGGGAGTGCATATCGACCGGGCGCTTCTTCGGGGCGGCCTCTTCGATACTGCCGGAGCCGGGATCGTACTGCGGGCCGGTTATGCCGCAGACTATTTCGAAGTTCGCCCCGACGCGGCGTTCTCCATGCGCAGACCAGAGGACTGAAGGTCGCTCGGACGGGTGCCGAGGTCGCGCGCCGAGCCAGCGGCTATAGATCGGGCGAGCTCCAATCTCCTTAATTCTGCTTGCGCATAATTACGGGCGTTCGTACTTTCGGCCATGAGACAACCGGTCGATCGAGAGGGAATTCGATGAAGGTACTAGTGCCGATCAAGCGCGTACTCGACTACAACGTGAAGCCGCGCGTGAAGGCCGACGGTTCGGGGATCGACCTTGCGAACGTCAAGATGAGCATGAACCCCTTCGACGAGATCGCGGTCGAGGAGGCTATACGGCTGAAGGAGGGTGGTGTGGCCTCTGAAGTGGTCGTCGTCTCCATCGGCGAGCCGAAGGCGCAGGACACGCTGCGCACCGCGCTCGCGATGGGAGCCGACCGTGCCATCCTCGTCACCAGCGAGCAGAGGGTCGAACCGCTCGGTATCGCCAAGATCCTGAGGGCGATCGTTGCCGAGGAGCAGCCGCAGCTGGTGATCTTGGGAAAGCAGGCGATCGACGACGACAACAATCAGACTGGACAGATGCTCGCGGGACTTCTGGCCTGGGGCCAGGCCACGTTCGCATCGAAGGTCGAGATCACGCCAGATGGCCTGACCGTCACGCGCGAGGTGGATGGAGGCCTCGAGACGGACCGCTATCCTTTCCCCGCGATCGTGACGGCCGACCTGCGGCTAAACGAGCCGCGCTACGCGTCTCTGCCGAACATCATGAAGGCGAAGGCCAAGCCGATGGCGCAGAGGGCGGCGGTCGAATTCGCGCTAGATCTGACGCCGCGGCTCAAGACGATCGGCGTCGCTGAGCCTGCTGCGCGAAAGGGCGGCGTGAAGGTCGCGGACGTCGACGAACTGGTAATGAAGCTGCATGCCATGGGGATTGCCAAGTGAAGACGCTTGTTTGGGTCGAACATGACGGCACCGCCGTCAGGGATGCGACGCTTCGCACCGTGACCGCCGCGTCGCTGTTGGGCGAGGTGCATCTGCTGGTCGTCGGCCATGGGGTCGGCGGCGTTGCGCAGGCGGCTGCGGGCATCGCGGGCGTGGGCGTGGTGCATGTCGCCGACGATGTAGAATATGCGCACCTGCTGGCCGAGAACGTCGCGCCGCTCGTTGTTGAACTCATGGGTCGTCACGATGCTTTCCTCGCGCCCGCGACGACCAGCGGCAAGGCGCTCGCGCCGCGGGTGGCGGCACTACTGGACGTCATGCAGATCAGCGACATCCTCTCGGTCGAGGGCGAGGACACGTTCACGCGGCCGATCTACGCCGGCAACGCGATCGCGACGGTTCGGACGTCGGACGTTAAGAAGGTCCTCACAGTTCGCGGAACGGCCTTCGAGAAGGCGGCCAGCGATGGCGGGACCGGCAGGATCGAGACGGTCGAGTCGACCGGTGACAAGGGATTGTCGACCTTCGTCGGACAGGAGATCGCCGCATCGTCCCGTCCCGAGTTGACGAGTGCGCGGGTGATCGTGGCGGGTGGCCGTGCGTTGGGGTCCGGGGAGAGGTTCGCCGAGCTTATCGAGCCTCTGGCCGACAGGCTGGGAGCGGGCGTCGGCGCAAGCCGGGCCGCCGTGGACGCCGGGTATGTCCCCAACGACTATCAGATCGGCCAGACCGGAAAGATCGTCGCGCCTGAGGTCTACGTCGCGGTCGGCATCTCGGGTGCGATACAGCATCTCGCTGGAATGAAGGATTCAAAGACGATCATCGCCATAAACAAGGACGAGGACGCCCCCATCTTCCAGGTGGCCGACCTCGGGCTCGTCGGTGATCTCTTCGAGATCGTGCCGGAACTCACTCGGAAGCTCTGACGCGCCCGCCGGTCCATCACCTCACGGTTCGCCGCGGGCCGCGAAAGGAAACGCCGAGGAGCTCGACCGCCGTGATCACGGCATGGCCACCAGCCGCGATCACGGCGTGCGGTGAAGCGGATGTTCGCGCGGTCGTCTACGTTGACGAAGACGACCGTTCGGCGGCCGGTGACGCCGCAATACCGGTGATCGTTGCCATGGATCGTCATGCTGTACAGGTCGTAACGGCGGATGGTGGTGAGCAGCAGTAACGCGTCTTTGCCCCTGCGCTTTCGGTGCCACGGCCACCAGGAGCCGGATCTCGCCGTCGGGGGTAGGGATAGCCACGACGATGGGCCAACCGTCAGCCTGAAGCCCGACGGTAGTCTTGGCGCAGCGGCCGGGTAAGCCCGTCGGCGCACTTCAGCTCCTGGTCTTTCCATCCCAGAGCTCGGTGGCGGGGTGCCTCGCGAAGAACGCCTCGTCGACCCGCGCCGCCGTGGCCTCACATGCGACTGCCTTGGTGCCGTTCTTGTAGAATGATGGTAGTAGATCCGGCCATGCCCAACCTGGCGGTTGAGGCCGTCAACTGGTTCACCGCCAAGACCGCCCGCACCGACGACATCTGGTTCAGGACTGCCTCCGAGGCCGCGAGCGACCCGCCCCGTCCACCTGCGGAGCCTTCCGTAGCGACGGATGCGGGCGGCTTCACTCGACCAAAAATCGCTCTTTCGAAGGAACAGGCGGCCGTGGCGGATGACGTGCCCGTTCGATCCGGCCATCCTCCTTCAACATTGTTGGCCCGTCATGTTCTCAGGAAGGATCGTGCAAGCCGGCCGCTGACGTCAGTGCCCGGCCGTCTTCGAGAAGAGGTTCATAACGAGCACGCCAGCGATGATCAGCGCCATTCCCGCCATGGCGGGAATATCCAGCCTCTGGCCCTGCACCACCCAAGCGATCATGGCGATGAGTACGATGCCGATGCCCGACCATATCGCGTAGGCGATCCCAGTAGGGATGTCCCTCAGTGCAAGCGACAGAAAGTAGAAGGAAACCACGTATGCCACGCCCATGACGATCGTCGGAACGGGTTTGGTGAAGCCATCGCTCTGCTTCAGGAAGGACGTGGCGACAATTTCGGAAAGGATCGCAACCCCAAGGTAGCCGTACGCCATGTAAGGTAATTAGGCACGCCCGGCGTCCGAGACAACCAGCAGTTATCGTCCGCCACCGACACCTTGGTGGTGCGTCGCCCGCGCTGATGCCATGGCAAGGACTCCAATTCCTGATCAAGGACTGGCCGCTCATGCGACTTTTTACAGGGCGGCTGCTCGACACCGATCGGCAGCTCGAAGGTCGGCGCGGGATGTTAATCCGTCCGCGTCGTCCGTCCCGACGGCAGAGTGGCGTCGGTTGGCTTCAGGCATCGCGACGGTAGTGGCGGGCGTATCGCCAGCTTCCGTGGGTGCCCGCACGATGTCGATGTCCACGTGGCCGGCCATGCATAGTACGTGGGTTAGACGATGCGTGGGCCGCCCCATTGCGCTGGCACACCGCATTGCCGGCAATAGAGGTTCAGGACGTTCGATCTCCATCCCCCGACGACCTTGCGGAAGCCTTCGGGAGCGGACCATTCCACCACGTCCTCGTCGTCGTTCGCCGATCCGGTCGGAGCCGTCTCCAGTTGACTCGTCCGTTTGCACGTCGGGCATGTTATTATCATCTTCCGGAACTCTCCAATGCGCGACCCAGCAGAGGAGATTGAAATCTCCCTGGATCAATCGCGGCGCCCTTCGACTCCGAGCAGGACGTCCGTCGTCTTCCCGGCGGTTCGCGAACATCTCGCGGCGGTAGGACATCGTCCTCGGCTGATCCAGTCGAACTGCTGGCCATCGGACGTCGTGTGTCTGAAGTGGCTCGGTCCGATCGAACCATGCGCCGCGATCGCGGAGTTCGCCTCTGACCTTGGTGCAGGTCGCAAGGCCGCAGGCTTGACTGGACTCGATCGGGCGCCTCCGGGAAAGGCGATGGATGCTGCGTCGCGCGTCGCGGCGGCTTAATGATCAGCTAGCGAAATCGTCTGGCAGCTGTGATCTCCTCAAAATCCGGCCCGATCGATCTCGCGCCCCGTCCGGACGAGTAGACCTTCGAGGCAAGCCAGAATTCCTCGTTCGTCCTGTCCATATCGGCGATCTCCTTCCACCAGAGACGTCGCGCCGGGTCCCAGCGGTAGGCTCGTTCACGCAGCAGATCCTTGACGTCGAAGGAAGCGCCCACGGCGCGAACAAGCCAGGAAGGGGCAGCCGAGCGCTCGAGAAGGCGGGACAGGGTAGTAGCCCCGTCCCTGAAGGTGTGGCGCAGAAGCTGAATGACGGCGTCGACGTCCGCAGATCCGCTATGCGCCTGGTGGAACCACCCAGCCTGACCGAGCAGACGGCCGCAGGCTCAGCAGCAGTGCCTCGTCGGGGCGGCGATCGTCGCTCAAGAGGCACGCTCAGGCACCGGTCGAGCGATGAGCCGGCATCGTGCGCCGCTCGCCCGGGCAGCTCGACCGGAAGCTCCGGGCGCCGGCCGACCCGCTCTACGACGAACCTCACGGCGCCCAGATGACGGACCAGCGCAGCTAGGATCCTGAGCGTAAGAGGATGACCGTCCCCGATCTCGAGGAGGTCGGTCAGCTCGTCCTTTCGGATCTCCGCGGGCAGAAGAAGCGCGGACGACGCCGGATCCAGGCGATCAAGCGGCAGGTCCGCCTCGAACGCGATCTCCGGCAGACGGGCCTGCGTGGTCAGCACGACCTGGATGTCCTCGCCGTCCGCCGCAAGACGCTCCACCATGCGCGAGACGGCCGGCAGTCCGCACGGACAGGAGGGCAAGGTCAGGCTGTACCGGCTGCCGGCCGGCGGCAGCCGGACCATCTCGTTCGCCACCGACGTCGAGAACGACTACTTTGACCGTACCGACGATCCCGGTCGGCTGACCGTGGCGCTGATGAGGCCCGCTGCGGCCGGCGGCGGCGGCGGGACGCCGGCGCTGCCGTCGGAAGAGGGCGAGATCCTAGGGGTAACCCGTGCCAGCCCCGCCGACGGCACGATCAGGATCGGCCTGCGGGCGACCAGCGAGATGGCGACGGGCGACATGATCGAACTCAGGGCCACGCTGTCCAGCCCGGAGGGCGATCTCGTCGAGACGTTGCTGGTACGGATCGCCGATCCCGAGCGTCAGACGACGAAGCCCCGTTCCGAGGCGGAACCGCCACTCGGCATCCCGGAGCTGGTGCTGTGCTCGAAGGAGGGCGGTGAGGGGCGCAGGTCGTGGGACGAGCTTCAGGACGCCGGTGTCGACATGAACTTTGACGTGGTCGTGCAGCCCTATGTTGAGGAAGACAAGCTGGCCCGCATCTACGTCAACGTTGACAGCTCGGTGCTGAAGGACTTCAACCGGAACGCGAGATCTATCGAGGCGGCGGAGCTGGCGGAGCGCCGCTTCGTCAGCTCCGTCTACTTCCATACCCTGTTCCTGTTCGCGGCGACCAGGTCGCGCAAGTACGGCGTACGGCGAGGCGACGACGAAGCGTCTGAAGATGTCGAGGTGGCCGAGTACATCGCGGACATCTTCAGTTCGTCGTACGCGCAGTTTCTGCTGAACTTCCAGACAAGCGATCTGCTGGATGCGATGGCGTAAGGCGCCGCGCAACGCCGCCCCGCAGGGCAAGCGTGCTTAACGTATCTATGCGTCGGCGATGAGGCCGTGGTCGACGGGGACGCCGAGATCCTCCAGGAGGATGTACCGCCAGGGAAACGGCGTGCCGGCGGCCTTAAGATGGTGCTCGACCATGACGTCCAGAACGGCGCGGTTCGGCAGAATCAGCGACACGTCATCAGGTGTAAAGGGAAGCTCGTCAGCCTTGAGACGCCACTCGCGTTCCCAGCTGTGATCCGTGGGCGGCAAGTAGGACAGATCGAAGCGCACATGGAGATGCTGCAGCTCCGGCGGCAGCTTCGCATAGTCATGTTCGGATTGGTAGAACACGGGCCGGCCACCCTTCCTGTAGATTCATGTCTTCCTGAACATGATGCCATACGGCTTGTACTTCACCTCTTCCCGCGGCTGAGCAAGAAGAAAACCAATTCTGGAAATTGGTGATTCGCTGAAGCAAACGCAACGGTGTCCGCCCTTTGATATAGCCGATCCCGCCGATCAGCCTGCGCTCGTCGATGATCGTCAGCAAGGTTCCCATCGCCTGCTCGGGCTCGCCCTTCGTCAGATGTATCAGGCGGTCGCTGAGGTCGTCACGATAGATGGTTGGCATCGTCGCCGCGGCTCCCAAAAAGATGTTGCCAGCCCGCGCCCTGCTGACGCCGGGCCTGTTCGGAGATGTAGTCAGCCGACGTTAACGGATTCCTGCTTCCGTCCATATCGGGGAACCGAAGGCTTGGGTCTCGTCGGACCGGGAAGGCTTCTTCACCTGCGCAGCTGCCATGAGTAAGCTGGAGCGATGTCGTTTTCCAACCTCATGACAGGCCGGCAGGGCGAGAAGCGGTTCAGCCTGCTGTGCAGCGAAGCCGAGGTGAGCTGCACAAAGTCGGACGAGGACGACAACGGCTGGGACATGCTCATCGAGTTTCCGCCCGAGGCTCAGCCGAAGATCGCGATCGATCTGCGACAGACCCAGCGAATAGCCTCCGTCCAGATCAAGACGACGAAGGGCGATGGACGCACCGTCTCTCTCAGTCTGTCGAATGCCCTGCGATACGCGCGCTCGCCACTGCCGACCTTCATCCTGCTCGTGGTCCTGCGCGACGGCGAGGCACGCTACTTCATCCGGCACGTCTGGCTGGCGGAGATCGCAGCCTGGCTGAAGGCCGGTCGCGAAGCCGACGCGCTCGGCGTCGTCGCCGTCCACCGCGAGACCGTACGCTTGGCGTTCGATGAGACGACCGAAGTTCCAGCCGCAGGACTGCTCGACTGGATCGCGCAGGCTATCGCGAGGATCCCGTCGTACGCCACTGCAAAGGAAGGGATCGTCCGGACCATCGGCTTCGAGACGACCACCGGCAGGGGACTGGTGACCCTGCCAGCGGGCGGACGCCGCGACGTCCTGGACCAGATGCTGGGACTGAAGAGCGGCGTCAGGGCGAAGCGCTTCACCTTCACGAGCGAGCGCTTCGGCGTCCGTGCCCGGCAGCCGGAGATCGACGTGACCGACGTCCTCTTCGAGCTCATCGCCGAGGGCGAGGCGGGGACGCTGGCAGCCGAGTTCCCGAACGGCGCACGGCATGTCGTAGCGGCGAAGGTCTTCGACGCGTCGTTCGATCATCTCCACGCAATCCGCGTGGTCACGCCATGCCTAGAGGTCGTGCTGGGTCCACATGACGAGACCCGTGCGCACGCCCATCTCGAACGGGAGGCGATGGTCTCGCCATCCGATGTCGCGCTGTTCGCAGAGCTTCAGGCGACTTCGCCCGGCAAGAAGGTCTCGCTCGAGGCGGAGTTCGGAGGCCGCACCGTCGATCTCGGAGCGATCGCCATGACCAGGGCGCAGTCCGCCGAGAGCTGGAAGTTCCTCGTCGCCGCGATGCGGATCGTCCGGATGGTCGCGGCCGACGCCGAAAGACCGGTCCCGCACCTGAGCATCGCAGAGGTCCACGACGCCTGGCAGGAGATCATGGTGACGATCGCCCTCGCCGGGCAGGGACCCGCGATGATCGACTTCGACCGCGCGTCGCAGGTCCCCGCGAAGGTCGGCGCGTTCCTGGCGTACTGCGACCTCTCGCTGGCGAACGCCAGGATCGGCATCGTCGCATCGCGGCCGATCATGCTGGACCGCATCAAGCGCCGGCGGCGGCAGATCCACTTCGGGCCGGCACACATCCTGTACGGCACGTTGGACGGCGGCGACGGGGAGCGGACGGTCGAGGCATATCGGCGGCACCTGCAGCGGCTCTCACGATCGGGCGGGGTCTTGGCTCTTGGCGACCTAGGCCAGATCACGACCGACGCGTTTCGGGATCTTCCTCTTCAGCTCGATCGACCGACCTGACCCGCTTCCACAGGTGTCGTACGGCCGCAATGGCGGATTAGGATTTCCTCTACCGGAGCCCCGTCCTGACGTTGCGAACGTCCGCTTCCATCCGTAGGCAGTTCGCGGAGACGACGATGACGAGCGATGCAGGGGAAGCACGGCAGTCCGAAGCGAAGGCGAACGTCGGATCGCCTGCGCGTCTCGTCCGCCCTCGCTCAAGGCGCCCGTCCCGACCGATGCGATCGCACCGGCTGGAGGGAACCGCTTCGTGAGGTTCATCGCCGACGGTCCCGATCTGCCAGGCGATCTTCTCGATGCGCGCGACGAGGGTCAGGTCGTTTTCTTCTGCGGCGCCGGCGTATCCCGCCATCAGGCCGGAGGCCCGAGCTTCAACGAGCTTGCCGGCAGGGTGGTCGACGAGCTCGGATCGTCGCGCACGAGCCCCGCGCGTCGCCTGATCGAGCTCGCCGGACGAATCGATCCCATCCCCGGAGCCGGCGGCATCCCGCCGGCCGACCGCATATTCGCCTTGCTCGAGCAGGAGTTCCCCGTCGAGGACGTGCGGCGGGCCGTAGCCCGCTCGCTCGAGCCGCCCGGCGTGCCCGGTCTCGCTGCCCACCAGGCGCTGATCGACCTGTCGCGCGCACCCGACGGCACCGTCAGACTCGTCACGACCAACTTCGATCGCGTGTTCGAGCTTGCCGATCCGTCCCTGCGGGCAGTGGCGCCACCGTCGCTGCCGGATCCTGCGCGCACCGGTGCGCTGGCAGGCGTGATCCACCTCCACGGCAAGGTCACCCTCGACTACCGGGGACCCGACGGACCGGAATTCGTCCTCTCCTCCGCCGATTTCGGACGCGCGTACCTGGCGGACGGCTGGGCGACGGCCTTCATGCGTTCGCTGATGGACCGGTACCGCATCGTCTTCGTGGGCTATTCCGCAGACGATCCGCCAATGCAGTATCTGCTGGAGGCGCTCAGCACCGGTGTCAGGCCGGGCCGGCTCTACGCGCTCCAGGACGGCGAGGCGTCGCGTGCGACTTCACTTTGGCGTCACAAGGGGGTGACCGCCATTCCCTTCGACACGTTCTCCGGCCTGTGGACGACACTCGACGCCTGGGCGGCCCGCGCTCGCGACCCGGACGGCTGGCGCCGGGACGTCGCCGCCATGGCCATGCGGGGACCCAGGAATCTGCTGCCGTACCAGCGCGGGCAGGTCGCGCAGCTGATATCCTCGCGTCTTGGCGCCAGGATCTTCGCCGAACACGAGCCGCCGCCGCCGGCCGAGTGGCTCTGCGTCTTCGATCCGCAGGTCCGCTTCGACAAGCCCCGGATGACGAGCCTCGACGGCTCCGCACGAGAGGACTTCGATCCGTTCGCAGCCTACGGCCTGGATGGAGAGACGGCTCCGCCTCGCAATCAGGATCGCCACCGGTCCGCGACGGTTCCGCAGAGCAGCTGGTCGGCGTTCGAGGCCGTCTCGGGCGAGCGTCCGGCCGGCAGAAGCGCCGTCCCGGTGTCGCTGCGGGGGCGTTCCTCGACCGACGCGCCGCAGCTGACGGAGCGGCTTGCACGCCTCGCAGGCTGGTTCGGGCGGATCGCCGCCGATCCCGTCGCGCTATGGTGGGCCGCCGGGCAGGATGCGCTTCACCCGGACATGACCTTCAGGGTCCGCCACGCCCTGCTGCGCGACGACGTGCCGGCCGCCGTGCGCAGGGGATGGCGGCTGCTGCTCGCGGCGAGCGAGGAGGCGGGGGATGCGGGACGGAGCGTGTACGACCTGCAGCGCGTCGTTCAGGCCGAAGGATGGTCGTCGCTCGCGGTAGCCAGCCTCGTCCGGATCGAACGCCCGCGTCTGACCGTGCAGCGACCGATGACGGCGCCGGTCGCCGCCGCTGCCGCCGGCATTCGTCTCGTGGATGCCGACGTGGCCTACGCGCGGCACGCCGATCGCCTCGAGGTTCCGCCCGAGCATCTCGCGGACTACGTCGACGGCGTCCGCCGCAACCTTCTGCTCGCCAGCCGGCTCGAACAGGCCGTCGGCGGCTTCGCGCTGACCGGGCTGGCTCCGTTCGCGCGATACGAGCTGGGGCCAGGCGAGTTCCGGATCGGGGTCTCGGACATCTCCGCCCTGATGTTCCGCTTCGCGGCGCTCGTCGCACAGCTGTACGAGACCGCACCAGATCTGGCGCTGGCCGAGATCGGCAGCTGGCGGAACGCGCACGGCACGCCGTTCCGCAATCTGCGGGTGTGGGCCGCGGGGCAGCGGCAGCTGACGGACCCTGCGCAGGCCGCCGCGATCGTCCTCTCCCTGGGTTCCGACCTGTGGGACGGACGGCTTGAGCGGGATCTGCTCATTACGCTGACGGCGCGCTGGACGGAACTGCCTGAGGACGCCCGCGGCAGCATCGAGGCCGCGATCCTCGCAGGACCGGAGCCACGGGAGGGGACGGCTTCCGATGCGTTCGAGCCCTATCGCATCAACTCGGTCCTGCGACGTCTGCACTGGCTCCGGCGCGAGGGGCTCCAGACGACGTTCGATCTCGGTCCGCTGATGACGAAACTGGCTGCACGGCTTCCCGGCTGGAGCGAGGACGACGCTTCCGAGCAGCTCGACCGCAACCCGTCGCGGGGCGGTCAGGTCTCGGCCGACAAAACCCACGACCGGCTCCTCGAGGTTCCGCTTGACCAGGTGCTGACGACTGCCGAGGAGGGCGCGGGGCGGCGGCGCGACTTCCTCGTCGAGGCCCGCCCGTTCCGCGGCCTTGCCGAAAGCAGGCCGGTCAGGGCCCTGGCCGCACTGCGACGTGCCGCCGCTCGCGGAGAGCCATGGGCGTGGGCCTGGAGCGATCTGTTCTGGTCGGAAGCACGTCGGGCGGATTCGCCGCGCCTGCGCTGCATGCTCGCGAGGCGGATCTGCCGCCTGCCGGACGCGGTACTCGCAGAGAACGTCGGCGCGGCGACCTACTGGTTCGCGACACGCTCGGAACCGGTCTGGCGGCAGCACCGCGATCTGCATCTCGCCACGTGGCAGCGGCTGGTGGAGGTCCTCGCGCGGCATCCGGAGGCGGGAGCTTCCGGCGTCGTCGTACAGGGCGAGCACGAGTGGATCGGCGAGGCCATCAACGCGCCCGCCGGCCGGCTGACCGAGATGCTGTTCGCCGAAGCCGACTGGAGCGGCGACCCGCAAGCGCTGCCGGGAAGTTTCCAGGAACGCGCGACCACGCTGCTGTCTCTGACGCAGGAGCCCCGTGCGCATGCCGCCGTCCTGCTCGCGGGCCAGGCCAACTGGCTGTTCGCAAAGGATCGCAGGTGGACGGAGCGGAACCTCCTGCCGCTCCTTGGCGGCGCGCGGGACGATACCGCCGTCGACGCCGCGCTGGTCGGGCTGCTCGCGCTCGAGCAGCAGCTCCTCGACAGCCTGTTCGTGCTTGTCCGGCCGCTGCTGCTCGGGCTTGTCGAGGACGGGGCCATGCCGTCCCGCCAGCGGGATCAGGCCATCGGCCACCTTCTCACCGCCTGGTTCGGCACCCCAGTCGGCGATGACCCGACGATCGCGTCCGCCGACCTGAGGGAGGCGCTTATCGTGACCGGCGAGCACCAGCGCCTGGCGGCTCTGCGTATGGTGGGAAACTGGGCGGAGGCTTCGGACGCGTGCGCCGCCCGCATCGTCCAATTCGTCCGCGACGTCTGGCCGCGCCAGCTGGTCGCTCGTAGTCCTGCGGCATCGGCGGCACTCGCCACGCTGGCGCTCGGCTCGCGCGACCGCATGCCGGAGGTCACCGCCGCCGTGCTGCCGGTCCTCGGCATCACCGCCGACCAGGTCGACGTCTTCCCCCGCAGCGGCGAGGGCGACGACGAGGAGGTCAAGCGCTACCCCCAGGAGTATCTCGCGATCCTTCATGCGATCCTCCCCGAGGATGCAGGTCTATGGCCCTGGGGGGTGCCGCCCGTCATCGAGCAGCTTGCGGGCATAGGGGCGCTCGCCGGCGATCCTCGTGTAGCGGAGCTCAGGAGGCGCATGGCGCAGGCATGAGAAGCGGTAGAACCTCGTTCCTGCGACGGCCCGGCGGGCCGGGCTGCGCCAGCGGGAGGACCTGAGCGATGAGGGTCAGTGTATGCCGGGTCGTGGATCGCCGGCTATCGACCAGCGGTGTTCAAGCAAGCGCTCCGCGCCTACTCCCGCGGGCTCGATCCGGTGCCCTGATCGACCTGCGCGGCCTCTTCCTGCTACGGCGCGACGGCGCGATCGTCTTCAAGGGAGCGCTGGACCAGAGCCTGATCGACCCCTCGTCGCTCAGGCCGACCGCCGTTGGGGAGGTTCTGACAAGGGCGAAGATGCAACCGCGTCCGCCGATCTGAAGAGCCGACGTCGTACTGAAGCGGCTGCTGCATCGATCGGTGGCCGTCCGCTCGCGCTGTAGCTCGCGGCCAGCGCCTCCCCTACGAAAATCGAAGTCGAGCAGCTCGTCGATGCGTCTGAGCAGGTGACTGGTAGGCACATGAGCGTCAAGCCGGAACCCGTGAAGCAATGCGCCTTGCTCATCTGTCGAGCCATCGTGCGCATAAACTCCTGACGCTTCTCAGGCCTGAATGATGTCTTCGTAACTGTCGCGACCAGCTGTTTGTGAAAGGTCGTGGGCGTTATGACACCATATCGAATGTTACTCTGAGCAGCCGCGTGCACGTTTTCAGAAAAAACGAGTGATCGAGCCACAGCGACAACCGCGGGGACGGTTTTTTCCACCAACCCCATTTACGCCCTGTGCAACTTTCGCTAATGCGAGTCCATATCAATAAAAAGGGGAACATCGTGCTGGCTGGTACTAGCCTGTGGACGCTCGCGCTCACTCTTTCGACATCAACGACGGGCGAGGCAGCGGTCTTGGATCGCCTCGTACCTGCCGATGCGGCGGTTGTCCGAGAGGCAGCCAATGATCCCCAAGATCAGGACATCGTCATTACCGGTGAGAAGGATAAGCGACCCACCACATCGACCAAGCTGCCGCTGACGATAAAGGAAACACCGCAATCGGTGACGGTCGTCGATCGTCAGCGTATCGAGGATTTCAACCTCACCTCCATAACTGAGGTACTGGCGCAAACGCCAGGCGTGACGATCACCTCCACCGACGCGGCGCGTACCAACTATAACATCCGCGGTTTCGCGGTACGCAACTTCCAGTTCGACGGCGTGCCGACCATCTACCAGGTCAGCGGCTATGAGAATTCGGCAGTCGGCGACCTCGCATTGTATGACCGGGTAGAGGTGATCCGTGGCGCAGCCGGCCTCGTCACCGGCGTCGGCGATCCTTCCGCCACCGTCAACCTCATCCGCAAGCGTGCGCCGTCCGAGTTCCGCGGCTACTACTACATGCAGGGCGGCAGTTTCTCGGGATACAGGTTCGAGGCCGACGTCGGAGGTCCCGTGACCAGGGACGGCTCGGTCCGAGCACGCGTGGTCGCCGCCTATACCGATCGCGAGTCCTACATCGACCTTCAGCACGACAAGATTCCCGTGATCTACGGCACACTGGAATGGGACGTGACCCCGCACACCCGCCTGCGTGTCGGCGCGGACTACCTGCGAACCGACCAGCAGGGTGCCGGCTGGGGCACCATCCCCCTTCTCTACAATGACGGCACGAAAACCGACTTCCCACGCTCGTTTACGGGGGCTGCCGCCTACAACCGCTGGCTTCGCGAGGTGACCACCGTCTTCGCGGCAGCGGAGCAGGACATCGGCAAAAACTGGCTTGTCCGCGTCAGCTACAATGGGCGCCGCAGCGACAACGACAGCCGTCTCTTCAACATCCCGGGCGGCTTTCCGCGCCGCGACGGCACCGGACTGGGTGCGCCGTTCAGCTTCTATGGCGAAGTCGATCAGAACGAAGACGCACTCGACGGGTATGTCGCCGGCAAGGTCAGGCTGTTCGGCCGCGAGCACGAGATTGTCGGCGGCGTCAACTATTTCGAGCGCGACTTTTCAGCGGGACGGACAGGTTTCAACCCTGACCCGAGAGCGCTCCCGCCAGGCTTTCCCACGGCCGGTAATTACGACATCGATCCCTGGCTGCCGACCTTCGCATCCCCCTCGATCATCCGTACCGATGCCCTGCTGTTTTCCCAGGATCTTCGCCAGCTTGGTGCCTATGGCGTGGTTCGGTTGAACCCGACCGATTGGCTCAAGATCATCGCCGGGACGCGTTACACCGATTACCGCGCCGATCGCGACGACTTCAACGATGCGGGCGTCCTGCAGCCGACGAGACCGACCGACGTTCAGCGTGAAAAGCGCTGGGCGCCTTACGGCGGCATCGTAGTCGATGTCGTTCCCGCCCTTTCGCTATACGCAAGCTATGCAAGTGTTTTCAGCCCGGTGTCAGCGCGGGACGTGAACAACGACATCCTGCCGCCTACCACCGGTGCCAACTACGAAGCGGGCGTGAAGGCAACCCCGTTCGGCGATGGCTTCACCGTGTCAGCAGCTGGCTTTCACATCAGGCAGGACAATCTCACGCTCACGGACCCGAACGGCATACCGATGTCGCTGCCGGGCAATCTCACGCCGTCCATCTCGGTATCCGGCGTGAAGACGTGGGGCGGCGAGGTGGAGCTTGCAGGCGAACCGCTTCCCGGCTGGAGCGTCAACGGCAGCTACACCTACGCACGAACAGAAGACCGGCTCGGCGCCCGGGTGAACCCATTCTTCCCACTGCATGTCGGTCGCGTCTACACAACCTATCGGTTGTTCGGCGACCGACTGACGATCGGTGGTGGCATCACCGCACAGTCACGCATCTTCGACCGCGGCAACGTACCTTCGGGTCGCTTCAACGCCAACGGCTCACCGGTGCTCGTACCCGGGACAGTGAGCCAGGGTAGCTATGCTACCGTCGATGCACTGGCGCGACTGAAGCTCACCGAACGAGCGATCCTCAGCGTCAACGCCACCAACCTGCTCGACCGGACCTATTACCGGAACGTCCGCTTCGCCTTCGGCGGCCCTGGGGGCTTCTATGGCGAGCCGCGTCGGGTGGTGGGCACGATCCGCGTAACCTTCTGAAGGCGGAGAACGACGTGATGACGGTGCAAACGAAGGCCGATAAGCGGCTGGCGGTAGCGTGGTGGCGGCGAGTAGATGCGACACTTCGTATCGTTGCCGCCATGCCGCTCGGCTATGCCGTCGCCAGCCTGTGGGCGATGATGCTTGCGAGGCTGCTGCCGTTGTTCACCACGGCAGCCACGATCACTGCGACGTTGATAGCATTGGCCCTGTGTGCCGGTGCGGTCATGTGGGCCTACGCCACCATTTCGGGATGGCGCGCTGTCTGGACCCTCTCGCTCGCGGGATTCATCGCGGCCGGCATCACATGGATGTCGATCTCGGGTGGGGGTCGGTTGTGAAGAAGGGCTTCCGCCAATCACAATCGACACTCCACACCTGGTCAGGCCTGCTGCTCGGGTGGGTGCTCTTCATCATCTTCGTTGCGGGTACGGCAGCCTATTGGCGTGAACCGTTGAACCGCTGGATGCGACCGGAAGCGCCACGCGTGGAGCGGCCTGTCCTGGCGATGAAAGCCGCCCAACGCTTCCTCGCACGTAAAGCGCCTGACGCGAAGACGTGGTTCATCACGGTGCCTACCGTTGAAGGACCGGGAACGTACGTGTTCTGGGTGCCTCAACCCGACCCCGATGCACCCAAGGGGCGGCACCGCGGACGCCGACGGGACACCTCCGCGCTGGTCGACGCCACGGGTGTGCCTGTCGCGCGCGAGACGCGGGGCGGCGACTTCTTCTACAGGTTTCATTTCGACCTGCACTACATGCCGGTGATCTGGGCACGCTGGCTGGTCGGGGTGGCGGCGATGATGATGCTGGTCGCGATCCTGACCGGGATCGTGACGCACAAGAAGATCTTCAAGGATTTCTTCACTCTGCGCCGGGACAAGGGTCAACGGTCGTGGCTCGACGGGCACAACGCCAGCGCCGTTCTCGGCCTGCCGTTCCACCTGATGATCACCTATACCGGCCTTGTCACGCTGGCGACGATGCTGATGCCCTGGGCGACCGTCGCCAATTATGCTGACAGCACGAAGCTGTTCACCACGCTGTTCCCCACCGCCGGTGAGGTCGTCCGCGTCGGTCATCCTGCGCTGCTGGTGGACCTGGAGGCGCTCGTCCGTAACGGCGAGCGACAGTTGGGCGGGCCGATCGGCTTCATTGAGGTCGCCGAACCCGGCGACGCCGCGGCGCGTATTACTATGACTGGTGCCAGTCGGGCGAGCCTGTCCACCTACGGCACGCGCGTCGCCTATGATGGCGTTACCGGCCGCCTGCTCTGGCGATCACCCCCACCGAACGGCGCGGTCACCACATACGGCGCGATGATCGGCCTGCACGCCGGACGTTTTGGTGACCTGACGCTGCGGTGGCTGTATTTCTTTTGCGGACTTGGCGGTACGGTGATGGTAGCCAGCGGCCTGGTGCTGTGGACGGTGAAGCGGCGCGAGAAGCTGCCTGATCCGCTCCATCCGCCATTGGGATTCCGCATCGTCGAGCGACTAAACATCGCGGTCGTCGCCGGCTTCCCGCTCGGGTGTGCGGCGTTCTTCCTCGCCAACCGGCTGCTGCCGCTCGCAACCCCAGACCGGGCGGAGCGGGAGATCACGATGCTGTTCGCTGCCTGGGGCAGCGCCGCGTTGGCAGCGCTGGTCCTGCGACCGAAACAGAGCTGGGCGGCGCTGCTCGGCGCGACCGCCATCGGGCTGATGACGGTGATCGCATGTGACCTGCTGGTTCTACGGCCAGGCTTGGGCCAGTGGATCGCAGTATCGGACTGGCCGATGGCCACAGTCGATGCGGTGTTGCTGGTGCTGGCGATTGGCTTGGCCTGGACCGCGCGCCGCGTCGCGCGTCACCGGCCCCGCGTCCTCAAGCCCCGCGCAATTCGCACGCCGACCAACAAGGCCCTCTTAGCCGAAGCGGTTGCGGCGGAATGACTGTCCTCGCCGCCCTGCCGGCACTCGCCGCGTTCCTATTGTTCGGCCTTGCCAGCGATCGTCACCACGAGCCCCGCTTCGGCCGACGTCTGCCCGCCCTCGACGCGCTTCGCTGGCGTCTCGTCGGCTGGGCGCTGCTGGCGACGGCATTGGTCGGCGCGATCGCTGCACGAGGATGGGTGTTCGGACCGGTGCTTTGGGCCGGACTGGCAATGGCTGGTGCCGCCGCAAGCTTCCTCTGGCTCAACCTGACCGCCGCGAGACGAGGGATGCAACGATGAACGATCTCGATAGCCATCTCACCGATGAGAACGATCTACGTGGCGTCTACGCGGAACCGGCTAACGCCGTTCGTGACGAGACTTTCCCACACCTCGACCTACACGGTCGGCGTTATATCGAGCTGTTATTGAGCGGCGATCTGGATGAGACAGTAGCGGCGATCAGGATGAGACTCTGCGGCCGTGACGGGAGCGAGATTGTCGCGGCGCGACAGGCAATGCAAGGCCA
>Ga0265296_1000576_pt1 | contig 52499 bp, 57 predicted proteins | sample MunlanPumphouse1_FD_189073 | JGI IMG/M metagenome (GOLD analysis project Ga0265296, IMG submission 189073) | Groundwater microbial communities from a municipal landfill in Southern Ontario, Canada - Pumphouse #1 | ecosystem: Environmental > Aquatic > Deep subsurface > Groundwater | place...
AGAAAGGCCAGGCATTGCAGGGGCTGCGCGCTGGGGAGCGCGTGGTGGTCATGGGCGCCGCCAAGGGCCACGACGCGGAAGACTTCTACGCGCACTGGCTCCCGGTGCTCGGGCCCCGGTGGGGCATTGCGCCCGAGCAGGTGAACGTGTTCGCTCCGTTCAAGGGCATCTGCGTTCCTTTGAACTTCTGCGAGGAGGTGCCCGGTATCGAGCGTGACGAGCGCGCGATGCTGGTCGCCGACATCCTCGGGAAGATCGCTGGCGAGGCATTCGGTCCGCGGATGTCGCGGATGCTCATGCGCGGGCTGCGGGTGAGCCGAAGCCTGGTCGAGCTGCACCGCCTGCTGACGGATGACGCCTTCCGCCGCGCCCTGGTCGCGCGCATCGCCGACCCCGTAGACCGGCAGTACTGGACGGTGGAGTTCGACACCGAGCCCGTCGCGAGCGCGCTCGCATTGGCCGCCCGCCTCGACCGGCATGTGCTCGCGCTCACGGACATGCGGATGATGTTCGGCGCGCGCGGCTGCCTCGCGGGGGAAGCGCTCCTGGGCTCCCGGCTCACCGTGCTCGACCTCGGCGGCGCACCGATGGGCCTGTCGGGGCTGCCGACCATGATCGGCGCGCTGCTGCTGATGCTCCTGCTCGGCGCGGTCATGAGCCGTCGCGACCGGGGCGTGCCCGTCACCATCTACCTGGACGAGTTCCACGTGCTCGCGGAGGGGTCCGGCATCGACCTCGAACGTGCGCTCCAACTCTCGCGCGAGCAGGGGGTCGGGTGGGAACTCGCGACGCAGTCGCTTGGCGCGCTACGCAACCCGGCGCTGGTAGACGCCATCCTCGTGAACGTGAGGTCGTGGGCCGCCTTCCGCCCGCGCGCCGAGGATGTCCGGCTCCTCGCGCACGTTCTCCCCGAGTCCCTCGCCCGGATGGTGGACCCGGAGGTTCCCGATCGGCTTCTCTCTCCCGCCGATGCGCGCGCACGCTGGGAGCGCCGGCTGCGAAACTTGCCGCCGCGAACGGCGCTGTACGCCGACCTGTTCGCTGGCACGAGCACGATCATGCGGACGGGCAACCTCCCGCTGGATCGGATCGAGCGGGAGGCCGCGCGGGTTCCCGCCGAGCTGCGCGAGCGGTACCGGCTGGGCCGAATCGGCCGGCGGGCCGCGGACCTGGTGCAGGTCGGGGATCTTCCGGCGGCACCGATGCCGGTGCACGACGCGAGCGCCACGGTGCCGGACAACGCGATCCAGTGGCCGACGACGACGACAACTCGGCGGACGGCATCGCGGCGTCCGGCGCTGGAGTTGCCGCAGTGACCGGCTGGCTCCTTTTATGCCTCGCCCGCGTGCGTGGCCCGTGGTGGGCGCAGCTCCTGCTGGCCACGTGCGCGCTCGCAGTCGCGCCCATGGCGCTGTTCCTCGACGCGGTCGGCGTGTTCCTCCGCGAGTGGCGGATCGTGGGGGCACTCGGACAAACCGAAACCCGCTGCCCACGCGGGCACATGGTGGTGCTCTCGGGTCCCAGCGCGGCCTGGACGTGCTCGTCGTGCGCGTACACCTACGGCGGGGCCTCGGGCTGGGGTCGCTGCCCACGCTGCCGGTCGGTGGCCGCGTACGTCTCCTGCCCCTGCGGGTTGTCGATCGACAACCCGGTCTTCGAGTTGGTGGACGATGCCCGCTGACGCGAGCCGGCGCACGAGCCGCCGCGACCCGGGCGACGCACGGATGACGGTGCGTGACAAGCTCGTGCTCCGGTTCGTCGAGAAGGCGCAGCCGGTCACCATCGACCAGGTCGCGGGCGGCGTGCAGATGAGCGTGCCCATGGCGCGAAGGCGCCTCCGGGTGCTGCGCGACCTCGGCATGGTCGTCGTGCACTTGCCCGAGGGACTGAACGGTGCCAACCGCTACACGCTGGCACCATCAGCGCGGCCTGCGCTCGCTGCGGCGTTCGGCGGCGACGCCGAGGAGTACCGCGTGCGCGTGGGCGTGCAGCGCGTGAACCTCGCCCACCACGACGGGCAGGTGCTTCTGTACGCCGCGCTCTCGGTCGCATGTGCGCGCTCGCACACCTGGCGGCTCGACCGGTTTCTCTTCGAGGGGGATCTGCGCCGTGCGCTCCCGTCGGCGCGGCTCGTTCCCGACGCCGTGGCGCTCCTGTCGGCGGGCGAGGCGCGGTGCGCCGTGGCCTTCGAGGTGGACCTCGGAACCGAGTCCCCCTCGTGGCTCGCGAAGAAGGCGCTGGCTTACGCGGCACTCCGCGCCGCGGGCTCGCCGCTGCTGGGCGTGACGGACTGGCGCGTCGCCGTCACGGTCCCCACCGAACGACGGCGGAACCGGCTCGCGCTAGCGACCTGGGAGGCTGACGTCCCCGTGGGGCTGGTCTACCTCGCGGTCGCGGGCGAGCTGACCGACCGGTACATCCTCGCGCCGACCGGCTGGCTCACCCCGCGGGTGGTGACGCAGGACGGCGCCGAGCGGGCGCGGCTCGTCCCCGAGGGGCTCCTCCCGGCCGTTCCCACGGACCGTTCCCACCGTGAGAACGGTTTCGATGCCCCAGGACAACGTGGGGGTGCGGATCGCGGGGGCGACCACGAAGGGTCTTTCGGGGCCGGGGAACGGCCATGAGGTACGGCATTCTTTTCAACAACAACAAGGGGCGCGGAAGGAGTCGCGTCCATGGTGATTTCGTTCTCGTTGGAGAGGTTGGCAACCCGACGGCTGGTTGGTGCCGCGGAGTGGAGCCTCGTCGTGGGACGGATCGGGCGAGGGGCAGGCGACCCACTGGTTTCCTCACTCGTAATCCAAATGCGTATGGTCAAGAACATCAAGAAAGCCTGGCGTTGCTCCTGGTTTCGCGACGGGATCTCCATGGTCCTGCTCACGTTGACCGCGGGCGTCCTAGCGATCTACCTGGTCTCGTCTGTGCGCTGAACTCCTATGGCGACAACCACAACCACGGCCCCGGCGGAACTCCGCTGGGCACCCATCGTCGTGGCAGCGGCTCGGTCTTTGCCTCAAAGCAGGCGTGGCGTACATCTCGATGCTCTCTACGCGGCCGTCAAGGTCGCGTGCGAGCGTCGTGGGCGTCCGCTCACCCGGCACTGGCAGGCGAAGGTTCGGCAGGTTGTCCAGAGATCGCAGTCGTTCGCGTCGGACGCGAAGGGCAGCGGCACCTGGCGGCTCGTCGGCGAGTAGCGCACCACGCCCATGGCCCGCTGGTCGTCGGTGTTGTCGATGCTTTCCTCGGGACCGACCGGGTCGGCGCTGGGGTCGTCTGCCCCCGCCCGGCCGTCTTTCGACTGGTTCTCTCCGCGGCCCATGGCGGGCTACGTGAGTTCCCCTGCCACCACCCCCGACCCGGTCCCCCTGGACCGGGGTCGCGTGTGCGAACCCCGTTCGCTCCTTGTTCCCGGGCGTCCGCCTGGGGACGGACGTTCGGACTCGCCTGCGACGTGCCACGGCGTTGCTCGCCGGCTCTCGCTGCGTACCGTCTACGGTTCGCGCAGCGCGGTCGGTGGGTCGCGCCTGGGTATGCACCTGGCTTGACCGTCACGCATTCAAGTGTCGAGGAGACCTTGGGTGCGAGCGGCAAGCTGGGGCCCAGCGCGCGAGCCTCGTGCTCGGCGCCTTCGGCGCGCGGGGCGTGGTGGCCTGGGGGACGCGCGTGGTCAGCGTGGGCACGGATGGAGCCGTCGTGGACGGTCGTGGTGGACGGTGGATCTCCAGCGCCGACCCGGTCGTGTTCCTCCCCGGCGCGTGGGTGATGCGCGATGGACGGGCTCTCTGCCTTCCAGCGGCGCATGTGGCGAGCGGCGCTCTCGCCCGGCTCGCTGCTTTCCGCGCAGGAGGCGGCCGAGGCGTTGCCCTGTCCAGGGATGGACGCGGCGCGCTGGCTCACCGCGACGGTGAAGCCCACGGGCGAGATCGGGGGGGCACCGGTGTACCGGTGGGGGGATGTGACCGCTGCCCTGGCCGAGCAGCCCGGTCGCGTGATGCCGACGCCCATCGTGAGCGACGACGGCCGGGCGTGGCTCTCGGCCGAGGAACTCGCCGTCCATCTGTCCGTGCCGATCTCCACGGTGCAGCAGTGGACGGCCTCGCGGCGCATCCCGTCCTACAAGTTCGGACACCGGACGGTGCGCTACCGCCTCCAGGAAGTGATACAGGCAGCGGCGCAGACCACCGCGGCCGCGAAGGAGAACTTCGATGGCCATCATGAAGCGAGGAGACCGTTGGCACGTCGTCTTCCGATACCAGGACCCGGTGACGGGGGCGGCGAGTCGATTCCGCCGCACGACTGGACCCGGGACGAGCCGGCGCGACGCCGAGGCGCTTGAACGCGCCTGGCGCGCGGAGGTCGAGGCCCTGCCAGCGCCTACCGAGGTAACCAAGAGCAAGGCTGCGTTCAGCGGCTTCGCGTTCCACTGGCTGGATGTGTACGTCCGGACCAACCGCAAGCACTCCTACGCGCGGTCCACCGAGCAGGAGCTGCGAGTCCACCTCGTCCCGTTCTTTCGTGACGCGGACCTGCGAGCGATCACGCCCGAGCTGGTCGCCCGGTACAAGGCCGTGAAGGCGAAGGAGCTGGCTCCCAAGACCGTGAACAACCATATCGGCGTGCTGTCGATGCTCTTCCGCAAGGCCGTCGAGTGGGGCTACTGCGAGCGCAACCCGGTGACGGGGACCGGGTTGCTCTCGCTGCCGCCTCAGGAATTCCGGTTCTGGGATCGCGAGCAGTCCGACGCCTTCCTCGCCGCGGTCGAGGTCACCGATCCCGGTTGGTACGCCTTCTTCCTGTGCGCGCTGCGCACCGGGATGCGGCTGGGCGAACTGTGCGCGCTGCGCCAGGAGGATCTCGACTTCGTGAAGCGGCAGGTGCACGTCGTATGGAACTACACGCACGGGAAGCTCGGAACCCCCAAGAGCGGGCACGGACGGCTGCTGCCCATGAGTCCGCGGCTCTCCGAGGTCTTGCGCTCTCGTCGGCACCTGCGCGGGTCTCTCGTGTTCTGCAAGCCCGATGGGGGCTTTCTCACCCGCGACATGGTAAAGCACCCCTTCGACCGCGCAACGCGCAAGGCTGGGCTCCCCAGCATCCGCATCCACGACCTGCGCCACTCCTTCGCGAGCCAGCTCGTCATGGCCGGCGTGCCGCTCACCGCGGTGAAGGAGTATCTGGGGCACGCGGACCTGAAGATGACGATGCGCTACGCGCACCTCTCGCCGGCCGCCCGCGAGCAATACGTCGGGGTGCTCGACGGCATCGAGCTGGGAGACCCCGCGGTCACCGAGCGGTCGCGGCGGTCGTGACGAGCCACCGACCGGCGACCAGCTTCACGGTGCCGCGGACGAGCAAGTGCACCGGCGTTGTGGGAGCCGTCTCCCACGCCTCGTGGATCAGAGAGATCGGAATTACAAGCGTTGAACTATACCGTTCCAGCCACTTGCAAACGATCTGATCTGCCTCCGCGATGCACTCGTGCGGGATGTGCTCGACTCGAATCTGGGCCGCTGTCACGCCCCGCTGGCGCGGCGTCAAGTCGCGAGCGATCGCGATTCGGGCACGCTCCCGGGTCACCGGTACCTCATACATGTCGACATGGACGCAGGCGTCGCCGACGTCCGTGATGCGGCCGTGGCGCTCCGTGATCGGCACGTCCACTCGGAATCCTGGCCCATCCCACTGGACGGGGCTCGCAAAGAGCACGTCTCGCCGGCCATCGCCCACGAGCGCGCGGAGCTTGATGTACGCGGAGCGATTGCCAGCCTCGGTTCGCGTCAGCACCTCGTCCATCTCCATCGGATAGGTATGCCGGCCCGTGCGGCTCGGGAACATGAAGGCTCCGAAGCCCTCGCTGCGGCGCACCGCGACCGAGCCGTGGTGCCACGGCGGTACGCTGATGACCAGCACCTGGTGCACGGCGCCACCGCCGCCTGGGATCGTCACGAGATCGGTGAGAATCGTGTTCGCGACGTCGGGGGGTACCATGCTCTTGAGCAGCATCTGGCGTAGCTCGTGCTCGAACTCGCCTGGGATGCATGGATGGTCCGCGAACTTGCCTGCCGCTCCGGTCTGCGGATCCTCCTGGATCCCGATGACGATGTCCCCGCCGAGGGCGTTCGCGAGGGCAGCCACGTCCTTGCCCGCTTCCTCCTTCGCGCTCTTCGTGATGCGACGCACCTTCCTCGTCGAGTTATCAGCGTCGTTCCTGCGCTCCAACTCCTCATGGACGTCACGCCACCAGCACGCCTTGAACTCCAGCGTCTCATTTTCGAGCGCGTGCTCGGCCACGAGGCGGCGCAGGAGGTCGGGGTCGAGTCGACGCTGGTGGAGGAGCACGGAGGAGATTGTCGAGGCTGGGGGAATGCCATGGTTCAGCGGGGGCAAGCGCTCTTGTCTAACGACGATTTTGTGGCCACGCCGCGAATCGAGCGTCGTCAGCACTTACACGTTCTGGACACAAAGTGGACACAAAACCAACATGTACCTACTGGCGACGCGCGAAAGACCCTGTTAGAACGAGGATCAAGGATGGTGGAGGCGGCGGGAGTCGAACCCAAGCCCGTCGGAACTCCACGGACGCGTGTCCGCGGTGGTCTGCACCGACGAAGCTGGGCATCTCGCGCCTCCACCTCCTTCTATGATCGACGGTGACCGAGCATGATCGGGCATGGTCCGGACGCGAATTGGACGCAATCCGATGCAGCGGGAGACTCCCGCCGCCTCGACGCGCTCGGACCTGACCGAGCATGTTCGCTCACGACGTGGCCACAGACGGAGTTGGACGCAGAACCCGCGGCCTGCCGGCGTCGCCACCCACTTTCGTTCGAGCTCGTCCACGATCCACGCGCTACCGGTACCAGCGCAGGAAGTTGAACCGCGCTTCGAGCATCCGAAGCATGCCCATGACATCGTCGAGCGTGCCCGGGGGTCGGGAGACCAGCGTGTCCCAGCGGCGCGCGTCCGCGAAGTCGATGTCGCGAATGCCAGCGCCGTTCGGATGCAGCGTTGCCTCGTGCGGGCGCATCGCCTCGATGAACCGCTGGGCGACGAGCGCGTAGCCACAGAACGTCGGGTGGATGCCGTCCAGGCCGATGAGCCCGCCGTTCCTGAGCCGCCCGCCCGGCTGGGTCTCGAAGAACCGAACCGAGAGGTCGGCGAGCGCCGGTGGCAGCTTGAACGTCGGGCTGCCGTGGTTGCGTCGAACCGCCAGTTCGTCCAGCATCGCGCACACGTCCACGACGTGCCAGTTCTCGTGGGCGGCGGCGATCTTGCGGATCATCTTGTTGTAGGCATCGATCCGCTGGTCGATGTGCCGTGCCTCGTCCCCGGTGAGATGGGGGTGGCCTGAAACGTCGAACTCCTTGTCGTGCACGAAGAAGTAGGTGTAGTAGTCGAAATACTTCTGGCCGGCGGGCAGGACGCCCCGCGTCTTCATCACCCCCCGGGTCAAGGGCGGTATCGTGACGTGCGGAACGGTAGCCAGGTAGACGTGCTTGGCGCCGATCGTCTCGATCTGCGCGGCGAGCGTCTCGTACTCGGCCTCGAACGCCTTGGCGTGCCAGAGCGTGTAGTCCGAGAACGGACCTGGCGCCGCCGCCGTCGACTCGTGCAGCTTCAAGCGCACGACCGTGCCCAGGCAGTTATTGGCGCCCAGGAACACGACGAGGTGATCGATGCCGCCATCGCGATCCGCGAACCGTTTGGCGACGGTGAGCTGGGTGTCCTGCTGGCGCGTCGCGGCCCGTGGTGGGTTCAGTACCCGGGCAGCGGTGCGCATGCGTGACTCGCCGGGGATGCCGATGAACTCGTCCTTCGTACCCGCCAGCTTCTCGACGGCCGTGAGCGCAGTGATGTTGTAGGCATCGGCGACCTCGAACCCCCAGACTGCGAGGTTGTGGTAGTCGACGTCGATGCCGGCTCGCGCCCCAGCCCCTCGCTCCCAGTAGTCCTCGACGTCGTCGAGGATGGAGTGGATGTCGAAGAGCGAGGTGATCCACTCGAAGGCATTGAGGTTCGGTCCGTGCCGCCGCTGCAACTCGCGGGCGAGCCACTCCAGGTTCAGCGGCAGCCCGCCCGACCCGCGGAAGTCGGGCACGCGAAACTCCGCGGCACCGATTCCCATGCACCGGGCGATCATCGCGGGGTAGGAGAACTCGACCTGCGACACGGCGAGGGACGTGAACCCCTGCGTGAGGCTGTCGCCGATCGCGACGAGGCGGGCCATGCGAACTCCGAGCGGTCCCGTCCGTGTCGCACGCGCGGGCGTCGGGAGTCAACTTCGCCACGCTCGACCTCGACGCGCCGAGCCGCGTCGCGGCGACCCGTCGGAAGCTGGTATGCTCGGCTCTCAGCTATGGCAGCCATCACCGACCCGCTCCCGTCCACCATCGCCGCCGAAGTCAAGGCGTTACGCACAACGCTCGACGTCTCGATTCCGCCCAAGAGGCTCGACCAGAATCTGCTGATCGGAACCTGGAACCTGCGCGAGTTCGGCGGGCTCACCGAGAAGTGGAAGGCCGCCGCCAGCGACACCCCCAAGCGCGACCTGCACGCACTGGTTTGCATCGCCGAGATCCTCTCGCGCTTCGACGTGGTCGCCGTGCAGGAGGTCACCGGCAAGCTGAAGGCACTCCGGCACATGCTGAAGTACCTGGGTCCGGACTGGAACTTCATCCTGACCGACGTGACGCGCGGGGCGGCGGGCAACGACGAGCGGCTGGCGTTCCTGTTCGACACGCGACGGGTGAGCCTCTCGGGCTTGGCGTGCGAGCTGGTCCTTCCCCGCGACGCGCTCATCAAGGATGGCGCGGGCGAGCGTCAGTTCGTGCGCACCCCCTACGCCGTGAGCTTCCGGTCGGGATCGCGCACGTTCATCCTGGTCACCCTGCACGTGATCTGGGGCGACAACGCCGCGGCCCGTGCTCCCGAGCTTGCCGCGATCGCGAAGTGGCTCGCGAACTGGGCGAGCGACATGAACGCCTACGACCACAACCTCATCTGCCTGGGCGACTTCAACATCGACCGGGTCGGCGACCCGCTCTACCAGGCGTTCACCTCCACGGGGCTGTTCACGCCGCCCGAGCTGAACGCAGTCCCACGCACGATCTTCTACACGCCCGGGAAGCCCGAGACCCAGAAGCACTACGACCAGGTGGCGTGGTTCCGCGACCCGGCCAGCAGCGTGCCAGTGCTCGCGATGAGCCACGTGACCGCCGGGACCTTCGACTTCGTCCCGCACGAGATGACGGGGCTCGGGCTCACCAAGCAGCAGCTCTCGTTTCGCATCTCCGACCACCTGCCGCTGTGGGCGGAGTTTTTGTTGTAGGTGATCGCGGCCGAGCCCGACGCGCCACTGCTCGGAGGCAGCGGGGGGCCGTGCCCTACGCCCAGCTTCGTCGCCGGTGCCATGCGACGCCGCCAACTACCATGAGCGCGAGTCCGCCGACCAGCGCGACGTGGAAGAGGATCGTCCCGGCTCGGGCGGAGATGTCCAAGGCGCGGCCGACGCTCGCGCCGGCCACCTGGGAGACGGTGCGGCCCCGCCGCTCACCCAGGAACCACCCGGCGACGGCCCTGTCGAAGGCGATGAAGGCGTCGTAGAGGATCATAGCGAACTCCGATGGCGAGAGTGGAAGCAGGATAGCGCAGGAGTCGACAGGTGCGCGTCTCCCTGAGGGTGCGTGGCTTCGACGTGAACCCGACCGCGCACGTAGGCCCGGTGACGGCTCGGGAAGGCGGGTCGCTACTGGAATCGAAGCCCGAAGAGCCCTCCTGTCTCCGTAGCGTCCGTGAGGCGTATGGGGAGCACGTAGGGCTTGAAGTCGAACCCGGGCGGGAATGCCTGGGGAACGGCGTCGGAGTTCATCGTCACGAGGTATTGAAAGCCCAGTTCCTTGGCCAGTTGCGCTCCTACCTGGAGCGCCTTGGCGACCTGACGCTCGTCGACTCCGTCAAACAGATGGCTGTCATGGATGAGGAAGCCCGGACCCGTGCCGCGCCGGGCCGAGAGGCGCATCAGCATCATGTCGAAGCAAAAGATCTGCATGTTCTGGATGCCTTTGCTCTTCGCCCCGTGAATCTTTACATCGAACTCCGGGCCGTTGGCCCCGGCCTTGATCGTCAGGCTCCCAGCGTCCTCGTAGAGGGCCCGCGACACTGCCTCAAAGGCCAGGATCGCCTCGCGCAGCACCAGCTCTTCCTCGTGATAGTCGCGCTGGAGCCGCTCGTGTAGCGCCATCCGCTCCCGGTCGAGCTGCGCCTTGCTCGTCTCCAGCAGCTCCGCGGCCTGGAATCGTTGCCGGAGCGCTTCGGTCTCGGCCTCGCACCTGGTGAGTTCCGACTGGAGCCGGGTGAAGTGCTCCAACGCTCCGTGCGCCTGCAGAATCCCCATCACCTGCGACCGACGAATGTCGAGTTCGGCCGTGCGGCGCTCGCGGTCCTGTACCCGGCGGCGCACCTCGTCAATCTCCTGCGCGAGGTAGGAGGCTCGGTTGCGCACCACGGACTCGTGGAACCGGCGCACGTCCTCGAAACGGCGCAGGACGGCTGCGGGGAGGACGACGCCAGCCTCGCGGTAGACCCGGTCGAGTTCCACGGGGGCGGGAGGGGTTTCCGCGGTGACCGTGGCCTCCAGGTCGCCGAGAAGCTGGCGGTCCAGCGCGTTGTCATCCGTGAGCGCGGCGATGTCTCGGGTGAGTTCCGATGCCTCGATTTCGAGCGAGTGGTACTCACCCAGCACGCGAAACTGCGAGAGTTCGTCCTTGAGGCTCCGCGTGCGTTCCTCGGAGACCGCCAGACGCGTGCGCAGATCCGCTACGGCACCGATGAGATCCCGGAGCGCCCCCTCTCCTGCCGCCTTCCTGAGCTCTCGGAGCGACCGCTCACGCTCCCGCACAGCCTGGAGCTGGCTGGGAATGGTCCAGTCGATTCCGATCAGGAAGGAGACGGCAACTTGTTGGTCGCCGAGTTGCTGCATGTCGGTGTGTCGGGTCGGCGCCGTGAAGCCACCGGCTCCTTGGCGCCGCGCGAAGTAGCTCAGAAGCGAGCGCACGGAGGGGTCGGGTCTGTCCGGCGCCAGGCCGAACATGCTGGTGCCGAGGATGACCTTCCAATCTTCGTTGGACAGGACGGGCTCGCCCGTCGCCCGCTCCGTGGCGGGGCGCGCCGGCCAGCCGGTCCCGTCGGCCTGTACGACCAGCCGGGACGGCTTCCTGCCTGACCGCGACACGCGCACGGGCGCGCCGCGCACGTCGAAGTCCATCGCGAATGATGCGTCCACCAGCGCCGGTGTGCGGAAAATTGACGACGGCTCGGCGTTCCCACCGAGCAGGAAGTGGACAAGCTCGACGAAGCTCGTCTTTCCTGCCCCGTTGCGGGTCTGGCGGTCCGTCGCACCTGGGCTCTTGTCGGCGAGCAGGACGTTGAGCCCTGGGAAAAAGTCGAGGGTCTTGAAGGTCGGGAGATCGCTGGACATGCGTCGGATCATGGATTCCCTCTCCCGGCATCCCGCTTAGCCCCGATGCCCGCAGCGACGGTGAGGCGTCCACGGTCCATGTCTACTGTGCCCAGCGCGAACAGGACGTCGAGCGCCAGTACGAACCAGTCGTAGCTCACGGGGGTGCTCCGCTCCCGCGAGTCCCGCCGCGATCGGAACTCGTCCCACAATCTGGAGACGGTCTTCGCCTCGTCCAGCAGCGAAAGGATGTCCGCTCCGACGGCGAGGAGCGCCCGGTCCGTCTCGATCCCCTTGGTCGGGAGGATCATGCTGAGCCCCCGGCTTCGGGGCGCTCGAAGATATCGCACGCCTCGAAGAAGTGGGCGAGCACGGCGAGTACGGCCGCCTCGTAGGCGGACGTTCCGCGCGACCGCCCGCCAACGTGGTCCCGCAGCGCGTCGAAAATGTCGTCCGGAGCCAACCCATTGTCGCGAAGCTCGGCGTACTTGGAAGCGAAGGCGGAGGCGACCTCGTCGCGAGCGTGGGCGTCAACCTGGCCCCTCGACCGGAAGTACTGGCCCACGAGGTCGGAGCGGTGCATCCCCGCGGTGAGCATCGATGCGACCGCTGAGGAAAGCATGTTCCACCGGATCTTCTCGGGAGGCACCGGTCGCAGGTCGGGCTGCGCGGCCGCTGGCAGGCGAGCCACCTGCTGGAGCATCGGCTGGAGGTCCGCCACGCCGAGGCGCAGCATCGCGCGCTCGGTGGGCGCAGTCCCGAAAAGCGATGCGAGGTCGTCTGCTCGCAACGCCATTGCCTCGCCCCGAAGCTCCGGGTAGCCCCAGTGGGTGATGCTCTTCGCCGGGTTGGCCGCCGCTAGGTCGAGGAGCCGCCGATGCACCGGGGGGCTGAGGCCGTCCTGGGCGTTGTGCATGAAGACCCACGCCCTGAGATGTTGATCCCAATAGGCCAGCGCCTCCTTGAAGTCCTCATCTATTTTCGCGATGGTTGCTCCCGGTTTTATTTCGTTCGGACCGTAGACCTGGAACAGCGTGCGTGTGGACTTTACATACCCATCGTTCTTCCGGTCGCCGATCCTCCCCCATGGACGCGTCCGCTGGAAGTCACCTGGATGGCGCAGCTCCATGATCGACGCGAACAAGTTCTGGAATTCCTCGCCCCGCCGCTTCAGGAACGCGCGCTCAAACTGCCACTCGTAGTAGGCGCGGGTGAGCGGGTCCATCCTTACTCCCGGAGGCTCGGGGTATCCTGCCGGAGCGTCTCATGCTTCCCGGGGATCGCGCTGTCCTGCGGCCAGTTCGCCCTTTCCTACGTTTCGCGAACTTCCGATCTCCGTCTCGTGCCCTCACCCATGCTCACCCAGGCTCACCTCCACGCCTACCTGCGCCACCTCGCCGACGACCTCCGGCGGGCTGCTTCGACGGTAGCCGGCTACCGCGCCGAGTTGCAGCTCCTGCTTGATCGCCAGGTCGCGATGGAGCCCGAGGTCGTCGCGGTGTTCGTCACGAGGACTCCCGAAGGCGCGCTCCTCGCGCCGACCACCCGCAACCGCCGTCTCGCGATCGTGCGCGGGTTCGTTCGGTTCCTGGTGGCGACGGGTGCGCTGGCATCGGATCCAACGGTCAGCATCCGCCGCGCGCGGGTGCCGACCCGAACCACCGCGGCGCTCAGCGTGCAGGACGTAGCCCGCGTCGCCGTCGCTGCCGGGAACGAAGGGAGCGTCGCGCTTTCCGTGCGCGACCGGGCCATCGTGCTCCTCCTCTTCTACACGGGCCTGCGCGTGAGCGAACTGCTCCGCCTGGACCTCCGCCAGGTCGACCTCGACGCTGGCCTATTGCGCGGTGCGACGCGGAAGGGTGGAGGCGCGACCGACGTGGTGATCCACCCGTGCGCGAGTGAGGCGCTGCGGACCTGGCTGAAACAGCGTGACGGTGGAGACGGCACCGCGGTGTTCCCACGTGGAAACACCGTCCCGTCGGCTGCCGAGACCGGGAGCGCGACCGGAGACGTGTTTCACCGGCGAAACAGCGGACACCTGACCGTGCGCGCCGTCCAGAAACGGCTCGCCAAGCTCGGGCAAGCCGCCGGCCTCGCCGTTCGCCTCCATCCCCACCTGCTGCGCCACGCGCACGCGACAGCGCTGCTTCGCGTCGGGGTCGCCACCGAGATCATCCGCCAGTCCCTGAACCACGCCTCCATCGCCACCACCGCCCGGTACCTGCACGGGGACGAGGCGCTCTTGCGCGACGCCATCGGCCGGCTGCCGTGGCTGCACGCGCGGATGGGCGCGTAGGCGGCCGAGACCGGCCGGCTGGCCGTCATGCCGATGGCCCGCGGGGAACGCTCCGGCTACCTTGATTGTTCACGAGCTGAGGCGGTCGTCGCCTCGCGGGAGACTCCGCTGGCCACGCCCCCACCCTCGCCGCTCGGTGGCCTGGACCAGCTCCGACAGGCCCTCGCCGACCTGCTCGCGCACGACCCCGACGCCGAGGACCCGCGCGTCGAGGAGCTGCCCGCTGATGACGTGCTCCGGCAGCTCGACACGCTGGACCACTGGCTCACCGGGCTCGACCGCTACCTCGTGCGTCTGCGCGCCCGGGTGATGAACCGCGACCGGGGGCTTGAGCCTGCCTCCGCCGAGCGCGCCGCGCGCACTCCCTCCCATGCCCGCCCGCCCGCTGAATCCTGGCCAGGAACGCCGGGCTTCGACGAGTCGACGAGCCCCGCGCTGGCGGATCCTGCGCCTGCTCGGTCGAAAAAAGACGCCCGGTCGTCTTGACCGCGCGCTTCGCCCTACCTACGCTTGTACGAACCTTCCTGGCGATGTCGCCCCCGGTTCGTGCCGCTGCCCTCCAGGGTACGGCACGGGCCCGGTTCGACAAGCCCGGGGGGTGTGGACAACCCGAACCGGAGGTCTCGTGCGACTCATCAGCACCCTCGTGCTCCTCTTCATCCCGAGCGCGCTGGCAAAGCCGCCTGCCGACGTGACCCAGCACCGCTATGGGCTGCGATCGAAGAACCCAGCAACGCCGGTCCAGGAGACCCAGGAGAAGGAACAGGTCAAGGTCGGGATCACTGTCTACTCCGACCTGAACTACACCGAGAACCCCGCCATGTGGTTCAACCGCTCCTTCAACTCGAAGCACGGCTACCCGATGGACTCCCAACAGACGGTGTGCATGACGCCCTTCTTCAAGGTGGAGGTCACAAACAGCTCGGACCAAAGCCTCAAGATGCGGTCCAGCGCCTCAGGTTCCAGCGACGAGGTCATCGTCGCTTTCGATGACGACCAGGGCAACACGCTCACCGCGCTTCGCAAGGACAACATCATGGACGGCATCCGCACGCGCGCTCGCCGATTCGCTGAGCTGAATGCCGCCGACGTGGGGGCCGACACCGCGGCCAGCGTGAAGGCGAACGAGGAGGCGCTTGCAAAGGTCCGGTTCCTCACCGATAACGAGACGATCCTCCCAGGCCGGACGTCCACGTTCCATGTCTGCTTCGACTGGACGACGATGCCGACGACCAGGGACGCGCAAGGGAGCGACGAGGCGTGGCAGAAGACGCGCACCGATGTGACGGTCGGGATCTATGACGTGCCCGTGGCGCGCGACGCGGCGGGCGCAGTGCAGAAGAAGACGAACTACCAGTTCGCGTTCCAGGTGTCCGAATACAAGTTCTTCTACACATACGCGAAGAAAGGACTGGGGTGGGATTTGCAGAAGCCAGAGATCACGAAGGTGCGCTGAAGGACCCCACGAAGATCATGAACCGCCGCTTGTTCGTCGTCACGCGCCTTCGGAAGTCGGCAAGCTACCCAGCTGCACGGTCGACCCTCAACGATTCACGGAGGAGATCATGGAAACTCAGCGAGACCCTGCCTCGGCGCTGCCCACGCCGCCGCTGCCACGACCGCAGGATGCCCCGCTTGCCTTCGAGTCGCGGGTCGCGACCCTCAGCTACGCCGGCGGGCTCATCGGGGCGATGACCGGCGGCCTCCAACGGCGCAAGCTCGAAACGACGATCGCGCGGTACAACGAGGAGGGCTACCGGCTGGCGCACGTGCTGCCGGCCAAGACCGGCATCCTGTTCCACCTGATAGGCTTGGTCTGCCTGCTCATCACTCTGTTCCTGTGGGCGCCGCAGCCAGGGGAAACGCTCATCTTCGAGCGGCGGAGTATGGAGAAGCCGGGACCGGCCGGGCGCGACATCGACCTCGCCGCGTCCCGGCTGGGCCTGCCACCGACGAAGGGGGAGCCGGTCAAGGTGGCGCTGGTCGTCGCTGGCATCGTCGCGATCCCCGTCGTTCTCGAGTTGGCGTGGCGCCTGGGCGGGTAGGGGCGCTGTGGGACCGCGGCGAGGCGGTGGACGTCGGTGGGCCCACTTCGATGCATCGCATGCACGGATACGTGACCGAGCGTGGAGCGGCCGTCGAGGTCGAGGTGGCGGGACATCCTCTCGCGTGCGCCGAGCTGTGGTAGCGTCGGCCCCGGTTCGTCGACGCGCTCGCGGTGGGCGACCGCGAACCAAGGACATGAAATGGCAGGGAAATCCAGCGCGCCGGCAGCTCAGGGTCGGCGCTACTGCGCGGTCCGGTCGGTGCCGCCGAAGCCGCTGCCCAGCACGGTCGGCGGCGCGCGTCTCGCGCTCATCCAGGTGCTGTCCTCGAAGTGGGTGAACGGGACCGTGCTCAAATACGCGTTCGTTGGCTCCGCGGTCGTGCCCATGGAGGATGGCTCGCGGTCGCTCCTCACCTGGACGATGAAGCCGGCGCAGCTCGCGCAGTGCCGCAAGGCGTTCAAGGTCTGGACTGATCGCGGGATCGGCATCGTGTTCGAGGAGGCCACCGATCCTGCGGCAGCGCAGGTCCGCATCGGCTTTCACTCGGAGCTGGGCTCGTGGTCCTACGTCGGCCGCGACCTCTTGTCGGCGGCGAGCGACGAGCTGACCATGAACATCGGCTGGGACATTTCTGTCGACATCGACACTGCGGTGCACGAGATCGGCCACACCCTCGGGTTCCCGCACGAGCACCAGAACCCGAACGCGGGGATCGTGTGGAACGAGGCCGCGGTGTACGCCGCGCTCGCCGCGCCGCCAAACCGGTGGTCGCAGGAGAAGACGTTCTACAACATCATCCGGAAGATCTCCCCGGACTCGGTGCAGGGCTCCGCGTGGGACCCGAACTCGGTCATGCACTACCCGTTCGAGGCAGGTCTCATCGACAAGCCCGAGAAGTACCGAACGGTCGCCCTGACCCCGGCCGGCGGCCTGTCCGCGCGCGACGTCGAGTGGGTCAAGACGTTCTACCCGGCGCCCACGAAGAAGGCCGAGCCGAACCTGCTCTCACGGCTGAAGTCCGTGGACATCGACCTCAAGCCTGGCGAGCAGCGCGATTTCGTCCTGCGACCGAAGAAGACGCGCGACTACACGATCCGCACCTTCGGCGAGTCCGACACGGTCATCGTGCTGTTCGAGAAGACGGCGAGCGGACCGGTGTACGTCGCCGGAGACGACGACAGCGGCGAGGATCGGAACGCGGAACTCAAGCTCCGGCTCATCCAGGGGCGGGAGTACATCCTCCGTGTCCGCCTCTACTACTCTTACGAGCCGGGCGGCTTCGCGGTCATGTACTGGTAGCGATTACCGCGATCGGTGAGCGGGAGGTGACCGAACGGCGGCCCGCGGAGTGTGCATCGACGCCACCTACCGTGCGTCGATGGACATCCGGGTTCTGTAGCCGCCACGGGTGCCAACCCCTACATTGTTTCCCGCGGTCTTCCGGGTGGAGCGCGTCCCGTTGTCCATGAAGAGACAACGGCCCACCCTCGCGAATGCAATCGGTCATGAGCGGACTTTCTCCCGACGTCTCCACCGGCTCAAGCGCCTTGACCGCGGCCCTCGACTTCGCTATGGCGGCGCGTCGCTCTCGCGATCGACCACATGTCGGGAACCCGCGGTCTTCCAGAACCGGCTTTCTCCCCGTACCATCCGCTCCCGCTCACTCAAGCGGGATTCTATCTCGGACAAATCATATGTCGGAACCGCCCAGCGTCGATGCCACGAACCCGGAAAGCTTCCGCGAGCGACTCGCGAAGGTGCGGGTACCTCAGCCGGACGGTGGCAGACCGTCGCCGATTTGGGAGCTACTCGCCGAAGCCCACCATGCGCTGGCAGCCGCGCCAGGCCAGTCGGATGAGGCACGGTTCCGGGCGGTGTCGGGAGCGGCAGCGGCCAGCTACTACCTCTACCTCATCGACCCGGCCAACCGGGGGCGAGACTCGATTCCGCCGGAATTCGCACACATGGCGATGGCACCCGACACCCTCCTCAAGGAGGCAGCTGGCGTTGCCGACGGCATAAACGTGGCATGGTGGAAGGCACGGGCGCGTGCTACCCTTGCACTCGCCCGCCACAAGCTTGCGCGGAACCGCTGGCAGGACGATCAGCGCCCCGCCCTTGCGAACGAAATCGAGCAGGCCCTATCCGACCTTCGCGCAGCACCACCGCCCCAAGAGGACGCTCCCGCCACGGCGAACCGGATTGCCGCAGCTGCCGAAAATGCATGGGCATGCGAGCAGGCCCACGTCCTTCGCTACCAGGGAAAGGGCGTTGACGCGAAGGCAGCGTACGACAAGGCGATTCCGGGAGAGTGGTTTCCGGAGAACGACACCTATCGTCGGGCCATCGGCTACCACTACCTCGCCAGCATTCCGTGCGAGTGGCTGGTGCTGCACATGCTGGTCTTCCGCGCCCTCCCCCAGGCCACGCGGCACGTCGCGGCTGACTCAGCGAAGGAGATGTTGGACTTCATGGAGCGTGGACTCGCGCACTGTGAGACGGCCGGATACTGGATTCTGGCAGCTCACCACCGGAAGCATGCCGCGGCCTGCCATGCGATCTTGTCCATGGACGATCGGCTGTCCGAAGAAAAGCAACGCGAGCACGGTGAACGTGCATCCGACGAACTCCGGCGGGCAATGGAGACCTTCCGGCTTTTGGGTCTCATCAAGCCCCTGTTCATCAGCGAGTTGTTTCAGATTCTCATCGACGGGTTGGCTCGGTCCGCCGAGGAGACCGCAAACCACCTACTCTCTCTCGCCAAGCGCTGCGGAGACTATTATCCGCGTGTGACCTTCGACGCATACGTGTTCGCCCGGATCCTCGCAAGAGCCCTTGACGAACCAAGCGAACTCGTGGAACAATGCCATCAGGCGATTATCGAGCTTCGAGGCAATGCGCTGCACGACCTCCAGCGTGAGGAGCTTCTGGACAACGTGCTGGCGGCGTAGCGGATGAACGCAACTGTCGCCTGCCAGGTGTTCAGCCCCAAGCTCGATCGACCGGCGCGCGCCATTCGGGTCTAACTCGCCGCGACAAGCAAGATGACGCACGTTTGCCTCTACCTGTTCCTCGGTAGCCTCCGACCGGCGTTCGACCCGAAGGCGCCGGACGTTCAGGAGTACCTCGGTCCGTTTCGGAACCCCGATCTTGACCGACTTCTTGAGGGTCGTAGTCAGGAGCCGGTCGATCACGTAGGTCGACAGGGCGGCAGGCCCGGTGGCAAGGAAGCGACGATTCAACACCCTTCGTCGGCGCGCCACGGGGATCCTCCCGTGGACGACCGTGCCGACGACCCTGCTTCTCAACCTGTCGGATCGAAGGGGGTTGGGGGCGTGGAAGACACATTGGAAGAAAAGGAAACTCACGTCCCGGCAGAACGCCTTTCCTCGCTGCGTGGCGACCTTGCACGAATCGCCGCAACTGATTCGAACCGCATCCGTCGAAGAGCCGCCCAGCGGGTCTTGCGCGACTCGGACTGGCTTGAATCGCCACATCGGCTTGAACCGGCGCCGTACGTCGCAGTAGCCTCTTTGCTTTCGACATTGATTGTCACGAGCGGTGGAGGCAATCCGCTGCTGGGACTCTTCGGTGGCATTCTCTGTGTCTTGATCTGTGTGACGTTCGTCAATCGATTTCATCCGGGTGCGAGGATGAGATCGAAGGACGACACGGATGCCCATGACCAGCTTGGTTCGTAGTGCGATTTTCGGAACGGCGTGCGGTGGATTGTACGCATTCACCGCTTTTTTATTCTTCAATGAAGGGAAGGAGAGGCTCCTCATCCCCGCGGTACTCGCAGCCTGCATCGCCGCCTGTGTTGCGTTCCTGCATCATGATGCGACATGGTTTGAGCGCCACCTCAACGAACTCGGCCGGGTGTACGCCAAAGGCTCTCCAGAGTTCAACGCGCTGCAGGCCCGAGCGATACGCGTCTGGCAAGAGCGGAGGCTCGGTGCTCATCAGGACCTGAATCTTCGATCGCCTAGCGTCCTTTGCGCTGCTGCGATCATGGTCTGCGGCGGAGCATTCCTGAGTGTTGTTATACCGAATCCTCCCGCACCGGCCACCGCGGGCGTCGCGGCAATGATCGCCGTGGGATCCGGCTGCCTCTTCGGTGCCTTGGTGCAAGGAGCGGTGAAAGGAAAGATAACCACTAGATATATTGCCGTCGTGGGCGCGAGTGGAGGCTTCTTTGCGATGGTAATCCTCTTCTACCTTCTCTACGGCAGCAACCTAGTGGCAGGCCCAAGCGAACCACCTCAGACGGATAACGTGGGGACCGGCGCGCTGCCCGCTCGGTGATGACGAGGTCGATCGGCCCTTCGCGTGGGCACGCTATTCTCGGGGCGCGTTGTCCCTGTCCCCTCCAGCCGTTGCCCATGTGTTGCCCAAGGGATGGCTTTTCGAGGGGATCGGAGGGTCGAGGTGGTCGCAGGTGATCCGCGAGTTTTCGCGAGATTGAGCGAAACTGGCGCGGATCGTTGGGAAGTGCCACGGAAGGGGTGCTGGTTCAAATCCGGCCCCCGCAACACAAAACTCGTGCCGTGCACGAGTTTTGTGTTTGTGGAGAAAAAAATAGCCCCGCAAAACCTTTCGGTCAACGGGGCAGATGCGTCCGCGGTCAGAGGAGCCTCACAGACACGTCGATCGAAACCGACGTGTCATGAGTGAGCCGTCTTCCACTGGCGCGAGCGCGCGAGCTTGGCGGTCCTACCCGACGCGGCGAACCCGGATGCGTCCGCTTCCCATGACCTGCTTCGCAGGGTGATTCACCACATGGTTGACATCGATGCCACCGGAGCCTTGCATGTTGAGCATGGCGTTCTGGGCGGTACCGCCGACCTTTATGTCTCCGGAGCCCTGGAGAGTGGCATTGAGGTTCGTGATCCCACCGTCGTGGACTCGGATGCTACCGGAACCCTGGACAGCGATGGTGAGCGCACCGATGACGTTCGCAACGTCGATATCACCGGAGCCCTGAAGGTTCAGGTTCGCATCGCTGACGCGGCCGATGGTGGCCTTCCAACCCCCTTGTAAAGAGAGGTTGATGGCCCCGTCGGTATCGCCGACGTTCACGTTACCCTTCACGCTGGAGAAGTTGGTCGGGGTGCGACGAGGAACCTTCACCGTGATCTGCGTGTTGCTCCTGGAGTCTCCATCACTGCCAATCGAGACGCTGGCTCCGCTCATGTGAACCACGGTACCGCTCCCGCCATCCATGGACATGGAGAAGCCCCCACCGTGTCTGCCGCCGATCTGGATGCCCAGGAAGTTGCCTCCACCGCGTCGTCCGGAAGAAGACCCGTCGATCACGAGGGTGCCGCCCTGTTCGCGGACGTGGATGTTGTCGATCTCGGTCTGAGGACCGCTCATCTCCACGATGATCTCACTGCCGTCGTAGGGTTCGACGGTGACGTCGGCTTCGACACCCAAGACTTGCAGGACGCTGGCTCGGTAGGACTCGGGGCCCCAGCTCTTGGTCTGGACGCCGGCGACGTTCCCCTCGGGAACGCGGCCGACCGAGATGAATCCCACGCCGTTGTTGTGAACCTGCCCCGTGCTCACGTCGCACCAGCTCCCGTCGGAGAAGGACAGACGCGTGCCATTGATTCCAGACAGGCTCTTGTCAGAGTAAACCGGGACACCGTTCACGGTTGCGACTTCTCGCATTTCATCACCTCGTTGTTGGTAGGTTGAAGTTGGGCTACAGAAAGAACGTAGGAACATAAAAAGGTACTATAAAAGAGTATCTTTGTCAACCACCTCAACTTGTATTCTATTCCAAAGTAGTACGGGTTATCTTGCTTTTGACTCAAAATAATAAGAGCGGTTACTCCATAATTCCCCTAAGTTGTTTCATCACCACATCAGGCAACGGGAACAATTTCTGCCAATCCACGGCAAAGAACCGTTCCAAAACCGTCCTGCTTGGCTAACAAAAATCCTGTCGCCTTGCGACGGGGTTTTTGTTGCGGCAGATTATTCGACGCATACAAAAACATCCGTTCGTGAACGGATGTTTTTGGTAGCTGGGGTGGGGGTCGAACCCACGACCTCGGGCTTATGAGTCCCACGCTCTAACCAACTGAGCTACCCAGCCATGAATCTCTGGCTTGCCAGCCGAATCCGGCCTTAAGGCCGGAGAAGGTTGGTGCCGCGGGAGGGAATCGAACCCTCACATGGTTGCCCATACAGGATTTTGAGTCCTGCGCGTCTACCAATTCCGCCACCGCGGCAGCGACGAAATAGTAGCAAAAGTGCTTTTGTCTGTCCACCGAGTGTAGCGTACGACAAATTGACAAAAACGTCTTTTTATTGTTCCATTGGTTTGTCCTTGAACATTCGAGGGCAAAGCGAGGGTGAGGAAAAAATGGAACCTTCAAAATCAGAGACGCTCGCGGAGCGTCATGCTCGGCTCGATCGTGAGCTCGGAGCGGATGCCGAGCGAATGAGGCAGCTGAAAGAACAACTCATCAAGGATTTCTCTGCTTCCGTCGCGGCCAAGGCAAGCCTTGCTACGGCTGCCCTGAAGCAGGCAGAAGCGGAGCTGGAGAGAGCACGGACGGCCAGGCAACTTGCCAATATCGAGCGGCGTGAGAAAGATGTTGCCGCTCGAGAAATTAATGCCGGAGTGCGTGAAAACATAGTCGAGAACGGAGAAGCTCTTCTCGTGCAACACGAGGGAGCGGTCGGTGTCCGTGAGGGTCTGGTCACGAAGCGTGAACTTGATCTCAAGGACAAGGAGAGTCGGGCTGACAATCTGTACACGGCAGCAAAAAAGTTGGCTGCTGCAGCGGAAGAGCAGTCTGCCACCACAAGTAAGTACGAAGCCATCCTCAAGGAGCAGATCGAGAATGTTGAGCTGCAACGTCGAGAAGTGGAGCAAAAGGCTGCGGAGCTTGAGCGCGAACGGAAGGCGTTGGCAGCGAAGCAGGCCGAACACGAGAATGACGGGGTGATCCTCGGGGTCGTACTCCTTGCAGGGTCGTGTCTTATCGCATGGATGCTCTACTACGCCCGCGACGTCTTCTTTCATTGAACAGGAGGACTCATGCCCCATATTTCTGAACTTCAGAAGGAATGGATGGCGCTTCAGGCGCAACGGGATATCGAGAGCATGGCCTCTGACACGCACTCGATTCGGGATATGCTCACCAAGGAGAGGGTCCAGATCGGCGAAGATCACGAACTCGTCGGGGGCGGAGAGACTCCGGTGTTTGAACTGGATCTCACCGGTGTCGAGTACGGGCTCGCGGATGTGCGTGAGGCGGTGGAGGGTGTCGAGGTCGCCGTCGGTAATCTGACTCACGAGGTCGTGAGCGGATTCAGCCTCGTCTGTCGCAATCAGGTACAGATCGGTCGTGGGCTGAAGGCAATCCACAAAACGCAGCTTGACACCTTGGACACGCTCGACGACATCCACGATGAGCTCGAGGTTCAGACCGCGACGCTTGAGGACATCGGCGACGGCGTGTGGGCAATCCACGATCTGCTCGACGAGGTGGGCTGGCGCGTGTGTGACCGCATCGTCAAGCAGACGAAGACGCTTCACAGGGACATGATCGGGGTTCAGAATCGCATCGAGGAACAGACCGAGGTGCTTCACCAGGATCTCGCATCTGTGGCAACGGGCATCGATCGTCAGACGAGAATCGTTCACGCCAACCTCGTGTCGTTGCGCCAGAGTCTCGATCGCCAGACCAGTCAGATGACCGGCCTTCTGGTCGCGCTCGATGAACGGCTTGAAACAAAGGTTCAGGAGCTCACCCAAGCCGTGAAGTCCGAGCTTGGCAATCGGGCGGAAGAACGCTACCAGGAAGCGGTCCGGCAGTTCGCGACCGGCCACGTTGGTCTGACACTTGAGGTGATCTCGAAGCTGTTCGAAGACGACGGTACACATCCGCGCGCGTGGGTGCTGTTCGGCCGGTGCTGTTACCAACGGATGCAGATCTCTGCGGCGACTAAGGCGTTCGTGCGTGCGGTCAAGTACGCATTGGTGTGTGGCGATCAGGATGCCTACCAGTCGGCGGCTATCCGTCTTTCTCGTCTATTGCGTGCCACTGGACAGCGTGACCATGCACAGCATTCGCTCGACGTTGCGTATCGACGCACATCGGACGACTGGAAGAAGAAGAGTCTGTGGGAACTCAAATACGAACAGGCCAAGTACCGATGGGAAGATCTCCAGAGCTCTCCGTTCGACCGAGCGCTTGTTGACCAGGTCGAACAGCTGGCTGATTCCATCATTGCCTGTGCCAAGCGACTGCCTGATGCGCGTCGCGAGATCGCATCGGATCCATTTTGGAAGTCGTTACGAGACGTGATGCCATGGGTGCCCTTCCCGGAGAACGCGCACGTAGGGCTGTGGCGGATAGTCGCCAGGATGAGGATTCTCGACGAGGATTTACCCGGTTGGAATCCTCAACCGAAGAGCGGAGTGATTCTCGCCGTACGTTCTTTGAGGGATTTCCTCTGGGAGATTCTTCCGCACACCGAGGATAAGAAACCTGCGAGTTGGTCGACACCTCCCAACCTGCTTCCGACGCTGACGGAGTGTCAGAAGCTGTATCAGATGATCAATACATGGGCGATCGATCAAGCATGGCCAGGACGCAAACGAGCTTCCTTCTACCTGCTGTGGCAGATTCACGCGACCCTTCTGTGTCTGTCTGCGAATTACCGGTTTCGTGAGCGTGATGATGGAAGAAGTCGGTCGGTTTGCGCGATCAAAGCTCATGCGAATAACTGGACATGGAAAGAGTGCTGTCTGTGGGCCGTGCTCATGGGTGTCGATCCTCAACCACTCGGGGCAGAGCTGGACAAACAACTCGAAATCACGTTTCGAGGAGCATGAACCGTTACACGAACCGGCCATCTGGCTGGTTTTTTATTTGTACCTGTTTTCTTTGGCTCTCCCGTGCTATCCTATGGCCAATCCCTTATGACGCTTACGACCCACGCAACCCTCGGCGCTGTCATTGGACATGCAACTGGAAATCCAGCACTCGCCTTCATCTTCGGCTTCATCTCCCACTTCCTGATCGACATGATCCCTCACGGCGATACAGGGCTTGCCGACAACTTCCGCGTGCACAAACGCCGCCGTCGACAAGCCGTTGCCTACGTGATGGTCGACGCGGTATTCGCTCTCTTTTTTGTCCTCTTACTCGCCAACACGCGCGATATTTATTCGTTACGCAATTTTAGCTGGGGCATCGTTGGCGGCGTCCTGCCCGATCTGCTCGTCGGCCTCTACGACCTCACCAAGTCGCCAATGCTCCGCTGGTTTAACAAGATGCATTTCTTCTTCCACGACTTCTTTGTGCGTCGCAAAGGCGATGTCCCGCTGTACTACGCCCTGCTCGCACAGATTGTCTTGATCGCGTACCTGCAAACAAAATTATAAACGAGACCCATCAGGATCTCGTTTTTTCTTGTCCAACTTCTTCTAACACCTTCAGCGTCTCCTTTGCCGCTCGCTCCCAACTAAACTCCGCGGCTCGTTTGATCCCCATCTCTTTTAACTCTCTCACGCCTTCTGGAACGAGCAAACACTGCGAGAGGGCAAAGGACATCGCCTCGGTGTCATCAGGCTCAACATACATCGCCGCGTCGCCGCCAACTTCTGGGAGAGCGCCGCGATTAGATGCAATGACGGGTGTGCCAACGGCCATAGCCTCAAGCACAGGCAAACCAAAACCTTCGTCGTAGGACGGATAGAGCAGGCACGACGCGCGGGCGAGCAAATTCCATTTTTCTTCTTCTGTCACCGGCCCCAAAAACTGAATCACGCCGTTTGGTTCATGCTCTCTCCACGCACGGTTAACGCGGATCATCTCATTTTCGATTTCTTGTGTGTGCCAACCTTTTCCGGCGGAGCCGGATCCGGCCTTTAGGCCGGATTTTCCTGCAACCACAAGACGCACCTGTGAGGCCTGCTCTGGATGACTTTGTAAAAATTGATCAAACGCGATAAACGCATTGACCAGATTCTTACGCGGCTCAACGGTTCCCAAAGAGAGGACGACGTCACGATCAAACGGGAAACGACGGCTTGTCTCATCGGTGTGTTTGAGTGCTTCATACGCGTCTTCCAAACTCACACCTTCATAGACTACGTGCGTCTTTCCTTGCGTGATCGGAAAAATCTCGTGAAGTTTTTTTTGTGTGGACTCACTCACAGCTACAACGCGATCCGCTCGTTCAAGACTTTTTGGTACAAGCGTGCGTATGGAAAAATCTTGACCAGGAGGAAACCACTCTGGATGCTCATAGATCGCCAAATCATGCACGGTCACGACACACTTTCCACGCCACCAAAGTGGAAGCTGACCGAATGGAGAGAACAACACGTCGGGTTGTCGAATCAAAAATCGCAATGGGAGAAGTACGTGCCGAGACAAAAATGAAAGTTTGGGACCAAAGGAAGAAAGAATCGTGACGTTGTCTCCCATCACCTGAAGTTCGTGTCGGCGCACGCGCGAAAGCCCGGGAGGAGTAGAAATAAAAAATTCGTGAACCTTGCCAATCCGAATCATGGCCGTCACCATCGACCATGTGTAGTGCTCGATCCCAGCTCCTCGTGAGCCATCAGGTGCGCATAGGGTTGTCCCGTCGATGGCGATTCTCATAAGACCGTTAAACCAACAAACACGCCTTGCGTGACGGCGAGGATGGCGAGTCCGCCGATGATGGCTCCGGCGATAATCGAGAGAGTAGAAAGACGAAGGTCAATATGGAACAAGACAGCTAACGCGCTCGCCGTCCACACGCCTGTCCCAGGGCCAGGCGTCACCACAAGCAAAAACAAAAAGAACGCGCCCCACTTCGAGTAACTCTCGCCAAACTTTTTTTCTTGCTTCTCTCGCCAGCGCAAAAACCATTGGTCGAGACGTGGAACGTGGTTGTGAATCACGCGCAGAGCTGGTGTGAGAAGGGCGAAGATGAACGGCATCGGGAACAGATTGCCGATCAAGGTCGCGATAAAGGCTGTGAGTGGCGAGAGATGGAGGACAAAGATCGCAACTGGAAGAGCCAGGCGCGTTTCGGTCAAAGGCAAAGCCGACAGAAGCGCCGCGACAAGTTCAGGGGGAAATCCTTGAAGCCATGTGAGGATTGTTTCGATCATAACGTCGTCCAGTCAAAAGTTTTATACGCCCACACAGCAAGCGACTTCACGTCTTGGAATCGTCCTTCTTTTGATTCAGATCCAAGCACCACGACGATAATGTCCCCTTCTCCTTCGCGGGAAAAAATCGAGCCAAGCGTGTATCCCGCTTCAGGAAGAAATCCTGTTTTGCCGCCAACGATTTTATAGGGGGCTTGATTGACAAAGGACAAGAGGAGTTCATCGGTTGTGTTAACGGTGTAAGTTCTTCCGGAGGAACCGGTGATGCTCACAATGGACTGCTGGGTGGTCTCACGGATTGTTTCGTTTTCAAGCAGGACGTCGAACATCTTTGCCAAGTCCGTCACCACTGACACGTTGTCAGAAGAAAGACCTGTGGGGTCGGCAAACGTCGTTTGTTGCATACCGATCGCCGCCGCCTCTTCGTTCATGCGCGCAACAAAATCTCCCAACGGCATGCCGGAGAGTCGCGCGATCGCCATCGTCGCTGTATTATCCGAGCCGATCAAACTTGCCTCCAACATATTCCTCACCGTCACGGTCTCTCCAACTGGGATGTGGAGCGTCGCGCCTAACCTAACATCTTCTGAAGTCATCGTGGCAGGAGCATTGAGATCAGGGTCACCTAGCAAAAAGACATGCGCGGTCATGAGTTTGGTAATGCTCCCGATCGCTCTTGGCGCATAAATATTTTTTTCAAACAGAACTTCCTTCGATCTACGATCAACCACAATGGCGCTCTGTGCACTGGTGACAACGCCCATGCTGGCGGTCACAATTTTTGTTGGAGCCAACGCGCGATCACCTGCCTCTGGCAAGTGGTTGAGTGTGTCGTACACAGCCAGCAGATCGAACGAGCGAGTCTGTGCGTCAGGCAACAGCGCGCGACGCTCAAGCTCTCCGACATCCACAGGAAAAAACTGAAACAATGTGCTTGCCATGACGAGTTGCGTGAAGAGCTTTACAATCATATCTCTCTAATGACTTGAAGCTCTCGACTTAAAAGCTCGGTGATTTTTTCGTTTGCTTGAAAGGTGTCGTACTCGGGAAGATCACGAAGATGCTTGATGCCAAGAGCTTGGAGAAACTCGTGAGTCAGCATATAGACTGGCTGGAGTTTTTGCGTATCTTGTTCCTCCAGAACGAACCCGCGGATCAATAAATTGCGGATGATGAGCGAGCAGTTTACTCCGCGAATTATTTCGATTTCCGGTTTGGTGATGGGACCGCGATAGGCGATGATCGTGAGCGTCTCAAGCGACGGGCGCGTGAGCGGCCCTGTGGCTTCCACGCGCAAAAATTTCGCCACGTCCTCACCGAGCTCTGGATTGCTGACGAGCTGAACGGCGTCGTTCATCTCGATCAAATGAGTCCCGGAGTCTGACGTGTTGAGGCGTATAGCAAGAGCATCAAGCGCTTCACGCACAACTTCTTGTGAGAGACCCAGATGCTTTTGCAACTCGCGAATCTTGATAGGTTTGGCCGCGGCAAAGAGCACCGCCTCAATGGTTGTCGTCACCATACGTTAGTCAACGCGTTTAATCTCAATGTCATGGAACGTATCGGCTTGAATCACGTGAACAATTCTCTGCTTCACAAGTTCCAGGAGCGCCAGAAAACTCACGACCACATCGACCCTCGATCGGCCTGCTCCGGCAAAGTGTGCAAATGTGAGTCTGGCTTTGCTCAAGATCGCCTCGTGAATCTCACGCAACCGCTCTTGCACGGACACAACTCGTTCCAGAGTGGCCTCTTGCAAACGAAAAAAAGGTTCGAGTCTGCGCAGGATCCACTGAAACGAATCGTGAAGAATATTCGCGTCGAGCCCAACAGGAACCTCAACTCCCTCTGGCCGCACTACGTCAGGCTGTGCGCGCTCAAACGAGCGTTCAGAACGATTGAACAAATCCTCAATATGCTTGGACGCCTCGACAAATTCTTGATACAGACGCAATTGCAGAGCGAGTGTGGAGGCATCTTCTTGTTGCTCATCTGGAGGAGCGGGAAGAATCGCTTGAGACTTGATGAGGAGCAGACGCGTGGCGATCACAAGAAAATCTGCGAGTTCAGACGTAGGAACGTCATGCTCGTCGATGTAATGTAAGTAGTCCTCTGTCACTTGCGAGAGGGAAACTTCTGTGATCGGAAGCTCGGCACTCTGGATCAATTCTAACAGCACATGCAAAGGCCCATCAAATTTCTCAAGCTTCACTTCAAACGACATACAGCGCTCCCATTGTACCTGATCCAGAAAAACGACGTTACCCGGTAACGTCGTTTTTGCTGAAGTTAGCTTTTTTTCTCTGTGGTCTTGATATGCAGTTCAAGCAGGGTCTCCACATCCAGATTCGTTGGTGCCTCCATGACCGAGGTCGTGCCAGATGCTGTCATCGGAAATGCGACCACCTCGCGCAGAGCCGCTTCGCCTGTAAGGTTCATGAGGTTACGTTCCACTCCCAGACCAATACCGCCGTGAGGTGGCGCGCCATATCGGAATGCTTCCAACATGTGGCCGACAGAGTTATCAAGTTCCTCCTTGCTGTAACCCATGACCTTATATGTCGCTTCCAAGACCTCTGCTTCATGTGCGCGAATGCTTCCACCGCCCGACTCGAAGCCGTTGCACACAAGGTCGTACTGCGAGGTCAAAATATTTTCGATGTTGCGGCCGGCGAGGAGGTCATCACGAAACTCTGGCAGTGGATTTGAAAACGGATTGTGTGTGAACGTCCAGCGCCCGCTCTTCGTGTCACGCTCAAAAAACGGAAAGTCAACTACCCAGACGTAGGCTAAGACACCAGCGGCTTTCTCCTCATCTGTACGCATGTCGAATTTGTCCGCGCCGTACTTCGCCATCGCGTCTTTGTAGCTGATGCGAGGAAACGGTTTCTCACGAATCGTAAACCCAAGTTTTTCCGCCGCCGCTGTCACCATGCCCTCGACCATGTTCATGACGTCCTCACGCTCCACGAAACTCATTTCAAGATCGACTTGTGTGTGTTCAAATCCGCGATCGGCTCGAGGATCCTCGTCACGTAGAGCACGCGCAGTCTGGAAATAGCGCTCAAAGGAAGCACACATGAGAAGTTGCTTGTACTGTTGAGGACTCTGCGGAAGCGCAAAAAATTTTCCAGGCTGTAAACGCGAAGGCACCACGAAGTCGCGTGAGCCTTCCGGGGTCGCCTTGGTGAGAAGCGGCGTCTCTATCTCGACAAACCGATTCGCAAATAAATACTCCCGACACGCTTGAACCCACGCGCTTCGAAGACGCAGGTGATGCTGAAGACGATCCGTTCGCAAGTCCAAATATCGATACTTCATGCGAATCTGCTCTGACACGTTTGACGAATCCTGATCAACAGGAAACGGCGGCGTCAGCGCAGTGTTTAAAATCTTGAGACTCTTCGCCCCAACCTCAATCGTCCCCGTCACCATGTCCGGATTCACTTGCTTCTCCCCACGCTTATTCACGACACCTGTCAGCTCCACCACAAACTCCGGCTTCAATTCATCCACAACCGCACAAGTCGCCTCGTCCAAATCCGGCTTATAAAACACCACCTGCGCCAGGCCTGAACCATCCCGCAAATCAATAAACACAAGTTTATCACCCATTTTCCGCAGTCGATGCACCCAACCTTTGAGTAAAACCGTCTCCCCTACTTTTGAAACTGTCTCGTCGATCCATGTTCTTATCATAGTGAGCATTAGTCTATCACAACGGAGCCGACATATTCGAACCGTTCAGCGCCCTCGGGCATCGCGACCACGGTCGCCCCTCGATTCTCAATATTGAACAGACTGGTAGTAAAACCGTCACCGAGAATTAGCCAATCGCCAACCCAGTCGAGCACCCAGCCATCTACCAGTTTTTCAGCTTCCTGAATATCGTCATCTGTCATGCCAAAAAGCAATACCTCGTTCGTTTCCTTCCATGGACGCAGGAGATAACGATCTTGTCTTGGTGAATCAAGATACGGATGGTCATAGGCATTTGTGTCATCAGTAAACAAAGTCGTGACTTCACCAGATTCAAGATCGAGCAGTTGAACGGTTGTCGGTGGAAGGAGTTCGTCGTACGGCCCTTGATCACTTGGCTCGCGCTGTGTGATCACAGCTAAAACTCTACGAGACTCGGGGTCCACGCTCGCCTGATTCCATGCTTGTAAGTCGACGAGTTCATGAATGGCCTGTGATTCTCCTGTCTGCAGATTCACTTCCCAAAGTCCTGCGAGCGTCGCCTCACCGCCAAACACTTGATGAACGAACAGATACGTTCCGCTGTTGTCGATGAGATATGGTTCGGGATATCCAATCTCGCCGCTGTCCAGGGTGAGGCTCAACGATTTCAATACCTCTCCAGTCTCCACGTCCGTAATTGTCACTGTGCCGTCGTTCTGTTCCCTGCTTGAACCAAAGTCATGCGTGACCTCGAACTGTCCGTTCGCTGAACGAAACGTCTGCCAGTTCTCTGGACGTGTTTCAAGAATCTCGCCGGTCAACGAGAGGACACCGTCTATATCATTTCCACCTTCCGCTCTGCCAGATACAGGATCATACGTTTGCTCTGTCTGGTATCGATGCATCAAAATGTCTTCTCCGTACACATACGAAGTGAGACCACCACTGATCTTTGGTCCATGCTCGATCGTGATAAATGGAACAAGACCTTCTTCGCCGACCACCATCCGATAAAATGTGTATTCCTCTGTGTCATCGTTCGCCCAGTCCTGATCGCCTTCGTCAGACGTGCGGACGGATTGAAAAATGAGATAGGAACCAGGACCAAGATCTGTTTCTTCTTGTTCTGGCTCAGGATCTGAATCAATAACCTCAGCGATCGGCTCAGTGACTTGATCAACCGAGCTGGCCCAGTACATAAGGCCGAGTCCTCCGACAAGAACCACAACGATGAGAAGAAGGAGTGTTTGGAATGGTTTCATAAAAAAGAATTATGCGCTTTGGTTATTTGAGACTCTTAGCCTCTTTTGCTTTGGATAAGTAGTTTTTTCGAGTTAAGATGTTCTTGCCATTTCTCGCATTTTTCCGTCTGGAGCCACTATTTTCAACTGTCCGATTTTTTCGGACACTTCGAAATATCCTTCTTTTATCAGCTTTTTCTTTAAGTCACTCCAGTATTTTCTTGGACGATCTGTACCTGTTAACGCTTCGACAACATCAATCACAGAAAACCACCATTCGTTACGATAAATGATTTTTCGAATTTCTTTTCTTTGAAAAATTGCTATTTTTGTCATGAGAACTTTCATAAACTCCCGAACTAGGGATTTATCCTATTCACCAATCTCGGAAACGGAATCGTCTCTCTTACATGGTGCAAACCGCAGATCCAACCAACGATGCGCTCCAGGCCGTAGCCGAAACCGGAGTGCGGGACGGAACCGTAGCGGCGCAGGTCGAGGTACCAGTCGAAGGTGGCTGGATCGAGACCGTGGTCGTGGATGCGTTTGAGAAGAGTCTCGTAATCGTCCTCGCGCTGTGAGCCACCGATGATTTCGCCGTAGCCTTCTGGCGCGAGCAGGTCGTTGTTGAGGACGCGCGAATCGTCCTGCGGATCACGCTTCATGTAGAACGCCTTCACCTCGGCCGGATACTTCTCGATAAAAATCGGCCGGTCGTATTGTTGTGTGAGCAGTGTCTCGTCGTCCGCTCCTAGATCAGCTCGCTCACCAATGTCACTACCAAGCTCGCGAAGCTTCTTCGTGGCTTCTGCGTGCGTGAGATGCACAAACGGTGCCTGAACTTTTTTGAGCGGCTCGATGTCGCGCTCAAGGACCTTCAGCTCATAAACGCAATGAGTGAGAACGTCCTGAACGATCCGACAAATGAGCGCTTCCTGGATCGCCATGTTCCCTTCGTGCTCAACGTACGCGGCTTCGGCGTCCATCATCCAAAACTCGGTGAGGTGACGGCGCGTCTTCGATTTCTCCGCACGAAACACAGGACCAAAATCAAACGCGCGTCCAAGACTCATGATGCCGGCTTCAAGATAGAGTTGACCAGACTGCGCAAGATAGGCTTTTGTCCCCTCATCCACCTTTTCCACCTCATCCACCTCCCCACCTTCCCCTGCAAAATAATCCATCTCAAACAAATCCGTCGTTCCCTCGCACGACGTTGGCGTTAAAATCGGCGTGTCGAATTTTATAAAACCGTTTTCGTGGAACCATTCGTAGGTGGAAGTGATGATGCGATCACGCACACGCTGAATCGCCCACTGACTTTCCGCGCGCAACCACAAGTGACGGTTGTCGAGCAGGAACTCTGGGCCGTGTTCTTTTTTACCGATCGGGTAGCCTTCTTGCGCGAGATGCACAGCTTTGAATGAAACGCCCGTCAGTTCGAACCCTGACGGTGCTCGTGGTTCAGTTTTTACAATACCTGTCACAATCACAGAGGACTCAATCCGCAATTGGACCAATAGGTCCCATTGGTCTGATGGAAGTTCACCAGCGGAATACACCACTTGTACCCGACCTGTGCCGTCGCGAAACTGGAGAAAAAAAATCTTCCCGCTGGAACGGAAATTATAGCACCAGCCTTTGAGCTCGACTTCTTGACCGAGATGCTGAGCGATCTGTGAAACGGTTGTAGACATACGTACGTACGAACAAACGCCCATGAATGGGCTTTGAATTACGAAATTCCTAGGGCCTTCAGGCCCGTTGAACGGGCTTTGAATTACGAAATTCCTAGGGCCTTCAGGCCCGTTGAACGGGCTTTGAATTACGAAATTCCTAGGGCCTTCAGGCCCGTCCGTTGAACTCTATCACACCGCGCAGGCCGCTCTCAATGAGGACGCGGGAATCATGGGAAAATGGGAAATGATCAGTGATTCTACGGCTTCGTGGAAACCTCCAAGATCCTCGCCATGCAAGTGAGGGCGCAGATGAGAATCAAACGGTTCCTCAATTCCAAACCGCAGAAGCTTGAGCGTCCCGTCGCGAATCTCTCTGGCAGAAAACCATTGCTCTTGTTCACGGCTCACACAGGCATCGCACACCACTCCGCCCTTTAGCGCATGCCATCGATATGATCCTTGCACGATCGAAGCGCGACATCCAAGACATCGCGAGAGCTCGGGTCGGTAGCCAATAAGCGTCATAAGCTTGAGCACAAAAGCCCCGAGCAAAAAACCTGCGCGCTCTGTTGTGAGTACTGTGTTCTCGTTGAGAAACGCGAGCCAGTCTTCCAGGAGCGCAAAGATATGCGAGTCAGCTTCCTGTGCACGCGTCCCGATATCCACCAAGTGCAAACCGTTTTGCGCGAGGGTGAGTTTTTGCAAATTGTCGTAGATGTGCGCAAACGATCGACGTCGCTCCACGCCAATGACAATCTGATACGCACGGCCGTGCACTAGCATCAACTCAACCACAGCCACCAGCTCCAAGTGCGGCGTCAACTTTGCCAAAGGCTTGTGTCCTCCACGCGCGAGAAACTCCACCTTGCCACGGTCAGGCGTAAAAACCGAATACCACCGGTCAGCTTCCCTGTGGTCTCTGTGGGAAAGAACGATGCCGGTGGTGTGAGAAAGGACGCTCATTACGGACCAATCACTTCCGCTCCTCCTTGATCATCGTAAAGTTCTGGATCAATGGTGCGTGTAAAACAGAACGGTCCGATCCCGTGCGTCCAGTCGCCAGAGGAAGCATCGCGGTAACCGTAGGCCATCATGGGGTACGCTGTTTTGCCCGCATCAACAACAGTCACTTCCGTCTCAAACGTAGCGCACACATCAAACTCAAGATCGCTCTTGACCGTGTAGAGATAGGACTCCCCACTTGCTGGATCAACAGGCGCTTGGAAACCAGAGAACGGATCATTCAAATCCTCGAGCGTCGCAGGAAGTTCTTCCTTTTGAATCCAATAACTCAAAACCTGATTCTGTACCGACTGCAAATCCCACACGCGCTGTTGATCCATACGTGTCGCGCGTTGTTGCATTGGACTTCCGACAATAAAAAAACTTATTACAATCGCGCCTACGATCACCACAGAGGTCGCAACAGCAGCCTGCCGAGGAAGTTTCGTTTGGGTGCCGGGATCACGCCGAAGCTCCCAAAAGTAATAGGTGAATACTGCCACGGCAACGACGAGCACGACGATGACCTTCAGGGCAAAACGCATGCTGATCTCGCCACTCAAAAAAGTATTCATGAGAGTGATAAGGTCGATGATGGCCGTGAGCGCGGCGACAAACAATGTAAGGTAGAGAAGCCACTTGCGCACCCACAACCCATGCTTATCGTGATCGGCTTTCAAGTCCTTCCCGATCAACCATGACATCAGCAAATACATCGGCCAGACAATGAGAAGCGCCGAAATCGCGCCACGCATGGCCTCATCCGCCCCAGCCATCATCCAGGAATCAAGCGCGTCTGGGAATCTCACATTGATGTACTGGAACAGAAGCGTAATGAAACTCACCACGCCAACATAGAACATGATGATCATGAGTAAATAAGAAAACACGTCCTTGGCCGTACTTTTTGCGTTGTGTTGAATTGTCATATGTCTCCAGTATAGACCCTTCGACTGCTTCGTGCTATCCTGCGCTGACCACAGGAGGCGTCATGGACAAAGACCGTTTCACAGGCACAGCCTCGTTCATCCGCATCGAGGATCCAGAGCGCGCAGACAAGGGATCCTACCAAACCCGACCTCTTGAGATCAGAAGGATCCAAGATCGCTTCAACCTCGTGACCATTGAAGGGGCTGGTCAAGGGAAGGTCATGTTCCAGATCGATGGAAGTTTCAGCGGAACATGGGCCGTGGGCGATGTCATCTACGACGTCCATGGCAAGGCAGAAGGCGACCGCACCCGATGGGAAGGTCGATTCACGATCACCACCATCGATGGAAAAAACTTCATCAGCGGTACCTTCCAGGCCGAAAAACCCACAGCGTCACAACGCTGACACGCAAGAGCTACGCGGGCTCTTTTTCTTTTTCAACAAGATGTAAAAGTGGATTTTTTAAACTCGCACGTGCTTCCATAAGCGCAAGCGCCTCCCGCCAAATCCTATCGCCCAACAACTCCAGACTCTGTGCGCTGGTTTCAAACGCCACATTAACCTCCTCAAACCAGTACCGTCCGCTGACGTCTCTTGCGATATCAACACCCGCCACGTCGCCGCCGAGTGTCTCGAGAATCGCCGAGGCGAACTGGCGTAAATGAGGATCCATATCCTGCATGAGTTCGATCGAGGCGCCCTGCAACAGGTTCGTCAAAAAATTCCCTCGCGCTCCGACACGGTAGAACGCGTCTATTACTCTTGCCTGGTTTGTAACTGAATCTCTGATGACCCACAGCCGAATGTCCCGCAGTCGCCCGTCCGTACTGGATTCTTTCAAGATAGGTTGTTGCAGAAGAACAGGCTCGTGCGGATCGTAGGACGTGAGCGCTCGAGCGAGCTGGTCTCTCGTCTCGACAAAAAAAATACCGTTCCCCCTGCCGGAACATGGCGGTTTCACAACGACGCCACCGTACCTGTCGAAAAAGGAAGTAGCCATCGCCGCCACATCCTCACGCCGACTCACGCGGATCGTCTCGGGAGTAGAACAGCGTTCCACTGGGTGACGCTGAAGCATTTTTTCCACGGCCAGATGTGAAAGATATTTATCTTGTCCAACGATAAGAAATGATGACCTGTTCAAGACAGGAACGTAAAATCGTTCGTAACGATGAATAGCCGCCAAGTAATCGGCAAGAATGGGATCGACAAAAGAATCCAACTCGCACCGCGCCAAGACGGCGTCTGGCAACTGCGTTTCTCCCATGAACGCGATGTCCCGCGGATCGACAATCAAAACTTCGTGATCCTCTGCTTGAGCAATCTGCAAAAAAACATTTTCGGCCGTGCTCACATTAGAGTGTTTGAGCAGATGAATGCGCATAAACAAAAATCCCTTCCGTGACAGGAAGGGATAAAAAAATAAAAATAAACCTTCCTATCTAAAGATGGGATGGTCGCTTAAGGGATGTGAAACGAGTGCCTCTGTACATAACAAAATGACAGTACCGCTCCAGCGAATAAATGTCAACGAAGATGCGTCACGACTACTTCTTCTTGAGCACCTTCACGATCACGAGAATCACGGCCGCGTCAAAGGCGACTCCCCAAAGGAACAGGCCACCAGAGAATCCCCAATAGGAAAGTTCCTCAAGCCATGAGTAGAAACAGATGAAGGCGTCGATCGCGGCGAGCACCTGGATGAGCCGCAGAATCTCTCTCTTGCCCAAGGCGGGGAGAGATTTTAGGTTCCACCATGCGAGCACGAGCGCACCCACGACCGCCATGGCCGAGAGCCACGGGGCAATTTCGATGCCGCCGATCGTGACATCTGCCACGGTAAGGAGCCTAACGACATGGAGCACGGCCACGGTGATAAATACCGCGGCGTTCACGATGTTCAGGTTGATCATATGAAGCATTAACGCTTAATGGTTACAGAGACCTCTGCAAAACTCGTTCGTCGCAGTCGAACGGGCCTAAAGGCCCTATGAATTCAAAGCCCCTTTCAACGACCAGCCATAGCTTCACAGCGACGGCTGGCAGGGGCGTTCGCACTTTTGCAGAGGTCCCTACAGGAGTAGTGTACGTCTGATGGTTAATTTGAAAAAGGTCTATGGAGAACACAAAGAACCCTATGCACCAGTCAACCGGCTATATTCAGAGCCTCCTAAACGACGCCGACATCCAGGTGAACGGCTCGCGGGCGTGGGACTTGCGGGTGCACGACGAGCGGATTTTTGACCGGACGCTCGCGCATGGCTCGCTTGGATTTGGCGAAGGATACATGGATGGTTGGTGGGATTGCGAGGCACTCGACCAGATGCTCACACGTGTCTTCACTTCGGATATCGACAAAAAGGTACGCAACTGGCGCACGCTTGTGTCTGTCCTGGTTGCGCGTACAAGGAACGCCCAGCGCAAATCCAAAGCCTTCGAAATCGGACAGCGCCACTACGACGTGGGCAACGATCTCTACAAGCGGATGCTCGATCCCAAAATGATCTACACGTGCGGATACTGGAAGGACGCGACGGATCTCGCGGGCGCGCAGGAAGCCAAGCTCGATCTCGTGTGCAAAAAAATCGGGCTCGCGCCTGGGATGCGCGTCTTGGACATCGGCTGCGGCTGGGGATCGTTTGCGATCTACGCGGCACAGCGTTATGGCGTCGAGGTTGTCGGCATGACCGTTTCAAAGGAGCAGGTAACGCTGGCAACGGAGCGTGCGGTTGGGTTGCCGATTGAGTTTCGTCTGCAAGACTATCGCGACGTGACGGGATTGTTTGATCGTATTGTCTCCCTTGGAATGTTCGAGCACGTCGGCTACAAAAATTATCGAACGTACATGGAGGTGGCTCACCGACTCCTCCCTGACGAAGGCCTCTTCTTGCTCCACACCATCGGCGGAAATAAATCTGTTCACAGTACCGATGCTTGGATTGAAAAATATATTTTCCCCAACTCGATGTTGCCGTCGATCGCTCAAATAGGAAGTTCGATCGAAGGATTATTCGTGATGGAAGACTGGCATAACTTTGGAACCGATTACGACAAGACGCTCCAGTGCTGGTACGCCAACTTCGAGGCCGCCTGGCCAGAACTCGCCGATCACTACGGCGAGCGCTTCCACAGGATGTGGCGCTTCTATCTGCTCTCCAGCGCCGCCACCTTCCGCGCCCGCAACAACCAGCTCTGGCAGATTATGCTGAGCAAAAACGGGGTCAAGAATGGCTACCAATCCATCCGCTAACGGATGGCCTTGATGTTCCACCACGTGAGCACGGAGGCGAGCACAACGGCCACGGAGGAAACCCACAGCGCGATCTCGATGCTGCCAATGGCGACATCCGCTCCGGTGATGAGCCTCACAACATGGAGCAGGGCCACGACGATGAATACCGCGGCATTCACACGATTCACATTGATCATATGAGACGATCGTACCAAAAATCGCCCGAGCGGGCGATGGATTCTTCATCAGGAAAGCTCTCCAGAAAAAGCCGCTCGGTTCCCCGAGACGGCCGTGTCTCTAGCGGAGGTAGTCGGGCAGGCGACGCAGGTGCCGTAACTCTCCCTGACGATGCTGCAGATAGCTGATCTCCTGGCCGGCCTCAGCGTCATGGTAGGGCTTGTTGCGGTCGATCTCCTCAATCTCGCGATCGAGATCCCGAAGCTTGCGATCGATCTCTTGGTCGGATGGCATGACTGACTCCCTCTGTAGATTGATTCCCCACCACACGATTGTCGGGAGGTAAAGGATACCATGCCTCTCTTTAATCGGCCACGCGACTCACTGACGTTTTATCCACATCCCCTTCAACCACGGCATCGTAAACGTCGAGATCATAAACCCAAGTGCGGGAACGATCGAATTCAGAAACGGACGGGTGATATCGACCGCCCACATGTAGAGGCCGAGCGCGAGGTAGGTAAAAATTGTAAGCAAGAAACGTCGCGTCCAGCTGTTCTCCCAAGCTTTGTCGAGTTCGACGTTTTTGTTTCGCGCTTCGATCTGCGCGATTCGCTCTTCGAGAGTTTGTTCTTGCATACATCTCTATCCTACCAAAAATCGCCCACGAGTGGGGATTAAAACTCAACCCCACGAACCGCCTGGCGATAGGCGCAGTAGTCGCACGTCTTGCTCGAGGCGGGAATCTTATTGGAATCGAGTGCCTTCTTAATTTTCTTCAGCACACCCTCGACCCAATCGTCGCTCCCCGTGTACGGGATCAGGTGCACGTCAAACTCCACACGCGCATCAAACGCTTTTTCGTCCGGTCTTCCCGTGCAGTACACAAAGTATCCCGTGTCACTCACCTGCAATCCGTTATGGCGCAACAACCATTGATAGACTTCCATCTGTCGCTTGTATCCTTCGTGCCACTCATCGTTGAGCTGCGTGACCGGCTCACTCTTGGCGGTCGCTTTGTAGTCAACGACCAAATAATTCCCGTCGTCATCGATCCATAAGTCATCAATCGCTCCGCTGACGAGCAAACCCGTTGGCTCATGAAGATACTCCACGCCTTTAAAATTATCGCGCCAGACGTTAAGCAAATCATGAAGCGCCGGCCGAGCCTTCAAACCATACTGCTTTTGCAAAGGATGCTGTTGTCCGTTTGCGCGATGCGCATCAAATTCTGTTTTGAGAAGCGTGTCCACAGCCGTATTCAAATTAAACGGATACCCCGGCGGCCGCTTAAGACCGAGCTTATTGTCCAAGTAAAAACACCGCGGACACTCTTGAAACAGGCCGATCTTACTGCGACTCAACCTCCACCTTTTCCCGCCGTAGTTCCAGTCGGCTTTGCGTGGGACAGAATAGTATTCGCTCATAGTGAGGGTACTGTACCAAAAATCCCCCTGGAGGGGGATGGGGATGTTAAATCTTTTCCATAGCTCTATAAATATCTCTCTACTTTCTTGCCTTCGCATATATCACCTTGCTCGCCGATCAGGCCATCTTCGTTAAACATAGTCCTGGAAGCAACTGGATACCAATCCTTTCTATACTTTGACCACTTCTTAAAATCAACAAACTTCACATACCCAATTCTCGAAACTCTCGACTCATCATTCAACTCAACTAAAATTAACTCATCCCATGGCTCTTTGATTGACGTTGTTCTACCAGTGGCATTTTCAGCAGTAATGGTTTTTACCGACACTTTTTTTCTATCTGCGACAATGTCATATCCTTTTTGAACTGGGTTCGGATTTTTAACAATTTTTTTTCTTCCAAGCTCTTCTTTTAAAAATTGAACGGCAATAAATTCTCCAATTCTCCCGACTATATTATCATTGCCAGATAGAAGAGGATCCTGATCTGTTGCCTTCCTGAACTTCTGTCTAGCTAGTAGATACTCTCGTGAAAGTTCCCTTAATTTTTTCATAAAAAACGAGATCCGGTCGGATTATGGTTTTAAGATGGTAGAGATGTGATGATTGGATTCCTTTGTTTGGTTCAAAAGTGCAGACTCAAGACCTGATCCCTTGGAGCCGTACAAGATCTAACCCATAAAGTTTCGATGCGATTTTCGTTGTAAATAGCTACTATAAACTCACTATAAACTGACTATAAAACAACTTATTCACAGCAACTTTGACTGCATGAGACCAGATTTCTTGGCTTCTTCCCTCAGGAATCTTGGATGCAATTTGAAGGCCACAAAAGTTCCCTTAATTTTTTCATAAAAAAACGAGATCCGGTCGGATTATGGTTTTAAGATGGTAGAGATGTGATGATTGGATTCCTTTGTTTGGTTCAAAAATGCAGACTCAAGACCTGATCCCCACTCTCGCGAGAGGGGGGGATGACCCCGATGAAGTTTCTTCATTCTGAAACATCTCCAAGATGTAAAAGTTGATGGTACCTGTTCCAGCTTCCAGTCTTGAAATCGGCATTGTTTCTTTTTACATCCTCAAAAATTTCCCAAACACGAAGAACCTCTATATGTTTTTGCTTGAAAAATTCAATCGTTATTTCGTCTTTGAGTTTTCCGCAGATGAACAACCTTCGATAAGACTGTCCAAGGAGATTTGAGATGACCGCCCTAGTTTCTGAATGCTCAAACTTCTTGTCGATGTATGCTTGAACACCTGCTTCAATTTCATTGTTTGTCCGTTTTTTTGCAGACGGAGATCCTCCGATGTATCCAATAGGGTTCGAGGAGCATTGAACTTCGACATGAACAGCGTCTTCAATCTCTTGACGTTCATTAAGCTTTACAGCCAAAAGATCAACCTCATATACACCAACCTTGAGATTCTGAATCACAAAGTATCCCTTTGCATTAAACCAACTGGCGACGATGTTTTCGATGAGGTCCATAAGTTGTTACCGTTTGATTGATATTTACACCTCTGTTTTAAAAGTAACGAGTGAAGATCTGACCCTGATGGAATTCTGAATAGTATTCACTCATACCAGTAATTGGTCTAACTCTTTACTTACTCACTCCACTCCTGCGCAAACATCTCCGCCTGTTTCAAAATGTTCTCCGTAGCCAACAACTGCTGGTCAGGTGGGTAGCCAAATTGTTTAAGCGTGCGTTTCACCAAGACGCGTAGTTTAGCCTGTACGCTCTCTTTAAGAGTCCAGTCGATGGATGTGTTGGCACGAACCTTCTCAACAAGAATCCTGGCAAGGTCTCGCAGTGTCTCATCTCCCATAACCTCTTTTGCACTGTCGTTGACGGCAAGCGCGTAATAAAACGCCACCTCATCGTAGGTAAGTCCAAGTTCTGTATTTTGCTCGTCTTCACTTCGGATGTCTCTTGCAAGGTTGATTAACTCGTCGATGACCTGTGCAGCCGTCAGTAGATTGTTTTGATATCGCTTGATAGCTGATTCCAACATCTCCGAGAGCTTGCGACTTTGGATGAAATTCTTACGTGAGCGACTCTTGATTTCGTCACCGAGAATCTTTTTCAAAAGTTCCATCGCAAGGTTCTTGCGTTCCATACCTTTAATTTCAGCCAAAAAGTCATCCGACAAAATCGAGATGTCCGGTCGCTTGATTCCTGCCGCGTCAAAAATATCAATCACCCCTTCGGCAACCACTGCTTTATCAATAATCTGACGAATGGCTGTCTCGATTTCCTCGTCGCTCTTACCACTGCCGATCGGTTCAAATTTCACCAGCCGCGCTTTTACTGCTTGAAAAAAACCAACCTCGTCCTTAATCTCCATCGCGTCCTCGTGGGGAACCGAGAGAGCAAACGCCTTAGAAAGCAGATCAACTTGTTTAGTGAAACGATTCTTGCCGTTTTCAAGTCCCAACACATACTCCTGTGCCTCAAGAATGGTAGTCATCTTTTGTCGCGTATCCGATTTGAAGTATGTCTTATACTCAAAATCAACAAATATCTGCACAACGATCTCGTGGAGACGCAACATCTCGGTGACTGCCTCGGATTGGTCGAATGTCGGAGCACCTTTACCGCCGTTTTCTGTATACGTTGCCAATGCCTCCTTGAGATCGGAAGCGATCCCAATGTAGTCGACAATCAAGCCACCCGTCTTGTCCTTAAATACTCGATTCACGCGAGCGATCGCCTGCATGAGATTGTGTCCCTTCATCGGTTTATCAACATACATCGTATGCAAACACGGCGCGTCAAAACCTGTTAGCCACATATCGCGCACGATAACGAGTTTGAGAGAGTCTGACGGACTCTTGAGCCGCTCCCCGAACTGTTTGCGTTCTTCCTTTGTCGAGTGGTGCATCTGCCAATTAGCAGGATCGCTTGAGCTGGAAGTCATCACCACCTTGATCGTGCCTTTCTTCTTGTCCGTGCTGTGCCAATCCGGACGGATCTTGATGATCTCTTCGTAAAGCTCAACAGCAATACGACGGCTCATCGCAACAATCATACCCTTACCCTCCATCACTTCTTGGCGAGCTTCAAAATGACGCACGATGTCCTGTGCAATGTCTCGCAGACGATCCTTGTGTCCGACAATGGCTTCAAGCTGTGTCCACTTTGCTTTGGCTTTTTCCTTCGCGGTTGATTCCTCTCCTTCGGTGATCGCTTCAACTTCCGCATCAAGTGCCTTGGCTTCCTCTGGCTTTAGGTGAATTTTTGCAAGCCGAGACTCGTAATAGATGCGTACCGTCGCGCCATCCTCGACCGCTTGCTGAATATCATAGACATCAATGTAATTTCCAAAAACCGCAGGAGTGGATGCGTCCTCCTTTTCAATCGGCGTTCCAGTAAATCCGATGAAGGACGCGTGCGGAAGCGCGTCACGAAGATACTTTGCAAAGCCGTACTTCGTCGTTGCCTCGCCATCCTTCATGGTTGTCTTTGCTCCAAATCCGTATTGACTGCGGTGTGCTTCGTCCGCGATCACCACGATGTTCTTGCGATCGGAGAGCTGATCAAAGTTCGTACTTCCATCTGCGGGAGAAAACTTTTGAATGGTCGTAAAAATAATTCCGCCACCAGTCGTCTTCAATAATTTCTTGAGATGATCCCGATCGATGGCTTGCACCGGGTCTTGTCGAAGCAACTGTTTGCACGAAGCAAACGTATCAAACAACTGATCGTCTAAATCGTTGCGGTCGGTGATGACGACAATGGTTGGGTTATCAAGCGAGCGCACGACCTTGCCTGCATAGAAAACCATCGAGAGCGATTTGCCGCTTCCTTGCGTATGCCACACCACGCCAACCTTTTGATCGCCCTTTTCGCTTGCCGCTCGATCTGTGGAAACGACTGCTTTGTTGACTGCATGGTATTGGTGATACGCCGCTTGAACCTTGATCGTTTGAATCTGCGTTAAACCTGTTTCAAGATCGGGGATGTCCATTTTTTGAAAAGCAGTGAAGTGGGCGATGAGGTCGAGCAAAACGTGCGGCGAGAGCATGCCTTTGATGAGCGTCTCGATCTGAGGAACGGTCGCTTTTTCTTCCTTTGAACCGTCAATCGTTTTCCATGCCAAGAAACGAGAATACGAGGAAGTCAATGCGCCAGCTCGCGCGTCAAGACCGTCAGACGCCACCAGAATGCCGTTGTAGTGGAACAAGGGAGGAATGGAAGTTTTATAGTTTTGAAGCTGTGTGAAAGCTTTTTTAACCGTTGCCTGTTCGTCTGTCGGGTTCTTGAGTTCGATAACCACAAGCGGCAAACCATTCACGAGCAAAACCACATCCGGTCGCTTGGTCGTATTCTCGTGCGTGACGGTAAACTGGTTGCAAACAATAAACTCATTATTTGAGGGGTGCTCAAAATCAACCAACCAAATCTTCACACCTTTGGTATCGCCGTCCTTGTATACTTCAACGTCGATCCCTTCGGTAAGCATCTTGTGAAAGGCTTCGTTGTTTTCGATCACTCCCAAACTCGGCAAACGCAAGACCTCCTTGATCGCTTGTTCCTTTGCCTCCACAGACGCAAGAGGATTAAGTCGATCCACCGCGGCAACAAGACGCTCTTTCAACACAACATCCGCAAGGTCCTTGCGTTCAAGTTCTTGATCTTCCGGTGGGAGGTATGTGTAACCGACGGATTCGAGAAGCTGTATTGTTAGCCCTTCAACATCGGATTCGTAGATTCTGGTCATACTAACGCTTCTTTGATCTTTTGAAACCAATAAGTCCACCCTGGATGGTCTCGCGAATGGCCAAAAGGTTGTCACAGATGTCATCGGCCTTTTGGTTTGGAAGATCACCCTTTGCTCCTTTAAGACGTTTGGTAATTCGGATTGTAGCCCCAACAAAATTTTCGATCGCACGATTTCGCGACCGTCGATCAAGCCACTGAAAGACCGCGATCAGCGCGAGCACGATGTTTAGTACACCAGAAAAATCGTTGAAGGTCATATTATGACAGTTGGATCACAAACAGCTTACCCAATTGTGGATCTTCAATCTCTTGTACCTCATACTTGCCGCTCACTGCTACAGGATCAATGTCGTAGGTCTTAAAAAACGAACGGGCGCTTACGCTTCCACCACCTCCAGTGTTAACAACGGCAAATGACCTTGAATGCTGCTTCTCATCCGAAAAATGAAGTGCAACCGCGCGCTTTTCTGAGTCGTAGAAAAGTTCAACATACTTCGGCAATATTGACTTTAGACGTTTTTTTGTAAAACCAGATAGGATCCCAAAGGAACCTATTTTTGTAACAGTAATTCTCTCATCAATCTTTGATCCTGCACCGGTAAACGCTTCAAAATTGTAGTTCATAAAGATATTTGGTTAAAATCAGTCGAGAAAATTCTACCAGAAGCGCCTAAACCTGTCAACACGGAAGATAGATCTGAACAAAGTTCCACCAGCTTTAATATTTCTATTGACGTAGCTTACGGTCGCGCTATAATGGAAACGAAAGCGCAGGCCCTGTGGCCCACGCTTTCAGCAAATTTTATTCCAGACTGTTCGAGCCGATTGTCGAATCGGCGGAATCTGGTGTCTCCATGATATCAAATCCAGGAGGATCGGCCAGTCCCTGCCGAGGCGGGTAGTGTTATCGATAGTGTGGCAAAAACCAAAACTTCGACGTACGGCAAACAGGAGCAAAAAATTGTTCCGGTTCGTCCATACAAGAGGAACGGTAAGACCGTAAAAGGTCATCGTCGTTCCACCCCCAACTAAGTGGGGCTCGGGAGCAGGATCATCCTGCTCCCTTGGTTTTTAGAGTTGCAGTACACCACTCATCAACTTCGGCAACATAGTGTCACGGAGTTTGGAGAGGGTTTGGATTTCAAAGTTATTATTTTTTTCCTTTGCAAAAATAGGCTTAATAAACTGATCAAATACCAGCAGTACTTGATCTGCTGGAATCAAAATCTCAAGTGCTTTTATCATTGTTGAGTTTATAGCCGTAACAATCGACGATGTGCTCCCCAAGCTATTGAAGTCTAAACCCTTTAGGTATAAGTAAATATATTCGCTGGAAAAAATTGAGTTCGACTTTATCTTTAGGTGCGCAATTGCCTCATTTGAAAGCATCTCCTCCGTTGTAATAGCGAGTTTTCCAACTGTCATCTTAAAACTCAAAATGGTTGTACCATCTGGAATAATAGGGATATTAAATCTGTCTATCGCTTCATCTGTTAAGTATTCAGAAGTGTTTGAAATATATGTTTCACTATTTCCAATATCTTTGATTGAAATCCACTTTTTACCAATTGGAACATCAGAGAACCACTGCTGTTCTAAACGTGGTGGAGTACGACCAATTGAAATATCAAATTCACTTCCCAATTTACCAACCCTCCACCCCTCAGGGATCTCTCCCATCTCACTTTCCACCATCTTCCCACCACTGGCTTTATACGGCTTCCCATCCGCGTTCGGAAAATTGAAATCAACAAACCATTCCTTGAAAAGTCGCTGTGCCATTTCCTCAAGCGTCTTGTTTTGATCACGAAGCAATTCGATTTTGTCGTCTAATACCCAAAGCGTGTCCGCGATGCTACGCTGTATGTTCAAATCAGGTAAGTCGATTTCGGTTTTAGAAAACGAACTTTTATTGATTATTCCAGTAATGGTTCCGCCAGCTTGTGATTTGATGTTTGGAGTCAAATATTTCAATAGGTAATAGATGAACCTGTAGTCTGCCTTGCTACTATCAACAATCAAAGAATTTATCTGTTGATTCGTAAAACTTTCTTGAGTCGTTAAACAAATCTTTCCAATCGATGCAATACAAGTAAAGCAGATACTGTTTTTCGGTAAGACCCGACTCTTAAATCTTGTTCTCCCCACTTCTGAGAGAAATCTTTGCGTCAAACAAAACGCTGAAGCATCTGAAATATCGGTTGGTGTTATAAATGGATACATTGAACCATAGCATTCTGGATATTTGCTTGGAGGTGTACCTCCAGTAATAATTCCAGCCACCTCCCCAAGCGTTGTTTGTTTCCAATCTTTGTTCATACATCTCCTTCGTCGGGTAGAAGCAAATTCTTCAATTCCTCTGGAGTCATTATTTTCAATTCAGAAAATTTACTTTCTAATTCTTCCCGTCTTCCATCACGAATAAACTCATCTAAATCCTCGGTAACAAAAATGTCATTTCCTGAACGAAGGTGTGCCTCGAGGTGTCGAACGTCTCCCATGTTATGACCACCAATAATTTCTTTTGCTTCCTGAAAGTTATCTGAACCATTGCCCCAAACTGAACCGTCATCCCATTTACTATATCCCCATACGCCGACAGCTTGAATTTTTTCTGTATTCCTAGAACACGTCTCGATGTTCACATCAAAAATCTTAATCAACTTTCGCTGTTCTAATAATTTCAAAATTTTCTTATTTGCACCTGAATCACAAGTGACCAAATAAGGTTCCTCATGCGCTGTTTTGTTCCGTTCAACTTTTTGATCCCGTTTAATCATACAACTTATTCACAACACGTTTTGCTGACATTAGCTGAAAACCTGTATCTTACCTTGACAATGGCACTTTCCCGTGGGATAGTCTAGATGAAGCATGCAATAATAGCTTACGAGGTGCTATGGTGTTCCCTCAGAGAATCTGGGGTGTTGCTGAGCAATCAGTGACAAAGCCGTAGACCAACACTTCCTAAGACGCTGCTTCGAACAAAGGGTACGTTGATTCAACGTATTTTTTGTTTTAGACATCAGATGTAAAGAATTCTTTTGCACCAATAATACTATTTTTCAAGGCCTTGTGATATTCATCACCTCCAGGTTTCTTCTCAAGATAATGGCTGAATGCACCGCTTATCCAATCAGCAATTTGAATATTTGGGTTTGTCGTCGAATCGACCATGTCAACTTGAATCAACGTGTCTGGAGTACACAACGGGATCAGATGGGTAAGAACAGCCGACTCGAACTCTTTTTTCGTCATTCCTTTCAAAGAACGTCGATCGCAAAAAATGTAAATTTGCTTATCGTCCGTTGGAAAATAAGAGGATAAAACTTCACAAATGATGTTCGTATAAAGCACGCCGCTACTAATCTTTCCTTTTTTTTGATACGTTTCTGGAATATTTTTTCTAAGCAGATACCCAAATCGAATACGAATATCCATCTGTGTAATATGACGAATAGTTCTCAAGCGCAGAGCTTCATCAATACCTGATTGCGACCACTTTATCTCATTTTGTTTACACATCAGTCTTGGAAACTTTTCACGAAACCATGATTTAACTGATTTGCTTGTTCTACGTTGGTTCCCAATCGTGAAGGAACCAATCACAAAGTATTCCTCGTGATTATATTTTTTAAAGTTTCCGCTCTCGTCAAGAAAAATGAACATATCAAATCTCAAACCCAACCTTTTTGAGCTGTTTCTTAATCTCCTCATTTAACTCCTGTTCCTTTGCCATTTGCCCTTTGAGCGTCGAAGTCAGCTCCTTCATCTTCTCCTCAAACGACACACCATCATCCTGTACGTCGGGAATACCAACATAGCGTCCGGGCGTGAGGACGAAGCCGTGCTTCTTCACTTCCTCCAGTGGCGCGGATTTGCAGAAGCCTTTGATGTTCTCGTACTTGCCATCTTTCTTTCTCCACTCATGATAAGTGTTGGTGATGTGTGCGACATCCTCGTCGGTATAAATCTTGTGAGTTCTGTCTTCCATGTGACCAACATCAGTAGCATCGATAAACAAAATCTCACCGGTGCGTTTTCGATCACCATTGCCAACACGCTTTCTTGAAATGAACCAAAGGCACGCGGGAATCTGCGTATTGTAAAAAAGTTGACCGGGGAGAGAGACGATGCAATCAACAAGATCAGCTTCAATGAGTCGTTGGCGAATATCACCTTCGCCGGAAGTGTTAGAGGAAAGTGAGCCGTTTGCCAAAACCATTCCCATCACGCCGTTTGGTGCGAGGTGGTAGATCATGTGTTGCATCCAACCGTAGTTGGCATTATTGGCAGGTGGCAAACCGTATTGCCAGCGCGGATCAGTGCGGAGAATATCCTGACCCCAATCCGATTGATTGAATGGAGGATTCGCGATGATGAAATCTGCCTTGAGATCAGGATGAGCGTCTTTGAGAAATGACCCTTCGTTATTCCATTTGATCTGCGAACCATCGATGCCGCGAATCGCCAAGTTCATGCGACAAAGCCGATACGTCGTCTGATTACTTTCCTGCCCGTACACAGAAATATCATCGAGTTTACCTTGATGCTGTTCAACAAACTTTTCACTCATAATGAACATCCCCCCAGATCCGCAACATGGGTCATAGACACGCCCGTGATAGGGTTCAACCATTTCGACCAACAACTTCACGATCGACTTAGGCGTGTAAAATTGTCCGCCTTTTTTGCCCTCGGCGTTTGCGAACTCTCCCAAGAAATACTCATACACACGACCGAGAATGTCTTTTGACTTCGCCGCTTCCGTACCGATCGCAATATCACCTATAAGATCGATGAGTTCGCCCAACGCGGTTTTGTCGAGGTTAGGTCGTGCGTAGACCTTTGGAAGAATTCCTTTAAGCGTAGGATTCTCTTTTTCGATCGCTTCCATTGCAAGATCAAGATCGGTTCCGATCGTTGGTTGTTTTGAGCGTGCGTGTAGATATGACCAACGCGCAATCTGTGGAACCCAAAAAACATTTTCCGCGCGGTACTCGTCTGGATCTTCTGGATCTGAACCTTCGTATGGTCCCTCGTTGATAAGTAGTAATTGATGTAAATCCTCAAAAGAGTCCGAGATGTATTTCAAAAAGATGAGCCCAAGCACGATATGCTTGTACTCGGCGGCGTCGATGTTTTTTCGGAGTTTGTCTGCAGCTTTGAAAAGACGTGGTTCAAGTGGCTCTTCCTTTTTTTGTTTGTTCTCTTTTGCCATATATTTTCTAACAAAACCCAACCTTCTGGGCTGGGATCGTAGCGGTATTGTACTCGTTTTCGAGGACACAAGCAAAGCAGTCACGAACCTGTAACCACCCCTAGCCCCTCCTTCCCCCTTCGCCAAGGCTTCGGGAGACAAGTAAAAAGGAGGGGAACCGGACAACTTGTTTTAGTACTCCGTATACTTCTTATTATTCCCCTTCACCTTCTCGACCGGATACTTCTTGGCGCTCTTTTCGAGCTTCCGCAGGAAGGCTTCTTTTATGTCGATGTTGAAGTCGTGCGCCATGGCGAGGACCCAGAAGAGAACATCGGAGAGTTCGTCGGCGAGAGCCTCTTGCTTCTCCCCGCTCTTCATCGCCTCCATCTGCTCGTCGGTTTTCCACTGGAACAGCTCGGCGACTTCTGCGGCCTCAAGCGTGAGGGAGATCGCGCAGTCCTTTGGTTTGTGAAACTGTTGCCAGTCACGTTCTTCGATGAATTGCTGGACGGCTTGAGTAAGTTGTTCAAAGTCGGTCATAGATTTCTTGTGCATATTACCTACATTCCGCGAAGACATCCGTGATCTGCAAATAGATACGACGTTCGCTCGCACGAATGGAGCGAACACGTTCCAGTAGTTCTTTGAAATAATCCTTACCGAATACGCGCTCGCCTTGTTTTAGTCGCTCGTCGTTCATGGCGAAACCTTTAACGATATACTCTCGTAAAACCTGCGTTGCCCAAATACGAAATTGCGTTGCACGTGATGAGTTCACTCGATAGCCGACGGAGATAATCGCGTCAAGGTTGTAAAACTGAGTTTCGTAACTTTTTCCGTCACTGGCAGTTATCCGGATTTTCCGGATAACTGTATCTTCGCTAAGTTCAGCACTATGAAAAATATGCTGAAGATGTTCGCTCACCGTTCGAACGTCCACTTCGAACAACTCCGCCATCATCTTTTGTGTAAGCCAAATCGTCTCGTCCTGTAAAAAAACCTCAAACCTGACCTCACCGTTCACAGAGGTGTAAAGGACGAAATTCTGTTTTGGAGTCAACTCATCGTTCATAGAGGTCGCGCACTTGATCAAGAAGTTCTGGAAACGCATCCGTGCCCATCGAGTCCATAGTAAAATGACCGCGACCGGAGAGTTCGATCAGCTTGCCGCCAAGAGCATTGTGAAAAATCTCAACGCTCTTCTTCCCATCCTCTTCTTCGTCGTCTGAAATAAACATCACGATTCGACCCACGCGCTCTTTGATCGTCTCGTCGATGGGATACGTGTAGTACGCATCGCGACCAATCTTATCGGGATCTGGAATCTTCCATGGCGCGACGAGGATGAGCGTGTCAATTTTTTGTTTGGTGTCACCAAGCCAGCGCACCAAAAATGCACCGCCACAAGAGTGACCGATCAGGATCGTTGACTCGCTTACTGGATACTTCTCAAACTCCGCCTTGAACGCTTCGTACACTGGCGCCCACGGCTCTGGCAGTAACGGAACCTGTGTTGGAATCCCGCGCGCATTCAGCTCACGACGAATCCACGGGATCCAGTGCTTGGTGTACGTGCGCTCACTTAAGTCCATGCGACTCTCCGCGCTCCCCGGACATCCGTGCACGACGAGACAATTCTTCTGTGGTGTGTTCATAACATCACGCTAGGCTTGTAGCGCCAGAAGCATCAGAAGTGCCGCGGCGAGCGCGAGATTTTTTTGGAAGTTCACGCGGCTCATCATTTTTATATTCTGGTCCTCATCGCGCCAGAAGGCGTGCATGGTAAAAGCGGCCAAGACGAGAAACGCGACGAGAAGTCCGTATGTCCAGACAAGGTTGTACTGGAACAGCACGCCCACTCCGCCCAACAGCAACATGAGTCCTGTTACGACAACGGCGAGCTTGGGCGCAGGGACTTTTTTGGATGCTGTGTATCCTGCCATGCCCTCAAGCTGTGTGAAATGATTTAGGCCTGCCTTAATGAAATAGATGCCGAGCACGATCTGGCCGATAAGAAAGAGAGTTTGCATAACGTGAGAGGTTAAGGAGTTAAAAGTGATTATTGTGGTTCGTTGCGATACAGCGCGAATAGGCCTTCTGCTTTAACCAACCCTACTTCTGTTTCAAAATTTTTGTACGCGGTTTTGGTGTCCGTCACTTCTCCACCTGGCAAGTCGTCGATAAAGGTGATGCTGTCCACATCCATCGTCCAGACTGTGTTCACGAATCCTGCTCCGTAGAGATCCATCGTCGCGCGCACGGC
>Ga0265296_1000577_pt1 | contig 52414 bp, 47 predicted proteins | sample MunlanPumphouse1_FD_189073 | JGI IMG/M metagenome (GOLD analysis project Ga0265296, IMG submission 189073) | Groundwater microbial communities from a municipal landfill in Southern Ontario, Canada - Pumphouse #1 | ecosystem: Environmental > Aquatic > Deep subsurface > Groundwater | place...
AATCACCAGTAAAGGTTCTCTAAGCTGGGCCGGCTGCTTTTGAATCATCGTCCCAAGATTATCGCCCGGCCTCCCGGGAGTGCTCAAATGTAGTTCAAGAGAATGTATTTGAGCAACAGCCTGTTAAACCTGCGGCTACCTTTTTGACATTCTGATGGGGGAACAGTCTTTGCAAAATGCTTGCCGGACACTACTGCCCTAATCCCCCTTTGGTAAATGGGGTAACTATAAGGAATTACTTATAAAGTCCACCTTTGAAAAAGGGGGATTTAGGGGGATTTAAAAATCAGCCAGCGGCATAAATTTATGGCAAACGCTATAATACTCTCATACCGATTGCCTCCAAGAAGATTCATCACTTGGCCCTCTCACATTACCGGTCGGACGACCGCGGCGTCTTTGGGTTATAGCCTTTGCCAAAAGTTTTTTCCTCTAATTCTCCTCTCCCCTTGTGGGAGAGGGTAGGGTGAGGGGTTAATAAGAAAAAACTTTTGAGGTTATTGCAAAAAGCCGTTTTGTCATCCTGAGCGAAGCGAAGGATCTCGTATTTTCACCCACTTATGAGATTCTTCGGTCGCTTCGCTCCCTCAGAATGACAGGCAGGGAGATATTTGCAAGAGCCTCTTTTGGCAATGAGTATACATGAAGGCCTTTTTGTGGCGGGAATGGTAACCCTGACCGGATAACTTTTTATTGACATATGGTTCGCCAAAGTATATTTAAGGCATATCTGGAAGGAAGGGGAGCATGGCGGCAGAGTTATTTTCTCAGTGTTCGATATCCAATCTGGCTGGAAGGCTCCGGGGAGAGTCCGTCTTTTCGGCCTTTTTCGGCTGCTTTTTTACCTGCTTTAGGAGCCTCTGCCCGGGACCCTGATTACTGAAGATATTTACCCGGGTGGAGGACAAACTCCCCCGGGGTGCAAGCCACGTTGAAACCCCGAGGATTATTTCCTGGGGTTTTTTTATTTTTGGGAACTAGAGCTGAATGGGAGGATCACCATGATACTGGTACTGAGCCAAGGCATCACCAAGGAAGCCAAAGAAAGACTGAAAGACACCCTCCGGGCCGAAGATTACCTGGTCAAGGAAATTAAAGGCGTGGAGGAGACCATCCTGGGGGTGGTCGGTAAAATCCGCCGGGATATCGGCTACTATGAGGGTCTGCCCGGCGTGGCCAAGGCCATTCCTATATCGAGTCCCTATAAACTGGTAAGCCGTGAGTTCCATCCCACTCCTTCTCTCATCAAGGTCGGCGACGCGGCCATCGGGGGCGACCGCCTGGTGGTGATTGCCGGCCCCTGTGGGGTGGAGGACCGGCAAATGACCCTGGACATCGCCCGGGCGGTGCGCCAGAGCGGGGCCGTGCTCTTCCGGGGCGGCGCGTTCAAGCCGCGCACCTCTCCATACTCTTTCCAGGGTCTGGGCGAAGCAGGGCTGAAGATCCTCAGCGAGGTGCGAGAGGAAACGGGGCTGGGGATTGTTACCGAGATGACCTCCATCAGCCAGGCCGACCTCATGATGAAATACGTGGACCTGATCCAGATCGGGGCCCGGAACATGCAAAACTTTGAACTCCTCAAGTGTGCCGGCCGCCTCGGCAAGCCGGTGCTCTTGAAAAGGGGCCTCTCGGCCACTATCGAGGAGTGGCTCATGTCCGCTGAATACATTCTCTCAGAAGGCAACGATCAGGTGATCCTCTGTGAGCGCGGCATCCGCACCTTTGAGCCTTATACCCGGAACACCCTCGATCTCACCGCGGTGCCCATAATCAAGAAACTGACGCACCTGCCCATCATCGTCGATCCCAGCCACGCCACTGGTCTGCGGGACAAGGTGAGCCCCATGGCCCGGGCCGCCATCGCAGCGGGCGCCGACGGACTCATTATCGAAGTGCACACTGAGCCCGACAAGGCCCTTTCCGACGGCCCCCAGAGCCTCTACCCCGGCCAGTTTGAGCAGCTTATGCGGGACCTGTACGTCATCGGCCCGCTGGTGGGCAAACAGCTGGATTACACGTATCTCGAGAAGGCCAGGATGATCCGGAGGGCCGGCGAGTTGGGGGGGACACCGGTTCAGGCGGCCTACGCCGGCGTGCCGGGCTCTTTCAGCCACAAGGCCTGCCGTCAGTTTTTCGGGGAGGATGTGCCTTTGCAGACCTGCTCCTCCTTCCGGGAGGTCTTCGACTTGGTGGACCGCGGCCAGGCGGCCTTTGGCCTGCTCCCCCTGGAGAATAGTCTGACCGGCAGTTTCCATGAGAACTACGATCTGTTCCTGGAATACGACCTCAAGATTGCCGGTGAGGTGACTCTGAGGATCAAGCACAACCTTATCGGACACGAGAACACGCTGCTTCAGGGGATTAAGCGGATTTACTCGCATCCCCAGGTCTTCCGGCAATGCAAGGAGTTCCTGGAGGCGCATCCCGACTGGGACCGTATCGCCTGCCAGGATACGGCCACCTGTGTCGAAAGGGTCAAGAAGAATAACGATCCCGGGGAGGCGGCCATCGCCGGGGACGAAGCGGCCAGGCTTTACGGGATGGTGGTGTTGAAAGAAGGCGTCGAGATGAATCCCCGCAATTTCACCCGCTTTGTGGTCATCTCCAAGCAGGGCGACCTGCCGGGCCTCAAGAACAAGACCTCGCTTATCTATTCGGTGAGCGACCGTCCGGGTTCACTCTTCGAAACGCTGCGAGTCTTTGCCGACCACAGCATCAACCTGGTGAAACTGGAATCCCGGCCCATCCACGACCGGCCCTGGGAATATCTCTTCTATGTAGATGTGGACCTGGACCTGTCAGCCGAGCCGAACCGCCCTCTTCTTGAGCAGTTGCGGGCCAAGACGGAATACTTCAAATCCTTGGGGAGTTATCAGAAGGGAGGCGCAGGAATAACCGGGGTGGAAAAGGGGGCGTCCGGGACCAAGTAAAATGTGCAACACGACCAGCCTGCCGCTGCTGGCGGTTAAAGTCCCCCTTTGGCAAAGGGGGATTTAGGGGGATTTGTTTTTCAAGGTAAAGCTTGCGTCTACCAATTTACCGGTATGAATGCATTTTCGTATAAAAGGGCTGGAGCCAATCCTGGCTTAAAACGCGTCCTCTGCTCTAGTAGCCCGAATTTAGCGGCCATGCCCGGAGCTTGACAACCCATCCTGCTGAAATTACCTTGTGCAGAAGATCCTTTCAAAAAGTCATTGTAAAATCCTTGTAAAATAGGAAGGAACGTGGAGATGAACATCGGATTTTTCAAAACTCTTATCATTTCCTTGCTGTTGTGCAGCCTGTTGTGGGTCGCGGCCTGCGTCAACGGCGCCACCGGCCCCGGGCCTACGGGAAGTTCCTCTGGCTCCTATGGCACCGCCCTCGCCCCCGAGCAATCGGATCCTCAGTTTTGGCAAATATGGGTGGATATGCATGGTGGGGGCTGATAATTTTCCCTTGGCTCGACATCGCCAAACTTCCTGAATGACTGAAGGAGGAGAACATGAAATTGTTGCGGCTTCTCATAATCATAATAGTTGTCTTGGCCGGCTTCGGCCAGGCCGCCCTGGCGGGCAGTTCTGATCCGCTCTTTGTGAACCTGACGACGGATGATAACCACAAGGCCAATATGGCGATCGCTTTCTCCATGGAGCAATTGAAACGCGGCCATCCGGTGACGATCTATGTCAATAGCCAGGCGATTCAGATAGTCAACAAGGCCAACAACAAACGGTATGCCATGCAACAACAGAAACTGACCGAGTTTACCAGTAAAGGCGGCACGGTTTATGCCTGTCAAGTGTGCGAGAAATTTCTCAAGTTTACAGAGTCCGACCTCATCCCGGGTGTGAAGTTGAGCACGGCCAATTCGGTCACCGAGGCCCTATTCAAAGATAACACCAAAACACTTTCCTGGTAATCAGGGAGGCATACTTTATGGTCAGGCGGTCGAGTGACCGCCCGAGGGTTCAAGATGCCTGCATTTCCCCCAGAAGCCGCTCCAGGTCTGCTCGACCCAACACGTAATTTTCGCGGCAAAATTCGCAGGTTAGGGCGGTTTCCTCGTGCTGTTCGAGGAGGGAGGCCAGTTCTTCCCGGCCGAGGCTGATAAGGGCTTTTTCCACTCGTTCCCGGCTGCAGGAACACCGGAAGGCCAGGACGTACTTTTCCAGGGTGATGAAAGGAATATCGGCGAAGATAAGCCCCAAGAGGTCTTCCGGGGTTTTGCCATTGCGCAGCAGCTCGGTAATGGCGGGCAGTTTCTTTATATGTCCAGCCAACTTGTCTATGACGGCATCGTTGGCAGGGGGAAGGGACTGGATCAGAAAACCGCCCGCCGCGGCAACGTTCCCGTCAGGTTCAACAAAGACCCCCAGCCCCACCGCGGAGGGAATCTGCTCCGACTCGACCAGGTAGAAGGCCAGGTCTTCGGCGATTTCGCCGGATAAGAGTCTGACTACGCCCGTGTAGGGCTCCTTCATCCTCAAGTCTTTGGTTACCCTAAGGAATCCCTCTTTCCCGAGGGCGCCGGCCACATCTAACTTTCTCCCCCGGGGCGGCAGGCCCACATAGGGTACTCCTACATACCCCCGCACCAAGCCGTTGCTTTCGGCTTCCACCACGATTTTTTGCAGAGGTCCGTTGCCCTCGAACTTGAGGGCCACCCGCTGACCGCTTTTCAGAAGCGCCCCCATGAGCGCCCCTCCGGTCAAGGCCCGCCCCAGCGCAGCAGAAGCGGTGGGATAGGTGCCGTGACGGCGGCAGGCCTCATCGACAAGCTGCGTGGTTACGCAGGCCAATGCCCGGACGCTGCCGTCTTTCGTTATAGCTCGAACCAGGTAATCCGCCACCGCGCCTATCTCCTCTTTACTCAATTTTATTGAGAGCTTGATCGAGGTCGGCACAGAGATCGCCAAAATCCTCGCAGCCCACCGAGAGACGCACCAGTTCGTCCAGAATGCCGGCTTGTTCCCGTTGGGCCCGGGGGACTGAGGCGTGAGTCATAGAGGCTGGATGTTCGATCAAGGATTCCACGCCTCCCAAAGATACCGCCAGGGTGATCAAGCGCAGGTTGTTGAGCAGGACTCTGCCACCTTCCAGGCCGTTTTTCACGCCAAAACAGAGCATGGCTCCAAAGCCATCCATCTGCTGTTTGGCGAGGTCATACTGGGGGTGATCGGTCATTCCTGGGTAACAGGTCCAGGCCACATTAGGGTGGTTGCTGAGAAAGGCCGCCAATTTCATGGCATTTTCCTGGGCTCTTTCTATCCTCAGCGGGAGGGTGCGGACTCCTCTCAAGATAAGCCAGGCCTGGTGGGGGTCCATAGTCCCGCCAAACAGGTTCAGGACCTTGCGGATTCTTTTATAAAGTTCGGCATCCTTGACGATGATCATGCCACCGATCACATCGCTATGTCCGTTGAGGATTTTGGTCAAGCTCTGCACTACCAGGTCGGCCCCCAGCTCCAGCGGACGTTGCAAATAGGGGCTGGCAAAGGTGTTGTCCACTGCCACAAGAGCTCCGTGCCGGTGGGCGATTTCCGCGGTTCTCTGAATATCGGTAATCTTCAAGGTTGGATTGGTGGGGGTCTCCAGGTAAATCATCTTGGTGTTAGGCCGCAGAGCCGGCTCGAGGTTGTGCACATCCGAAGTATCTACAAAGGTGGTAGCGATTCCGAACCTGGGAAGTTCGCTTTCAAGCATAACATGCGTCGGTCCATAGAGACAGTCGGAGGCCAGGAGGTGGTCACCCTGGCTTAAAAGGCTCAGAAAAACGGTGCCGATGGCAGCCATGCCGGAAGCCGTCGCCATTCCGGCAAGACCGTTTTCCAGGCCGGCAATGTTATCTTCCAGGGCCTTCACCGTGGGGTTGCCCATGCGGGTATAAATATATCCGGGTTTCTCACCACTGAACCGGGCAGCCCCTTCTTCGGCGCTGGGAAAAGCGAAGGTGGACGTCTGGAAGATCGGAGGCGATACCTCCCCATAGACGGGACTCTCCAGAGCTCCCAGATGAATGGCTTTGGTTGATTTGTGCATTATCCAGCCTCTCCTTGAGCAATCCATGTTGGCAAATTTTCGATGCTTGATCTTATCAACGCCACGAATCGTTGTCCATTTGCAGTATGCCGGCCTGCCCGTTTTGTATTTATAGCGTTTGCCAAAAGTTTTTTCCTCTAATTCTCCTCTCCCCTTGTGGCAGAGGGTAGGGTGAGGGGTTAATAAGAAAAAACTTTTTGGCAATGAGTATAACTTGTCCATCGGCCGCGCCCGCGCTATCATACCAGCAATTTGCCGTTGACTTTGCGAGGTTATGCCTTTATGCGGATCAGCTTTCACGGGGCAGCCCCAGACGATAACCGGGTCTCAGCACTTGATCACGGTGAACGGGCAGAATATTCTGCTTGACTGCGGCCTGTATCAGGGGAAACGCGAGGAAGCCAGGAAAACCAAAAGGCGTAACCCATTGAGATTACGCCTTATTTAACCAAATGGTGGCGAAGCGGGGATTTGCTTAAAAGTCAAGCAGGGCCTTGCTTTCCGCCAGGCAGCGGTCAACCCGACCTTGCCCGTAAGTCAGGCGTATTTTTAGTTAATCGGCTTATTTTCAGGTTCGCGACCTGCTAGGCAATGAGCAAATTTTGAGTGATGTTTGGGGAGATAAAGTGAAAAATCTTGACGTCAACATAGGTGTCTTCGGGATGTTTCTTGACGTGGCGCCGCCAGGCCTGCTCCGTGGTCTCACCCATTTTCACCACCACTATAGCCGACTGGATGATAGTGAAAGAGGGTCCAGCCCCTTGATTAGTAGCCATCGCATATCTCCTTTAGGTGGTCGAGGCCAAACGGCCTGAAAGAAATCGAGATCGCCGGTTGACATTTCGGGCTAACCATAATGGCCCGTTTGCCCAGGGAGGCATAAAAAATGGTAACTAAAGATTAAATTATATTTATAGGAAGGGGAATAAGAGGAGTGACCATTTTCGTATGATCGTTTTGATCATTCGTAAGCAATTCATTTAGGAGTAATTAGGGTATAGTTTTGGGAGATCGCGTACTTGACCAAATCGGCCAGATTGTTAATGTTCAGCTTTTCCATGATGTTATAACGGTGCCGACGCACTGTATTGACGCTGATAAATAAAGCATTAGCAATTTCTTGGCTTTTCTTGCCTTCCACCAAGAGGATTAAGACCTCCTTTTCGCGACTTGTTAAAGTATCGTTTTGGTCAAACTCCAAAGTCAACCTTATCAGGTCGTCGGAAATAAGCCGGGAGAGGTATTTTTCTCCCTTTTTTAGGGCCTGGACGGCCCGGATCAACTCACCACTGGGGTCTTCCTTCAACAGAAATCCATCGGCGCCATCAGCCAGGGCTTGACGAATAAATTCTTTTTTACGATGCATGGTCAAAACCAAGATCTTCACCTGGGGGTAATACTTTTTGATTTCGCGGATAGCCTCCAAACCCCGAAGATTTGGCATGGAAATATCCAGGACGACAAGATTAGGGCAGGACTTCTTCAATAATTCCAGCAACTCAAGGCCATCGTTGACTTCGCCAATAATAACAGTTTCCTCAATCCGTTCGATAATTTTCCGTATCCCTTCTCGGAACATCACGTGATCGTCAGCCAAAACGATGCTAAAAGAACCCAAATCAAGCCCTCCCGCGCAGTGGAATGGTAAAAGAGATACGAGTGCCCCGGTTTTCTGTGCTCACGAGTTCAAAAGCTCCCCCAAGAATCATCACCCGCTCTTCCATGGAGAGTAGTCCTAAGGTGTTTTTCTCAATGAAGACTTTGTTCCGGTCAAACCCCCGGCCATTGTCATCGATGACAAAGGCAACGTGCCCGTCTTCCCTGTGTGCTGCCAGCGACACATGGTTGGGGTAAGCGTGTTTTCCGATATTCGTCAAGGCCTCCTGCACGACCCGGTAGATCGCAGTCTGGACCGGCAAAGGGAACAGGCCATCAAGGTTGTCTATCTTGACCTCCCATTTAATCTTCTTTTGCAAGGCGACGAAATCTTCGATCATGGATTCCAGTGCGGCGGTCAGCCCCAGATCTTCCAGATCGCCTGGATTCAAATCTAAATAAAGACGGCGCACTTCGCCGATGGTCTCGCTGATAAACCTGAGGATCTTACTTATTTCGATTTTCAATGACACTTGCTGTGGCTGCAACTGCTCCGCCAAAGCTTCCAACTTAAGCTTCAAAGTCAACAGGGCATGCCCCAACTCATCATGCAGCTCCGCTGCCAAACGTTTGCGCTCATTTTCCTGAGCCGTAAGCAACTGCGCGGTAAGGGAACGGAGTTTTTTCTCTGACTTTCGCAAAGCCTCCTCTGCCTGTCGCCGTGCGGTGATGTCTATCCCAATGGCTCCCACCATCACTACTTGGCCATCCTGGTTCAGGATGGGGAATTGGTTATTCAGCCAGAAATTGGTCAAGCCATCCTGCTCCAGGGTTTCGATACTTTCCAACGGTTGCCATAACTCCAATACTTGCCGATCCAGCTCCCGAAACCGGCTGGCCAGTTCTGGAGGCCAGACTTCCTCCAAGGTCTTTCCCATCCAATCGGACCCCTTGCGGCCAAAAACTTTTTCCCAAGTTTCGTTGGCAAAAAGGTAGCCACCATGAGTGTCCCTCATCGAGGCTGTTCCGGGTAGATGTCGCATAAACGCGGCGAAGCGAGCCTCGCTTTCATCAAGCCTGCCTTCCGCCTGCCGACGCCCTTCGGTTTCGTGAAGAATTTGGGCATAAGACAATTGCAGCTCTTCGATCTTGGCGAGGGCTTGACGCTGCATTGCTGCGACTTGATCTTGAGCTTGGCGCAGCAGGCGGTTCGTCGAATGGGCATACCACCAGGTGACCCCCAGTAAGACCACGATTATAGCTGCAATGGTAAGAGAATCAAGCATGGGTTTTCCTCAGGTTTCCCGTGAGGCCGAAACAACAGGTTCTAGCTGCGAGACTCTCAAAAATCGGCGGTTCATACAGATATAACTCTGATCCGGTCGGGTCTCAAAAGAAATCGTGATAATCTTGTATGGTTGCAGTTAGCCAATTATCCCACAGACATCAGTTCCAGGGTGCTTGATTGTAGGCTTGGCGAACATGGCCCCGTCCTTGGGGAAAAGGAATCAGTGAAAAGGCTGGATAGAAAAGACCCAGACAACTCTCATGATTGACGTATTACGTTTACATCCCTTCTGGTTCCAGGGATTCAGATTCTACAGATTTTTTGGTTTGTTGGCTCGATGATGAAGCTTTTTTGAGAATTTTCTTCTTTTCCGTTACAATCTGATTTTTGTTAGTTACAGGAGAATCTTTAAAGTAGCGAGCGTGAGCCCATCCTTCCGCACCCGTAGTGGGATATCTTACTTTAACCCACAAAGAACCTGATTGAGAAATTTTTTCAACTGGATCGTTGAGTTTTAATTCCTTCACTACTTGTGAAGGTATTGAGGGTATTATGTACAGTTTTATATTTTCTGCAGCAACAAAGTAATAAGAGGTCGTCTTAGGAGGGGAAGCTGTAGAACTAATTTCAGCGGTCTTTCCAGGCTCCATAAGATGCTCTGGCTTTATTTCTGATACCATTTTGGCGGGAATCCATCCTATCGCTTTATCTTTTTCAGCTAATACTCGCCACCAATCATTCTTTTCTGAAATTTTCTGGACCTCATCCCCGTAACCAAGCAATTTACGGGAAACGATGTCTTCACCAGGAGAATCTCGTAAGGGCAGTTCATCCGCCACAATATAATAATTTTTTGTAATTAAAGGAACGTTACTTAATAAATCTCCCTGAATCCACCCAATTTTCTGGTCTCGCAGGGATTGGACTCTCCACCACCCAGCGTCGTTTTTATCAAGAAACCTTACTTCATTAGCATTGTAAATCTCAGCTACCACTTGACAGTCATAACCTGGGCAGTCTCGCAAATAACTAACAGTGGGGATACTGTAATAATAATTGGCATTTTTATTATTAGTAGCACAAGAATATAGTGATAATGAAATCAACGGTATTACTATCAATCTAACGATTTTCATATTGATCATTAAGTTATGTTAAATTAAAACTGATAAAGGTTAATATTGTGTCTCACTCAGAGCGACCATGATAGGTTTATTTAATTGGGATTAATATTATCAACCGCTTTTAAATTGTATATCAACCATTTTCCCGATCCTTTGGAAAATGTCACTTGATATGTTTTCGTTAAGATTCTGATTGACCCATTTTTCTGATCTTGGGTTTTGATATTCCAGATTACTTTTCCAAGGATAGTGGTTGGGGTTTCTCCTTGGAGATCTGTTAGCTTAAATTGGGAATCAAGGTAATTATATTTTTTCCAAATAGTTAACGTCGAATCCCTTTTTTGACCGACCTCCGGAAAATCAGGAGAGTAGGCTTCCATGAACAAGTGGATATCCTTTTTTAATTGGGCTTCTCGAATTTTAGTGAGCAAATTGACCAGTTCTTCTTGTTCAGAAATCGCTAGCGAATGAAATACTTTTAAAGGGAGTTGAGAGGTTTTCGAAGATTGGTCGGTTGCCACGTTTGTCCCACTATTTTGCTGGGTTGCTTGTCTTACGGGAGCTTGGTTTGTAGGTATGGGCTGATTGGTAAGAACGAAAAAGTAAGAGATGGCTAAAATGATCCCGACCGCCCAGATTACCAAGACCTGTCGCCATATTTTTTTCTTAGCTGAATCTAAGTTGTCATTTAGTCGGATTGATCCCTGAACTACCTCATGGGTCTCGGCCTCGAGGGCAGCGAGGGTATTCGTTATGGAATCCTTGGCTTTTTCTATTTGAGACATTTTAATTCCCTCCAATACAGCCTCTTCTGACACGCCTGACCCTGGAGGGCGCACAAACGTTAATATAAATATATCATATTTAACTAAAAATATGACATAAAGAGTACCTCTAAAGACAACATACTGATTTTAGCGATAAAAGTGCAAATGTGCGGATATGCTCGGCAGAACCTAAGCAGGCATCTTTAATGTGGGTAATTTCGAATGTCAGGGGGCATTGCAATATCGAGATTTTGAATTGGTTTATAAACCCTAACCACTCACCACCGTCTACTCCACCTCCAAAATCAGGCACTTGAGATACAAGCTCTCCGGCAACGAGAGCAGGGCAGGGTGGTCCTTGGCCGCACCCCGGCGCTCTACGATGCGGGCCTGGCGATGAGTGTCCGCAGCAGCTTCCCGCACGATCTCCAGAAATTCCGGCTCGCTCAGGTTATAGGAGCAGGATGAAGTAACCAGAATGCCTCCGGGTTGGAGCAACTGAAAGGCCCGGCGGTTAATCTCTTTGTAACCTTTGGCCGCCCCGGCCCGTTCCAGACGGCTCTTGGCAAAGGCCGGCGGGTCCAACGAGATGAGGTCGAAGCGTCGGCCCTCAGCCACTGCCTCCTTCAGGAAGTTAAAGACATTGGCCTTGACCAGGTCCAGATGGTTATAGCCATTCAGGCTGGCGTTTTCTTGGGCTACCGCCAGGGCCGGCCCCGAACTCTCCACCAGGGTGACCCGTTGGGCCAGTGGCGCCAGGTGCATGGCAAACGCCCCCTGATAGGCAAACGCGTCCAGGACTTCCCCATGCGAGAAGATTGCTGCGGCCCGGCGGTTTTCCCGCTGGTCTAAAAAGAGCCCGGTTTTTTGGCCGGCCCGGATATCCGCCCACAACCTGACCGCGCCCTCCCGGACCTCCACCCGATCCGACAGTTCCCCGTAAACCGTCTTTACTTCCAGAGGCAGCCCCTCTTGGTGGCGCACCTCGGCATCATGGCGCAGGGTCACCGAAGCCGGCGCCAACTGCTCCACCAAAATCTCAATTATGGTGGGTAGCCAGCGCTCCATACCCGGGTGCAGGGTCTGAATTGCCAGGTGGCCGGCATAGGTATCTACCATCAGGCCAGGGAACCCGTCCGCCTCCCCGTAAATCAGGCGGTAGGCGTCAGTCTCAAACACGACCTGACGCCGATACGCCAAGGCTCGTTTAAGCCGGTCCTCCCAAAATACCCTATTTACGATGTTATTTCCGGCAGTTACCAATCTCAAGGCGATGCGGGACGCGGCGCTGTAAAAGGCCTGTCCCAAGAAGCGGCCACTGGCATCGGTCATGGCCACCAGTTCACCCGCGGCCAGCTTCGGGATGCTTTCCAGGTCATTGCGATAGACCCAAGGGTGCCCGGTGCGCTGCCACCTGAGCCCCTTGGGCGTCAATCGGATCTGCGGTATAGGACTCATACTTGGCGCTCCGTTTGCCATGATGTTCCTCGGCGATGTGCTTCAATATATTGATATGACATAAATAATATTCCAAAGGCAAAAGAGGGCAGGGGAGGGGCGGGAGTCATCCGGCGCTGTCCCGGCGCGTATCTAATCTCTGCCAGTGCTCCAGTTTCTGGCGTTCGGCGAATTTCCCCTGGATGAACTTTGCGGCAAAATCGGGGTGCCCAAAGTAGCCGGGGGCCAGTTTCAAAACCCGGTCTTGCATTTCTTGAAGCAGGACAGGAAATTCCGCCGCAGATATAAAGTTGCGCTCTTCTTTGCGAGTGAAAATTATTTCGTCTCCCAGCGCCGTTACAACTTGCTCTGCAAGCGCCTTTAACTCCGGCGGCAAGGTATCAGCCCTCACGGGAACGGCTATCCGGGTTGAAAGGCTCACGTACCAGCGATCGCCGGCCACCGGCCGGGAGTGGTCCCACAGCTCCAAAATCAGGCCATTCGCCAAAGCATGCTGGGAAATTAATCTTCCTGAATTCATTGCCATATTCAGCTAGAGTTCCTCAATGTGTTAGAATCCTCAGGCTAATTAAGGTATAGTATAATGATCTTCTGCACAAGAGACTAAAGAAAAGGGGCAGCATGCGACGCAAAACCTGGATAATTGCGGTGGCCATCGTGGTCCTGGGCGCGGCCCTGGCCGGAGGCCTCTACTGGCAATGGGCCAACTCACCCCGTTACGCCTTGCAGCAAGCGGCCCTGGCCCTGAAGACCCGCAACCTGGACAAGTTTTTCACCTATGTGGATTTAAAAGAGATTGTGACTAATTTTTCCAAGGCTTCCAGCCAAGACGTGGAGACCAAAGACGATGCCCAGGCTGATGATTTGACCAAATATTCCCGTCGCCTGGGCGGCAAGTTCGCCCAACTTTTTCTGCCCAAATTATTAGAAACCTTCGAACCCCAAATCCGCAAGGTCCTGGACCACTATCTCCTCAATTTGAATAACACCCAGATCCTGGCGGTGGCCGCCGCGGCGACTGTGGCCCAGATCGACAACCAGGGGGAGGGTGAGGCGCAGGTGACCTTGACTGACCCCAAATCCCAGGAGACCTTTCGGTTTCAAATGCGCCGTCAACCTGACCACGGCGTCTGGCAAATCGTCTCAGTGAATTACAACGACCTCAAGAAATTCTACAAACGGGAACTATGTCGATAATTTTTCAAACCCCTCGGAGGAGTCATTCCAATCAGCCCTAAATATAACGTCTGATAATATATATTATGTAAACTAAGATATGCTGACCCAAGAAAAGTGCCCTCAGTGCGGTTACGGGACCCAGAAGCACCGTAATCCGGTACCTACGGTCGATATCATTATCGAATATCGCGACCAGGGCTTGATTTTGATCGAACGGGCTAATCCGCCGCACGGTTGGGCGTTGCCCGGGGGGTTCGTGGATTACGGCGAATCTTTAGAAATCGCCGCCCTACGAGAGGCCCGGGAGGAAACCGGACTTACCGTAACTCTCCTGGGACAGTTCCATACCTATTCGGACCCCGAGCGCGATCCCCGGCGCCATACCATCACCACCGTGTACGTAGCTCACGGCGACGGCACTCCCCAGGCTGCGGACGACGCCCGTCACCTGGCCATCTTTACTCCGGAACAACTGCCTGAGGTGCTGGCTTTTGACCATAAGCGCATCCTGGCGGATTACCTTAAAGTTCGTCCGCAATGGCTAGCTAAAATTAAGAAGACTTATTAGATTTGGCTGATAACAGACTAATATTCTTTTATAAAATGGTCAGTACCATTGGTGGTCTGGTAGGCTGGCCATACTTCTACTGGCACCTGAAATCCCGGGGCCAGGGTGAAAGTTTTCTGCCTCGTCTGGGCCTTAAGTTGCCAACGGGGCCTTTGCCCCCCGGTTCGCCTCGCTTGTGGCTCCATGGCGTCTCCGTGGGCGAAATCCAGGCCGCAATCCCCCTGTTTCGTGAGCTCAAGACCCTCCTGCCCCAGGCCTCCTTCATCATCAGCACCGGCACCGAAACCGGCCAAATGCTGGCCCGCAAGCACTTTACTCCCTTGGGCGCCCTGGTCTGCTACTTCCCCTTGGACATCCCCTGGGCGGTGCAGCGCTACCTGAACTACCTCCGCCCCCAGATATTCATTGGCCTGGAATCGGAGATCTGGCCGAATTTCCTGTATATGGCGCACAAACGTGGCATTCGTCTGGCCCTGGTCAATGGCCGGCTCTCCGATAAATCCTTAAGAAGATTTGTTAAATATAGACGGTATCTTAATAATATTATTAATCTATTTGATCTAGTTGCCGCGGGCTCGCTCCAGGATTATCAGCGGTTCCAGCGCCTGGGAATTTCACCAAACAAACTCCATCTCACCGGCAATCTGAAATACGACCGCTTGCTGCAGGGCCGCGATGATGCCCGCCTTGAGGAGTTCCGTGGTATCTTAAACAGTCCCGGGACCTATGGTCCGGTATGGCTGGCAGCCTCCACCCACCCCGGCGAAGAGGAAGTGATCCTTGACGCCTATGAGAAACTGCTGGCCCCCTCCCCTGCTTTAAACCTCATTTTGGCGCCTCGCCATCCGCAACGCGCCCCCGATTTAGCCCGGCTCCTTGCCGGCCGCGGCCTTAAAAGTCAGCTCTGGTCCCGCCTCAAGTCCGGCGAGGATTCACGCCGTCACCCCGTGGTTATCATCGATACTATCGGCGACCTCTTCACCCTATACGGTTTAGCCGACGTCACCTTTATCGGCGGCAGCCTCGTGCCCCACGGCGGCCAAAACATCCTGGAACCCGCGGCCTGGGGTCGCGCCCCCATCTACGGCCCTCATCTGGAAAACTTTCTCTGGGCCAAAGCGATCCTGGAAGAAGTGGGAGCCGGTATCATGGTCACAGATGCTGACTCCCTGGCCCAGGCCGTGGAGCGTTTCTTAGCCCAAACCGAGCTCAACTTAGAGTTGGGCCGGCTCGCCCAGGCGGCCTTGATCCCCCACCAGGGCGCATCCCGCCGCCAGGCCGAATTAATCGCCTCCCTGGTTCACCCGCAGTAACCAACCCCACACTCTGGATAGCCTAATAGACGCAGAATTACAGAGAAAAATTAAGAATTATATAAGCATTTAGTTTACAATATCATATGCTGCCATATTATATTTGGAGGAAATGTAATGGTAGAGTCGATATTGGTCCAGAAAGCCTACACCTCAATTGTGGAGCACTTCATCAAAACCGGACGCGCCCCTCATTACACCGAACTTGCCGAAATATTGGGGCTCCGTCCCGATGAAGCCAGGGGCGTGCAGCATAAGGCCGCCGAAGCCTCCATCGCTTGCTGGTTTGTAGAGGACACCGATTACATCGAGTCCTGGGCGCCGTTTTCTAACGTCCCCACTCATTATCGGGTGACTGTGAAGGGCGAACAGAAGTGGTACGGCCAGTGAGGGCTGGAAGTGCTGGCCGTGCGCTGGCTCTTTCCCGGCACTGAGGTCCGCATCGACACGCGCTGTCTGGATTGCGGTGAGCCGATTCTGGTTCGCATGCGCGACGAAGAGATTTTGGAAGTAAGTCCACCGACGGCTGTCGGCCATATGAACGTTCCGATCTCCAAGTGGGGGGAAACATCTTGGGGATTAAAATGAAGTCGCATGAATCTCTTCCGGTCGGAAGAACACGTCAAGAACTGGTCTATTTACGACCCGGTCTCAGCAGACGCTATCATGCCGCTCGCCGACTGGGCGCTGGCCTTTAGCGGACCCTTGATGCGCCATCGGCTGAAACCGGACTACCTTGCGCGGGTCCAGGAATATACGTCCGAATTATTCCTGGCGTTACAAAAGCTGGGTAAAACGGGCCCTTTCTGGCAGGCCGGCTAGGTGGAAGCCTACTGGCGCTTAAGATTATTCGACTCAGCCCAAGGCGAGTCTCGCAGAAGCAATACGAAATAGGCGAACCTCAACCAGGCGGGAATGAATCGCGGCATCGGTTAAATTAATGGTTCGAAGGAAAATTGGCTGATAAATGTAGAGATAGAAATAAGTTTACAATTAATAGTGGCCCCCCATTAGGAGGCAACCGCCCGGGCAAAGTGCGCATATTCACAGGCATGCGCGATTACGCCAAACGTGGAAAATAGCGCCTCTCGGGTGAGCTAATAGTTAACCCTCAGCCAGCTAAAAAGCTCAAAGCCTGGGGGTCACTCTCTGATTTGCACAAATTTGCTTTCCACCCTAAAATTGAGGCCAGGCCAAACCCTTACTATCCTCCTGATCGCCCCGCCACGGGCCTTAGATTCAGTCATTTTTTCTGCGCGGCTATCTATTCAATATATCTATATTAATCCATGTATACTCGGTGGTAGCTTCTTATACTGAATTGCGCTCATAAGTTAGGGGCTGGCTTAAATGTCCGAAACCGGCTAGCCATAAAGAATAGGGGCAAAAAGTCCCCCTTTGGAAAAGGGGGATTTAGGCAGCAGTGTCCGGTTAGAAAATTGCATGAGGTTGTTCTGCCCCCCTCACCCCAGCCCTCTCCCCCCGAAGCGGGTGGAGAGGGGGTAGGAGATGTGGCCGTTTTAGTAACCATAAGGCATTAAATCGGCTCCACTTTTTCCCCTCTCCCCAATTGGGGAGAGGGTTAGGGTGAGGGGGAAGTAATCTTCTCGGAGCCGGAAGGGCGCAGCGAATTTTTGAGCTGTTGGACTACGCCCAACGAACTTCCTCATTTGCAAAAACCTAACCGGACATTGCTGGGATTTAGGGGGATTTGGATTTTCACGTCAAAACCCGCGGCTACCAAATTATCTGTTTAAACGATTTCCTTCTTAGGTGCTCATGCCCCCCCAATTACCCCCGCAAAACCGAGCGCCCGGTCACTGTCCCCGGACCGCGCGCTGATCCCGCGGTTGCAAAAAAGTGATCGGGTTCCCATCTAGATATGGTATATTTAAGAGAAATTCTGCAATTTCGAGGTAGTCGTTGAAAGCATTACTGGCGTTGGAAGATGGTTTGATCTTACGGGGCCGGTCCTTCACCGGACCCGGCGAGTGCAGCGGCGAAGTGGTGTTCAACACCGCCATGACCGGTTATCAGGAGATTCTCACCGATCCGTCCTACAAAGGGCAGATCGTCACTATGACCTATCCCCTTATGGGCAATTACGGCATTAATAGCGAGGATCTGGAGTCCCGGGGGGTCCACGTGGAAGGCTTCATCGTCAAGGAGTACCACCCCTACCCTTCCAACTGGCGCTCCCAGGGCAATCTGGCCGATTACCTCAAGGCCTCCGGCAAATTGGGGGTGGAAGGTCTGGACACCCGGGCGCTGACCAAGCGCCTCCGGGAGGGCGGGGCCATGCGGGGGATTATCTCGACCACGGACCTGGACCCCGCGTCCCTGGTGCGCCGCGCCCAAGCACTCCCCAGTATGGAGGGTCAGGACCTGGTGCCCCTGGTGACCTGCGCCCAGGCCTATTGGTGGCCCGAAGTGCCGGCCCCGGGTAGTGCGCCCCAAGACCTGGCCGTCCTCTGGACCCAAAAGTCCGGCAAAAAAGTGGTCCTCTACGACTACGGCGTTAAATTCAATATTATCAGAAGCTTAAAAGAACGGGGCCTGGAGGTCCTGGTGGTGCCCGCCACCACCCCGGCCACGAGCATCCTGGCCCTTAAACCCGACGGCGTGGTCCTCAGCAACGGCCCCGGAGACCCGGCCGCGGTCACCTATGCCGTGGACAACGTGCGCCAGTGTCTGGGGTCGCAGCCCATGTTCGGCATCTGCCTGGGACACCAGCTCATGGGTTTGGCCATGGGGGGCCGCACCTTTAAACTCAAATTCGGCCATCACGGGGCCAACCAACCGGTTAAGAATAAACTCTCGGGCAAAGTCGAGATCACTTCCCAGAATCACGGCTTTGCCGTGGACCTGGAATCCATCCCCGACCCCGCGGTCCAGCTGACCCACGTCAACCTCAACGATGGCACCTTAGAGGGCCTGCGCCATCCCAAACTGGCGGCCTTCTCGGTGCAGTACCACCCCGAGGCCGCCCCCGGCCCCCATGACGCCAACTATCTCTTCGAGGAATTCTTGGAGATGGTCAAGGGGAATTGAACTCATGGCGACACACAGTGCCTTTGGAAATTTTGCGTCAGTTGTTGTAGGGTGCGTTTCACGCACCATGTTCTCGTTCCCAAGCTGTGCTTGGGAACGCATTATTCAGCCAAGTTGAGCTTGGCATCCTTAGATGTTCCCAAGTGCAACTTGGGAACAAGTTGAATGTCGTCATACATGAGTATTTCGGCGTTTGTTGCTTGTTCCCAAGCTGTGCTTGGGAACGCATTATCGAGCCAAGCTGAGCTTGGCATCCATTGATGTTCCCAAGTGCAACTTGGGAACAAGTTGAACGAGCTTCCGCTTTTGGTAAGCGGACTCAAAGGAATATTGGCTGACAGTAAGCCGTAGGATGCATCTTACGCACCATTAAACGAGGCTAAAGCGGGCATATAAGACTGCCGCAATCCGGCGGCGAAGCAAACCTCGCGGTGTACATGAAAAAACCCCTGGTCATCATCTCCATCATCCTGGCGGCCGCGGTGTTTCTCTGGGCCGGGCCTTTCGCCTGGTACAACCTGCGCGGCGCCGGACCCGCGTTTCTGAGCCCGCCCAAAGACATTGCTAAAGCCCCGGAGGCAACCCCCGGCGCCGGTACCCCTCCCCTGCTCGAATCTGCCTCTTCTGACTTGTTGCTCCCCCCGGGGTTTACCATCTCGGTTTTTGCCGACCACGTCCCCGGCGCCCGGGTCCTGGCCGAAGACCCCGAAGGCACCCTCCTGGTCAGCCTCACCCGCCAGGGCAAGGTGGTGGCCCTGCCGGATAAAAACGCTGACGGCGTCGCCGATGACGTAGTGACCGTGGTCCAGGGCCTGAACAACCCTCACGGCCTGGCCTTTACGAAAAATACAAAAAACACAAAAAAACCTGAAGAGAAACCGCGGCTCTATGTGGCGGAGACCGGCCAGGTGGCGATATACGATTACGACCCCGAACACCTCAAAGCCACCAATAAGAAAAAGATCATCGACCTCCCCCCGGGCGGACGCCATTTCACCCGGACCCTCCTGTTCCTGCCCCCGCCCCAGCAGCAGCGCCTCTTGATTTCTGTAGGCTCCAACTGCAACGTCTGCGAAGAAAAGGATTGGCGTTACGCCAAGATCCTGATTGCCGACGCCGATGGCGCTAACCTTCAAACCTATGCCTCAGGCCTGCGCAACTCGGTGTTCATGGCCCGCCATCCCCTCAGCAAGCATATCTGGGCCACGGAAATGGGCCGGGATTATCTCGGGGATAACCTGCCGCCGGACGAAATTAATCTCATCATGCACGGCGAAAATTACGGCTGGCCCTGGTGCTACGGCAAGCGGGTCCACGACGAACAGTTCGATCCCAGCGGCTCCCGCCGGGGCTTCTGCCAGGACACCATCCCTGCCTTTATCGACCTTCCGGCCCACTCCAGCCCCCTCGGACTGGCCTTCTTCCCTAAGGCGTGGCCCGAAGAGTTCCGCTATAACCTCCTGGTGGCCTACCACGGCTCCTGGAACCGCTCCGAGCCCACGGGCTTTAAAGTAGTGCGCTACAAGCTGGACGCCGCCGGCAACCCTATGGACGCCCAGGACTTCATCACCGGCTGGCTGACCCCCCACGGCGCCCTGGGCCGCCCGGTGGATATCCTGATCAAAGACGACGGCACGATTTTTATTTCAGATGACAAGGCGGGGGTGGTGTATCAGGTGGTCTATAGGAAATAACTTGTTATTTGAAAAGATTGTATTAACATTATGTAACTTTCGTTTTAGAGGAGAATACATTGAATGCAATGCTGAGCACTGCGGGCGCGTTAGCCGCTAAGAAACTTTTTAAGCAAGTTGTGCTTGACCTTTATCAAGCTTTGGTCCAGCAAACAGGCCGTAAAATCAAACAATGGAATACAGATCAACAAATCGATAAACTTTATCAACAAATTGGCCAAGTCCGCAAAGTAAAAACGATATGGCAGATTGATAAACCTGTCGATCTCATTGATTTCTATTGTGATTCCCATGTCCTATTAGATGGAAAGAGATCTAAAGTCAGCAAACTTTCCGACTTCAAGACAAAAAATAATATTCTTATTCAGGGTATTGCTGGTCAAGGAAAATCTATCTTACTTAGATACTTATGTTCTGTGGAACTGGGTAGAGGGGAATATATTCCCATATTCTTAGAACTCAGACGGGTTAGCCACTTAGAAACTTTAAATGATCGCATTTTCACGGCATTTAAAAGCTTAAAACTTGATATAGATGATGAAATATTCACAGCTTTAGCGGCCTCTGGGAAGATTGTGCTTTTGCTGGATGCCTTTGACGAAGTGCCTGACGACCTAAAATCGAGGGTCCTTTCAGAAATTGAGGATTTGATTGCCACAAGGCCAAATATAAGAGTCATAGTTACATCGCGCCCGCATCACGACATAAGATTTTCTAACTACTTCAATGTTGTAATGCTTGATAATCTTCAAAAAGATGAGTATAAGAATGTCATTAAAAAATTGGCCTCTGGTCAAACTTGGGCCGACACATTAATTGATCATATAGAGAATCATGCCAGGCATATTATAGATCTTTTGTGCACACCTCTTATGGTGACCCTTCTCGTTTTATCCTACAAGTCTTATAAACAACTCCCTGCTAAGCTGTCTGATTTCTATGATTCGCTTTTTCAAACCCTTCTTCAGCGACATGATGGTACGAAACCAGGATTTACGCGAAAAAGAAGCTGTGCACTTGATGACAATCAATATCGGCAGGTCTTTGAAACTTTGTGCATTCTTGCCAAAAAGACAGGGCAACAATCCTTTAATGACGAGGGAATATATTCTCTATCACAGGAAGCTCTTCAACAATGTGTCTTGAATGCTAATGCTTCTTCTTATGTAGATGATATTGTTAAGATTACTTGTCTTTTGGTGCGTGACGGTGAAGAATATCGTTTTATTCATAAAACTGTACAAGAATATTACACGGCTTCCTATATACGGAAAAAACCGGAAGCATGGGCAATTGATTTTTATGAGCGCCTAAGGAGTTCGGACGGTCTTCTCCCTTGGGGCCAAGAATTAGAATTTCTGTCAGAAATAGATACATATAGATATAATAAATATTTTCTTCTACCAATGATTTTAAATTTACTTCGTTTACAAGAAAACGATTTGGAATTTCCAAGTTGCGAAGTTCAATTACTTGCAACAGATAGCCTTCTATCTAATTATTTTGTTGTAGTAGAATGGAAAGATAATGATGAACTGGGGGGAAGTAATTCCATATATAATAAGAATCGAAGTTTCCTTAGTTGGAAATTAATAAATGATAATATTCATAATATCTTTGAGGGTCTGGCCAAATTATTGGACAGAGCTAATTCTAACCTCAATAAAATAAAAGAATTAAAAGATTATAGATATCATAATTCACAAGAAAATAATAATGTATCATATTATTCTTTTAATGATTTAATAAAGATAGGAATAGCCCCAGAGCTATCGTCAATAATTGAAGGTGAAAGTCAACGAATCTTTAGAAAAGCGCAAGAAATATGGAAATCTACAAAAAATGAGGAGAATCCCTCACTCTTAGATGGGCTTGTTTAGCCATGTAGGGTGGACCCAGCCCACCTTATATGTGTGCCGCAAACTCCCGCTTGAGAGTAACTTTTAAAGAAAAAATACAAATTGCGGGACAAACTGCAGGGCCATACCTATATTAAAAGGTTGAGAATAAGGGTAAAAAGGGGTCTCGGCATGCAAAAGAAAATCTCCTCCGGCTTGATCGCAATCTTACTCTTGGCCTTGATTCTTCCCGTCAGTCTCCACGCCGCCGTCGTCGGCCGCTTCACCCAGGTCCGGGGCGAAGTTGACCTGCTCAAGGGCGGCAAAATCCCCGGCCTCCCCGTTAAGCTCAGGGATGGCGTGGAACCTGGTGATGTCATCCGCACCAAGGCCAGGGCCAGGGCCGAACTGACCATGATGGATGACTCGATCCTTGTCCTGGCGCCGGAGTCCCGCCTGGCGGTGGCGGATTATTCCTATAATCGCGCCACGAATGAGCGCCGGGCCGTGATCCGCCTCTTTAAGGGTCTGGTGCACACCGTGGTCAATCGCATCATCCAGACCGAAGAGCCGGATTTCATCATGGAAACCCACACCGCGGTCATCGGCGTGCGCGGCACCGACTGGTATACCCTCCTGGCCCCGGCGTTTTCCTCGGTGTATCTGGCCCGGGGGACCTTGGGCGTCAGCTCCAATCTCCCCACTATTCCGGCCCAACTCCTGCTCCAGTCCATGCATTTTACCCAGGTCCCCATGGGCAAACAACCCTTTCTGGCCAAACCCATGTCCATGGAAATGATCGGCATCCTAGAGCGGCTCATGGACACCGGGATAGTGGCCGGGGGCTTACTGGGACCTGGCGGGCTACCTCCGGTGGGCGGCGAATATCAGTTGCCACCCGGACTACCCACCAGTCCTGATCAGCGCTTAAGACAAGAGTTCTATACTCCCCCGGTGCTCCAGCCGCAGCCTCAGATACCGGCTCCAACTCCGGGTCCATCCCATGGCCCGAGTTCACCCTCCAGCCCATCGACCTCCTAAACAGTTGCCGATGCGAGGTGGAAGAGAACCTGCCGGATAGAGGCATAAAAATCTATGGCCTTGGAGCTCATAAAAGAATAAAATTATACGATTTCTTTAGACGAGTTACCTCCAGGTCACCAGGCCGGCCCCGGCCTGGTGATTTGCTGAACAAGACTTAACAAAATGCTTCCCTGCATCCCTTCTTCACAGAAGGGGTGAAGGAAAGAGAATCACTTATCTGTTCCCACAATTTATTAAACCCGCCTGACCGCGCCGAGGGCTCGTCCTTCACGGTACGGGCCAGGGAAAGGAATATTGGGTCCGGCCGAGGGTTCATCCAAGCCGCCCAATTATCAGGTAAAAATGCCCAAACGGACCGACATTAAGAAAATCCTCATCATCGGCTCAGGCCCCATCATCATCAGTCAGGCCTGCGAATTCGACTACTCCGGCACCCAGGCCTGCAAGGCCTTGCGGGAAGAAGGCTACGAAGTCGTCCTGATCAACTCCAATCCCGCCACCATCATGACCGACCCCGAGATGGCCGACCGCACCTATATCGAGCCCATCACCCCGGACATGGTCTGCCAGGTGATCGAACGCGAGCGCCCCGACGCCATTCTCCCCACCCTGGGGGGCCAAACCGGCCTCAACTGCGCCATTGCCGTGGCCGAAACCGGCATCCTGGAAAAATACGGCGTTGAGATGATCGGGGCCTCACCCGACGTCATCAAAAAGGCCGAAGACCGCGAGCTCTTCCGGGACGCCATGGCCAACATCAATCTCCGGGTGCCGAAAAGCGTCATCATCCGCACCCTGGAGGAGGCCGTGGACGCGGTCCCGGTCATCGGTTATCCCGTTATCGTGCGCCCCAGTTTCACCCTGGGTGGCACCGGCGGCGGCATCGCCTACAACCTGGAGGACCTGCAAACCATGTCCGCCCAGGGCCTGGAAGCCAGCATGATTACCGAAGTGATGCTCGAAGAGTCCGTGGTGGGCTGGAAAGAATTCGAACTGGAAGTGATGCGGGACTTCCAGGACAACGTGGTGATCATCTGCTCCATCGAAAACGTCGACCCCATGGGAGTCCATACCGGTGACTCCATCACCGTGGCCCCGGCCCAGACCCTCACCGACCGGGAGTACCAGGCCATGCGGGACGCGGCCATCGCCATCATCCGGGAAATCGGCGTCGAGACCGGCGGCTCCAACATCCAGTTCGCCATCAACCCGGAAAACGGCGACATGGTGATCATCGAGATGAACCCCCGGGTCTCCCGCTCCTCGGCCCTGGCCTCTAAGGCCACCGGCTTCCCCATCGCCAAGATCGCGGCCAAGCTCGCGGTGGGCTTCACCCTGGATGAAATTCCCAACGACATCACCAAAGAGACCTACGCCTCGTTTGAGCCCACCATTGATTACTGCGTGGTCAAGATTCCCCGTTGGGCCTTCGAAAAATTCCCGGGGGCCGAAGATTTCCTCACCACCTCCATGAAATCCGTGGGCGAAGTCATGGCCATCGGCCGCACCTTCAAGGAAGCCCTGCAAAAAGGCATCCGTTCCCTCGAGATCTCCCGCTTCGGCCTGGGCGCCGACGGCAAGGACTTGGCCCAACTCTCGCCCGATGAACTGCGCACCCGCCTGCGGGTCCCCAATTCCCAGCGCCTCTTCTACCTGCGCCAGGCCTTGCGCGACGGTCTGTCCGTGGAGGAAATCTTTGAACTCACCGGCATCGACCCCTGGTTCCTCTACCAGATGCGCGACATCGTGAGCTTCTCCGACGAATTGGCCGCGTTCGGCGAACTCCTCCGCCAGGGCCGGGGCCAGGATCAGGTAGAGGATATGCTCCGCCGGGCCAAGGAGTTCGGCTTCTCCGATAAACAACTGGCCCACCTCTGGGGCGGCACCGAGGAGAGCCTCGCGGCCATGCGCCAGGAGCATGGCGTCACCCCGGTCTACAAGCTAGTGGACACCTGCGCCGCGGAATTCGAGGCCTACACCCCGTATTACTATTCCACCTATGAGTGGGAAGACGAGGCCCGGAGAACCACTGGAGACAAAGTTATGATCCTGGGCGGCGGCCCCAACCGCATCGGCCAGGGCATCGAATTCGATTACTGCTGCTGCCAGGCCTCCTTCGCCTTAAAAGAATTGGGGGTCGAGTCCATCATGGTCAACTCAAACCCCGAAACCGTGTCCACCGACTACGACACCTCCGACAAGCTCTATTTCGAGCCCCTGACCAAAGAAGACGTGATCAACATCGTCGCCACGGAACAGCCCCTGGGGCTCATACTCCAGTTCGGCGGCCAGACCCCCTTGAACCTGGCGGTCCCCCTGGGTAAGGCGGGCGTCCGCATCATGGGCACCGGGGCAGACGCCATCGACCGGGCCGAGGATCGCCGCCTCTTCAAGCAAATGTTGAACAAGCTGGGCCTCAAGCAGCCCCCCAACGACACCGCCACCAGCGTCGAGCAGGCCATAGCCATCGCCCACGACATCACTTACCCCGTGCTGGTGCGGCCATCTTATGTCCTGGGTGGGCGGGCCATGCAGATCGTCTCCAACGACGAAGCCCTGACCAACTTCATGAAGTGGGCCTTAGAGGCCTCCCCTGAGCATCCCATCCTCATCGACAAATTTCTGGAAGACGCCATCGAAGTGGACGTGGACGCCATCTGCGACGGCAAAATCACCGTCATCGGCGGCATCATGGAGCACATCGAAGAGGCCGGCATCCATTCCGGCGACTCCGCCTGCGTCTTGCCTCCCTTCACCTTAACCCGCTCCGTCCAGGAAGAAATCAAGACCCAGACCCGGGCCCTGGCTGCCGAACTGGGGGTCATCGGGCTCCTCAACATCCAGTTCGCGGTCAAACGCGACCAGATTTACGTCCTCGAAGTCAATCCCCGGGCCTCCCGCACCGTGCCCTTCGTGTCCAAGGCCACCGGCGTCTCGCTGGCCAAGCTCGCCACCAAGGTGATGCTGGGCCATAGCCTGGCCGAGTTGGGCTTTACCCAAGAAATCGAGCCGCCCTATTTTGCCGTGAAAGAGTCGGTCTTTCCCTTCCGGCGCTTCCCCGGGGTGGACCCGCTGCTCGGCCCCGAGATGCGCTCCACCGGCGAAGTCATGGGGATAGATGAAGACTTCGGCCTGGCCTTTGCCAAGTCCCAACTGGCTGCCGGCCAGGTCGTCCCCCTTGAAGGCGGCGTCATCTTCAGCGTCAAAGACGCGGACAAGCCCCAGGCCGTCACCCTGGCCCAGGGTTACGCGGCCGAGGGCTTTAAGCTTTACGCCACCAGCGGCACCGCCAAAGTCTTTCGGGAGCACAAACTTCCGGTCACGGAAGTCTATAAGGTCCGGGAGGAGCGGCCCCACATCATCGACCGCATCAAGAGCCACGAAATCGCCCTCCTGGTCAACACCCCCGAAGGCCGGGAAACCCCCAGCGATTCCCACTCCATCCGCCACGTGGCCCTGGACCACAACATCCCCTACACCACCACCATGGCCGCAGCCCGCGCCACCCTGGACGCCATCCGCGCCCTAAAACGCGGCAAACTGGAAGTAAAAAGCCTCCAGGAGTACCACGCCAAGATCAAAAAAACCTTATGATCAAGGAGATCAACCAGCTAATAGCGCAGATAATACGGTAGCCGCAGGCTTCAGCCTGCGTCATGTAGGGTGTACCCACCGAATGTGGCGGTAGCACAGGCTTTCCAGCCTGTGCAAAAAAACCTTTGGTGGCATAGGCGTCTCGCCTGTGCTGAGAGACTTATAGACGGGGTGTAGGTTGCGTCCTGCGCCCCACCACCGGGGGCCACGCCCGTCAAATATGTCGGTAAATGGCGGGTTAAATAGATAATTTCCAGCAAATTTGTTAAGATGCATTAAAGGTGAACAAAATGACCCGGCTTGAGCAATTAGTCAAGGAACTTCCGCCCGAATTGCACCGTGAAGCCGAAGACTTCTTGGAATTTCTCTTGGCCAAACGATCTCGCAAGAAAAAAGCAGCATTAAAATTGGACTGGCGTGGCGGCTTGCGCGACTTGCGGGACCGGTACACTTCCGTGGAACTCCAACACAAGGCTCAGGAATGGTGGGGAGATTAGTGTATCTCCTGGACACCAATATCATTCTGGAACTTCTCCTCGATCAAGACCACGCAGACCAGATCGCCGTGTTCCTCAACCAGGCTGCGCCGGACAGCCTCCATATCTCTGAATTTTCCCTTTATTCGATAGGCGTTATTCTCTTAAGGTTGAAGCGATTTGATCTCTTTCTCCAATCAGTGAAAGACTTGTTCCTCTCGGAAGTTATCGGCCTCGTGCGACTAGGGGTGGAGGATATGGCGAAAGTTAGCCAAGTTGCCCAAGCCTTTGGCCTCGATTTTGATGATTCCTATCAGTATATTGCCGCCGAAAAATTCAACTTAGAACTATTGAGTTTAGACCGCGATTTTGATCGGACTCCGCGGGGCCGCAAGACCTTGGAAGAAGTTATGTAGTGCTCCCTGCACACAAACTTTGACGGGGCTGTGACCGCCTTACAGCCTTACATTAGAATAATTACCATGGTAGACGAACAAACCATCCAAGACCTCTGTAACCGCATCGTCCAGGAGTTCCAGCCGGAGCGGACATCCTGTTGAGTTCCTATGGATTATGGTAATTTATTGTATGAACACAATGTGGAGTCGATGGAGGGCTTATGAAATTCCGGGTTATCATCGAGCCGGATGAAGACGGTGTCTTTGTTGCCCAATGTCCAGCCTTGCCGGGGTGCATTTCTCAAGGGGCGACCCGGGAAGAAGCTCAGGCCAACATTAAAGAAGCTATTACCGGCTACTTAGAAAGCTTGAAAAAGCATGGGGAGCCGATTCCGCCAGCGATCACCGAGGAAATCGTGGAAGTGGCGGTATGACCAAGCTGCCGGTGGTGTCCGGCCGCCAGCTAGTCAAAGCGCTGGCCAACGTGGGATACCTCTTTGATCATCAGCAGGGGAGCCATATCATCCTTCGGCACAAGTCCCCGCCACATCGTCGTCTTACTATCCCGGACCATAAAGAAATCGCCAAGGGGACACTACGACAGATTATTCGGGAAAGTGGTTTGTCTTCAACTGAACTCATTCAACTTCTTTGAGTAATTATTGTTCAACATCATTGTGGCGGTAGTAACCCGCCCTATCCCTTGATATCGCTACCCATTTACAGAAAAACCTGTTATTATAGAGTAAACTCATATCCCAGCTAAAAATTATAGACACCTGAGCATTTCCGGCCCTGGCCGCAGAAATGATAGTCAGGGGTTTTTTCTTTTCTGGACATCGCCGCCGCATCAATTACAGTGAGACGTGACGCGGCACAGACTCAAGCCAGGGGGTATAACCAATATAGTTCTCATCCGAAAACGTTTAAAGATGCAAACAGCCTTCAAAGTCCCCCTTTGAAAAAGGGGGATTTAGGGGGATTTTCGGTTAGTTATAAATCCCCCCCCAACCCCCTTGGGTAAAGGGGGGGATTTTAGAGACGTTTCCGGATGAAAACAATCTCTTATGGTGCGCCTTTCAAAAACAAGGGACGAAACGTCCCGCCAAAACGGCGCCAGTCGGCGAGCACCCATCGCGTGCGCCCGGCACACCCCTGGCACAGGGGTGGGACACCCAAGGTTCACCCCCACTCTGTCCCGTGACGACGCCGACACTTGACTCGCCAGAAGTGTTGTAAATGCGACAGGTTAGCCGTTTTGATGAAAAATTGCCGCCCATTTTTATTTTTTACCCCGCTTTAAGGGGTAAAAAAGTGGTGTATTTATGAATATCCGTGAAGAAATCATCAAGGCCCTGGATAAGCTCTCTGAAGATTCCCTGGAGGGGGTCCTGGAATACGTCAAGTTTATCCAGGAACCCGAAGAAGTAGAGCCCACCGAAGAGGAATTAAAGGCGATTGCCCAAGGGGAAGAGGCGTACGCCAAAGGCGAATACGTCAGATGGCGGGATATCAAGACCGATGCCGTATGACGTAGTCCTGACGCGGCCAGCCCTGAGAGTTTACCAGAAGTTACCTTATAAACTCAAGGTCGCGGTGGACCGCTGTATTATCGAATTAGAAGAGAACCCGAAGTATGGCCCCAATATTCAGAGGCTCAAAGGCCAACCGGATTGCTTTCGTTATCAGGTGGGCGGCTGGCGGATTCTCTTTAGAATTGATGAAATGGGGAAAGAAGTAAGGATTTACGGAATAAGACCCCGAGGAGACGTATACAAACATGGCCACTGACAGCCAGGCCATTTCCCCAGATGCCGAAAAACCCCGCGAACACTGCGGCGTCTTCGGCATCTACGGCCACCCCGAGGCCGCCCGCCTCACCTATTTCGGCCTCTATGCCCTCCAGCACCGGGGCCAGGAGTCCTGCGGCATCGTCTCCGGAGACGGCACCCGGGTCCGCATGCACCGCGGCCTGGGGCTGGTGCCCGAAGTCTTCAACCCCGACATCCTGGACCAACTCCCGGGGCATCTGGCCATCGGCCACGTGCGCTACTCCACCACCGGCTCCACCATGCTCATCAACGCCCAGCCGTTCGTGGTGCAGCACCACGGCCAGATGATCGCCATCGGCCACAACGGCACCCTCACCAACGCCCGGGACATCCGCTGCCGCCTGGAAGAAGGGGGCTCCATATTCCAGTCCACCATGGACACCGAGGTCATCGTCCACCTCATGGCCCGCCACCGCGGGGCCGACTGTGTTGAATCCCTGATCAATGCCCTGGAATATGTGAAAGGCTCGTATTCGCTGGTGCTGGCCACCGCGGATAAAGTCATCGCGGCTCGGGACCCCCACGGCTTCCGGCCCTTGTGTATCGGCCGGCTGAACGGCTCTTGGGTAGTGGCCTCCGAAACCTGCGCCCTGGACCTGGTACAGGCCGATTACTGGCGCGATGTGGAACCCGGCGAAATCGTGGTCCTCGACGAAAATGGCCTCCATTCCCACAAACCTTTTCTGCCTGCCGCGCCCCACTTCTGCATCTTCGAATACGTCTATTTCGCAAGGCCCGACAGCTACGTCTTCGGCCAAAGCGTCTATATGGTGCGCAAGCGCCTGGGCGAGGCTTTAGCCCGGGAACACCCGCTATCCGCCGATCTGGTGATGCCCTTTCCCGACTCCGGCGTCTACGCCGCTCTCGGCTACCACGCGGCCACCGCCATCCCCTTTGAGATGGGCGTGATCCGCAACCATTATGTCGGGCGCACCTTCATCCAGCCGTCACAAAGCATGCGGGATTTCTCCGTCCGGATCAAACTCAATCCCGTGCGGGACCTCCTCAAGGACCAACGAGTGGTGGTCATCGAAGACTCCATCATCCGGGGCACCACCACCCGCTCCCGGGTCAAGTCCCTTAGGGACGCCGGCGCCAAGGAAGTGAGCATGCTGGTGAGCTGCCCGCCCCACCGCTTCCCCTGCTATTACGGTATCGACTTCTCGTCCAAAGGCGAACTCATCGCCTCCCAGCAGGAAATCGACCAGATCCGCGACTTTCTCGGCCTCGATTACCTGGGCTACTTGAGTCTGGAAGGCCTGGTCGAAGCCACCCAGTTAAACCAGAGCGACTTCTGCCTCTCCTGTTTCTCGGGAGATTACCCCGTGCCCCTGGAGGCAAACTTCTCCAAGACCTGCTTCGAAGACGACGTCTGCTCCGCGGCCCACAACGAGACCATCCTACCCCCGGTCTGCGGACGGCCGTAAATGCAAGGGGAAAAGGGCAAAAGGCGAAAAGGGTAAGATATCAGACTGAATCGCCATGAGGCCGACAATCGAGAGGCCCCTCCCCTGCCGCTATGCCTGAACACCTGATCGGCGTCATCTCCGACACCCACGGCCTGCTGCGGCCCCAAGCCGCTTCCGCTCTGTCCGGGGTCGAACTCATCATCCACGCCGGGGACATAGGCAACCCCCAGATATTGGAAGCCCTAACCCGGATCGCCCCGGTGCACGCGGTCCGGGGCAACACCGACCGCGGCGACTGGGCCGCGGACCTGCCCCACACCCGGGTAGTCGAAGTGGGCGGCCTCCTCATCTACGTCCTCCACGAACTCTTCACCCTGGACCTGGACCCCGCCGCGGCAGGTTTTGCCGCAGTCATCTACGGCCACTCCCACTCCCCCCATATGGAACGCAAAAACGGCGTCCTTTATCTCAACCCCGGCAGCGCCGGACCGCGGCGGTTTACGTTGCCGGTGACGTTGGCGCGAATTAAGCTACAAGGCGTCTCCCTGCACCCGGAGCTGGTGGAATTAAAAGCATGAATTACTTCTTATATCATTCAATAAATTTAAGGATTAAATAACATGAGAAAATTAATTGAATTTTTATCTAAGAACAAAGAATGGCTTTTTTCAGGTTTAGGATTATTTCTATTAGTAGCAATGCTTGGTTATTTTGGAAAATTAATTGGAAATTACGATAAAAAAGGGGAAAATGTTATTCAACTTTCCAGCAAAATACAAGACCCAAAAATTACATCTCCAAAACACATTGTTAATTCTGATAATTTATTGCCTAGCAAAATTATAGAGACTATTGATCAAGCACCATTTTTACAACAATCTTAAATAGCTCGGCATTATATTGGCTTAACAGTCATATGGCAAGGCAAATTAACAGGAATTAATAATATTGGGGATAATAATAACCGAATACATATTAAGGATAAACCTCTTGGAACTTTTATTGTTTTTGAGATCAATTCCATTAATTATCCAGGATTAGGCTTAATGAAATATGGTGACAATTTAAAAGTAGAGGGAAAAATCAAAAAGATAGATTCATTGGGGATATATCTTAGTGAAGCAAAAATAGTACCATAATTTTTCTAAATTATTTTCGAACTGAATATTTTGGCTTCGATCCATTATTATAGGATTATTTTTGAGGTTTGAGAGATTTTTTATAAGCGCAAGGGCTGCTGCCCTTTGCCCCCTCCGCCAATTCCCAGGTGAACCTCGCTGGCCTGGCAATTGCAATGGCCAGGGCATAAGCCCTTGCCATTGCATAAGAAAAGCCTATAATATTTCCCTATGACTCCCAAACGCCCCGTTTACCCCTTCGCCGCCCTGGTCGGGCAAGAGCGGCTGAAGCAGGCCCTGATTCTCAATGCCATCAATCCCCTTATCGGCGGGGTGTTGATCCGGGGGGAGAAGGGCACGGCCAAGTCCACTGCGGCCCGAGGCTTGGCGGAGCTGTTGCCCCCCATCCCCATGGTGGCGGGCTGCCCCTTTCACTGCCATCCGGAGTTGCCGGAACTCATGTGCGACGCCTGCCTCAAGCGCCATGAGCAGGGCGAGGTTTTGCCCCGCCGGGACCGGCCCATGCCTGTGGTGGATTTACCCTTGGGCACCACCGAGGACCGGCTGTTGGGCACCATTGATCTCGAAAAGGCCATCAAGAGCGGCGAGAAGCATTTTGAGCCGGGGCTGTTGGCCTCGGCTAACCGCGGTATCCTTTACGTCGACGAAGTGAATCTGCTGGACGATCACCTGGTGGACGTGCTCCTGGACGCCGCGGCCATGGGGGTCAACGTGGTGGAGCGGGAAGGTATTTCGTTTACCCACCCGGCCCGCTTTATCTTGGTGGGCACCATGAACCCCGAGGAAGGCGAACTGCGCCCCCAGTTGCTGGACCGCTTCGGGTTATGCGTTGAAGTCACAGGCCTCCACAATCTGGACGCCCGTATGGCCGTGGTAGAGCGGCGCCTGGCCTTCGAGGCCGACCCGGACGGCTTCAATAATCGCTGGCAGGGGGAGCAGGATGGGATGCGCCAGGCCATTCTTGCCGCCCGGGAGCGCCTGCCCCACGTGGCTTTTACCCATGACCTTCTGCGCCTTATTACCGCCATCTGCGTGGACCAGGGCGTGGACGGCCACCGGGCCGATATCTTTATGCTCAAGGTGGCGCAAACCCTGGCGGCCTTTCGGGGCCGGAAGGCCGTGACCCCGGAGGACGTGCGGGAGGCCGCGGCCTTGGTATTGCCTCACCGCCTGCGCCGAAAACCCTTCAGCGAATCCGAAATGGACGAAAACCGTCTGGAGGAGACCTTCCGCAAGCACGCTGAAGACCTGGCCGAGCGTCCCGTGCCGCAAGCGCCCCCACCTCAGCCCGGCGGCGCCTCCGAGGGGGAAGAAGTTGCCTTAATTGGCGAGGTCACGGTGGCCCCCGGATCGACCTTCCCGGTGCAGCCCTTGGATTTGCCCCATGACCGCCAGGTCAAAAAGGCTCCGGGGGCCCGCACCCGAGCCGTAAGTGATGACACCACCGGACGCTATGTCCGCCCTACCCTTTCCAAGCCTGGGGTCCCCGACCTTGCCCTGGACGCGACGCTCAGGGCCGCGGCCCCCTATCAGGCGGTGCGTGAACGGGGCAATTTGGCCCTGGCCATAAGGGAGCCCGATCTGCGCTACAAGGTGCGGGAAAAGCGAATCGGCCGCCACATCCTGTTTGTGGTGGATGCCTCCGGCTCCATGGGCGCGGATGAGCGCATGGCCGAAACCAAGGCCGCGATCCTGTCGCTCTTAATTGACGCCTACCAGAAAAGGGAGCGGGTGGGACTCATCGTCTTTCGGGGCGCCACCGCCAGGGTGGCCCTACCTTTCACTCACAGTGTAGAAATGGCCCAGCGTTATCTTACAAACCTCCCCACCGGCGGCAAGACCCCCCTGCCCCATGCCCTCAATCTGGCGCGTGAGTTGCTGCAAAAGGAAAAGGCCCGCCACCCCCGGGACGCCTTTCTCCTGGTGCTCATCACCGACGGCCGGGCCAACCTCAGCCTTAGTCAGGGACTGAGCCCCATGGAGGAGGTCAAGGAATTGGCCGCGCAGATCGGCGCCCTCAAGATCAACGCCCTGGTGCTGGACACGGAGCGCTTCGCCCCCTGCCTGGATCTGGGCTGCCTGCCTGAGTTAAGCCGCATCCTGGGGGGCCAGTACCATTCGGTGGCGAGCCTTCGGGCCCCGGAAGTGGTGGCCCGGGTCGCCTCTCTCCTGGGTACTGCCGCAATCCCCTAAAGCCACCCCACCGCCCTGATAAACCCGTTTTAGATTCTCGAAGCATTGACAATTAATCGAGGTTAAGCTACAGGTTACACATAACTGGGTCACAGGTGGTACGGCCTTTTCCACAGAATATCATGTTGATTTTACTTCACTATCTCTTGGCCTTTGCAAAGGGGAGTAAAAAATGCGGGGAAATGTCATGCCGGAACCACAAAAAGAAACCTGGCTTAAACTGGTTGCGCTGACCGTCATCGTCCTGGCGCTGGCTGCGGGTATCTCGGCGTTCAAGGCCGTGGGTTACTCGACGCTGGTCCAGATTTACGCCGCCCGGGAGGCCCGGCACTGGCAAGATTACCAGGTGCAGAGCATTAAAAAGGATAATTTCGCCATTAACCGGGATATCCTGCTGTCCCAGCGGCTACCGGAGGGCAAGGCTGCCAAGGCTCCAAAGACCGCGGCTGCCAGGATCAAGGAATTCGAAGATGAAATGGGTCGCCTGAATCAGGAGCGGGACCAGATAAAAAAGGAGGCCCAGCAGCTCGCGGCTCAGGAGGAAACATTAGCGAAGAAGGCCGGAGAATTAGGCCTGGCCGTGATTCTATTCCAACTGGCCATCTTGAGTACCGCAACCGCGGCCCTCACCCGCAAGAAAATTCTGTGGTTGGTTGGCCTGGCCCTGGGCGTCTGGGGGCTGGTTTACGTGGGTATGAACTTAATCATATGATCTGCTACGATAGCTCCACAATGCAAGCAGGGGGCAGTGAGAGGTTCCGCCCCCCTCCCCTGCCTTATTGCGGTTTCCCTTCAGGATTCTTTTTGACATAAATTTTCATGCCCTCCAGGAGGGCGCCGTCGAGACCCAGTTCATGCCCCCAGGCATCAAAGGCCTTCAGGCCGTCAGTGATTTTGGCCATTTCGTCGGCCCGAATCAAGGCATGTTTCACCTGCATCCCCGGAAAAAGTTCCACAGGCTTATCGTTTACATAAACGCGCATATCAATCCACTGCTTTGATCCGGCCGTCCACCTGGGGAGCGATGGTTTTTTGGGCCTTAATGGCAATGATCACCCGATCCCGGAGCCAATTGCCGGTATCAGTGTAAACGACCCTGTCCATTTCGCCTCCGTCCCTGCGTTCGAGGGCAGCAGCGAATATCTTGAAACCGTCACCTCCGGCGCCCAGATAATCAATGGTGGCCACAATGTATTTTTTGGTGAGGTTTAATAGCTGGCCCCCGACGATGACCTCTCTAACCCGAGACCCCACCGGCGCTGAGCGGCTGTAGGTAAAGGTGAGTCCCGAGACTTGAGGGAAGCGATGAGAAGGCTTCCCCACCTGGGAGACGCCGTGCTCCAGCGCCTCCTTGAGTTGCGCCCCCGTCAGTTGAATGGCAATCAGATAATTGTCATACGGCAGCGCATTATAAACGTCCTGCGTTCTTATCGTTCCCTTGGCAATGCTGCCTTTGATGCTGCCAGCGTTGATGATAGCCGCGTCCGCCTGAGCAGTTTGCCGCATGACGTCGGCGATGAAATCACCCAGGTTGGTTTCCTCGGTTCTAACCCTGCTGGCATCCAGGTCCACCAGGGTCTCGCCGATGCTTTGCCGCAAGGGCGGATTCGCCAGGTCTTCGTAGCGCGTCACAATCGCCTGGATTTGGGGGTCAGGTTTTTCGGTGTTGGGGCTAATCTCCTGGAGCGCCCCCTGGAACTTGACGATTTTCCCGGCCTCAACGCTCAGGTCCAGGACTCCCAAGTTCTTGGCGTGTTCCCAGGCCTGCACGATGATAGTGTTGCCCACCTCCTCGGGATGGGTCAGTTTGGTGTGAGTGTGTCCCCCCACAATGACATCAATGCCAGGCACCTTGGCGGCCAGTTCCCGGTCCACCGGATAACCGCAATGAGATAACACCACAATGATATCGGCCTGGCGCTTGAGCTCCGGGAGATACTTTAAAAGCGCGCTCTCCGGGGGAGTAAATTTCAGGCCTGCGATATTCTTGGGAGCCGTGTTAACCGAATCCTGGGTAACCACCCCGATGATGCCGATTCTTATGCCGTTAAGTTTCTTGATCACATAGGGCTTTAGCGATGGCAGACCTTCAACGTTGGCGCCCAGAATGGGAAAATTGGCCTGGGCAATCCTTTCTTGCAGCACTTTTGGGCCAAAATTGAATTCATGATTGCCCACCACCATGGCGTCAAATTTCATGGCATTCATTACGTCGATAACCGATTGGCCCAGAAACAGGTTGGCCCAGGCGTTCCCCTGGATCATATCGCCTGCAGCCAGCAATATTGATGGCCGCTGTTGGCGAGCCCGGTCCACGGCTCCCGCCAGATAGGCGATGCCGCCTATGGAAGGCTTTCCGTTCGTCTGTTTGATCGGTTCGGCAAACCCATGAAAATCGTTGACATAAAGGATTCTCAGGCTGACCGGCGCCGCCTCAGCCCAGGGCGCCAGGCTCACCATCAGGAGAACGCCGAGCAGAATTATCCAGATTCTTTTCATGCGTACCTCTTAAAAAATCATGCTACTGGCGCCAGAAAACTGGGCTTAATCGGGTTATGGTTGACGATTCACCCCCGCATCCTGGTTGAAAGGGTGGCAATTGCTTACTCTAACGGTGCCGGTGTGCCACTATTTTCCTCATCATATCCTAACAGATCGCGCCGAGATAATCCTTTTTAGCACAGGGAAATTATGTTATACGGGTTCAATAGGCGGGGATTGCTACAAATCATCGGTATTATGGCCTCAGGTTGGGCGTGGGAGAACCCCGATGGACAACAATAAGTCGGACCCTCAGGGTCATCAAAGTATTTTAACGGAAGAATTCTTTTATTTCTTTCTGAGGTTACGTAAAGGCCGTGTGCGGCAAGTGGCCGCGGAAATCCGCTCCCGCTTCCCTGGCGAAACTCCCGAGCAACTGGCCCGGCGGCTCATTTCCGCGCAATCCCAGCTTTCCTTTTTAGGCGGCGCATTCATGCATCTGCCCATGTTGATTCCCGGCCTGGGGCGGACTCTTACACTCCTCGGCGCAGTAGGGGGAGGCGCGGTCCTCACACGGATGCACCTCTATCTTATTTTGGAGATTGCTCTGCTCTTTGGCAAAGACATCGATGACCAGGCTCGGGTTCCGGAGATGGCGGCCGTGGTTGCAGCCACAGGCCTGGCGGTCGGAACCCCCTTCTTGATGGACGCCCTCGACATAAACCCGCTGTTGTCCGTGCCTGCGGCCGGTCTGACGGCCTTTGCCGTCTCCCGGCTCATCGGTGAGGAAACCATCCGCCTTTATCGTGAAATTTCAGAGACCCCCGTTACGTCTTCAGCACTTCCTTTTAAATGGACGCAGGTATCTTTATCCAGGCGCAATGGTTGGGGAAAGAGAAAAGGGCCTGACTTGGCCAGGCCCCTGATGGAACAAACCTAAACGCTAAGGTCTAAGCTATTTTGCCAGCTCGAACTTGCCGTCCTTAACCTGGATAATCACCATGGAATCGGGGCCCAGGCCGTTGTGGTCCGTGGCGCTCAGGTTGTAAATGCCTGACACCCCCACATACCCTTGGGTATTCTCGATAGCGGTCCGCAGGGCCTTGGGATCGGTGCCCGCCTTCTTCATGGCGTTGGCCACGATGGTGATGGCATCCCAAGCGTAGCCCGAGTGGGTGTTAATGGGAAATTGTTTATCCAGGTGATACACGTCATTGTAAAGTTGAATAAAATTCTCGATCACCTTCTTCTGGGGGTCGTTATCCGGTAGCTGCGCCGCGGCCATCAGTTTCGTGGCGGGCATAAGATCGCCTTCCGAGGCCTTACCGGCCAGTTTGATATATTCCGGTCCCGGCTGCCCATGGCACTGGAACAAAGGCACCTTAATTCCAAGCTGGGCCTTGTTCTTGGCCACAATGGCCCCCGCCGGCCCGATGGTCCAGCAGATAATGGCTTGGGGATTGGCATTCTTGATCTTGGTAAGCTGCGCGGTCATGTCGGTATCCTTGGGACCGAAGGACTCCTTGGCCACGAAGGTGATACCGTAATCCGGCGCCAGCTTTTCCAGCCACACGGCTCCGTCCTTGCCGAAGGGGTCGGAGGCATACAGGAGCCCCGCTTTGGTGAGCTTTTTCTCCTTCAGATAGGCGAAAAGTCTCGTAACCGCGGTGGAGGAGCGCTGGGGCGATTTAAAAATGTAGGTGAATGGCCCGGTCTCCTTCATGATCGGCGGATCGCCTCCCACGGTCATAAAGATCGGGATGCCCGCCTCCTCTACGATCTTCTTGACCTGCATGCCCTCGCCCGTGGAGGTGGGTCCGATGATGGCCGCCACCTTGTCGGCGAAGATGAATTTCTTGGCGATGGTCGCGGCCTTGGCAGGGTCGCTCTCCGTATCGCCGATGATCAACTCCAAAGGCTGGCCGTTGATGCCCCCCGCCTTGTTGATCTGATCCACCGCCATTTCCGCTACCAGCTTGGTGGGGGTGCCGATGGGGGCCGCCGGCCCGGACAGCGCGAAGAAAGCCCCTATCTTGATGGGTTTCTGGTCAGCGGCCTGGACGCTGCCAAACGCCGAAACCACCAGGGCCGCCGCCAAGAACACCCTTAAAAGCCCTTTATACATAACCTTCTCCCTCCTCAGAAAATATTCCTTCATTGATGGTCTAATTTAGGCCGTGATGTCAACTGAAAAATTGAGCTTCTTCTATTATTCGCCATATGGAGAAAAAAACTTCAATACCGATTGCAGATTTATGCTTCGCCTCTAATTATCTTTGAATACTTAGAATTCCCCCTCCCCTGGTGGGAGGGGGTTAGGGGGAGTAGGAATAGCCAAGATGCAAGGTTTATCCGGGACAAGCCCTTACGCCAGCATCTCCTGGGCCTGGCGCATGAGCGCGGCAATGGCCAATCCTTGGGGGCAAACCTGCTCAGCCTGGGAGTAGTCCACTTCGGTCAACTGCTGCCGCACGGCTTCAGGCAGCCCCGCGAAGGTCTGCCGGGCCAGTTCCGGCTCGCCATAGTCCCGGTGATACATGAGACAGCGCATGACTTCGTTCACCGGCACAGCCCCGCCCACCGCGGCCTGGCAGATGCTGCCACAGCCGGCGCAGTAATCCGCTTTAGTCTCTAAGGCATACTGGCGCAGGGATTCGAACTCTTCTTTGGCCAGTTTGGTCAGATCACGGGCCGCGGCCACGTTGGCCGAGAGAATACTCAAGTTGGGCATCTGGGAGCAGAGGCTGGCGATTTGGGGATTCTCCCACACGACCTTGAGTTTGGCCTGTTTATCCGAAAAGCCCCGGGCCTGGAAGCCCTCCACCACTTTAAGCTCGGCCTTGGTCGCGCTCTTGGTCGGTCCGGGCCCACCACCCATGGTCTTCATGGCCACCAGCCCCACCCCGGATTTGGCGCAGGCGTTCAGGGCTTCCTGCATCTTGGGGCTTTGCATGGTCCGGAAGTTGTAGGTCAGCATCACCGCATCGATCCAGTTCAGCTTGGCCGCGCCCAAGAGACAATCATCCATGTTAGTGTGGGTGGAAAACCCGAAGAATTTTATCTTGCCCGCCTTCTTCATCTCCGCCGCCCAATCCTTGAAAGCCGGGGTCATTTGGTCGATGCCGGTGATGGCGTGGATGAAGAACAGATCCACGTGGTCCGTCTGCAGCCTTTTCAAACTCTTATCCAGACGCTCGGTGAGGTTGCCCTTCTTGGGGACGAGCTTGGTGACCAGAAAAATCTCCTTGCGGGCTTCAGGGTTGCGGGCGAAGAAGCGGCCAAAGCCCTCCTCGCTCAGTCCATTGCCGTAGCTCTCGGCCGTGTCCCAGTAGGTGACTCCCCATTTCACGGCCTGCTTGAGGAGCAACTGGTTGTTAATGGTGTCGAACATACCTCCTAGATTAAGGATAGACACATCCACCCCGGTCTTCCCCAGTTTGCGTTTAGGCACGGTCGCGGCCTTGGCGGCCCCGGCCTCCGGTGCGGCAATGGCCCCCACCGTGCCCGTGCCAATTGCCAGACCTGCAAGACCCATAGTCTTCACAAAATCCCGGCGCGTAAAGCCGGTTTCTTCAATCTTCTTGCTCATAAAACCTCCTGATTGAGAGTCGGTTTACCGCCCTAAGCCAGCATGCGCCCCGGGCGGGAACGGGATTCGTTTTCACTGTATACCCGGATGGCGCGCAGGCCCGATACCGGGCATTCATGCTCGCACATGCCGCAGCCGATACATTTTGCGGGGTCTACGAACGGCCGCTGCAATCTTACCAGGATATCCACCTTGGCTCCGTAAAAAACCTGGGTGCCCCCTACTGCCAGGGAATCTTCCAGGGTCAACCGGTTCCCGGAAAACCCGATTATGCGCCTGAGCGCCGCTCCGGGCTGCCCGGTGACCCGCAGGTAATAGTCACCGCTGCCCAGGTTTACGGCTACGGGGGTAGGGGCATACAGGTCCACCCCTTGACTCAGAACCCTGGCCGGCAACTCCTGCCCACCCCGGATGGTCTCGTACTCGGTGCGGGTAAAGATGGCCTTGGGGCTCACGGGACATAATTCATGACAGACCAGGCAAGGCCGGTCCATGGCCCAGGGCAGGCAGCGGGTGCGGTCCACGAAGGCTGTGCCCATGCGGATCGGTCCCTGGGCCGCGAACTCGCCGGTGCCCTGCTTTTCTTCCAGGCTTAAGGGGCGAATGGCCGCAGTGGGGCAGACCTGGCCGCAGGCGACGCAATTGGGCTGGCAACCGCTGCGGCCGATGCGGTAGTTGACCGCCGGGGTCCACAGACCTTGTATTCCGGCTTCAAATAACGCGGGCTGGATGATATTGCCGGGGCAGATGCGCATACATTGGCCGCACCGGATGCAGCGAGCCAGGAAGCGGTCCTCGTCCAGGGCGCCGGGTGGCCGGATGAGGTTGGGGTCACGGTTGCTCCCGGCGAGGCCCCCCACCTCCCACATGGACACCACCAGCAACCCGGCCCCGGCCATAACCAGACCGCGTTTGGACAGGTCCGGCAATCCGGCCTCACCGGCGGTGGAGGGTTTATTTGCAAAGGTAATTCGGCTGGCAGGGCAGCGGTCCAGGCAATTCATGCACATCACGCACTCACCGGTGATGATCGTCCCCGCGGGGCGGCAAGCCCCTTCGCAGTACTCCTCACAGATGCAACAATCGCCGCATTTGGTCGAAATCTTGCCGATGCGCCAGGGAGTGAAGCGGCCGAGCAAACCGAACAATGCCCCCAGGGGGCAGACAAACCGGCAGAAGAACCGCGGCAGGACCAGGTTCAGGCCCACCACCCCCAGAAACACGACCCCTATGAGCCAGGTCGAGGCGTAAAAGCGCGGCTCGTCGCTGAGCAGGCCCAGGCGGTTATCGGCCAAGGGGGCCAGGGCCAGATTCACGCTGCGGTATAGCAGGGGCAGCGGGTCGAAAACCCCGGTCTGCACCGACCCCATGAGGGCCAAGGCCAGCAGGAAGGCCAGGAGGTAGTACTTCAAGTTCTGCGCCCGGCGGTGGCGATTGGCCTGCACCCGGACGTGAGCGTGCTGACCCCGTCGCCCCAGCCAGCCGGTGGCCTGGTTGATGGTGCCCAAAGGACAGGCAAAGCCGCAAAAGAACCGGCCCACAAACAGGGTAAGCCCAATGGTGACCAACGCCCAGGCCAACGGCGCATAGAAGCTATGAGTAGCCAGGGCCGTGCTGATGGCCGTCAGGGGATCGAGTTCCAGTAGCCAGTTGATGGGCCAACCCCGCAACTGCCACCAGGCCGCGCCCAGGGTTGCCGCGCTGCAAAACCACAGAAAAATCACCAGAAAGAAGGCCTGGCTGATACGACGGACGGTAACGATACGCATGAAACGCGGTCCTATTTGATAGGCCGGAGAAGGAAAGGGACTCCGCCAGCGCTATATAATCTGCTTTCAAATCCCCCTAAATCCCCCTTTTTCAAAGGGGGACTTCTCAAGTAATTCAGCCAGGTTCCCCTCTTTAGCAAGGGCGGGTTAGGGGGGATTTCGCTTTTATGATGATAAAGAATTAGTAAAAGTAATTTTGATTAAAGACTCCGGTTAATGACTCTTAAATATTAATCAGCACCGGGTTAAGCCGCTTATAATCGGCAGTGCCCGCCCCAGCCTTCTCGGCCATAAGGATATAAGGCACATCATTCAGGGTCCGCCCCAAAAGTTCCACGCCCACCGCGTCCGCGGCCACTGGGTCGGTTGAGACCACCATGGTGCCGGTGTCCTTCAGATCGGACAGGGAACCCCCGGTAGGGCCGTTGGTCATCATGCTCACCGTGCCGTCCAGGACCACCAGAGTGGGCTTGAGCAACTGCGATAGCTCGGTAATGATGCCGTTGATATCCTGATGGAAGACGTTGCGCCGCCCGCCCAGGAAGCCATAAAAATTTTTCAAGGTCATGGAAGCCCCGGCGCGTTGGTGGTCCTTGACCGGGGATATCACAATGACCTTGGTTACTCCCGGAAAGACCCCGGCCAGCACCGGCCAGTTTTCCAGGAGCTTGCCTCCGGGCAGGCTGAGGGGCGCAAAAAGGGCGGGCCGGGGCGCGATGAGGCTGGCGCCACTGGCTCGGGCCGCATTGGCCAGCCCGCTGATCTCAAAGCAGCCATCGGGATTGTTGATGGGGTTGTCCGTCACCAGCACCTGGGCCGCCCCGGCCTTGAAGCACAGATCGGCCACCGCGGCGAGCACCTCCGGGTTGGTGGTGGCCCCAAGCGTTGCCGGCGTGGCGAACGCGGCGTTGACCTTGATCAGCACCTTATCGCCCTTCTGGATGAAGAACTCCATGCCTCCCAGGGCCTTCACCCCTTGCTCGACCATCCCCTTCCGGTCCATGCCCTTAACAATGGCCATTTTCCCCTGCCCCGGCGTTAAGGATTTCAGGGCGAAATTTCCCAGTCCGGTCAGGGCCTTCTGGCCTTGAGACGCGGCGGGGCCTTTCGGATCGTACAGGGCCAGACCCAGGCCCCCCGCGGCCAGGCTTAAGGCCGCGGCGTACCCTATCCGCTTGATAAAATCCCGGCGGTTTAACTCGCCGGTTTCTAGCTTTTGCTCATCCTTAGGCTGCTGCACTACTTCCCCTTGAGTTCGGTCCGCAAGTTATTGCTGAGTTCCAGCGCCGCGGCCTGCGAGGTCGCGTCATGCACCCCCGCTAAAATGCGGCCCTGGACAAAGACGATTTCAAACGAATCTTCCAGGCTGAACGCCGAGAGACCCGCCGGGCCTCCCGGAGCCTGGATTTTCTTGTACCCGTTGGCGGCCAAAAATTCCAGGTAACGCTTGGCGTCCGCCTGGGCTTGATCCGGCGTATCGCGCTGCGCTATAAAGGCCGTGGCCTTCCCGTTTTTCAGGGTGTATTCCCCGGTGAGGACGTTATTGAACCCCTCCAGGCCGAAGGTATCCGCGGCGCTCAGACGCACGGTATCAGCGGCCAGGCCTTCCTTGGGAAAAAGCGCCCCCTCACTCTTGGTTTCAGCCTGGGCCGGCAGCTTGGCCAAAAGCGCGGCCGCGTAGGTCGAAAGCGTGTTTTTTAGCGTCTCCGAGGCCCGGTCCGCTACGATCTCCACATAAAACTTGCCCTGCGTGAAAAACAGGGCATTGCTGGTGGCATAGGCATTGGCGGTGAGAGTAATACTGGGGGAGCCGGCCCGGCGCTGGCCGCTGAATACGGCATAGGCATTTTGGGCCGACTCCATATCGTAGAGGTAGACGTCCACGTGGGTCTTTTCTGCCCCGGCCAGACTAAACATGCGGCAGGACATTTCCTTAAACCCAGCCGCCAGATAAAGTTCGGCTTTGCCGTCGATCTTATCGGACAGGTTATCCGGATTGTAGCTCTCCACCGCGGCCAGAGGGGTAAATCCCGGAACCTCCGGGATCAGCGCAGCCGTCGCGGCCTCTCCCTGACCCGAACCGGCCTGGACCCGCCCAACAGGTTGAGGGGCGCGCAGAGCCACGATCACCGCGGGGTTGAACCGGGACTGCTGGACCAACAGCCCCACGGTGATCAAGCCCAACAGGGCCAGAATGGCATAACCGGTCAGCCTCTGCGCCGCGCTCACTTTTGCCTTACGCCTTGCCATAAACTTCCCGAATCAACCTATCTACTTGGTAATTTTCTGCTGCCGGTTCAGATCGTAAATAGGGCTAACCTTAAGATCGTCCTTGAGAATTCCTTCCGGAGATTTAGCCGTTAGTTCCCCATTTTTCTGGATGAAGCGCAATTCGGCCCCGACCCCGCAGCCTGCAGTGCAGGCCTGGTCCAGTTTGGACTTGGTCGCGTCAAATGACTCTCCCGTCTTGCTCTTATAGAACTTTTCCCGCCATTCGATCCATTGCTGAGGGGTCAAAGCGCTCTGGTCGATAAAGACATAGTAGACCACCTGGTCAGGACAGTCTTCCTCCAAGTAAAGGGTGTACTCCGCCGGCATATCCTTGCTGCCCTCCCACGCCTCAATGAGCCAGGCCGTGGGACATTTGCGGGCCGCAGCAAAGGCTTGCACCGGACCGAAAATAACCGTGGGGTTCATTTCGTCGGCCACGAAATTCCCGGCCAGGAACTTCTGCGGTGGCGTGAATACGGTCAGCCCGTTGGTTTGCCGCATTGCCATGGCCTTGGCGCTCGCCGCCAGCCCCTCGGAGACCGCGCCAACCACCAGCAGAAACCCCAAAAGTATTGAAACCAGACGCTTCATACCCCCTCCTTCCTTACCGCGGGATGTGAACTGTAGGGATTGTGGCTTTCGGAAAAACCTGGGAAAAATACCAGGGATTAGCGCGCTGCGGCAGGCCGCGCCAAGATTTTGATCTGCCCGGATAACCGGCAAGGCCGTGAGCCTGGCAATCATGAAAGTCCGGAAGAATAATAACGCGGCCACCAGGGCCGGAGCAAACATGGCGAAAGATCCTTGGATGTTATTTTATCTACTATGCTACAAAAAAAACAAGGGGGGCCGCTGCAAGGCATTAAAATCATGATTGGTTTAACAATAGCCTAACAATCTCTAGTTTTTCATCGGCTCAACCAGCGAACTTAAGGGAACCACTATGAGGCTGCAAAAATTCGTCGTAACGTAAATAGTGAAGCTTCAAATGATCAAAATGATGATATGAAAATGCTCATTATGTTTATAGATTTCTCCGCTTCCAGCCGCTAATGTTATAAGCAATTCTCCAAACCCTGCATATATATCAACCCCTAACCCCCCGGTAGGAACCGGGGGTTTTTTTTGAGTAACAAGGAAATGAGAATGAAAAGAACGATCATTGTCATGTTGGTAGCGTTGTGGGCGGTAGCCGGATGCGCCAATCTGTCAACCACGGAACAGCGGGTGTTAAGTGGCGGAGCCATCGGCGCTGGCAGCGGCGCCGTCATCGGAGCCTTGGCGGGGTCTGCGGGCTTAGGGGCTGCCGCCGGTGCGGGAGCGGGCTTGCTGGGAGGTTTTCTTTACGATCAGTCCCAGAAAACCCGTTAAGGTTTTTTCTCGGATTTACTTTCAAACATGGACACCCTACCTTCTCGCTTTAAAAACGGGGGTAGGGTGGAGGCTAAAGCGCACTGCAGTGATCTCTCGCCGTATAGCGTAGGAAGCATGATCTCATCGGCACGACAATTCCCATAACATTTCATAGCTCCAAAAGACCAAAAGCGCTGGATAACCGGGCCATCTGGTTATCACCTGCTCACCTGATCTATTCCTAAAGTCATGCCGCTGCCGTTTCTTTATTTATCTCAGGATCAATTTCAGAAACCCCTTTTGTAAGTATTTGGAATCATTCGGTTGATTTTATAGACCGAATGATCCCAAGATTTCTTTTAAAAAAACTTGAATTTTGTATAAGTTTAATATAATCGTGTATAGAATATATAATATACATTTGAAGCTCTAAGGGAAAGATCTATACGAGTATTTTTCGCCCATTTACCCTAATTATTGAATTTAGGAGGCCTCAGGAAGACCTGCGGAAGAGTGCTTAATTCAGCCCAAATATAAAGAATTTTTTTACTCGCGCGAGGGAACGCCAAATTCATGCAAAACCTGCCGTCGCCCCACTAGAATAAACCTGCAGATCACTCACTCATCTTCAGCTAACTTAGAGGCGGCCCGGACGAAGTCCCGTTCAAACGGGGAAAATCCCTAACAGCCGATAATCAGGCTGATCCCCCTTAAGGAGAAGAAAAATGGGAGTTGCCACCTTTCAGGACCTTTTTAAAGGCCAGATGGATTACATCTTTTTCTTTGAGGGGTTGGCTTTTTTCTTGGTGTTGGCAGTTTGCTACCTCTTTCGCGGGGATGTTTATCAACGACTTCACTGGCGCTGGTTCGGCGGATTCGCCTTAGCTCAGGGAATGGCTGCCTGGCTGTCACTGGTCGCCATAAATATTTCACAGCCTTCTTATTTAAGCATCATCAGCGCTGCTTTGCTCATTGTTTCATGGGTCTGCTTAATGGAATTCGGTCGGTCCGGGTTGAGCCGGGTCCGGGGCCGGGAATCGGGATTATGGCTGTTAGCTCTACTCCTGATGATGACTGCCCTGGGAGGTTTGCGAGGCTGGGCCGGGATAGAATTCGTCAGTCATTATACGCTAGGATTAATCGGGGGATTGTGGGCTGCGGCTGCACTGTTTTCGGCAGGCCGCCAACTGCCTCCTCAAAATCGCGGCAGCGGTCAGCTTGCGAGCCTTTCTCTGGGCCTGTTTGCGGTAAGCACCGCGCTTTCGCCCCTCCAGTCCACCCTGTTTTCGACCGCCTGGCTCAATCAAGACCTCCTGGCGCGCTTTACCGGTGTGCCGATTCAATTCTTTCAGGGGCTGTTGGCCTTTGGGATGGCGGCCGGCATATATGGCTATTTGCCGTGGCGTCAGAAAGAGGAAGAGGCTCAAGATACCCGGTATCGTTCCCGTTACATGTTTACGATGCTGGCCACCCTCTCGGTCATCCTGGGCTTGGGCAGTGTCTTGACCCTTTATCTGGGAGACTGGGCCAATAAACAGCACGATAAGGTCAAAGCCGAGGTTTCGGAATATGCCGCTATTGTGGTAAACCGGTTAAACGCCGAATTCAAGCATCTGGATGATGGCGCCAAAGCCTTGGGCGAAACGAGTTGGTTGGCCTTATCGATTCGCACTAACCGAGAGGTAGATCAAGATCGGGTTAATGGCTTATTGGACCGCTACAAAGAAACTATGGGGGCGTCGGTCTGCTATCTCATGGATACAACAGGAAAAACCATAGCCTCCTCCAACCGCAATGACCACGATAGTTTTTTGGGCCATAACTATGGCTTTCGCCCCTATTTCAAACAGGCTATTAGCGGGTCCTTCGGCCGGTATTTTGCCGTAGGCGTTACTTCCAAGGTGCCGGGGTATTATGTGAGCTGCCCCGTGCGCGCTCCCCGGGGAAAAATCACGCGAGGGGTGGCGGTAATAAAAGTCTCCATGGATAAAATTACTGAGGAACTGAAAGCCGCAGTTCAAAAAGGCAATTCCATAATGGCCCTGGCAGACCCACGCGGCATCGTGTTTCTGGCCACCAATCCGGACATGATTTTTAAAAGTCTCTGGCCGCTGGATCAACAAAACCCTGCTGAATTAAAGGATCAGTACGGCAAAGACCGGTTTGCCCCCATTTTTCCCGCAAAATTTGAGGATGGGGCCCGAGTGGAGCTTCAGGGGGTAAATTATCTGGTATCAAACGCTGGGACCATCCACGCGGGCTGGTCGATCTTTTTTTTCCGTCCCGTCGAGCGCCTCGGCATGTACCGGCTCGGCGGCATTCTGCTGGCTTGTATTTTGGCGCTCCTGGCCCTGGTCAGCCTGAGCAGCAACTTATATCTCAAGGAGTACGCGCTCTCAACGTCGGGCCGCGTCAAGGCCATTTTGGACGCCGCGCCCGAAGCCATTGCCGTTATCGATCCAAACACCTCACAAATTAAGGAATCGAATCAGTTTATGGCCCAGGCCCTGGGCTACACGCCTCAAGAGCTGCTTGCCTTAAGACTGGATGACCTGCTGGACCAGCAGCCTCAAGAAACCCATGACCAGCTTCAAAAAATTGTTCAACAAAATGACGGAACCCAGCAACGCTGGCAGTTCCGCCATAAAGACGGCAACCACCTGGCGCTTGATGTTATAGGGGTGGGGCTGAAACAAAGAGGAAAAAATCAGGCGTTGATCTTCGGCCGGGAGGCGATTCCGCTGCAGCCGGTCAATCCTGGATTCGGGACGCCTGGCCATTTCCTCCTCGAATACAACCCCGAGGCCTTAAGTGCGAGTGGCAAGTTGGACGAGTTTAACAATATTTTGTCATCCCTGATCCTGCAAACGGAAATGGCCCTGGACGAGCAGCCCAATGAAAGCAGTGTGTGCCGCAACTTACAGGAGATGCTCGAATCCGCCCTCCAGGCCAAAAATCTGGTTCGGGAAATAGTTACCCGGCCCCCTAAGGAAATAGCCAAAGTAGCCGCGCTTCGAGGTGAGCATCTCCTGCTGGTGGATGATGAGCCTCAACTTTGCAAGCTGGAAGAAAAATTATTCCGGCGTCTCGGGTACCGTGTCACTGCCTTCACTGACAGTTCTTCAGCCTTGGAAGCCTTCCGAAGAAGTCCCCAGGAGTTTGATCTGGTCATCGCTGACTACAGCCTGCCCCTGATATCTGGTCTGGAGCTGGCCCGTGAACTCCAGCGCCTGCGCCCTGATTTACCCATTATCCTGGCAACCAGCTTTGGCGAAACCGAGAAGATCAACGGAGCCCGGCAAATGGGCATCGAATGTTTGGAGAAACCCGTCCTTGGAGGGGACCTGGACAAGATTGTCCGGCGCTTGTTGAAGAAGCATCGTCAAGCCTGATCGTTAAAGACGGTCCCGTTTTCTTATCGGTCTCTTATGAGTCTGCGGCTCTCTTCATGGGCAAACTTCCAAAGGGAATCGGAGAAGCATTGTTTCATAAAATTCCTGCGTAATCTGAAGTGCTTCTTGGGCTTCTTCAAGTGATGGTTCTTCCAGGTCACCGGGATAGCGAAATTTCCAGGCATATTCAGTGAGGGGCACGGCACGATCAACCAGATCTTTTAAGGTCGAATCCACATCTAGACACTGCTCACCTAATTCTTCCAGGCTGTGAGTTTTCCGAAAAGGCAGGCCGTGCCACATGAGAAACCCTTTGAGTATTTTTTCGATTGCCTGCTGACAATGGAACACGACATCAGACAGAAGCGGGGGAGAAGCGGTGAAATCATGGCGCGCCGCCTTCACATCCGTTTCCGCTTTTCGCAACCAGGCTCGGGTATCAGCCACCAAAACCGGATCAAGCGGCATAGAGTAATCTCCCCTCTCGGATAATGGTCGCAGGTAGCGAGGGAGGAAGATGGAGACGGCTATCAAACGCCTCCCTCGTCCAAACTAATACGTCCGCGGCGGCCCGGGTGCCGCGTAAGGCCTGATAAGCCAGGCGGCTGCGCCTTTTTTCCGGTGGCGCGTCGTCGGATACCACTACCATGAGGTCATAGTCGCTGTCTGGTCCGGCATCGCCTCTGGCCTTGGAACCAAACAGGTAGATGCGCTCTGGTTGAAATACCTCGACCAGACGTCGCAGGACCTCATTCAACATGGCATCCTTATTTTGCATTTCTAAGTCCCAGATGGTCATTGAATAACTCGTCGGCCCCTTGTTTCCTTACACCACCGAATCCTCGATGCGGTTGTCGAACACCCGCTGGCTCTTGCGCTCCGAGCGGGGCAGCTTCCCGTAGTCCATCACCACCACCTCGGGGGTGACCATGAGTTTATGCTTGACCACATAGCGCACTTCACGGCAGAGCTCATCAACGCGGCCCGCCTCCACTCCTTCGCCCCGCTCCACCTTGAGGAGCATGGAGTCGCGGCCGTGGTCGTCCCGGGTCAGATGAATCTGGTACTCGGACCCCAGCCCCGGGACCTCAGAGAGGATGCGGTCCACACTGGACGGGTAAATGTTCACCGCCCGGAACTTGAACATATCGTCCGTGCGGCCCCGAAGGCGGGAGTGCCGGGGCAGGATACTGCCGCAGGTGCACGCTCCCGGGATGATGCGGGTGATGTCCCGGGTGCGGTAGCGGATTAAGGGCGCGGCCTCCTTGCACAGGGTGGTGACCACCATCTCCCCCCACTCGCCGTCGGGGACCGGAAGTAGAGTCTCCGGGTCCAGGATCTCCAGGATGTAGTAATCGGCCCAGTAGTGGATGCAGTCGTGGTCGGGGCACTCGATCCCGGTGCCGGGTCCGTAAAGCTCGGTCATCCCGGGAATGTCGAAGAGTTCCACGCCCCCGAAAAGTTCGGAAATCTTGCGCCGCATGGACACCGACGAGCGCTCTGAGCCATAGATGATCTTCTTCAGATTGATCTTGTCGGCAATGCCCCGTTTGTTAACCTCTTCGGCCATGAGCAGGCCCATGGACGCGGTGCAGCACAACACCGTACTTTGCAGGTCCACCAGAAACTCGCAGTGCAGGTCCACATTCCCCGGCCCCACGGGCAGGGCCATGGCCCCCAGAGCCTCGCAGCCCGCCTGGAAACCCACCCCCGCGGTCCAGACCCCGTAACCCACCGCGATCTGCACCCGATCCAGAGGGGTGACACCGGTCATCTCATAGGCCCGGGCGAAGAAATGCCGCCAGTCGTCCACGTCCTTTTGGGTATAGCAGAGAATCTTACGTTTGCCGGTGGTGCCGCTACTGGCGTGGATGCGCACGATCTGCTCAAAGGGCACCGACCGGAAGGCAAAGGGGTAACCATCCCTGAGGTCTTCGGCCGTGGTCAGCGGCAGTTTCTGTAAATCGGCCAGGTCGAGGATGTCCCCCGGTGAAATCCCGGCGTCGTCCAGATGAGTCCGGTAAAAGCTGGAGCCCTCGTAAGCGTGTCGCATCGTCCACTTCAGCCCCGCCAACTGGTGGGCCTTGAGTTCGGACTCGGTCTTAAAAGACGGCAAAAAAGTCTGCTGGCTCAAATTCGGCTTCTCCAATCTGATATTGGTCAATCCCGCCGCGCCCAAACGGGACGCGGCCGGGTTGTTGTCGGAACCCGCCCCCAGAAAGGCCCGGCGCAACTCCGGGTCCACCAGGAGTTTGTCGCTTAAGCCCTGGCCCACCAGGTGGCCGTTGGCCAGGAGGTAAGCCGACTTAGAGGCGGTGAGAGCCCGGGCCGCGTTTTGCTCCACCAAAAGTATAGTCACCCCGGCCCGGGTCAACTGTTTAATGATGTCGAAAATTTCATCCGTTATGAGCGGCGCCAGCCCCAAAGACGGCTCGTCCAAAAGCAACAACCGCGGCTGGGCCATCAGGGCCCGGCCCATGGCCACCATCTGCTGCTCTCCGCCGGAGAGCGTGTTGGTGCGCTGGCCAACCCGTTCTTTAAGGCGCGGGAACCGCGCATAGACTCCATCAAGGCGCCGGGCCATCTCAGAGGCGCCGATGCGTAAGGCCAGAGCCCCCAATTCCAGGTTTTCCTTGACCGTCAGGTCCCCGAACATCTCCCGGCCCTCGGGGCACAGGGCCACGCCACGGGCTGCCATGGCCGCCGCGGATGAACCGGTGACGTCAACACCATTAAGGATGATACGCCCGCCCGACGGCGGCGCCAGTCCCATGATGGCCTTGAGCAGGCTGGTCTTGCCCGCGCCGTTGGCCCCCACCAGGGCCACGGTTTCGCCCTGCCCCACGGCCAGATCGATGCCGAACAAAGCCTGAGCCGCGCCGTAGTGCACCGTCAGGTTTTCGATGCGAAGCAGGGTTTCCGTGCGCTCAACCTGGGACATGCGTTTCCTTTCCCTTAATAATTAATGCTAAAATGGCCAATTGGTCAACCGTTTTAGTTCCTTGAAGGTTTGGTCCCAGGTTACTTTTGCTCGGTCAGCCTTCGGTGTATTCTGCATTCCATATTTATAGTGCTTGCCAAAAGAGCCTCTTGCAAAAGTCTCTTTACGGTCGAAACCGTATATATGACATAAGCACAGGCTGGAAAGCCTGTGCTACCGGCGAATTTCTCAAAACAAGGCTAAAGCTTGCGACCACATAATGTCCGGTAATTTTGCAAGAAACTCTTTTGGCAATCACTATAAGAGCCTGCGCTTCGTTCATGATAACAGAGAAAAACGGTTTAAAAATGGCTTTTAGTCCCTCAAAACTACCCCAAAAATCGTTGAAAATGGCCGGGCGCAGGCCGATTGGAAGGGCAAATCCGGCACATGTGCCGGGACATTGCCGAGGCGCCCTCGCCATATACCCGGTCTAAACCCGCGTGCAAGCGCGTTCCGGTCGAGGCGGTGCCAGGGTTGTCACGCCCTGTCCCGCGCTGGTCCCGGGCTAAATATTCGGCTTTCGCAAAACTTAGCCAGTATTATCAAGGGATTAATGGGGCGCCGGCATCCTTGTGCCGGGACACGGCACGGGTG
>Ga0265296_1000578_pt1 | contig 52324 bp, 54 predicted proteins | sample MunlanPumphouse1_FD_189073 | JGI IMG/M metagenome (GOLD analysis project Ga0265296, IMG submission 189073) | Groundwater microbial communities from a municipal landfill in Southern Ontario, Canada - Pumphouse #1 | ecosystem: Environmental > Aquatic > Deep subsurface > Groundwater | place...
GTCATCCCGACCAACAACAAGGGCAGAAAAGCGCTCTCGATGATCTACTTCCTCTTAACCCGCGAGATGCTTAAGCACCGCAATATCTCGACAGCACTCACTCCCGAGGACTTCGAGACCGAGTTCTGAAGGATACTCCGGTATCCCTTTTTTGAACAACCGATATCTGGATATACGAGGAGAACCAGAGGGTTGATCCGATGATGATGCGTGCATGCGCCGTGGCAGGCATGTTCTATCCTGGCGAACCCTCTCATCTGGAGCAGCTGCTCGGGAAGTTCTTCTCCGGTACCCAACCCGTAGCAGGAAACCCGCTCGGGATTGTTGCTCCCCATGCCGGGTATATCTATTCGGGACCGGTTGCTGCCTGTTCTTTTGGAACGATCTCCCCGGACTTTGATGGCACCTTTGTCGTGATCGGGCCCTCGCATCACGGGTATGTAACCAGTACTTCTGCAATCCCGTGGGAGACCCCGCTCGGCGTGGTCGATACGGATGCGGAGTTTGTCCATACCCTTGCAATCGGGATCGATGAGCCTTCGCACAAGGACGAGCATTCGATCGAGGTCCAGGTACCGTTCATCAAGTACCGCTTCCCCCGGGCACGGATCGCACCGGTGATGATGGGCGACCAGAGTTACGCTGCGGCAACAGAGGTTGGCGAGCGTATCCTGTCCGCGATCAAGAAGACACACCGCGATGTCCGGATTGTTGCTTCCAGCGACTTCTCGCATTATGTGCCGGAAGCGAAAGCGAAGGCTGACGATCTCTGGGCAATCGAACCCTTGGAGCATCTTGACACAAAAGAGTTCTACCGGAGGATTGCGGAACGGCGGGTTACTGCCTGCGGCTACGGGCCGATCACCGCGATGGTGACTGCCTGTGCCGGGCTTGGGGCGACGAAAGGAACCCTCCTCAGGTACATGACCAGCGGTGACATGACCGGTGATCATGCGAACGTTGTCGGCTATGCCGGTATTGCGGTGATCTAGGTTGGCAACGTGGAGTGCGCCGGGCAAGGTCTTCCTCTTCGGGGAGCATGCGGTGGTCTTTGGCAAGCCCGGTATCGCGATGGCGATCAAGCCCCGCGTGTATGTCACGGTGCGGAATACCAAACGGGCAGCCCGGGCCAAATCCCCCTATATCGACAGCTGTTTTGAGCAGATGGGCGTTGTCGGCAGCGTGTACATCAACTCGCAGATCCCGAGTTCGTCGGGACTCGGGTCGTCCGCTGCGGTGACGGTTGCCACGCTCTCTGCCATCAACGATGAATTCTCGCTTCATAAGACCCGCGAGGACATTGCCAACATGGCCTTTGAGATCGAGAAGGCGGTGCAGAAGGGCAGGGCAAGCCCCACGGACACCACGGTTGCGACCTATGGGGGCATTGTCCTGATCACCGGGGGATCCCGGCGGATACTGCCCCCGCAGAATATGCATCTCGTTGTGGGGGATTCCATGGTCTCACACAGTACCTCAAAGATGGTCGAGCAGGTGGCCAACCTGAAGAAGACCAACCCCGCGATTGTCGACCCGGTGCTGGATGCGATCGAGGGGGTCAGCCTCGCCGCAATCCACCGCCTCCACGACCCGCGGGAACTCGGGCGGTACATGAACATGAACCATGCCCTCCTGGAAGTGCTCGGGGTCGGTCACCCGCAACTGGGACGGATGGTGCTCGCTGCCCGGTCGGCTGGTGCGTTTGGCGCCAAGATCACGGGAGCCGGCGGGGGCGGGAGCATGATTGCCCTCTGCCCCAAGCCGCTGAAGCACCGGGTGGCAAAGGCGATCGAGGCCTGCGATGCCCGGGCGATCGTCACCGGTATCGATACGGAAGGCGTGCGGAAGGAGAAGAATGTCTGAAGGGGTAATATTAAAACTCGGCGGCAGCATACTTACTGATAAGAGCGCCGACTGCGCAATCAACCGGGAGAGCCTTGCCACCATTGCCGCGGCCGTCGCGGAGGCGAAGGCGGACGGGATCGTCATCATTCATGGTGCCGGTTCCTGCGGGCATCCTGAGGCGAAACGCTACCACCTTGATGTGGGGGCGGTCTCTGGGAAGACCGATGGTATCTATGTCACGCACCGGGCAGTCAGCGGGCTCAATGACGCGGTTGTTGCGGCCCTCCGTGAACGGGGTGTTGCGGCTGCCGGCGTCCATCCGTTCCACGTGGCGGTGGCAGAGAACGGCAGGCTCATCGGGTTCGAGTGCCGGCACCTGGAGAAGATGCTCGCTCTCGGCATGGTCCCCGTGATCCACGGCGACGTGGTGATGGACCTTACCCGGGGTGCCTGCATCGTCTCGGGCGACCAGCTCGTCCGGTATCTCGCGGCGTCCCTCCAGATCCGTCGCGTGGGGCTCGCCACCGATGTACCGGGAGTGCTGGATGGAGGCGGGCGTGTGGTGCCGGTGATCACCCGGCACACCGTCCCGACCCTCCATATCGGCGACTCGAAACATACCGATGTTACCGGTGGCATGAGAGGGAAGATCGATGAACTGCTCGGCCTTGCTGATGCAGGGATCGGGTCGGATATCTTTCACGTCTCGCGGGTGGCGGACTTTCTGGCAGGTTCCGCCCATGGCGGGACGAGCGTGAGGAACGAGTAAGAGGTATACTAATGGGAGACAAGGTTCGGTTCACATCATCGCGGAAACTGGAACACCTGCGCATCTGCGCCGAGGAACCGGTTGAGTGCGGGGATGCTGGCTTTAACGATATCCGGTTCGTGCACAATGCCCTGCCGGAGTGCGATATGGGCACGATCAGCCTGTCCGCCCGGTTCCTTGGCCGTTCCCTCTCATCCCCCCTCTTCATATCCGCGATGACCGGGGGTCACCCCGGTACGAAAGACGTGAATGCCCGGCTCGCCCGGGCTGCCGAACGGTTCGGTCTCGGTATGGGGGTCGGCTCCCAGCGGGCCGCCCTTGAGAACCCGAAGCTGGCGGACACGTTCGCCGTGGTCAGGGACGAGGCCCCGCATGCGTTCCTTGTGGCCAACATCGGGGCCGTCCAGCTCCGCGATCACGGCATCGAATGGGCGGAACAGGCCGTCGGGATGATAAAAGCCGATGCCCTCGCGGTTCACTTAAACTTCCTGCAGGAAGCCATCCAGCCGGAAGGGGACCACAATGCAACCGGGTGTTTTGCGGCCATCGAGGAACTCTGCCGCGACTTCAAGACCCCGGTCATCGTCAAGGAGACCGGGTGCGGGATCTCGGCCGCCACGGCACGGAAGTGCTGGGGAGCGGGCGTCCGGGCCATCGACATCGGCGGCTGGGGCGGGACGTCCTGGGCCGCAGTCGAAAGTGTCCGGGCCGGCACCGGCACGAGCGCACAGGACCGGGCGCTCAAGAGCCTCGGGGAGGACTTCGCCGACTGGGGAATCCCCACCGTGGTCAGCCTCGCGGAGGTGCTTGCAACGGGAGGGCCGGTCATTGCCTCCGGTGGAATCCGGAGCGGTCTTGACATCGCGAAGGGATTGGCGTTTGGCGCTGACCTCTGTGGTATGGCACTCCCTCTCCTGAAGCCCGCGATGGAGAGCGATGAGGCGCTTGCCGACACGATCGAGGCAATGCACCGGGAACTGACGGCTGCGATGTTCCTGACCGGGTCAGCGGCGACCGTTGACCTCCGGTCGGCACCGGTGTACCTTACAGGGCGCACCCGGCAGATGATCGATAAGGACAACCCCGCACGGATCCGGCGGTAACCGGACCATTATTCAACGGGATTTTAAAAAATACCCGTCAGATTTGATACAGGAGATACAAAATGGATATAGAAATTATCGCAGTGGGAGGATACGACGAGGTCGGGCGGAACATGACCGCGGTCCGCTGCGGAAAGGAGATTGTCATATTCGATATGGGGCTCCGCCTCGACCAGATATCGATCCACGAGGATGCAGAGATCGAGACGATGAATGCCTCCGATCTGATCAAGATCAAGGCAATCCCCGATGACACGGTACTGAATCCGAACGACGGGACGGTCATTGCGATCGTCTGTTCTCACGGGCACCTCGACCATATCGGGGCGATCCCGAAACTGGCCCAGCGCTACAATGCACCGATCATCTCCACCCCGTACACCACCGAACTGATCCGGCAGGAGATCGTTGCTGACCAGAAGTGCGGTGTGAACAACAAGCTTCTGGCGCTCAAGGCCGGGCAGCGGTACACGCTCTCTTCTAATCTCGTCCTCGAATTTGTCCGGACGCAGCACTCGATCATCGATACGGTCACCCCGGTACTCCATACTCCGAACGGGGCCATCGTGTATGCGCTGGACTTCAAGTTCGACCGGACCCCGGTCATCGGGGAATCGCCGGACTTTGCCCGCCTCCGCCAGATAGGTAAGGAAGGCGTCCTTGCCCTGATCGTGGAGAGCACGAATATTGAACGCCGCGGGAGATGCCCGAGCGAACGGATCGCCCGCGACCTTGTGCGGGATTCGATCACGAGCTACGAGGATGACAAGAACGCCCTTATCGTCTCGACCTTCTCGTCGCACATCGCCCGCATCAAGACGATCGCGGAGTGTGCCCACGAGATCGGCCGGAAACCGGTGCTCCTGGGCCGGTCCATGGAGAAGTACTCGGTCACGGCCGAGCAGATGAAACTCGTCTCGTTCCCCGAGACCACGAGCGTGTTCGGGAACCGGCGCACGGTCGATCGCACCCTGCGCCGGATGATGAAGATGGGGAAGGACAAGTTCCTGCCGATTGTCACCGGGCACCAGGGTGAACCAGGCTCGATCCTCACCCGCATGGCCATCGGGGACACCCCGTACCAGCTGACCCCTGGCGACAAGGTGATCTTCTCTGCAAATATCATCCCGAACCCGTTAAACCACGGCCAGCGCTACCTGGTGGAGGCCCGGCTCGGCCTTGCCGGTGTCAGGATCTTTGAGGACCTGCACGTGAGCGGTCACGCTTACCGCGAGGACCACTACGAACTGGTTCAGCTCCTGAGCCCCCAGCACATCGTGCCTGCCCACGGGAGCATGAAGATGACCGCCGCCTACTCCCAGTTCGCCGGTGAACTGGGATACACCCCGCACTCCACCGTCCATGTGATCAGGAATGGCGAGCGTCTCAGGATCACGTAAGAGGAATTTCTATGTCCGAATTATCACCGTATCTCAAGTCCGTTGCCCAGCAGATCGATCGCATGATCGATACCCTCTATGTCGGTAAGGCTGGTGAACTGAACAAGGCCTCCGCCCACCTCCTTACGGCGGGAGGCAAGCGCCTCCGCCCCGCTGTCGTGATGCTTGCGGCAGATGCGGTGAAGGCCGGCAGCTCAGGCGGACTGATGGAAGCCGCCCTTGCCCTTGAGGTGACCCACACCTTCACGCTCATCCACGATGATATCATGGACGACGACTGCCTGCGCCGGGGCGTTCCGACCGTGCACACGAAGTGGGACATGCCCACCGGCATTCTTGCCGGGGATGTCCTGTACTCCCGTGCCTTCGAGCACATCTCGTCCGTGAAGGCAAAGGACGATGCCAAGGTCAGGGCCATCTCGATGCTTGCCAAAGCCTGTGCCGACATCTGCGAGGGCCAGCACATGGATATGTCCTTTGAGCACCGCACCGATGTGACGGAAGCGGAGTACATGGAGATGGTGCGGATGAAGACCGGCGTCCTCTATGCCGCAGCCGCCGGGATCGGGGCAACGCTTGCCGGTGGTACGGAAGCACAGGTGAAGGCACTCTACACCTTCGGCCAGAACACCGGTATCGCGTTCCAGATCCAGGACGATCTCATTGACCTCCTCACCCCTTCCGAGAAGAGCGGGAAGGACCAGGCCTCGGACCTCCGCGAGGGCAAGCAGACGATCATCATGATCAAGGCCCGGGAAAAGGGTCTCGACCTGCTGAAGTACAGGCGGGAGCTTAAGGCCGCCGATATCCGGATGGCAATACAGGAACTCACCGATGCGGGCGTGCTCGCGGACGTGAAGAAGATCGCGTCAGACCTTGTTGCTGACAGCAACAAGCACCTCTCGATCCTCCCCCCCTCAAAAGAACGCCAGCTCTTGATGGACGTTGGCGAGTTCTTCGTTACCCGGAGTCATTAGGATGGCAGGGGACGATCCAAAAGAACTCCTCTTTTTGTGCGCACTCCAGAATGCCGTGAAGCACGGCGGGGTGCCGCAGGCAGGGGCAGTCATCGGCATGGTGATGGGTGCCCACCCGGAACTCAGGTCACGGGCAAAAGAGGTTTCGGCCCTTGCAAAGGAAGCAATAGCGGACGTGGCAAAACTCTCCCCGGAAGAGCGGGTTGCCACCCTCCAGTCCCGTGCACCGGAGATGATCACCGCCCTTTCCGAGAAGCACGAGAAGAAGACGGGGCTTCCCGAGCTGGAGGGATCCGAGAACGGGGTCGTGATGCGGTTTGCCCCGAACCCCTCGGGCCCGCTTCACATCGGCCATGCCCGGGCCTCCGCTCTCAACGATGCCTACGTGAAGCAGTGTGGCGGCCGGTATATCCTCCGGATCGAGGACACCGACCCGAAACGCGTGGACCCCGAGGCCTATGAAACCGTGATGGAGGACATCAAATGGCTCGGTCTTGGGATCACCGAAGTCGTCACCCAGAGCGAGCGTCTCCCGATCTACTACGATCTCTGCAAAGAACTGATTGAACGGGGCGGGGCCTATGTCTGCACCTGCGACAACGAGCAGTTCAAGGAGATGAAGAATAAGAAGATCGCCTGCCCGTGCCGTGACCAGCCGGTGGCAAAGAGCCTCGAACTCTGGCAGAAGATGCTCGACCACGGGTTCAAGGAAGGCGAGGCGTCGGTCCGGATCAGGACCGATCTCAATCATCCCGACCCGGCCATGCGGGACTTCCCGGCGTTCCGGATTCTTGACGCCCCGCCGCACCCGAAGGTGAAGGCGCACGTATACCCGCTGATGAACTTCTCGGTGGTGGCGGACGACCACCTGCTCGGCGTCACCCACGTGATCCGGGGCAAGGACCACATAGCGAACACCCGCCGGCAGCGCTACATCTTCGATCACTTCGGCTGGAAGGTACCGGTATACCGGCACTACGGACGGATGGGAATTGAGGGCGTTGTCCTCTCCACCTCGCAGATGCGGGCCGGGATCAAAGAAGGCACCTACACCGGCTGGGATGACATCCGTCTCGGTACGCTCCGTGCCCTTGCCCGTCGCGGCATCCGGCCCGAGGCCGTGAAGAACGCGATGATCGCGATCGGTATCGGCGATGTGGATATCTCGTTCTCGTGGGATAACCTGTACGCGGAGAACAAGAAACTCGTGGACCCGACCGCGAACCGGTACTTCTTCGTGCCGGACCCCATTGAAGCACGGATCGAAGGCGCACCGGCGCACACCGCCCACGCCCTCCTCCACCCGAGTGATGCAGCCCGCGGGTCACGGACGCTGGAGTTCACCGGCTCTGTCCTCATCCCGAAGACCGAACTGGTGCCCGGCACCGCGATGCTCCGGCTCAAGGATCTCTTCAACGTGAAAATCTCGTGGAACGGCGACACCCCCTCGTTCTCGTACGGCGGGGACTCGCTTGCGGATGCCCGGGCGGCAAAAGCGCATATCGTCCAGTGGCTGCCGGCACAGGCAACCGTGCCCTGCACGCTCCTCACGCAGGAAGGGGAGATGAAAGGGGCATGCGAACCGGCTGTACGCTCAGAACTGGGGAAGGTCATCCAGTTCGAGCGGGTCGGCTTTGTGAAGATCGATACGGTTGGTGCTGATGGGGTACTGGCGTATTTTACGCACAAGTGAAGGGTAATCCGGGTTGTAGATTCTTTTTTTTTAAAAATAATGAAAAAAAGAATGGGATGGGCAATCCATCTTTTTGTGAGAAGTTCTGGTTTGATTTAAAAGTATCAGATCGGCACCGTTCTTCGACGTAAAACTCCGGATCCCGCCAGACCCCCCATAGCGGCCGCCGGGTCCCGGATCACCCCCCTCCACAACCCAAACCCCATCTCCCCGCCCTATCCTCGATTAAAACAAGCTCTAAACAGGCCGGTTTTTTCGCTCGCAAAACCTCCGGATAAGCAAACGGGGCCTAATGCGGGATTTCCCGTGAGACTCCTCGCAAAAACCCCCGAAACAGGCCGGTCGCTGAAAACCGGAAAGAGTGAAACGGGACTCATTACAGGCCCGGATGGGCCATTTTTACCGTTCCGGGCAGGTGAGAGTACTGACACTCTAAAAAAGAGGTGGTTATATTCCCTCGTCGGATGAGGGGGAAGATCCGATAACAATGCCATATCCCATCATTTCTCCGACGTAAACCTCCGAACCCCGCCAGAACCCCCCTGGCGGCCGCCGGGCCCCGGATCACCCCCCTCCACAACCCAAATCTCATCCCCCACCATATCATCGATTAAAACAAGCTTTAAACAGGCCGGTTTTTTCGCTCACAAAACCTCCGGATAAGCAAACGGGGCCTGATGCGGGATTTCCCGTGAGACTCCCCGCAAAAACCCCCGAAACAGGCCGGTCGCTGAAAACCGGAACGAGTGAAACGGGACTCATTACGAGCCCGGATGGGCTATTTTTACCGATCCGGGCAGGTGAGAGTACTGACACTCTAAAAAAGAGGTGGTTATCCTCCCTCGTCAGACGAGGGGGCAGATCCCGTCGGGTATAGTCCCGGCAGACTCGCCATATCCGGTATAGGTGCCGGTACGGGATCCGGTACGGAATCCGGTAACGGAGCAGGAGCCGGAACCTTTGTGGAAGCCGCACTCTCTATGAGCATCGGCGTCCCATCCGCCCGGATCTCGATATCCCGTTTCATCCGTTCCATCCTGGTCAAATGATCGCTGGTCAGGGAGCGCTCTCCCCCAGACCCCGAAATCCCCACCGCCTTATATCAATAGCAAAAACAGGTTTGCGGAATTGCATGATGTAAGGAAGGCCATGCAATTTCTGGATACGCTGCCAGCCAAAAACCTCCCGCATCCCACTCACATATATTTATTGAAGCCCTCTGCATATGGTAAATATAAGATCAGACTATGAAATTCTCAATTTTAATTGAACAGGCTGAAGACGGGCGGTATGTTGTGGAATGTCCCGATCTGCCGGGCTGCATGACTGAAGGCGACACTCTCAAGGAAGCAATTGAAAATATCAATGAGGCCATTGTCGGCTGCATCAGGTCCCGGTTGAAGACCGCATCGGATAAGATCCATATCACGTCCCTGCCTTCCCACATGAGTATCGATGTCGATACTTCCGGTATAAATTATGGCTAAACTTCCGCGTGCGGGCGGACAAAAGCACATCGTTACATTCAAGCGACCCCGGCAGGGGTGGGCTTGCTCATTTTGGAAAAGCCACGCAATTTCCGGATACGCATCCCGCTGTTTTTCCAGAGCCAAGTGTGAACTACTTGATGGCATGAAAAATTTCAGCGGACTTTGACTGAAATTTTTTTAACAAACCTTGCCTGAAAAAAATTCATCGCGATCCTGATCGCGTTTGAAAAAGACGTGAATGCCTTTCAGCAGGAACCTCCCCCCCGTACTTTTTTTAGTATTCCTGCTCTCTATGTATACACAACTATGGCAGGCGATGAGGTGAACGGTGCAGAGGGTGCAAAAGAGTCCCGCGAGAAGCTCGTCTTTCACAGTCTCTGCGTGGATTTTCTCATCCTGGTCCCGGAGACCATTGCGGTCATCCTCTCCGGGTCTGCGGCGCTCCTGTCCGATGTCTTCAAATATGCAAATGAGGTTTTGGCCACCCTCTTTGCGCTCATGATCATACGGCGAATGAAAGCCGGCGGGAAGTTCACCTACGATTACGGCATGGGCAAGTTCGAGACCCTGACCCGCGTCATCACCGGCAGCGTGATGGTGGTCTCCATCGCTATCCTTGTCCTCTTTACCATCCAGCGGCTCATGCATCCCGAGAAGTTCGAGATGGTTGCCGCATATATCGGTATTCCGCTCATGCTCATCGCAAGCATTGCCGATTACCACCACTGGCATACCTACCAGCACCGTTCAAAACAGGATCCCTCGCCGATCATGGAGTCGCAGTGGCGCCTCCGGAGGGCCAAGACCTTCTCCAATCTTCTTCTCCTCTTTGCGCTGTTGCTCTCGGTTCTCTGCATCCAGTACGACTGGGCGCATTATATCGACCCGATCGTCTCGTTCATCATCATCGGCTTCCTCATCTTTGCCGGGTACCGCGAGTTCTCCTCCTCCCTTCCGGATCTCTTTGACAAGACCCTTGACGAGGAACTCCAGATCGTCATCCTCCATGAACTTGCCTCATCGTTCGACAAGTACAGTGAGTTCCACGGTGTCCGCTCGCGCCGGTCCGGGAGCCGGATCTACATCGAGATCTTCCTCGGGTTTGACCCGGAGCAGAGGATGGGAGATGTCCAGGACTTTGCAAGCTCCCTGAAACGTGCGTTAGAGGTTAAGATCGCGGGCAGCGTGGTCTCTGTTGTTTTAAGCCAGGACTGACCCTTTTTTAGTACCTTTGCGGGAACGCGATCAAGCGTGAGGAGCCGGGTGATCCTACGGGGTAACCCTGCAAACGATTGAATTATATACCTGCCTCTCTCAACAATAGTAAGTACCTTGCATAGCAAGATACTGTGCTAAGTTCTTAACACGCAGACCCGTCAATCTACCCTCTGCACACATTCCCGGTATCGTCAATATTCACCCTGCGGTGAACCGTTGAACGGTACCGGGAAACGGGCATGCACCGGGCCAGGGAGGTTTTCATGAATATCCAGTTCAAAAAGGGAGTGCTTGAGATCTGCGTTCTTTCGGTCCTTGCCCACAAGGATTGTTACGGGTACGAGCTGGTGGCCGAGATCTCAAAACGGATCGACATATCCGAAGGTACCATCTACCCACTCCTGCGCCGCCTCAAGGATGAGGGGTATGTCACCACGTATCTCCAGGAATCGGCAGAAGGCCCCCCACGGAAATATTATCGTCTCACCGACACGGGAAGGAATGTAGAACATGAACAACGGGAAGAATGGATGCGTTTTGTCGCATCGGTAAATGCGCTCCTGGAAGGAACAAACGATGCTGCAGACTGAAGCGGAATACATACGGATACTGAAGAGCCGCCTTGAGGGAACCCTCCCGGCGGACGAACTGGCGGATATCCTCTCCGATTATTCCGAACATTTCCGGATGGGGAAGGCGAACGGCCGGTTGGAAGAGGAACTGTTCCGCTCGCTCGGCTCTCCTGAGGACGTGGCACGGGAGATCCGTGCAACCCACTTTGTGAACAAGGCGGAATCAAACAAGAGCTGCGGCAATTTACTCCATGCCATTGGTGCAACCCTTGGGCTCGGGCTCTTTAACCTGGTCTTTGTTCTCGTGCCGTTCATCCTGCTCGTGGTCCTGCTGCTCGTGGTCTTCATATTCGGGATCGTGTTTACGGTCTTTGGGCCTGCCGCAGGTATCTACGCGATCCTGCAGATCCTTGGCATTCCGGCATTCGCGATCTGGCAGTCTCCCCTTGCAGGAATATTCTTCTCGCTCGGGATCACCACGTTTGGCCTCCTGCTCGTGATCGGGGATTACTTCCTTGCACGGTTCTTCTACCGTGTCGGTATCCGGTACCTGAAATGGAACATCGGTGTGATCAAGGGAACGGAGTGTGTTGCATGAGTACTGATGAAGAACAAAGAAAGCGATCCACGTGCATCTCCTGTCATCTGAACATACAGGGGATCAGTGCCACCCGGATCATCCTCTGGCTGGTTGCGATCACCATCGTATCGTTTGTCATCGGGTTTGGTATTCTGGCGCTCGCGGGAGGATTTCCCCCCTCAGCAGACCATCCGCTCACGCCGTTCCGGAACAACGCCCTCCTCACCCCCAACACGACCATCATCCCGCTGGATGGCGCCACGTCCGGCGATGTGCGGCTCACCCTCGGCGCCGGGGATCTCACCCTGCAGGGTGGTGCGCCCGATGCCGCGCTGATGGAGGCAACGGTCTTTACCGAAGCCGGTATCTGGCAGCCTAACCTGGCACTGGGGGCCAATGCTTCCCAAAAGTCCGTGGTGATCACCGAGAAAGGACACGCGGGCAAGGCATGGTTTGCCGTGGACTCCCCCAACCGGTGGGAGATTCGCCTCAGTGACACTATCCCGATCCGTCTTGACGAAAATGTCGGGGCCGGGGATAACACCCTGAGTCTTGGGACGCTCAACCTGGAAACGCTGGCTGTCCATACCGGTGCTGGCGATACGACCGTCGATCTCAGCGGATACCATGGCGGACGATTCGATGGGACCATCAAGACCGGTGTCGGGGACCTCACGCTGCGTATTCCCCGGACCAGCAACACACGTATCCAGGTGCACCAGGGAATCGGTGACATCACCGAAAACGGATTCATCCGGCATGACGATACCTTTGTTACGCCTGGGTTCAATACATCGATCGCGGTCAATCAGATCACCCTGAACCAGGGTGTTGGTTCAATCACGTTGGAAACAGTATGAACGAATATGGAAACCGGAATGAACTTATGAGAATTGCAGGAACGATCATCGCATTGATGGTCCTGTTTGGTGTGGGAGTCATGCTGGTCTCCCCGGTACAGGCCGCCAGCAGCCCGACCGTAACGGTATCAAATTACACCGTGTCGCCTTCGGTCCTCATGCCCGACACGCTTGGGACGATCACCGTTGTCATCAAGAATACCGCGTCAAGCGCCTCGGTTGTCGAGAAGAGCGGCAAACTGGATATCAATGACTATTCCGTTGTCAGGACCGAGGATATCAACGTCAATATCGAGGATATCCATCTCGAGGGTAATGGGATTTCTGTCCTTTCAAAGGATTTTACGGGTATCGGTGAGATCGGGCCCGGCCAGTCCATAGCAGTCACCTTCACCATCACCGCCCCCGATAAGAGCGGCATGTACTACCCGGAGGTCTGGATTGACACGAGCGGCGGCCGGAGCGTAAAGTACCCGGTGCCGGTCAATGTGAATACCGCGATCGGCATCCGGAAGGAAGCGATCCTGGTGGTGAACAGCACCCTTACCGGCAGTGTCATCCCGGGTGAGGAGATCCCGATCACCCTGTCCGTCAGCAATGCAGGATCGCTGCTTGCAGATGATGTGACCCTGACCATCACCAATGTCAGCGGGGTCATCGCACCGAAGAATGCGGATCTCTACATCCTTGGCAGGATCGCGGCCGGCGAACAGCAATCGCTCTCTCTCGTGATGCTCTCCGACAAGGATGCCGGTTCCGGTCTTGTCCGTGTCCCGGTAACCCTCCGGTATACCTCGATTGACGGTACGCCCATAACGAAGACGACCGGGATCGATGTCATGATGAAGGGCACCGCGGAACTGGGGTTCGTCTCGGTGGATACCAACCCCTCGCGGCTGACCGAAGGCACCCCGTTTGACCTCACGATCCGGATCGAGAATACCGGTACCGGCGAGGCCAAGAAGGTCTCGGCAACGGTTGACATGCCTGCGGAGGGCAAGAAGGAGGCCTTCATCGGCAAGATCAAGCCCGGCAACGACGCTCCGGCGATCTTTCTCCTTGAGAGTATGAAAGGAGGCACGTACCCGTACTCCCTTGTGATCAATTACACCGATGACATGGGCGAGCACACCCTGACCCGGCAGATGAACCTGCGGGTCTCCCCCGTTGACTCTACCGGCAACCTGATCTTCCTGCTCATCATCCTGGCGATCCTGGCATTCCTTGCCTACCGGTACTGGTACCTGCCAAAGAAGAACGGTGACGGAACCTTCCCATGGGAAAGAAAGAACTAAAAGTCGCCTTCCTGCTTGCCCTCCGCTCGCTCCAGCGGGGCAGCAGGTCGAGCGTGCTCTTAACGATCCTGATCATCGGGATGTGCTTCACCAACATGATCTTCCTGCCCGGCCTCTTCAACGGGATCGGGCAGAGCATCACGAAGCAGGTCGTGGACTACGAGATAGGGAACGTGCTCGTCAGCCCCAAGACGGGCGACCAGTACGTTTCCGATCTTTCAGCCACGCTCGACCTGATCAATGGCATGCCCGGCGTGGAACGGGCCACCCCCCATTTCAGTAAAGGGGCGACCCTCAAGTACCGGCAGCGGATGCTCGGCGTCACGGTGCGGGCCATCAAGCCCAATGACGAGAAGCTGGTCTCCCCGCTCTACACCAAGATGGTGGCCGGGAGTTATCTCGGCGAGGACGATACCGGTGAAGTGATCATTGGCAAGCCTGTCGCGGGCGATGCCTCGGTCCGGGAGGAAGACGAGTTCCAGTCCTCGCTTGGGGGTGTGCGTGTCGGCGACTCGATCACGATCGATTACGGCAACGGGTACATCAAGGACTACCGGGTGAAGGGAATCTATTACACCGGCTGGAGCTCTGCGGACAGCGCCGTTTATGTGAGTTATACGGACATGGCGCTCGCAGATCCCAGGGCGCTGGATAACGCGGATTACGTCACCGTCAAGACCCGGCCCGGGTATTCCGAGAAGTTTGTCAAGGACGAGCTGATCCAGTACGGGGTATCGCAGAAGGTCCAGACCACAGCCGATCTCTTGGCAAAGAGCATGGGCCGGGCGCTCCAGAGCTTTGCGATCATCAACATGGTCTCTTTGATCGTGGGCATCATCATCACCACAGTCGTGCTCTTCATCGTGATCACCATCAAGACCATCAACAGCCGGCGCCAGATCGGGATTCTCAAAGCCATCGGCGTGGACCAGGAGGTCATCATGCACAGCTACGGGTTCCAGGTGATCATCATGGCAGTGCTCGGGATCCTCTTCGGCCTCGTGCTCACCCTCCTGATGGCGGCATACCTGGCAGCCAACCCCATTGTCACGCCCGAATGGTCGGCAACCCTGTACCTGACCCCGATGGATCTCATCCAGAACTCCCTGATCCTCTTTGCCGCATCGATTGTCGCGGGGTACGTCCCCGCGTACCAGGTGTCGCGCGAGGATATCCAGAGCGCCATGAGGGCCTGATATGATCGAGATTACCGACCTTACGAAGATTTACCGGATGGGAGATGTCGAAGTCCGGGCGCTCGACGGCGTTACCCTCAACATTGCCAAAGGGGAATTCCTCGGCATCATGGGGGCGAGCGGCAGCGGCAAGACCACGCTTTTACACATGCTGGGTCTCCTGGACATCCCCTCATCCGGGGGGATCGTGATAGACGGCACGGACATCTCGCGCCTGAACGACTACGAGAAGTCCATGTTCCGGCTCTACAAACTCGGGTACGTCTTCCAGGACTATGCGCTGGTGCCGGATCTCACCGTGATGGAGAACGTCTCCCTGACCGCGATGCTGAGAAAGGACCGGACCGAACGCCAGTACCACGAGGCGAGTATCGATATCCTGAAGAAGATTGGCCTATTAGACCGGCAGGACCACCTGCCCCGGGAACTCTCGGGAGGCCAGCAGCAGCGGGTCTCGATTGCCCGGGCCATGGTGAACAAACCCGACATCCTGTTTGCCGATGAGCCGTGTGCCAACCTCGACTCCGAGAACTCCCGGATGGTGCTCGACCTCTTCCGCGAGATCAACGAGGAGATGAAGCAGACGATTGTGATGGTCTCCCACGAGGACTGGCACAAGGACTACTTCCATCGTATCGTCAGGCTCCGGGATGGCAAGGTCACGAGTGACGACTCGAAGATCGCGGCATCATCCTGATCGGCCGGTGCCCACACCAGTTCCCTTTTTTCCCTCTGGCCGCCAACGGTACAGAATAACCGGGTGTCACGGTACATGGATAAGATCCGCATTGATTCAGTCATCCGCTCGCGCCGGAAGACGATTGCGCTCATCATCACGCACGAAGCCCGGCTGATCGTCCGGGCGCCCCTGCGGGCACCGGCGTCTCTGATCGATGAAGCGGTCCGGGAGAAAGCGGGATGGATCCGGAAGAAGATGGCCGAGATAAAAAAGCGGCCGCCGGCAGTGGCCCATGCCTACGAGGAGGGCGAGGTCTTCTGGTTCCTCGGCCGCCCGTACCCTCTGCACATCAGTGACGATGGCAGGGGCGTGATCGAGCGCACCGACCGGCTCGTGGTCTCCCGGAATGTATGGCCCGACATCCCCGGAGCAATTCAGCGCTGGTACATTGATGAAGCCCGAAAAGAGATCAGCGCCCGGTGCATGTACTTCTCGATGATGACCGGCTATTCCCCGAAATCAATCTCCATCTCTGGCGCCCAGAAGCGCTGGGGGTCGTGTTCGACCCGGGGCAGCCTGAACTTCAGCTGGCGGCTCATCCAGGCACCCCTTGAGATTGTGGATTACGTGATCGTCCACGAACTCGTCCACCTTAAGCAACACGATCATTCGAAACTGTTCTGGACAAAAGTGAAGGAGCTGATGCCGGACTATGAGAGCCGGCGGCAGTGGCTGCGCGAGAATGAGCGGCTGATGAGGATATGAGTTAACCGGGGAACCCGCGCCGGTCCGGCCGCTGCTGCATGATCCCCATCCATTGCTTCGGGTCATCGAGCGGCACAAACCCGCACTTCCCGTACATCCCGTGGGCATCGCTCGTCTTCAGCAGCCACTGGTACACGTCCTGTAAGTCCGGGTGCGTTACCGCGAACCGGACCATCGCCTGCCCGATCCCCCGGTGCCGCCAGTCTTCTGCCACGATCACGTCAAGGAGGTACGCAAACCGGGTCCTGTCCGAGATCACCCGGCAGAACCCGACCTGGCGCCCCCCGGCATCGTAGGCCCCGACCACGAGCGCCGAGTGTTCGACTCCCTGCAGGATCTCCAGCTGTGTGATGCCCGGGCACCAGAACGCCCGGGAGAGCATCACCCGAACCTCTTCGATCCGGAGACGGCCCGGGTCTGACGATATATCCGCGTTCATAATCCCGGATCTCTATGGCGATGCAATCGGCAAAAAAGCATGTTGCGCCAGGTGTCCTGACAGGTGAGGTCCTCTCCATGAGAGATGGCACGGCACACTCCCTTATCTGATCCTGCATCCAACATGTAGAGATGGATTCATTTTTTATCCGCCCGGAATCTCCCGGTGAGGTCCGTGCGATCTTCGATGTGCATTGCCAGGCATTCGCCCAGGATGGCGAGGCCCGGCTCGTCAATGCCCTGCGCGAAGACGGAAAAATCAATCCCAATCTCTCCCTTGTTGCCGTGCATGACAACACCATCATCGGCCACATTCTCTTCTGCCCGATCTCGATTGATTCTGAAGACGCCACGGTTCCCGCAACTGCTCTTGCCCCGCTCGCTGTTCACCAGGATTACCAGTGCCGGGGTATCGGTGCTGCGCTCGTGCAGGAAGGCCTCGATGAATGCCGGCGGTTAGGCCAGCAGATCGTGATCGTAGTCGGCCACCCCGGCTATTATCCCCGGTTCGGGTTCACCAGGGCCTGCGACTGGGGCATCCACGCCCCCTTCCCCTGCCCGGATGACGCGTTCATGGCACTCGGCCTTGAAGAGGGCGCACTGGACGGGGTCTCCGGCACGGTCCACTACCCGCTCGCGTTCGACCGGGTCGGCGCCCACACCTCCTGATCGGCCGGATCGGTGCGGGCCAATCATACCGGGCAGCATTATACCCTTGCCTCACCAAGCTCTTTTTACGAGATGGCAGCCGGTTCCCGCAAATCTTCTGGCGATATGCTGACAGAGTTCCTGCGTACCTGCCGGTCCCCTGCGGGCATCCCGGTGCAGAGCGGGCTCGTCACCATCGGGGACGAAAAAGTCAGGAAGTACACAGGAGAGTTCTGGACCTCCCGGCAGCGGCAGGGAGGATCGATCCACGAGGTCTCGTACCGGGCGTGTTTCAAACCGCAGCTGCCCCGCTTCTTCATCAGCCTCCTGACCAAGGAAGGGGATGTGGTCTACGATCCCTTCAGCGGACGGGGAACCACGATCCTCGAAGCCGGCCTGCTCGGAAGGAACGTGATCGCGAACGACGCCAACCCGCTCTCCCGGCTCCTCTCGGAACCGCGCCTCACCCCCCCGGCGATGGCCGCAGTCGAAGAGCGCCTTTTACAGATCCCGCAGGAGGGTGGCCGTGCGGAGATCGATCTCTCGATGTTCTATCACCCGAAGACCGAGCAGGAGATCGTGGCGCTGCGGGAGTACCTGCAAAAGAAGCGGGAGGATGGCACCGATGATGCCATCGATCGCTGGATCGCGATGGTGGCAACGAACCGCCTCACCGGCCACTCGAAAGGATTCTTCTCCGTGTACACGCTTCCTCCCAACCAGGCGGTCTCGCAGCAGAGCCAGCGGAAGATCAACGAGAAACGAAAGCAGGTGCCGGAGTACCGGGATACCCGGGCGATCATTGCCCGGAAGACAAAGAGCCTGCTCCGCACATTGACCGATGAGGAGCGCTGCAATCTCGCCCGGGCCGGTGAGAATGCCGTGTTCATCTCGGGCGATGCCCGGAACACTGCTGGAATCCCGGCCGAGTCCGTCCAGCTCACCGTGACCTCGCCCCCGTTCCTGGACATCGTGCAGTACCGGGATGACAACTGGCTCCGGTGCTGGTTCAATGGTCTGGACGAACGGGCGATCGGAAAGACGATCACCATGGCCCGGACGCTTGAAGACTGGACGGCCGTGATGGGAAACGTCTTCTCTGAACTCTACCGGATCACCCGGCCGGGCGGCTATGTTGCATTCGAAGTCGGGGAGGTGCGCAAGCGGACGATCCGGCTCGAAGAGCAGGTGGTGCCCCTTGGCACAGAGACCGGTTTCTCGTGCACCTGCATCATGATCAACCAGCAGGACTTCACCAAGACCTCCAACATCTGGGGCGTCAACAACAATACCGGCGGAACCAATACCAACCGGATTGTCGTGTTCAGAAAATCCTGAAACGGGCGTTCCGGGTGCAGACCCGCTTCATCTGCAAACGGAAGCGGCAAATTTTGATAGGTGAACAATCATATCTTCTGTCTGAATGTCAGGACAACCCCGGGTGCAGGACCGGCCCGCTCGAAGCAGTACCGGTGGTCGCCTGCAATGCCGGAAATTCCCCTTCCTGATCGCGTGTGCGATTCTTGTCCTTGCAGCCTTCACCTGTCTGCCAGTCGCCGCCGATGAGACTACAACCCTCCAGCATACGGTTGAGATCCGGCAGGCCCACCTTGCATGGACCGCCCTTGATCGTGACGTGGAGATGACCGTGGCGATCCCGTACTGCGAGACGCTCTATGGCGCCGATACCGCCGGGCTCAACCACCTGCTCTCCGAATTCCGGGCTGAGGAGGCACGAATCCCGTCTGCCGCAACACGGGCCGATCTCAATAACCTGATCGCGGATATGCGCAACACGACCACGCAGTTCCGGACAGAACTCGATACCATCATCTCCACGAAACAGGGCACATGGGCTGATCTCAGCCGCGATATTGCGGCGGCCAAATTCAACAACCCGTACATCCAGGCAAAAAAAGATACGTACTGGAATATCCGGAGAGCAGACCAGCTGGCGGATTTCGATACCTGGGTCCTGGAAGGACAGCAGACCCTGAACGCCCAGAAGGCACAGGGCTATGACATCACCGCCGCGCAACGGGCGCTCGATGTCTTCTCGTCAAAACGTCCCGATGTGGCATCAGCGCTTAACGCACGATCGGACACTGCGATCGAATCGGTGAACCTGGCAACGGTCCCGCTCTCTGAAGCGTTCATCGATCAGCTCCTTACGTTGGATACGCAGGTCCCGGACAGCGGGCGGTGGAACCATTTCATCCAGCAGGGCGACCGAGTGGTGGCCGAAGCCGACCGGATCAATATCGCGCTCATCCCGGTCATCCTCGACATCGGTGACGCGGAACCCGTTCTCGCCAAAACCAGGACCGATCTGAATACGGCACGGGTACTGCTTGGCTCCGGCAATCTCGAAGCAACAAAAGTCCCGCTGCGCCTTGTCCAGAAAGATTTCACGGACCTGGCACTTGCGTACCGGGATATCCGGAACAGCGCCGCCCTCCCCGGTAATCTCTCGGCAGAACTGAACACCATGGCGCTCCGGCTGGATGATGCCGCAGGTGAGATGGGGGCTGCGTTATGAAGATGAAGATCTCCGCATTTGCCCTCGTTGCCGTACTCCTGCTCGTACTCACGCCCCTTATTGCCGGCTGCCTCACGGTCCCGGGACCCGAAGACGGCAAGAAATACCCGGTGGTCACCCGGCCAACAACCGCTCCCCACGTAGTAAAAACCACCGTGGCCAAAACCCCGGTGGTCACGCCGACACCGGCCCTTGCAAAAACTTCTATTCCCGCAACCATCTCCCCGGCCACCCCTATGGGCACCCTTGCGGTCTCGTCCGGCACCTGCACGCAGATCGGCGGGACCATTGTGACGCCCGGGTATACCTGCACCGGCCCGTGGCTTGCCGCATCCGACACCTTCAGCTGCTGCCCGGAAATTCCCGTTGCTGAAACCTTTGGCAGCAGCAATGACTCGGTCACCGCGATCCCCCCGGCCTTCAGCCTCAGCGTGAACCTGGACGATGACCCCGGCAGCATCGTACCCTGATCTCGCACGCTCTTTTTGATATTCCCCGGCGGACGGGTCCCGGGTAAAAAGCACGCATTAAGTATCCCCACAACAAAATGTACCCCATGGTCACCCGTATCGTGCGGTACGCTCAGATCCTGGACATCCTGAGCAAGTATGGATTGAGTATCGGCCTTGAGAAGCTCTTTCCCGGAACGGCACGGTTCAAACTTCCCGGCTCTGGTCCGGCCGCTGAAGATGGCAGTACCTACGAACGGATACGGCTCGCCATGGAAGAACTCGGACCCACCTTTGTGAAGTTCGGGCAGATCGCGAGCACGAGGACCGAACTTTTGCCGCCCGAGATGATCGAGCAGCTCAAAAAATTACAGGATCATGCAAAACCTGTCCCCTTCTCAGAAGTCATGGCGGTGATCGAGGAGAACTGTCCGAACTGGGAAGATTTCATCTGCGATATCGAGGAGACGCCGGTTGCAGCCGCATCGATCGGCCAGGTGCACCGGGCCTACCTCAAGGACGGGACCAAAGTTGCCCTCAAGATCCAGCGCCCGGGCATTCCTGAGATCATCGAGCTGGATATCGGCATCCTCCAGTCCATGGCCGAGCGCATCGAGACGATGTTTCCCGAGAGCCGGATCTACAACCCGGCCGGCATGGTGGACGATTTCGCCCACCAGATCCTAAAAGAGCTCGACTTCACCCGTGAAGCCCGGAACGCCGACCGCATGGCGAGAAACTTCCAGAATATGCCGGGCATCCGCTTCCCGAAGATCTACTGGGAGTACACGACCCCTCACTTCCTGGTCATGGAATTTGTCGAGGGGGTACGGATCGATGCGGTCGAAGCGATCACGGAGATGGGGGTCGAACCGCACCAGATCGGTGTCCGCGGGTTCCACGCGTATCTCAAGATGATCTTCGAGGACGGGTTCTTCCACGGTGACCCGCACCCGGGCAACCTGCTCGTGACCAAGGACGGGGACATCGTCTTCCTGGACTTCGGCATCGTGGGCATCCTTAGGCCAGAGAAACGCCAGAACTTCATCAACCTGCTCTTTGCGCTCTCCACGGACGATATCGAGCTGATGATCCGCTCGCTCGAGGGCTTTGGCATCGAGATCAAGGAAGAGGATCGCGAGGCGCTCAGGGACGACCTGTACATCATGATGCACGACTTCTCGGGAGGCGGGAGCGGGGTTGGGCAGATGGATTTCGGGCTCGTGGTCTCCGAGCTCACGGACTCGATGCGGCGCTATAACCTGAAGGTGCCGCTGAATCTGATGCTGCTCTTAAAAGTCTTCATGATGGTGCTCGATGTTGGTGTCCGGCTCGATCCGAAGTTCAATTTCGGCGAGGAAGTGACGCCGTACTTAACGAAACTCGCGGATACCAACACGTTCTCCGCAGGCTATGTGAAGCGGGCTTCGATGGCACTCCTTGAGGGTGCGGATGCGCTCCTGGATATGCCGCGCAACTTAAACCTGATGCTGCGCCGGCTCTCGACCGGGTCCTTCAAGCTGGAGATCGTGGAGAACGATCTCCAGAAACTGACGATGGCCTTGGACTCGGCGGCCGACAAGATGATGATGGGGATCGTGGTTGCCTCGCTCGTGGTCGGGTCGTCGCTCGTACTGCAGGTCTCCGCGATCACGCTGCCGCCCCAGATCACGTGGCTGGCGATTGCCGGGTACACCGCGGCCGTGCTCTGCGGGTTCTATGCGATCTATCACGTGATCTTTTTGAAGTTCCGGAGGGAACGGTAATTTTTTTTGGTTTTTTCAAAAATAACTGCTGATACAAATTCAAGACACACTTCGTTTGGCATTTTTTCCTTTTCGGTTTTAACACAAAAGCCGGATTTCCTGAGATGGTCCATTAGAATGTCATACGATTCATGCCAGTCTTTTGTGCTATAACTCGCAAAAATGGTAAAGTCATCAGACCGCATCCGGATTTTTCATTGAGCACTTATCTCCGACCTGCTCCAATTGTCCCACAGCGTGTGGGACAAATGTACCGGCATTTTCTCCAAAATCTGACATGTCATTCGAATCGACACTTCGCTTAGACCTGTCGAAAATATCAAACAATTTCAACATGTCGAACCAATCGACACATTGCCCGGAATTGTCGAAAAAATTAAAAGAAATCGACATGTTATTACGGCTCCTTGAGTATCTTCAGGAGTGCGGGGTTGCTGAATATTTTCTCCCGACCCACCTTCTCGGACTTTAAAACGCCAATCTCTTCCAGGGCCTTCAGATAATCTGCAGCGGTCTGCCTTTGTGAAATTCCCGCATCGACAACAAACTGAATTTTACAATATGGTTGGACAAAAACCAGCTCGACAAGTTCCTTCGAATAAATCTGTTTGGGCAGGTTTGTCCGGCACAGCGTAGTTGTCTCTTCCAGCAGATGGCGAATCGCAAGGATGCGCTGATAAGTCCTCATCGATGTCGCCTCAACTGCTGAAAGCATGAAGAGCACCCAGGGTTCCCATTCCTGCTTTTCCGTCACATCACGCAGTAACCGGTAATAATCTTTCTTGTGCTCGATGATGTAGTGACTGAGATATAAAACGGGAATATCAAGCAGGCCTTGTTCAACGAGATACAGAATATTTAAAATCCGGCCGGTCCTTCCATTACCATCTTCAAAAGGATGAATTGCTTCGAACTGGTAGTGTATCAGCGCCAGACGAATGAGGGGATCCAGGTCGTTGTCGTCCGGTTTCCGGATGTAATCCCCGAGAAGGTTTAGTCTCTCTAAAAGAATATCCCCCCCGTCCGGGGGCGTATAGACGACAACTCCCATCGCCTTATTCCCGAGCTGAGTACCGGAACCCTGCCGGAACTGAACTTCATGATCGAGCAGACCTTCACAGACCTGCCGGAGCATCCCCGTTGACAAGGGTTGATCCTTAAGCAGATCATACCCCTTGCGGAGAGCCGTCCGATAGCGGAGGACCTCTTTCGTTTGAGGATCAATGGGGGCCCCGGGCGGGAGAATTGCGGCCTTGTAGAGTTTATCACCGGTCGTGACGATGTTTTCAATTTCTGAACTGTCCTGTGCTTCCCGAAGAGGAAGAGCGTTGATAAGAATATCCTGGTTGGGGATGAGATTCCCCGCACTTTTCAAAGAGGCAAGAGCACGGTGAGCACCCACACATTTTTTCAGAACCGTCTTTGATTCCAGATCGATGGGTGGGGGAAGAGGAGGAAGTTCATTGTACGCTTTTGTTCGGTCAAATTTCATAGCCGGGCTCCTTGACAAACCACTTGCTCGAAGTGTCTCCCAGCTCGTATTCGAGTTGGGTGCGACGTTCTGTAAATGCATCCGAGATATATTTCAAAAAAATAAGACCGAGGACCACATGCTTGTACTCCGCAGCATCCATATTGTTGCGGAGCTTATCCGCCATCTTCCAGCACTCGGATTCGAATCCGAGGTTGGTTCCGTTGGAGGGTTTGTTATCTTTCGTTAGAGCCATGAAGATCCTCACAATTCTATTTCCGATTCAAAGACTGACGGAAATTGATCGCACATGTCTAATCACAAATTGTGTTCATGTAAAATTATAGTATTGCCATGATTTTCAAGAGACGGATTATCACATGTATGATTTTGACATTACCAAAAGGGATTAAATTTTCCCCATGGGAGCAGCTCAATACCCCTGATTTTAATCCCGTCGAATTCGACGGGATTAGAAAACAGGCATGACGGAGATGACAGGTCATACAAGTCTCATGGTGGCTTGGAATGTCGGGGCTCTCATCTCTCCTAAAGGGTTGTTCCCCGATTATCTCCGCCATCGAAGAAACCTGTCGGTTTCTTCTCCTGCTCCAGGTCTGATGACCCGTCGCACGTCGGAGCGCCCCCTTATTTTGGGGATACGCCAATCCGGGCCTTTTGCGGGCTCCGTTGTACCACTTTTCCGGAACCAGAGGGAATAATTCCCGAAAATGAGGGAATAAATCCGGCTAAATACCTCATTTTACGCCGGAGATGAGAGGTCATATTTAGCCACATTCTTTTGGCCGAACGGTGGCAAAAACGGGTTTTAGTTCATGGCAGGGGGTCCGGATCGGACCGGCGGGGTGCTGTGGCCGTTTCTGGGGGTGATCGGGTTTTACGTCGGAGAATCCGATGGAATCCCCGGAACCGGGCGTTTTGCCTCACGTCATTCCCTGGAAGTTCTGCCCGCCCGGATCATCGCGTTCACGTGAACTGGCCGTTCAGGTCTTCAGGTGCCCGGTAATGATCCGCCACGCCCGGACTTTCTCTTCAAATGGCATCGCCGCGTACGCCGGGCTCGTGGACGGCAGCGTCACGGCCGGGAGACCCGGGACTTCCGCGAGTTTGTGGTAGAGCCGGCCGGCCGTGCCACCATTCAGCGCCACGAGCCGGAGGGTCGGGTGCTCGCGGAAAAATCCGGCAATATCGTTCGGCACCGGATCTTTTATCCGGCTGTCCGCACTGCCCGGCCGCTCGCAGGTCCGGACAACGTCCCAGAGCGCAACATTATTTTGCGTGAGCCGCAGGGTCCGCTCAGCGTACGGCAGGTCGGCCGGGACGCCAAGAATTTCTTCCATCACGTCCCAGAACCGGTTCTTCGGGTTGCCATAATATTCACGGTGCGCCAGTGAGAGTACGGACGGAAAACTCCCGAGAATGAGAACCCGCGGGTCCGGCCCGGTGACCGGCGCAAGGCCGCACAGGTCCGGCTGCGGCAGAACATTGGACATAAAAAAAGATCAGGGCTTCTTGAAGTATAAGTGGCAGTGGCAGAATCCCTGGTTTGCCACCTCTTCCTTGTGGTATACGCACGGGCATTCGATGGCCCGGTCCTTCTCCTCGTCCCCGCTCCGGAGCCGGCAGGGGCAGTAGGGGTGGCCGAACTTGGTCTTGTTACGCACCAGGCCCCGGATCACGGTCCCCAGTTGCGTCTCATCCGGGTTCGTGACCCATCCCTGCTTGTGTGCGTACCCCTTTGCCCATTTGAGCATCTCTGCTTCGTCCATTGCTGAGTCGGTCATGATCAGTGTCTGCCCCGTAGTTTTGGATACATTGTACATCAGGCACAATAGTTTTTGTGATCAGCGGGTTTTTGCAGAAGATTTTTTGGCCGGCTTCTTCACCGGTTTTTTGGCAACAATGTTTACGGGCGCCTTCTTTGCCACCGTTTTTGCTGCAACGGGTTTCTTGGCCGGAACTTTCTTCACCGGTTTTTTCACCGGGACTTTTGCCGCAGTCTTCTTTGGGGATGCACCGGTTGCTTTCGTTGTGATCCTCTTTGCCACCCGGTTGTAGGTCGCCATCACATCGCCCTTCTCGAACCGGTACACATCCTTGTCAAGCGACTCGTTCGTCTTTTTGTCCCAGAGGCGCATCGAGTCCATGCTGATCTCGTCGCCCAGACAGATCGCCTTCCCGCTCCGGCCGAACTCGATCTTGAAGTCCACGAGCGTGATGCCCTGCGCAGCCATGAGTTTCACGAGCAGCGCATTGATCTTCAGCGCGATCTTCTTGATCTCCGCGAGCTCCTTTGCAGTTGCGAGCTTCAGCGCCACGATCAACTCGTCGTTCAGCATCGGGTCGTGCCGGGAATCGTCCTTGTAATCGATCACGATGATGGGCGGGCTGAGCTTCGTGCCCTCTTTGAATGGGTAGTTCCGCACAATGGAGCCGGCGGCAACATTCCTCACGATCACTTCGAGCGGGATCATCGAGAGTTCCCGCACCACCATCCGGCGCGGGTCGAGCATCGAAACAAAATGGGTTGCAACACCGTTCTTCTCTAAGTACTCGAAGAGAAATGCCGAGACGCCGGCATTGTAACTGCCCTTGTTCTTGAGCACATCCTTCTTCCCGCCATCGAACGCGGTGATGTCGTCGCGGAACTCCACGATGAACTGTCCCTTCACATCCGTGCGGAACACGGACTTGGCTTTGCCTTTGTAGAGCAGGGCTTTCTGTTTCACAGGTCTTCGCTCCTTGTCTGTACTGTTTGTGCGAGCCGGCTTATTAGTGGTTCGAGGCCGGGGTCGAACCACCCGCGTTCAATGTACTGCGGGTAGATGCAGAGCCGCTCGACCAGGCGGGCGTCCCCGGCAATCTTTCGGAGTTCATCGAACGCCGGCCACGGGTGCTCGGGATTCACGTAATCGATGGTGAGGGGCGAGATGCCGCCGAGATCGTCCACGCCGCATTCAATCAGGAGGCCCGCGTTGATCAGGTTGGGCGGGATCTGGACAGAGATGTCGGGCTGGAGAATTTCTTTTGCCATACGGATCGTGGCTGCGACCTCATCCGTGGTCGGGACCTTGCTTTCCGCAAGGGGAGTGCCGGGCTTGGGGCAGAAGTTCTGGATGATGATCTCCTGGATGTGGCCGTAGCGCTTGTGCAGGTCGCGGATGGCAAAGAGCGAGTCCTCGCGGTCGGCCATGGTCTCGCCGATCCCGAGCAAAAGGCCGGTCGTGAACGGGATCTTCAGCTTCCCCGCGTCCTCCATCATGGCGAGCCGGACATCCGGGGATTTGCCGGCAGAGGTCGCGTGCGCCGGGATCTCTGCTGTCGTCTCAAGCATCAGCCCCATGCTCGCGTTCACGGGTCGGAGCCGCTCCATCTCTTCGTACGTGAGGATGCCGGCATTCGTGTGCGGGAGGATGCCGCAGGCAATCGCTGCCCTGCACATCGCCGTACAGTAATCGAGGATGGTGGCGTAGCCGGACGGGGCGAGCATCTCGGAAAAGCCCGGCTCCTTCTCCGGCCGTTCGCCGAATGTGAAGAGGGCTTCCGTGCAGCCAAGCGCGGCCCCGTCGCGCAGGGTCTTCTCAACATCGGCCGGCGCCATGACGCACCCGTCCTGCACGGGCGTCCGGAAGCAGCAGTACCCGCACCGGTTCCGGCATACGGTCGTTAAGGGAAGGAAGACGTTCCGGGAGAATGTGAGCGTGCGGTGCTGCATATCAAGGGAGTTTGGTGTTTGTAGTTTTTTAAACGTGGTGCACGGTGCCGAGAAATAACAACCCTCAATAACCAGACCGGATAAAGATTTCTTAACTTGTTTTGAGCGTCCCGCACCGGTCTCGCGGGACGGGCAGGGGGGATGTCGATGGAGAAGAACGAACGATCACAGGAAATACCCGGCAGTGCCGCCCCCGCCAATCCCAAAGAGGAGATCGCCCGGCTCAACGAAAAGATCGCGTTTTTAGAAAAGAAACTCCAGCTGGTCGGGAGCGTGACCCGGCACGATGTCCTGAACCAGCTCACCGCGATTGTCGGGTACAACGAGCTCCTCTCGATGACCCTTGAGGATGAAAAAACAAAAGTATTCCTTGATCGGGAGAAGCAGGCGGCCGACAAGATCCGGCGGCTCTTCCAGTTTGCCAAGGACTACCAGAACCTAGCCGTTGAGCCGCCCCGGTGGCAGAACTTGACCAATGCCACGAACCGGGCCCGGGAAGCGTGCAGTGGCACAAGCCTCCGCATTGCCGAACCGGCCGGGCAGATGATCATCCTTGCCGATCCCCATTTTGACCGGGCATTGCAGTATATCTTTGAAAATACCCGCCAGCATGCCGGTAAACTCTCGGAGATCCGGATTGCTGTAAAAATTGTCGGGCCGCATGCCGAGATGATCATTGAGGATGACGGTGTCGGCATCCCTGCAAAGGATAAGGAACGGATCTTCGAGCGGGGATTCGGGAAGGGCGTGGGCTGGGGATTGTTCCTTGCCCGCGAGATCCTCGGCGTCACGGGTCTTACCATCATCGAGAACGGGGAACCGGAGAAGGGAGCCCGCTTTGTCATCACGCTGCCGGCAGGAACGTTCCAGGCGAACGGGAAAGAGTCCTCGGTACTGTAAATACGGTACGGTAAAAATTTTTCAGTGGTTCCAGCGCCACGCGAACCGGATCACATTTTTGGTGCAGGCATTCACACAGTTACCGCAGAGGATGCACTCCGGGTTCTGCATCTTTTGGGCGCCTGCCATCTCCTGCACGGGCAGGCTCATGGGGCAGGATGCCGTGCACTTTTTGCATCTGATACACTCATCCGGCTCGGCCACCAGGTGAAGCGAAGGGATCTTCAGGGCGTTTTTCAGTTTCGTGATTACGATGAAGACCACGGACATCGGGCAGAGATAATTGCACATGCCCCGCCGCCCGAGCAGGAGGACGAGGACAAAGACCCCGAGAGTTATGGCGTAGAGGAAGAGGTACGCACCGGCCTGCCACGGGGGAAGCCCGCTGCCGATGCCGAAGAACGGGTTCAGGACGAGCGTCCCGGCTGCGGCAGCAAGGAAGACTGCCCCGCCAACCCACAAGACCGCGAGAAGGTACTTGAGGTACCTGAGGGTTGGGACGGTACGGAGCGGGATCTTCAGCGCCTTGTCAATGATTTCCTGTTCGGCACCCATGGGACAGAGGTACCCGCAGAATACCCGGCCGATGACGAGGGTGAGCAGGAACGCGATGATCCAGAAGATGAGTCCTGCCGCGATGACGCCGCTCGCGAGTCCCGTCATCATGATGAGGGGGGAGATGTACACAAACGTTACCGACATGAGCAACAACGAGAGGAGAAGAATTGTCGTGCGGATCTGCTGGCGGTTCATATGATAGTCTCTCGTTGCTCATCCCAGATATCTGTTGAGGATTCTGCATGCTGATGCCCCGGGTCCGCATCCTGTCGGCAACCACAGGTTATTATCCCCGGTACAGCGTACATTTCTTCCATGAAGGAACTCATCCGCCAGCTGGTGCACCTCATCTTCGGCCTTGCTGTTGCGGGCATGGTTTTTGTGGCAGGCCAGCCGGCTGCGGTTGCGATCCTTGCCGGGGGGCTCTTCATCGGGATCGTGATGGTCGACCTCATCCTCCGCGGATGCCGGGTCCCCCTCTTCTCGCCGCTGGTCGATGCCTTCGACCGGGGCGATCGCCTGCCCGGCCGGGGAGCGCTCTATTTTGCGGTCAGTGCGCTGGCCTGCGTGATCCTCTTCCCCGTTACAATCTCGGTACCGGCCCTCGTCACCCTTGCGGTCCTCGACAGCGTGACAACGATCGTGGGGGTGCGGTTCGGCCGGACCCGGATCCATAACGGCAAGTCATGGGAGGGAACCCTCGCCGGCATCATCGTAACGGTCCTTGTCCTGCTCCCGTTCCTCACGCTGCCGGGTGCTGTTGCCGTTGCGATTGTGGCCGGGGTGATCGAGCTCCTCTCCCCGGTTGATGATAATCTCGTCATCCCGGTTGCCGTCTGCGTGATGCTGGCGTTCGTGCCGGGATTTTTATAAAAATAAATTTGCAGTTGCAGATTACTTGATAGAAAATTTGATCAGACTTTTTTTTATATTGGGTATGCAAATTAATGTTTGTCTTATGTCTCGCGGGATGGGTTCAGTTGTAAATGATGCAATGGGATTTATTGTTTTGATTCTTGTTGTGATAATTGGCATATTTTTAATCGTGACTGTAATGAGTGTCCTTTCAAAAGTCCCCACGTGATTAAATGTCGTTTGTAGATTTTTTGCAAATGGTTTCACCAACAGTTTATCAAAATGGAATTGATGGATTATTTTCTGTTGTAATTCTCGTTACATCGATTCTTATACTCATAATATTTGCAAAAACTCTCTCGGTACTATTGGATTTCTGGCAAAAAACATTCGAAACTGATTATGATCTTTATGACAAAGTGCGTCTTATTGGAGGACTTATCATCATGGTATTCGCACTGTCATTCAATTACTTTACAATAAATGAAATTGATTTCAATCGAGCTCTTGGTTATTTAGGGATAGCGTGTTCTCTTTACGGTATTGGAGTAAGTATTCTCTTATCACTTGTATCTGACAAAAAGGTAAAACAAATTTTAACAATCGAAAAAATTCCAATAATTCGTAGTTGATTGAGTAGTTCCTGATGATATTTTCATTAGGTTTTTTTTAATACAATTCACAATCAATTGCGGATTATTACAAAAAAGTGGCCGATCAGATCGGCACCATATCGTCCTTGGGTTCGATCGCCACGTAGATCTCGGCCTCCTTATTCTGCGGCCGCGCAAAGCGCTGGTCGTACAGCTCGAAGTCGTGGGTGTACGTCCGCGGGAGATTGGATGCCCAGATGTTGGCCCAGACCCCGACGATCTCGTCCGGCATCTTCCCTCTGGCCCGGAAGATCGCGTAGGTCTGCGCCGGGATCTGGCGGACCTCCATGCCCTCGGGAACAGTCACTGCCTTCTTCACTCCGCACCCGAGCAGGTAGGAGTACGGTTTTGTCCAGTCCTTCTCGTAATCCGAGTACACGGCGTACATGACCGGGGGGACTGCCCGGTGCGGGATCTTTGCTGCGGCATTCTGGGAGAAAAATTCCTGCCAGCAGCCCGGGATCACGCCGGCCGCTTCCGCATTGGAGGTGCGGCGGGCAATCCCGACCACCGTCCGGGCCGGGAGTTTCTTGATCGTAAATTTCATCTCTTCCATATTCAGGAATGTAGATCGGCCGGCCTGATAAATCCGGTATAAATCTACATCAGCACCTTTTTTTGTCGCCCCGCACACGATCTATTGAAATGTGTCCCCATGCGCTGATCCCCTATAAGCCCAAGAACCCGAAGACCCGGCTCTCCGCGATCCTCTCGCAGGAGGAACGCGAAGCGTTTGCGTTTGCGATGCTGGAGGATGTGGTTGCGGCGGTGAAGGATGCGAACTGTTCGCCGGTGATTGTCGGGACCGAGCTCTTCGACTCCGAGATGGTGCAGGTCACGATCACGGATGCAGATCTTAATAAGTCCCTCAACGAGATCCTGCCCACGACCGAGCAGAACATTCTCATCATTATGGCGGACCTCCCGCTGGCGGACGAAGCCGCGATCAGGCGGGTCATCTCGACCTCTGCCGACATGGCAATCGTTCCCGGGCGGGGCGGTGGAACCAACGCGATCTTCGTGAAGGAACCGGGGAAGTTCCATGTCGATTACTATGGCGCGAGTTTCTCCAAGCACCTGGCGATCGCAAAGGAGGCCGGGTTGTCGGTGGACGTGATCGACTCGTTCCGGCTCCACACGGATATCGATGAGGACGACGACCTGGTGGAGCTGTTACTCCACGGCACCGGGAAGAGCCGTGCGTTCCTGGAGGAGCACGGCTTTGAGCTGGAGACCGAGACCGGCCGGGTCCGCGTAATCCGGAAGCAATAGAATTATCATCTCATTTGTCGGATCGGCATTATGACCGGACCCGTCGGGCTGTCGCTGATCGATCTCCTCCACGCTTCCGATCCGGATATCGACCGGATCGTGAGCACGTTTGTCACCTGCTTCAACGCAGCCTACGGCAGCCCCGGCATGGACCGCTGGGACATCACGATAGAGGACTGGGAGCGGTACGAGTTCCTGGGCGACCGGGTCCTGAACCTGATCGTTGCCCAGTCGCTCTTTACCGGGCAGAATGGCGGACTCGATGAAGGTGAGATGACCCGGATGCTCAGCGGTCTCGTCTCGAACCGGGCGCTGGATGCCCTCACGCGGCCGCACGAGAAGACGTTCACCCGCCTCATCCCTGCGGTGATCGGGGAGCAGAACACCTATGGCGAGCGGATCACGGGCGGGGCGTTTGAGGCATTCATCGGGGCGCTCTACTGCGAGGTCGGGCTGGACGACGTGGCGTATTTTGTCAATACCGTCATGGGGGAAACCCTGGGCCGGTACAACCCGGAGGAGAATGCCATCGGGCTCCTCCAGGAATATTTCCAGAAGACAACCATGAAGGTGCCCCGGTACCGCGAGAAGAACCGGACGGGTCCCGATCACCGGCCGGAGTTCACGTACGAGGTTCTCTTCGGAGATGTTGTGCTCGGGGAAGGGAGCGGGGAGAACATCCGGCAGGCACAGCAGGCTGCGGCCCGGATGGCGCTCGATCGTATCAGGGACCGGGACAATTTTTCCGAAAGCCGCTGAACCGGTTCTGGTTTTTCTTTTTGTTTTTGTTTTTAGCGTACGACCCGGTAACCGGCCCGCACCAGGACCTGCTCCACGAACTCTTCCCACGGGTCATCCGCGATCTCGTTTGCCCCGATCTCCCGGTCCCAGAGCGTTCGGAGGTCCGGGTCCATGGTGGTGAAATACCGGGAGCCCTCGACCACCCGGCCGAGCCGTGCCCCGTCCGCTGCAAGCACGAGAATCCGGAAACAGCCGTACTGCCGGCAGAGATCGGGCCGGGTGTAGTGGACCGTGCAGATTGCAGAACCCGTGGATCGTTCTCTTAGGAACGGGCAGGCCATGGGCCGGTGCTGGTGGATATCCTGGTTGAAGAAGAGACCCTGTTTGTCCGGATCGATCCAGACCTTTCGCTCCTCACCGGTGATCTTGAACCAGATCACAAACTCGGAGGGGCCGGCCTGTTCGCGGATGCCGATCACATCCCCCATGGAGCTGCAGCACTCCCCGCACTGCTGGCAGAAAAACGCCATCACACAATCCCGTTATTCAGGTTCTTGTGGGTGAATGCTTAAAGCCCGCGATCCGACCGGGCGCCCCCGGTTTTCCCCCGGATGATATGTGCAACCACCCGGTTCAATTAATCCCGGTTCCTGACAATAATTGGCCCCCTGCCGTGATGTCAATATAAGAGAGACATCATGTAAAGTTTACCAAACAATTTCGAGGGAGACCCGGAGGTCCGGGTCATTGTCTCTCATCCGAGAAAAGGAACACGTGAAATCATGAAACTAAACTATTTGTTAACCAGCTGTATCCTGCTGGTACTGATGGTATCGGTAGTCCCAGTCAGTGCCGATACGAACCGGAATGATGGAGGCTCCTCCTATGTCTATGTATCCTCGGTCACCATGAACCCTGAGACATTCTATCCTTATGAGACAGGATCAGTGAGTGTAACCCTGACCAATGATGGCAACACCTCGGTAGGTGTCACCCACCCGAATCTTCTTGCGGCCAATAACGAGATCAGTATCGTGAACCAGGACAAGTGGCAGACCCTCTCCTATCTCGGGTCCTCGAATTCGATCACCTATACATTCGATGTAACCGTGAACGGGATGGATGGCAATTACTTCTCCCTCTTCTCCATAGAGACAAAAGACGGCAAGAATATCCATTACCCGATCACCTTCGAAGTGGATTCGGAGGACCTGCACGCTGCCATCTCTTCAAGGCCGGAGACATTCACCATTGACAGCGCAGCCTCCGTCAACTTAAGCCTGATCAACCCGCGTGACGGGGCACTCAAGAGTATCTATATCACGACCGCAGACAGCGGCACTGATATCACCCCTTCGGTGACCTTCATCAGTGAAATTCCGGCAAACAGTGTGACCGAGGTCCCCTTCACCGTCACACCCCACAAAGCGACCAATATCACGTTCAACATCAACTACCAGAACGGGGATGTCAAACGTGAATTATCAGTAAACCTGCCGATCACCCCCGGCAATGCCAAGGACGCCGCAGTACCGACCATCAATAACATGGCACTCACCTCATCAGGTTCTACCTATGACCTGAGCGGGGATATCACCAATACGGGTGTCACGGATGCAAACGGTGTTGTGGTCTCGGTGGGCCTGCCTGCCAAGGGAACGGGTACCTATCCGGAATATGCCGTGGGCAGCCTCGCCTCCGATGACTCGTCCAGCTTCGAGGTCACCTTCACCTGCACGGACCTGTCTTCAGTCCCGCTGGTCATCCACTGGAAGGACTCAGCCGGTACCGACTACTCGGTGACCAAGACCGTGGATCTGACAACCTACTCCCAGTCCGGGGGCATGCCTTCTGCCAGCACGACCGGCAGCTCCACCAGGACCTCCGGCAGTTTCTCAGGTGCCCCGAGCGGTACGGGCGGACCCGGCGGGGACATGAGCGGCGGACCCGGTGGATCGTCGTCATCTTCGAGCAGCGTCCTCTCCAGCATCACCAGCGCGAAGGGTGGCCTCAGTTCGTTCTACCCGGTCATCGCAATGTTCGCCCTGATCATTGTCGGCGCTGTTGCGTATACCAAGCGGAAATGGATTATGTCAAAGATCAAGAAGCAGTGAGGGGTCGAACATGACCGATACCCCCCTTATCAGCCTGGTGGATGTCACCAAGACCTACCACCTCGAGAGCGGGGACTTCACGGCGCTCAACCACGTCTCTCTCGATATCAAGGAGAACGACTTCGTTGCGATCATGGGACCGTCCGGTTCCGGGAAATCAACGATGATGAACCAGCTCGGGATCCTCGATGTCCCCACGACCGGGGAACTCTATATCGATGGAAAGAATGTGGCAAAGATGACCAACTTAGAGCGGACGCACCTCCGGCGCGATGCCATCGGGTATATCTTCCAGAAGTTCTACCTGATCCCCCTCCTCTCGGCCTACGAGAACGTGGAGTACCCGCTCATCCTGAAGTACAAGAAACGCGATACGACCGGCCGGGCATCCTCCCTGCTTGACGCAGTGGGAATCGATCGGGAGATGGCCTTCCACCGCCCTAACCAGCTCTCCGGTGGCCAGCAGCAGCGTGTGGCGATCGCCAGGGCGCTTGTCAATGACCCGAAGATCCTCCTCTGCGATGAGCCGACCGGCAACCTTGACCGCAAGACTGGTTTTGCGATCATGGAGATCCTCTGCAACCTGCAAAAAGAAGGAAAGACGGTCATTCTTGTCACCCACGACCCGAAGGTTGCAGAATATGCACAGCGCACGATACATCTGGATGACGGAAGGATCGTGGAATCATGATTGGCGATATCTTCTTCCAGCTCTCGGTACGGAGCGTGAAACTGAACTTCACGCGCTCGATCCTGGCCTCCATCGGTATTGTGATCGGCGTTGTCGCCATCTCGTGCATGGGAATGCTCGGGACCAACATGTCCCTGCAGGTCGAGGACCAGCTCTCATCGAGCGCGAACACCATTGTGATTACTGCCGATGCCGTCCGGATGGGACCTCCCGGGTCTCAATCGTCATCCTCAACCGAAGAATCTGGCATCAAAAAGACCCAGCTGAACAAGATCAAAGCTGCCGTGGGGACGAACGGTACGGTGATCCCGATCTATTCGTCCAGTACGCAGTTCACGTACGGGAATGTCCCGGCACGGGGCACGATCTACGGGATGAACCCGGATGATGTGACCGAGTTCCTGACTATCGGGAACGGGACCAACATCGCGGGTATCAACGAAGCGCTCATCGGGTATACCCTTGCAGAGTCCCTTGGTGTAAAGATCGGGGACAAGATCAAGATCAGTTCGGCATCAGAGGGTCCTCCCGACGGCTCCACATCAGCATCCCGGGCTTCGGTGAAGGTGGTCGGGATCATTGATACGCGGGGCACCGTTGCAGACAGCGTGAGCACCGACAACGGGATCGTGGTCACCAAGGAATGGTACGTGGCCCAGTACGGCAGTAAGGATGTCTACGACCAGGTGAACGTGATCGTTGACGATACCGACATGATCACGGAGATCGAGGAGGCGATCGATGCCAAGCTCAACACGGATGAGAAGACACCGGCAGTCCGGATCAGCGATGCCAGTTCCCAGCTCGATACAATCTCGTCAACGCTCGAAACCCTGACACTGTTCTGCCTGGCGATAGGTGGTATCTCGCTGATCGTTGCAGCCGTCAGCATCTTCAACGTGATGATGATGTCGGTCAATGAGCGGATTCAGGAGATCGGTATCCTGCTCTCGATCGGTACGGAGACCGGCGAGGTGAGGCGGATGTTCCTCTACGAAGCGTTCATTCTCGGTATCATAGGGGCGGGGATAGGAGGACTGATGAGCGTTGTCATCGGGTACTCTGTCGTGGATGTGATGATGGGCACCACGGAGTTCTTCTTCCTCCCGGCCAGTATCATCTACGTTCCCGCAGGAATGGTCGTGGGTCTGGTGGTCTGTGTGATCTCCGGGCTTTACCCTGCATGGAAGGCATCGAACATGGACCCGATCGATGCGCTGAGAAGCGACTAAACGAACGATTGATTAAAAAATACAGGATTCCCTTTCCGGGGATGATACACAATCCCCGGAATCTATTTTTCTGATCCTTTGTCATGGTTGATTTTCCCCCTCTTCAATTCTGCGGCAATCCCCGCCCCGGGATAGTGTTGACCGGTCAGTACAATTTATCCCGGTTATCATGCAATATTTCACCTTCGCCATGAGCCGAATATAAGTGGTGCAGTGGATATCGTCATGCAGGATGATTACCCATGTGGGCAGTCATCAGACCATGGAGGTGGTTACAAGAATCAGAGATCTGTGATGTGGAAATACCTGGTGTACCCGCCACAGCATGCCCGGCCCCATGGAACAGGGGCGGTCCGGGCTCTGCACGGTGGTCACACGGGTATCCTGTGGGCGGATCCCATGATGCCATGGGCCTAATAGTCTCCAGCCAGACTAGATGAGGATGCAAAAGGATTCAGGAGAAGTACAAAAACCCGAGAAGGACATTCTATCCAATCCATCAACCCCTAAACCCCGATGAGGCAAAAAGCAGCACAACAATAGCCCTCATACCAACCGGGGTTTTTTATGATCTCATCCCGTGCCGGAAATACTGGGGCGGGGCCCACAGCGCCCCCTCAATAACCGGCGCATGTCACGGCAGGAAACGGGGCAATCCGCAGTTTCCTGTCAGTCCCTTTTTTTACGGTAATGATAGTCCCCGATAGCGGCGCAGGCACTTTTATTAATCCAGGCACCCGGGAGAATGCGCCGGATTATGTACACCCGCTGGTTCAATTATTGCAAATCTCCGCCGATTATTTCACTGGCTGTATATGGTGAATATAAATGGGCCGTGATCAATCTTGGTGGCAGATGATCCCCTCACCGGGGAGATCATTATCAAAGGAGAGATCTTCCATGAAGAAAAGTATCAGTATCATAATAGTCGCATCAGTGATTCTCATTGCGGGAATTTTTGTTGCCGGCTGCACATCAGATGCCGGAAGTACTTCCACGCAATCTGCTGCATCGACTCCTGCATCATCAGTGCAGGCACAGAACACGTTGTCACAGACATCTGCCTCCACCGGGTCATCCGAGCAGTCCGTGACCCCGTCAGGTACACATCCTGAAGGGTTCCAGGCAAACGGTACCCAGCCATCAGGCACTCCGCCTGCGGGAATGGAGATGAACGGTACGCGCCCCTCGGGCACTCCCCCGGATGGCATGCAGGGTAACGGCACAGCACCATCCGGTGAGAAACCCTCGGGTACCCCCCCAAGCAGTACATAACCAGTACCCTGATAACAAATCCTGGCAATATGCCCAGGTACCTTTTTATTTCCTGATCATTTCAGAAAATTCAGTGGTTATATTCCCACAAAATCTGGCGGAACATCTCCACCCAGCGAGGGGTACTTTCGTGGATCGGGTTATTCTTCAGGCTTCAGGTGATGGAGATCGGTAAGAATGTCGGCAACGGAGGTATACCGGTCCTGCGGTTTTTTCTGCAGGCATCTGGTAATGATCGCTGTAATTGCTTCTGCATTCCTCCCGGCGGGTTCCGGTGGCAGCGGCGTGTTGTGGAGGATCGCCTGCGTGATCTCCCCCATGCCGGCACCCGTGAAGGGGAGTCTCCCGGTCACCATCTCGTAAAAGAGGACCCCGAGCTGGTAGATGTCGGTCCATTTCCCGGCCTCGCCATAGATATTCGGGGCTAACTGCTCGGGTGCAGCATAATTCAGTGAGAAACTGATGAGACCGGTCTGTTTTGTATCCGTTAGTGCCTTTGCAAGCCCCCAGTCCGTGATCTTGGGAATGTCTTCCGCGGTGATGAGGATATTCTCCGGCTTGATGTCCCGGTGAACAATACCCTGTTCATGGGCATACCGGAGCCCCTCTGCAACACCCGTTATAATCTTTACCGCTCGCTCTGTTTCGAGAGGGAATTTCTTGACGGCAAGGGATGATTCGATATATTCCATCTCGATATAGGGCATGGGGAAGACATTTGCCGCATACATCTCAACGATATTTTTGTGGTGAAGCCCCTGCCAGATATGGAGTTCTTTCGTGAACTGCGAACCTGTTATCTCGTCAAACCGGATCGGGATCTTCACGGCAACGGGACGCTGCTCACCCGCATCCCATGCCCTGAAGACCCGGCCAACGCCCCCCTCCCCCATATACGCCGCGTCAGGGTATTTCCTCTCCAGAGCCGGTGGAATATGGGCAGTAAAATAAGACTGGTCCTTGCCGTCCCCGGCAGCCGGCCCGCCAGTCCCCGGTCTCTTCACTACGGTTGCATTGGCGGTGGTACTGGCCTCCACATACTCGATATGGGTGGCAGGCTGTACCTTCCTGCGGCTCCGTTCGAACCATACCCCGACAACCACGGATATGATCACCACTATAAGGATCACCCACCAGAAGTCAAGCAGGAGGGCGAGGAACATGCCCCCCGGGGGAGGTGTCGTTGTCATGCCCGGAATGGATGATGGAATGCCGCTGGATACCGGTCCCTGCCCCCCGGGGGTCACAGAGCTGGACGGGTTCTGGGACGGGGGCTGCTGTTGCAGGTTCTCCCCTCCAACCGGCAGGTTGTTGGGCCTGTCCATACTCCTGCCCCCTGTGGAGTTCATCGGACTGATTGTCGTCTTCACGAGAAGAGAATACGCAGCAGGATACCGGATGAGTGGCGCCCGGTCTCCCGTCTCTGTTGTCCCGGAAGACGGGGCTGCTGTTGCATCTGCCAGCACCGGGTAGGTGATATCCCCAACCCCGTTGCCATCGCTGTCAGTTCCGGTATAAGCACTCCAGAAATTGCCCAACGGGCCGGTAAAACTGCTCCCGTTATAGGAGTAGTCCTGCCGTGATGAGGACCACTGGGAGTCCGCGGACTGGCCGACCACATTCACCGGGTTGTCGAACTGGTTTAAGAAGAAGGTATTGGAACGGGAAGAGCGATCCACGGTGACCCCCACACTGTTGTTCGTAACGGTATTCCCTGAAAAAATATTGTCTGCGGCATTATTCAGCTCGATTCCCCTGCTGAAACCCTGCACCGTGATATCACTGATCCGGTTGTTATTGGACTGTACGAGAAGCCCGGTCCTGGCAGTACCGGTGAGGTTCAACCCGTTGAGCGTGATCCCATCGGCTGCAAGGATGATCCCGGCACCATTGCCAGACGTGACGACCGTCGGGGGGTTGTTTGTATCCTGTGCACCGAAGACAATGGCATGTTCGATGATGAGGTTCTCATGATAGGTGCCCGAAGGCAGAAATATGGAATCTCCCGTGCTGGTGCCGTTGATCAGGTTCTGGATCGTTCCCCCGGTTCCGTTGTACATGTAGACGGTTGCAGAAACCGGCAGGATACAGAAGAAGAGAGCGAGAAGAAGCTGGGTCGCGACTACGGCAGGCCTCATGTGCATGCTTAATAAACCCGGTTTCGGATCGCCGTAGTCCGCCATCTGTCGTTCACTCATGTACAACAAACAGGAATCGTGCTGAACTATCCCCGATGGCCAGATCCACGATATCGCCATTTTTCACGGGTGTCTTTTTCAGAGGTGTTATGAGCGTAGAATTCACATACGTGCCGCTTGAACTTCCCCGGTCTTCGATGAACCATTCCTTTTCGGCCCTGAAGATCACCGCGTGGGGTTTGGTGATCCGGGTCACCGAGGCATATTCCACCGGAAGGACAATATCCCCCTCTTTTGCCGATGCGGGGAAGTCCGGATCGATCCTCCCGAGACTGACCCGGTCCTTCTTCAACAAAAATGTCCTGCCTGCTGCGGTTCCTTCCACCAGATGCAGGGCGGGGTACTGCGAGCCGGAGTCGGCGAGTACAGCCATTTTCAGGGGTTCGATACGTGACTGGATATCGCCGTATCCCATGGGGATGTTGATGCTCGAGAAGACCCCGATGTTGCGTATCAGGGTCTCCATACCTCCGTCAACGAGAGAGAATTTCCAGACCGGGTGGATTCCTTTGACGGTCTCCCTACCGTACCCTGCCTCCTTCTTCACAAGGCCGATTACAACCAGCTGGTCGATGTGCTTCTTGGTATTGGCATAACTGGTATCGATGCGGGATGCGATCTCGCTGATCTCCTTTGGCTCTTTCTCGATCACCTTTAAGATCTTCAGCCGGACCGGGTTTGAGAGAACCTCTAAGTATTCAGACAGTTCTTTTAAGAATGCCGGATCGGTTGAAACGGTAACGGTCTGTTTGTCGGACATAATGTGCATCACCCGGAACACATTCCTCATGGTTACGGGAATGGTATGGTATTCATAGTATCCATGTGTGGGATAAAATAGGTTGGTATTTTTTTATAATGATGGGGGATTGTCGCGGGCACCCCCAATTCATGATCCTTTCAGGTTCAATATATCCCCCTCACGATAGTTCCTTTCACCGGCACCGTCTCACTAATATATAATCATCAGGCCGAAATGGGGAGAACCCTATCTGAACGGGAGGATTTGTTGTATGAGCGCCGCATCGGGCAGGATCGTTTCTTTGGAAAATATTGGTGAAAGGTCCCCAAACCGGAAACCTGCATGGTATCTCATCACCTCTGCAGAGGTTGAAGAGATCAAAAACGGTCTCTTTGATATCGGGAACCATGAATCGGGCGCGGGAAGAATCCGGATCTGGGAACTGATTCTCATCCTTGATACCGTTCAGGATCGCCTTGCATGATGGATACAATCCGGTTAAAACAGTACCGGTATGAGATCCTCCTTGCCGGTATTCTCATCCTTTCTGCATTTCTGAACTTCTGGAATGTCTGGAATCAGGGTTTTTCGAATACATACTATGCGGCTGCTGTAAAGAGCATGCTTGCAAACCCGGCAGTCCTCTTCTTCAACTCCTTCGATGCCGCAGGATTCATCACGGTTGACAAGCCCCCGGTCGGTCTCTGGGTGCAGGCAGCGAGTGCCGCCCTCTTCGGGTTCTCGGGCTGGTCGCTTGTCCTCCCGCAGGCACTCGCCGGTGTCGGTTCGGTGGCCCTCATCTACCTGATCATTTCACGGGCATTCGGGAAACCCGCGGGTCTTGTATCCGCGCTGGCGCTGGCGGTGACCCCGATCTTCGTTGCGGTCTCGCGCAACGGCACCATGGACGGGATTCTCATCTTCGTGCTCCTTCTTGCGGTCTGGGTGGCCCTGAAAGCGGCACGGGAATCATCGCTTTTTTGTCTCCTGCTTGCCGTGATCCTGATCGGTATCGGGTTCAATGTCAAGATGATCCAGGCTTTTATCGTCGTTCCTGCCGTTCTCGCCATCTACCTGCTGGGCGCACAGGAGACCTCCCTGAAAAAACGGGTTCTTCATATTGTCCTTGCCATTGCCATACTCGCTGTCGTCTCGCTCTCATGGGCAGTTGTTGTCGACTCAATCCCCGCAGACCAGCGCCCCTATATCGGCGGCAGCGGGGACAACACGGTCTTGGGCCTCATTGTCAATTACAATGGAATTCACCGGCTGGAGAGCGATTCTATCGGGCCTGGAAGAAACACCGCAGGATTTACACAAGGTTCGTCAGGGTCGGGGGCAGATACCCCTCCGGGTGGCCAGAGTGGGTTTCCCCCGGTACAAGGTGGGATGCAGAACCGTACGGCCGGGCGCAGCATGGACCGGAGCAGTCCGGATATGATGCAGGCGCCCGACATAGGGCAGGACGCCGCAATGGAAGGCGGGCCGTCGGGAATTGCCGCAGGTGGGGTACCCGGAGGATCTGCTTCCGCGATGGGGAATGTACCCGGATCCGGTACCGGGCGTGGAGGTGGGATGGGCAACGAGAACGGATCGCCCGGGATCGCCCGTCTCTTCGACGAAGGGATTGCTGCCCAGATCAGCTGGTTGCTTTCCTTTGCCCTGATGGGACTCCTTGCCCTCTGGAGGCGACCTGCCGCACTCTCGCTCAAAGTGCTGGAAGAGGTAGAACTCTTCAGCGAGAGAGGTCTGACGGTCATGGCACTGTGCCTCTGGCTCCTGCCCGGTCTTGCCTATTTCAGTTTCACCACCGGGTTCTGGCATACTTACTACCTTGCCACCATTGCTCCGCCGCTTGCTGCGCTCGTGGGGATCGGTGCCGTGGCGATGTACGAGGCATACAGGGGCGGGGGGATAAAAGGCTGGCTCCTCCCGGCAGCGATCCTTGTCACCGGTATCATTCAGATGATCTTCCTGCTCTACACGGCAGACTGGTCCGGCCCGCTCACCGTTGTTATCGGGTGCGGTGCCGTGATTCTGGCTATCGTGCTGCTATACCTGAAAGCCAGAACCCTCGCGGGGGTGGGGATGCTTCCAAAGCTCGTTGCGGCCGGAGCAATCGCGCTCCTCTTTATTGCACCTTTCATATGGGCATGTACACCCCTCATGTACGGGTCGGGGAACCTGCCAACCGCCGGCCCGAGGCAATCGGGGCAGGGCGGTGACATGGGTGGCAGTGGCATACATGGTGGCATGAATTCCATGCCAGGAGGTATATCTGAAGGAAGTACTGCCGGTCTTGCAACGTACCTCCTCTCCCATACAACAAACGAAACCTGGATTGTTGCCGAACCAAGCAGCATGAGTGCCGCCGGACTGATCATCGAGACGGGGAAACCCGTCATGGCACTGGGCGGGTTTGCCGGCAGCGACCAGGTTCTTTCCACGGAATCCTTGGCGGGTCTGGTGAGTGCCGGGAAGATCCGGTACTTCTACCTGTCCGGAGAACCGGGAGGTGGCGGGGGATCGAACTCCGGGAACAGTGCGATCACGAGCTGGGTAACGGATCATTGCACGGCGATCCCGTCCTCTGAATGGGGCGGCAGCACCGGTAATATTTCCGGAGATCCCCGCGCTGCTGTGCTCTCCGTGGATGGAACCACAAACCAGACATCTTCCGGTATGCAGCGTGGCATCTCCGGCTTATCCGGCACCATCGGCCCGGGTTCCAGTACCCGGAACAGCCTGTATGACTGCATTGGGTACAAGGAGTAACCGGATGCCTGGGATCAGCGGGCTATTGTTTGGGGAAAAGGAGATGACGGGCTGGTTTGCTGCATTCTGCCGCGAACATTTCCTCTGGTTCTTTTTCGTGGGCGTCATATCCTCGCTCATCGACATCGGGTTGCTGTACGCTCTCTGCGAATATGCGAACATGTGGTATATCCCGGCTGCAGGTGTCTCGTACTGCTGCGGAATACTGGTCAGCTATAGTCTCAACAAGCTCCTCACGTTCCATGACCGGACCCGGAACTACCTGTCCCAGTTCACCACGTTTGCGGCAATCTCCCTTAGTTGCCTGATGGTGAATGTCACGATCATCTGGATTCTCGTGGAGCTGGCCTCGCTCAACTACATGGCTGCAAAGGTACTTGCGACCATCTGTGCATTTTTCTGGAATTATTACGGGCAGAGCAGGTTCACGTTCCGGGCAGGTGCTGCATGACCGGTGACAGGATCCCCGCGGTAACCACTCCAGTATCCGGAACATCCGGAGGGTCCGGGAAACAAATCACGAAGGATTCCCGACGCCCCCGGTCTCTTTTAGTCCTGAAGGCCGATCTGATGAACGATATACAACGTGAATCAGCATGCCAGCATGCGATCCTGCGTAGCATTATGAATGAATGGCATCAGCAGGATGGCAGTTGAGGGAACCTGCCAATTCGCACAGCGTGACTATCTCACCCGGGCATCCTTGCCCAACAGCCCATTTCAGAGCATTAATATGCTCTGACTAAAAAAAATGCATAATACGATACTTAAGCGGAAAGCAGCAATGTTCGATTCGTTCTTTGAGAAGAATGCCGATGGGATCCTCAAGGCCCTGACGCTTGAATGGTCCTGCCCGAAATGTAACGGAATGAACTTCCGGATCCTTTCGCAGAAAGAGCGGGTCGAAGGCGACTATCACTGGCGGTGCCGGTACTGCCACACGAAATGCAGGGTCTCGTTTGCCCCCCCGAAAACCGCGGTCGAAGGCGAAGCAGAGTTTTTAAAAAGGATCAATTACGAGGATTTCACCCCTGAGGAGCGCATCGACATGATCCGTGACTTCGCCGAGATCGAGTCGCTTGTCGTGGACAAGACGGCCCCGGGCATCATCCGGGAGAAGAGAAAAGCCCTTGAACAGAAGATCGCCTTTGCAAAACTGCGAAGACGATAATACCTCACTTATTTTACGATGAGCACCTTGCAGGGTGCCGAACGGATGACCGATTCCGCCACGCTCCCCAGCAGCAGCCGTTCCAGCCCGCGTTTTCCCTGGGTACCGATCACGATGAGGTCGATCTTGTTCTCGGTAGCATACCGCACGATCTCGGATGCCGGTTTTCCGTCGAGCACAATGGTTTTCAGGTTCACTCCTTCCGCCATGGACCGGATGCGGGACATCGAGGATTCTGCCTCTTTCTGGATCACGCTCCAGGTATCCTTCAGCATCATTTCACCCGGGGGGATCGATTCGATAGCGCCGAGATCCTCCACGTAGACTGCGACAACCTCTGCCCCGCAGGCCCGTGCGATACGGAGGGCCTCGCTGACAGCGGCCATATTCTTCTCTGATCCGTCCGCTGCAATCAGGATCTTTTCATACAAGGGTGTTGTGGTCATCGTGATACACCTCTTTCTCGTTTACGATGTGTGGGCTCTTTGCATAAATACCTGATATGAAAGGGTACCGGGCATCCGGTCACCGGCGGGGATGGTCGTGATCCCCGTGCACGTATTTTGCACCCCCGCGGGCGGACTATCCCGGTCATCACTTCGCATCTTTAAGGGGAGTGGCTGGTTGTTCCGGTAAAAAAAAGATAACGGGGCAGGAACCTTACCACTCTTTCCGGTTCTTGGCAAATGCCCCCATGAAGAGGCATTCGGTGGCATCGATGGTTTCGACACCGAGATGGTCTCCCATAGGGAGGCCGAGGCCCCGGATGATTGCGGCGGGCGTGCATTCGTCGGCCTCGCCCATCACGAGTTCCGCAGCGGAGGCGATGTTGTCGGCAACCGCCCGTTTCGTTACTTCGAGTTCCCTCCCGAAGAGATCGTTCCTCCCCCGGTCGTCGATCACGGAGGGGATGCCGGCAGAACCGATGGCAACCCCGCTGCACCCGAGACGCATGGCATGGGTCCGGCTGTCCGCGACGATCACGCCGATCCTGACGCCCGCCCGCTCCTCGATTACTGCCTTGATCGAGAGAGCGCTCTGGTCCGGATCGGCCGGCAGGGGTGTGACGCAGCCCGGCGGTGCATTGGAGGCATCGACCCCGGCATTCGGGAGGAGCGTGCCGCCTTTCATGCAGAGCAGGAAGCCCGGGATGCCCCCGACCACTTCGTCGCTCTCCCGGATGACGACCTCGGCCGTCCGGGGATCGAGACGGTAACGCTCCGCCATCTCCTGTGCCCTTGGTGAGGGGGTGATAGTGTCCAGCCGGATTACATTGCCTTCCGATGTGGCCACGGCAGTCTCGGCAAGGACGAGCACGTCCCCTTCCAGAAATCCCCCGCAGGCCTTCTCCGCTGCCTCGATGACCCGTTCCGCAATCGGGTCGCCGCTCCGGATGATACCGGTCGAGAGGCCGAAGACCTCGAACGAGGAGTTCACGGCCCGTTCACCATCCGCCCGTATACCTTGATCGCGTCCACGGTCTCTTTCACATCGTGGGTGCGGACGATTGATGCACCCTTCTGGAGGAGGAAATGGGTCACGGCAAGGCTTCCCGCGAGCCGCTCCTCCGGCTCCCGTTTCACCAGGTCCCCGATGAAACTCTTCCGTGAGATCGCGGCGAGGAGCGGGCGGTCGAACCGGGTAAACTCCTCGAAGTGCTGGCAGAGTTCCCAGTTGTCATCGTAGGATCGGTACGGTGTCCAGATCCCGATACCCGGGTCGAGCACATAGTTGTCGATCCCGGCGGCTTCGCACCGCCCGATCACGGTTGCAAGCGTGGCGCTGGTTGCCTCAATACCGACCGCATCGCCCGGGATATAATCCGTTGCCATCACAAATGCCGGCAGGCCGGCCTGTGCCACGCGCTGGACATACGAAGGCGATGCAAACCCGGCAATATCGTTTGCGGCATGGATATCGTGCTTCAGGCAGACGTCCAGCACCCACGGGTTCATCGTGTCCACCGAGATGGTGAAGCCGGTTCCGTCCAGTTCTTTCAAGGCCGCATCGATCCGGCTCGCCTCTTCGGACCCGCTGATGGCCTGCGCATTGGGGGCCGTGCTCCGTGCTCCGACATCGAGCATGTCTGCCCCCGCTTCGATCATCTCGACCGCTTTCTTGTGGATCTCCGGTGTCGGGATAAACGAGTCGTGGTAGAAGGATTCCGGGCTGACATTGAGGACGCCCATCACGCGGGGCGGGGCATCCCCGCCGATAACGAGTTTATTTACAGTACACGATCGCATGCCCTCTCCTTTGCCGAACGGAAGGTGTTCTCCATCAGGGTTGCGATCGTCATGGGGCCGACGCCGCCCGGCACCGGGGTGATGGCCGAGACCTTCTCCTGTACGGCTTCGAAGTCCACGTCCCCGACCAGTTTCCCGTAGAGCTGGTTGATGCCGACATCGATGACAACGGCATCGTCCTTCACCATCTCTGCCGTTATGAAATGCGGTTTGCCAATCGCCGATACGAGAATGTCCGCCCGCTGCAATTCGGTGGCAAGGTCTTTCGTCTTACTGTGGCAGATCGTGACGGTGGCATCGGCGTTCAGGAGCAGGGCTGCCATGGGCCGGCCCACATCGATGCTCCGGCCGGCGACCACCGCCTTTGCCCCGGCAATGGGTATCTGGTATTCAGCAAGGAGTGTCATGATCCCGGCCGGTGTGCAGGAGGAGAAGCGGGGCTTTCCCAAAAAGAGACGTCCCATATTCTCCGGGTGGTAGCCATCCACGTCCTTCTCCGGGTCGATGGCGCCGATCACCCGCTCGGTATCGATCTGCGATGGCAGGGGAAGCTGGATGAGAATACCGTCGATCTTGGCGTCACGGTTCAGCGCCCGGACCCGGTCGACCACCGTGCGGGTGGTTGCATCGGCAGGGAGCTCAATACCTACCGATACGATCCCGACCTTCTCGCAGGCCTTGTGTTTCATCCGGACGTACATCTGCGACGCGGGGTCATTACCCACGATCACCGTTGCAAGGTGCGGATGGATATCTGCCTTTTCGATCTCCTCTTTGAGGATCTCAAGGCGCTTTTCGGACGTCTTTTTCCCGTCGAGGATCGTGCTCATGACAACTCCTGGCTAAAAAGGTTATTCGGGGTAGAGGGGGAAACGGCTTGCCATTGCCTCGACCTTGGCGTGGACATCCTTAATGGCCGCTTCGTTCTTGATATCCTTGACCACGGTTCCAATCCAGTTCCCGATGAGGCGCATCTCGGCCTCTTTCATGCCGCGGGAGGTGATGGCCGGGGTGCCAATCCGCAGGCCGCTCGTGACGAACGGGCTCTTGGTCTCGTTCGGGATCGTGTTCTTGTTGACCGTGATGCCGGCCTTCCCGAGTGCGGTCTCGGCTTCAAGACCGGTGATGCCCTGCTCTGTTAAGTCAAGGAGCATCAGGTGGTTGTCGGTGCCGCCGGAGACGAGCCGGAGGCCGTTTGCCATCAGGGTCTCCGCGAGCACCTTGGCGTTCTTGATGATCTGCTTGTTGTATTCCTTGAACGAGGGCTGGAGGGCTTCCTGGAAACAGACCGCCTTTGCGGTGATCGTGTGCATCAGGGGGCCGCCCTGCATGCCGGGGAAGACCGCCTTATCGATAGCCACGCCGAGATCGGCGTTGCACATGATGGCGCCACCGCGGGGTCCGCGGAGGGTCTTGTGGGTGGTCGTTGTGGTGAAGTTCACCACACCGACCGATGTCGGGTGGAGGCCGGTGGCAACGAGGCCGGCGATATGGGCGATATCTGCCATACAGTAGGCGCCGACATCGTCAGCGATCTCCTGGAACGCCTTAAAATCGATGGTACGGGGGTAGGCCGAGGCACCGCAGACGATGATCTGCGGTTTCTCCTTCTTTGCCATCTCCGCGACTGTGCCGTAATCGAGCATCTCGGTCTTCGGGTCAACCCCGTATTGTGCCACCTGGTAGAACTTACCGGTGAAGCTGACCGGGGAACCGTGGGAGAGGTGGCCTCCCTGGTTGAGTTTCATGGAGAGGATCTTCTCGCCCAGCTTCATGTACGCAAAATAGACCGCCATGTTGGCCTGGGTGCCCGAGTGGGGCTGGACATTGGCATATTCGGCACCGAAGAGCTTCTTCAGCCGGTCGCGGGCCAGGTTCTCTGCCTGGTCGTGGAACTCGCAGCCGCCGTAATAGCGCTTGCCCGGGTATCCCTCGGCATACTTGTTGGTCATGATGGACCCCATCGCTTCGAGCACTGCCCGCGAGACGAGGTTTTCGGAGGCGATCATTTCGAGACCGTTGAGCTGACGGAGCCGTTCATTTTCGATGATATTGGCAATTTCCGGATCCGTTTTTGACAGATACGACATATGCAGAAGTGTTGGTTCTTAAGGGGTAATACCTTTTCTCGTACTCACTGTTCAGCATGGCCTCGAATGACGTGGGGGGCATCAGCTGACTTTCGAGTTTCAAGACATCTGTTGTCCCCCCGACGACCCTCCCCCGGCTCGTTACTACGCGGATGCATTGCCGTTGTTTTCTAAAGCCGGCTCCCCATTTTCCCTGATATCAGATATAAGGGGCAAATATCAAGCAAAACGCTTTTCTATTCATCTGACGATCACTACTATATTAATTAAGGAATGCGCCGCACCAGTTACAGTAAGTGTAATGCGTATGACGCAGCCCGATGCAAAGATCAAATACCTTGAACACGAACTCGATCAACAGGAGAGACTGATTCAGATGATGGAAAGTTCAGGAGCCAGCGAGGACCGCATTGCAACCCTCGAGAAGAAGGTACGGGAGATAGAGGCGCTCGTCAAGGGACTGACGCAGGAACTGCTTGACCTCAAGGCCATTGCGATCAAGATGTCCAAGCAGACCGAAGAGCGCAGCCGCCAGGAACTGAAACGGGGACCGATCGTCCAGCAGGGTGGCGCAGCCGCCCCGGCAGCCGCCCCCTCGTACCAGTCCACCTCCGGCAGCACAATCATCCGGCCCAAGAGCCACCAGCCCGATGTTCCCGAAACCCCCGAGGAACCCGCCATGGAGATGATCATGCAGCCCGACGGCACCATGAAGCTCGAACCCCGCCGTGGGGAGAAGGACTACATTGTTGCCCGTGCCGGGTATGGCCGCAACAAGAAAGGCTCATCCAGCCAGCCCAAACAGAGCGATCTGATCTACGCGGCCGAAGACACTAAGAAAGATTCTGCAAAGTAAGAGGAGCGGGATCTTTGCATATCACAGGGCTTGAGATCGACAACTTCAAGTCTTTTGCTAAAAAGACAAAAATTCCCTTTCTTGAAGGTTTCACCGTCATATCCGGACCGAACGGGTCCGGAAAATCCAATATCATCGACTCCATCCTTTTTGTCCTTGCCCTGTCCAGTTCCCGCAACCTGCGGGCCGAGAAACTCACCGACCTGATCAACCTGAACTCCGGCCGGAACACCGCTGAGGTTGCGCTGGAATTCTCCGATGGCACGAAGATTCGGCGCCGGATCAAGCGGACCGCAAACGGGTACTACAGTTACAACTATCTGAACGAACGCCTCTGCAAGCAGAGCGACATCGTCGACCACCTCGCAAAGTCCGGGATCATCCCCCACGGCTACAATGTCGTGATGCAGGGCGATGTCACCCGCATCATGGAGATGAGCGACTTCGAGCGCCGGAAGATCATCGATGAGATCGCCGGGGTCTCCGAGTTTGACACCAAGAAACAGCAGTCCCTGGCCGAGCTCGATATTGTCCGGGAGCGGATCGAGCGGGAAGAACTTCTTCTCCTCGAACTGACCCGGCGGGCAGGCGAGCTGAAACGGGAGCGGACCCATGCCCTCGAATACAAGAAGTGGCAGGACGAGCTCACATACTACCAGAACTGCCGCTCCGCCGCCCAGCTCCACGAGCGGGAGAAGGAGTTCGTCTCCCTCCAGCGCTCCACCGAAGATCACCGTATCCAGCTCACCCGGATCGCGTCGGACCGGGGCATCGAGGAGAACGAACTCTCCTACCTCAAGGCAGACTTAACCGACATTGACGACCTGATCAACAAGAAGAGCGGGGCCGACTACCTGAAGCTGATCGCCGAACTCGAAGAGGCGAAGGGCGGGATCAAGGTGGCCGAGCAGGCGATCGTCCGGATGAAGAAGGAGAAGGAGACGAACCTCGAGGCGATCAACCGCGTCTACATGGATACAAAGAGGGCCGAGGCGCGGGTGACAGAATGCACCGACCAGATCCGGACCCTCTCCATTGACCGGACGAATATCGCGATGGAGGTCGCGACCACAAAGGCACAGCTGGAGAAGGTCGAGACCGATCTTCGCCAGCACAGCGAGGACACGGAAGGCGCCCGCGACAAGCTCTTCAACCTCATCAAGGAGATCGAGGTGAAGAAGGGCAGCCGGTCGGAGATCCTCCACCAGCAGGACATCCTCATCGAGAAGAGCCGGATGCGAACCTCCGAGCTCGAACGGCTCACCGGCCTGCTCCGGCAGCTGGATGAGGAGTATGCTGCAAAGCAGACCCAGCTCACGGACAGCCGGAAGAGCATCGAGGATCTCGCAGCCGAGAAGAAGGCCCTTGACCGGAACCTCTCCGAGCTGGAGGGCAGCCTCTTTAGTCAGCGCACTACGCAGGAACGGCTCCAGAAGGAGATCCGTTCTGCCGAGCAGGATGTCTTCCGGCTCGAAGCCGCCCAGCAGGCCCGGGGCGAGTCCGGGGGACGGGCCATCGAGGCGGTTGCCGCAATGGAAGGTGTGCACGGGACCATTGCCGATCTTGCCAAGGCCCCGGCCGAGTACTCGGTGGCCCTGAATACTGCCGCCGGCAACAAGCTCCAGTTCGTGGTCTGCGACACCGACCAGATCGCGGCCGATGCGATCCGGTACCTGAAGGAGGAGCGGCTCGGCCGGGTCACCCTCCTTCCCTTAAACAAGCTCAAACCCCCGCAGCTGCCTCCCTTGAAGGAGCCGGGCGTCATCGACTATGCTGTCAACCTGCTCGACTACGACCCGAAGTACGACCGGGCCTTCTCCGTGGTGCTGGGCGGCACGGTCGTTGTCGATACACTGGAACGGGCACGGAAACTGATCGGAAAATACCGCATGGTGACGCTCGAAGGCGAACTGATCGAGCGGAGCGGGGCAATGACCGGCGGTTCGGCCCGGAAGCAGTCAGGCCCCCGCGGGTTCGGTGCCGCCGTGGATGATGAGATCATCCGCCTCCGTTCGCGTCTCGGCGAGCTGCAGGGCGAGGCTGCGACAATCGACGCGGCAGTCCAGCGGCTCACGGAAGAGGTAGATGCAAAACGGGGCGCAAGGAACGAGATCGACCAGAAGGTGGCCCGCTTCGGGATGTTCACCGAAGAGTTCTCGCGCCGCTTCGATGCGATCACGGTCGAGAAGCAGACCATCGAGGCTGCGGTCGCCCGCCAGCAGGAAGAGACGAAAAACGGCGCCTCCGAGCTGACCGGCCTTGAGACCACGCTCGATGCCATCACGGGCGAGATTAATGTCCTCAACGGAGAGATGGACAAGATCAAAAAGCGCCTCGATGACACCAACATCCCCGCCCTCACCGAGCAGATGGAGAAGAAGAGGAAGGAGATCGAGGAGTTCGAGCGCCGCCTGCGGAACAAGGAAGCGGATGTCAACGATGCCCAGCGGGAACGCCAGCACTTCA
>Ga0265296_1000579_pt1 | contig 52225 bp, 50 predicted proteins | sample MunlanPumphouse1_FD_189073 | JGI IMG/M metagenome (GOLD analysis project Ga0265296, IMG submission 189073) | Groundwater microbial communities from a municipal landfill in Southern Ontario, Canada - Pumphouse #1 | ecosystem: Environmental > Aquatic > Deep subsurface > Groundwater | place...
TGTCCTTTTTGTTGATCTTGACGCAGAGCTCCACGTCCTTGAAGTTGTACTCGACAAAGAGTGCCGGCTGCTTCTTCCAGAGATCGGAGACCGTGCCGGTGTACCGGACCTTCTGCTCGCCCAGTTCTTCCATGGCGATCGCGTCGAGCCGGTACGATTCCTTCTGGCTTAAGTGCATCTTCTTGTACGCGGTCAGAAGATCGAAGAGTGCCCGGCCCCGCAGGGCGTTCCGCTCGGTCATACCCGGGATCCGGGCGAGCGAGTCCGGCCGGAGGCCGAGCCGCTCCATCCTGCCGGTGATGTAGGGCATATCGAAGTCCACGAAGTTCCAGCCCGAGAGGACATCCGGGTCACGGGCAACAATGTAGGCTGTGAATGCCTTGAGCATCTCGGTCTCGTCCGCGTACGGGCAGATCGTGTGTGTACCTTTCCGGAAGCAGCCATTCGGAAGTCCTTCCCCGCCCAGCTTGCCGGCAAGCTCGCCCGGCATCCCGCTGGCCAGCAGGAACGTGGTATAGTCCTCGTCGAACGAGTCGTAGCAGGTGATGCAGGTGATCTTGTCCCGCTGGGAATCGGGGAAGCCCCGCTCGTCCTCGCATTCGATATCGATGATGCAGTTCCGGGCCGGGGCATCGACATCGGCCGTTGCGATCTCGTGGAAGTCCGCGGTCTCCTGCGGGACTGCCACGCCTCCCGTGAGCCCGGAGTCGATCATGAACCGGGTGGCAAACGGGATGTCCGCCTCGAAGTGACGGTAGCGTTCCCGCACCTCCCGGACATCGCCCGGCCGCTGGGTGTAGAGCCGGCGGAGCGGTTCGTTCCGGATCGAGCGGTAACTCGTCCCGGTCTCAAGGTCTGCCTGTGGGGGGAGGGGGAGCGCCTCTGCCTGCTCGGCCGCAACGTAGAAGTAGGGCCGGAAACCGGTGATGTCCAGCCGTTTTGCTCGTCCCTGTGTGTCGCGCCCGAAGATGTGGATGATGGGACCACCGGGGGAGTTGCTGTACTCCACCTGGTTGATCGCGATCCGGATCCCGGTCGGCTGCACCGGTGCCTGAGGGGCTTCAGCCCCATGTTCTTCAAAAAGGGACTGCTGGCCCATATCAGGGTACCGCCGTTCTGCACAGTTCAGCTGCGAACGCACCCGCTTCATGCATCTTCTGCTCTTCCCACGCGTCAAGGTTCCACTCGTGGATCTCGCGGATGCCCTCTCTCCCGATGGTGACGGGCACCCCCAGCGAGCAGCGGTCGAGGCCGTACTCGCCTTCCAGCACCGCGGAGCAGACCGCCATCTCCCGTGTATCCGCGAGCACCATCCGTGCCAGCCGGGCAAGGTGCAGGGCAGGTCCGAAGACCGTCCCGCCTTTACCCTTGATCACTTCCATGCTCGCCCCGCGAAGCCCTCCGAGGATCTCTTCCCGCACGGACTCTTTCACGGGGGTATCGAGCCGGGAGAAGACCGGTACCTGGTGCTCGCCATGTTCGCCCAGGACAAAGGGCATCCCCTCAATGCTGCGCTCGCGGAGGGCTGTACCGAATCGGGCACTGTCGAGCTGGCCGCCAAACCCGACACAGCGCTCGCGGGAGATGCCCGTTGTTTTACAGAGATAGAAATTATTGATATCCATCGGGTTTGTCACGGTGATCAGGACGCCGGAGAACCCTTTGAGGAGGTGGGCACAATCCCGGGCTGCCGGCAGGTTCGCGCTTAAGAGATCGGCCCGGGTTTTTACGGAAGGATTGCGGGGCATCCCGGCCGCAAAGATGCAGAGATCGGCAGTGCGGATCTCGGACCGGTCCGTGCTGATCGCCACATCCAGGCCGGTATGCTGGAGGTCAAGCACCTGCGCTTTGAGAAGATCCGGCACCGTATCGTACAGGACGAGATCACGAGAGATCCCAAGCGATGCAGCGAGGTAGGCAACCTCGCCGCCGATTCTCCCGACTCCTACGATTGCAAGGCGCGCCATCTGGTATCAGTATGGGTATGCTAATAATAAATTAACAACCATCTCCTGATCAATGGTTACTCTCAAACCGGGGCCGGTCACTGCGGGCGGGGTGGAGCTGGAGAACCACCTCCTCCTCGCAGCCGGCGTCCTTGGTACTACCGGTGCATCGCTCTCGCGGATGCTGCATCTCGGGGCGGGCGGGGTGGTCACCAAGTCCATCGGCCCCCACCCTAAGGAAGGGCACTCTGGCCCCTGCCTTGTCGTACTTGAAGACGGGCTCTTGAACGCGATGGGACTTCCGAACCCGTCAAAGGAGTTTGTGGACGAGATTGCAGGTCTCAAAGGCAAACCGGTGATTGCCAGTATCTTTGGCGGCACCCCGGAGGAATTTGCGGAGGTGGCCGGCTGGTTTGCCGGTAAAGTGGCGGGTATCGAACTGAACCTCTCCTGCCCCCATGCGGAAGGGTACGGGGCAGCGATCGGCAGCGACCCGGCACTGGTGGAGGCCTGTACGCGTGCGGTGAGTAAAAGCGGAGTCCCAACGTGGGTGAAACTCACTCCGAACGTGACCGATATCACCGCGATCGGGAAGGCGGCCGAGAAGGGCGGGGCGAGCGCAATCGTTGCCATTAACACGGTCAAGGCGATGCGGATCTCCACCGGCCTCAGGCGGCCCATGCTGGGGAACCGGTACGGCGGCCTCTCGGGTAAGGCGGTCTTCCCGATCGCGGTCCGGTGCGTGTATGAACTCTATGAAGCGGTAAAGATCCCGGTCATCGGGTGCGGGGGGGTTTCAACGGCTGACAACGTCATCGAGATGATGATGGCCGGTGCTGCGGCGGTCGAGATCGGCAGCGCGGTCTGTGGGGATGTGAAGGTCTTCGATACGATCCGGGGAGACCTCTATACGAAGGATGGGATTCCGGCCGGGGAGATCGTGGGGTGCGCCCATGACTGACGGGACACCGGTCACGGTCACGATCAAAGGCGTCCGGCAGGAGACCCCGAACATCAAAAGCCTCTTCTTTGACCGGGAATTTATCCTCTCCCCGGGCCAGTTCGTGATGGTCTGGGTCCCGGGCGTGGACGAAGTCCCGATGGCGCTCTCCTCATCCACCGGTATCACCGTGCAGAATGTCGGGGACGCCACCGCGGCCCTGTGCAACCTTTCCGTGGGGGATAAGATCGGGATTCGCGGGCCGTTTGGCCACGGCTTCACCATCTGCGAGAAGGTTCTCGCCATTGCCGGGGGGGTCGGAGCAGCCCCCCTCCTCCCTCTGGTAAAAGCCGATTACGTGATGACGATGCTGCTTGGCGCCCGGACCGAGTCCGAACTCCTCTTTGTCGACCAGCTCGATGAATGCACCGATGTCCTGATCGCCACCGATGACGGGACGCAGGGGCACAAAGGGTTTGTGACGGCCCTGATGGACGAGCTCAATCTTGCCTCGTACGACCGGATCGCCGTCTGTGGGCCGGAAGTGATGATGCGATCTGTGCTCACGAAAGTTGCCGAGAAAGGGCTTGAACATAAAACCGAGTTCTCGCTCCACCGGTACATGAAGTGCGGGGTGGGCGTCTGCGGGTCGTGCTGCACCGATCCCTCCGGGCTCCGGGTCTGCCGCGACGGCCCGGTCTTTCCCGGGGATGTGCTCATGAAGAGCGAGTTCGGCCACTACATGCGGGATGCGAGCGGCCAAAAGAAGAATATCTGATTTTGTTTTTTCCCGTAACGTCCGATGGGGCAACCGGGTGATTCCCCCGCGTTCGTTATTCGCAGGTATCGGGGCTCCGGAGCCGGAATGCTCCCCTGGGAACCGTGATCTCAAACCGGGCACCCTTTCCCGGCTCCCCGGTCTCCTGCATGGTCATGCCCGTGGTGCCGAGGATCTCTCTTGCCAGGAACAACCCGTACCCGGAATTCCGGTAATACTCCCGCTTGAAGATCTTCTCTTTTGCACCCGCGGGGATGCCGATGCCGTCATCCTCGTACACGATGACGAGCTGATCCCCGCACTCCCGGTAGGTGAAGCGGGAGACGGTTGCATGCTCCCCGTGGTGCAGGGTATTTTCTAAAAGATTGTAAAATACCTTCTCCAGCTGGTGATCTGCGAAGACCTCCAGATGGGCGAGCGTCTTCTCAATACGAAGGTGGTGTGTACCAAGGTGCCTCATGGCCATATCGACCGTGCTTCCAACGTTCTGCCATGCCGGGGGCCTGGTACCGATATACTGGTAATCCTGGGTGAACCGGATCTGTTTCTGGATGAGATCGGTGACCTGCCCGATCTTCTTGAGATGCTCTGTTACGAGGGCCGGGTCGTGGACCTCTTCCTCGGCAAGCGAGAGATACATGACGATTGCCGTGACCTGGTTGAGAATATCATGGCGCGTGATGGAGGAGAGGGTGTTGAGCTTGCGGTTTGCGAGGGTAATTGCCTCTTCGAATTGCCGGCGTTCATCGATCTCTGCGATCAGGACCTCGTTGGATCGCGTAAGTTCGCGGGTCCGCTCCATCACGCGCTGCTCCAGATCCTCCCGGGCCTTATGGATCACCCGCTCGGCAAGCTTGCGTTCGGTGATGTCGGCCACGGAACAGAGGATGGTATTGCCCAGCGAGAGCGAGGCCGAGACCAGGACCTGGCGGACATCCCCGGTGGCCGTGGTGAAATGAAGTTCGATATCCCCCACCTGCTGGTTGCGGCGGATCTCAGATCTGAACATCTCATACTCTTTGGGATCCGTCATGATCTCCGCAAGAGGTTTTCCAGTGAGATCTTCTGGCTCTGCCTGGAGCAGGCGGGTGCATTTGTTGTTGATCTCAACAATCCTCATGGTGGCACAATCGCAGGTGAAGATGCCGGCCTGCGAGTTCTCAAAGATGCCCCGGAATTTTCGCCGTTCGTTGAGGAGCCCCTGCGCGAACGATGACGTGACGACGCCGATGGTGACAAAGATCACGAACCATGCCGTGGAGACGGCAACGAGCGCCGGGTTGAAGTTGCTTAAGGAATACACGAGCAGAAGATAGATGATGCTGAGGGCGAGGGTGAAGAGAACACCCCTCTTTGGCGAGAACCAGACACAGACGATAATAGGGATGAAGAAGAGGAACTGGTAGACATCATTGATGCCGTGTTGCAGGGAGTAGATCGTGGCAACAATGGCAAGGACACTGGTGATGACGATCGCAGCAAAAAACCAGAACCTGCCGGTCCGGGTAAGGCCCTCCGGGTGTTGGGGACTGGTATTCATCGATCGTCCTCCGGGTCTCTCCGGTCCGGACTCTTCTGGGGAAGGATCGTGCGTTCGAACCGTCTGCGCTCCAGGATCTCGGCCTGGAGCTCGGCATTGATCTTCTCTAAGTGAGCGGTTCGTGCCCGTACCTGCTCTTCGAGATCGTCGAGGGTCCTCCGTATCTCTTCATCAACGATCTTGGTGCCGGTGATATCGATCGTGGAACAGAGGGCGCGCTTTCCCGTGACCAGGACCGCCGAGATCACAAACCGGGCAAGCGTCCCGTCCTTTGCCCGGAAGACGCCCTCTGTCTCCGATCCCGCCCGGTCCGGCCGCAGGGCAGTGATGAACTGCTCCCGTTCCGTGTTTTCAGTCCAGATGGTTTTGAGGTCCTTACCCAGCAGTTCCGCCCGCTCGTACTTCAGCCACCGGGCGCATTTGATATTGATCTCAAGGATCCGCAGGGTCTTCCGGTCAAAGCAGATGATCCCGTCCTGCGTATTGTCAAGGATGCTCCGGATCCGGCTCTGCTCTTCGAGCAGTTGTATGGCAAACGATGATGCCACCACCCCGATGGTGATGAAGATCGCAAACCACGCGGTAGCAATCGCGATGAGGTCCGGGTGGGTGAACCCGTACAGGTACACGAGCCCGATGTAGGTCATGCCGATCCAGAGGGTGACGAGCACGGCCCGTTTCGGGTAAAAGTAGACCGCAAGGATGATGGGAAGAAGGTAGAGGAAGGGAAAGACTTCGAAGATCCCGTGGCTTAAGGAGAAGACGGTGGAGAAGACGGCACCGATATAGGCTGCAGCAATAAGAAGAAAGTGCAAAACTTCGCTGTTCTCGGCAGAAATGGGTTGCATCGTTGTATCGTTCCGTTAAAGATAGTATCAGGATCTGTACTGCGATGATTTCAGTAGGTTACGTATCGTACCTCTCGTTACTTGCTATTTCAATATAGTGATTTATTACTGACCTGCACCACGGGCTTACGGACCCTCCGGTGCATCGCGGCAGATCACCTTCCCGTTGATCCGTTCGAGATCCTCGAGCTTGTTGATGTTCGTGAAACTCTTCAGCTCGGGATCAAGGGATTTGAGTTCAGCCATCGGGACGTACCGGGTGTTGATGGAACGGATCATCGGGCGCAGGGAGAAGGATGCGTGATCTTCGAGATAGTTCACCAGCACGGATCGCCGGTACACTGCATGGAGGGGCTCGATCATATCGCTGTTCCAGCTCGGGATCACGGCATCGTGGTCGTCGATGACCGAGAAGAGATACCGGATGACACGGGTATCGATGCAGGGCATGTCGCACGCGGAGACAAAGAGGAGATCCCCTTTGGCTGCGAGGGCCCCGGCATGGAGCCCGCCGATCGGGCCGATGCCCTGCCGGATGTCGGTGATGCACCGCACGCCCTCAAGGTTACTGAACCGTTTGCACTGTTCCGGGTCGCGGGCGACCAGGATGATCTCATCGGTCACTTCGCGAAGAGTATCGACCAGGCGTTCGATGAATGTCTGACCATCGTAGATGAAGAAATATTTCTCTTTCCCGTTGGCACGCCGGGCCTCGCCACCTACCAGGACAACGGCGGATCTCATCGCCTCACCCCATTTTTCGCAAGCGATTCGCGGAATTTGATCAGATCGACCATCATCGCATTGCAGGGTGTCGGGATGCCATGCTCCCGGCCCTTTGCCACCACGGCCCCGTTGATGAAATCGATCTCGGTTCTGCGCCCCCGTGACAGGTCCTGGAACATCGATGAATGGTGGCGGACGGTTGCCGGGAGCTGGACTGTTTTGAGGAACTCCAGGTATTCCCCTGCATCCTTCCACGGCAGCCGGATACCTTCGGCTGCAACCACGGCAAATGCTTCCGTGACCAGTTGTTCGATGATCCGCCATGCTGCCGGGTGGGCGAGGCTGCCGTACGGCACGGCCATCACCGCACCGAGCGGGTTGAGGGCACAGTTGTACAGGGTCTTGCCCCAGAGTTCCGATCGGATCGTGCCGCTCGTCTCCACGTTCATGCCGGCTTTGCGGATCAGGTCGGCGAGCTTGGTGACCGGCTCGTCCAGACCTTTCGGGAACCGCCCGAGTTTCATGGGTCCCGCCTCGACCGAGACATGCACCGCCCCGTCGCCCCGCCACTCGAAACCCGTGATGATCATCCCGCCGATCACGCGGTTCGTGAACCTGCTTATGATCTCCTCGTTGCCGATCCCGTTCTGGAGACTGACGGTCTCGGTATCATGGATGAGGTCTGCATACTGTTGGCAGATCGCTTCCGTGTCCTGCGACTTTGAGGAGACGATGATATAATCGAAGCGGCTGCCCGCAGGCACGGTCTCGGCGGCGCTGAACCGGCATGTTCCCTCGCCCCAGATGCCGGTCATGGCAAATCCCCCGGTGGCAATCGCATCGGCACATTTCTTACGGCAGACTGCGTGGACGTCGGCAACCCGCGAGAGCTTCGCTGCGACCGAGAGCCCGACTGCGCCGGCACCGAGAATGAGGATCTTCATGGAGATATTCTGCCAGAATAGTTGGATCTTTACTATGTAGTAGTTTACGCTGGCGTTGCGCTGCCCTTCCGGGCCGTTTTCTTCTCCATCGCAAGCAGCAGTTCCTTGATCTCAAGTGTCGGGGAAAATCCCCCGATCCCGTCCGCGGCCACGACACGGTGGCAGGGGATAACGAGCGGCGTGATGTTGCGGGCCATCGCCTGCCCGACCACGCGGGGGGATGTGCCGACTGCCTGTGCGATCTCCCCGTAGGTTGCGGTCTTCCCGTACGGGATCTCCTGCACGGCCCGGTAGATCCGGCTGTAGGGGGTGTCTCCGTGGATCCCGACACTGTCCAGTGCCCGGAGATCCACGGGCTTTCCGGCGCAGAACTGCCGGATCAATGACGGGACATCGCCCTCGATCCCGGTGGTGGCGAACCGGACCCGGTGGATCGTGTTTTCGCTCCAGTGCACCTGCACGTGCCAGAGCCCGAGCCGGCACGACCCGCTCACGACTTCCATTGCGCGAGCACCTCCCGGAACTTTTCGTAATCGCACGCGATCATCTCGTCCTGCATCCACGGCGGCAGGGCGGTCTTCACCCGCTGCTCAAGGAATCGCTTTTCGCCGAGCACGAGCACACCCTTGTCCTCCGGTGTCCGGAGCACGCGGCCGAGCGCCTGGAGCGAGCGGTTCACTGCCGGCAGCGTGTAGCAGAGGAACTCGCCCTCTGCCCCGAACTTGTGCCGGTAGTACTCGATCATCATCTTCCGGACGCGGTTGAACGGCGCAAGCGGGAGGCCGATCACCATGGCCCCTGAAAGCATCTCGCCCCGGTAATCGAGCCCCTCGCTCCATTTCCCGCCGCAGACCGCGAACATCACGCCCGATTCGCGCCGGGAGGGCAGGGAGAGGAACTCTGCAAGGGCCGCGTTCGCGTTGGCGGTGTCGCGGGGCTCGATGTAGATCCGCTTTCCCCGGATATCGCGGGAGGTGAGTTCTGCGTAACTCTCCAGGATCTGGTAACTGGGGAAGTAGATCGCCCGGTTGCCTTTGAGCGAGCAGAACGCCCGGATGTAGCTTGCGATCCGGTTCGTATTGTCCTTGTTCTGCCGCATCGAGTACGCGGTGGTGACATCGTTTGCGCAGGCAATGAGCCGGTTCTCTTTCGGGAACGCATTCGGGAGCGAGAGCATGGTGACCGGGACCTTACCGAAATAATAGTTCCGGAAACTCTCCACGGGTGAGAGCGTGCCCGAGATCAAAATGGCACAGGCATGCGAGCCGCAGACTTCCGTGAGCGAGGCTGCCGGGTCGATACTGCGGACTTCGAGCGTGATGCCCGACTCCTCTTTCCGGTACAGGGTCAGGAACGCGGGATCGGTTGAGGAGTTGGAGAGCCTCAAAAGAAATACGGTGAGCCGTTCGATGGCAGTCTCGCGGAACTCGCCGCCCTTGATGTTCTTCTCCCGTATTGTTTCGGAGAGGCCCATGAGATCGTCCACGATCTCGTCCATATCCTTGTACAGCGATTCCTTTGTCACCATCCGGTCGAAGATTGCCGGGTCGAACCAGTCCTCTGCCTCGGGAGAGTTCTCCAGGCCGCGGATGAAATCGGTGAGCCGGGGCAGGACGTGCCGGACCGCTTCCGCCCCCTTGTGGCGCCGGGCCATGCCGGCCAGTTCCCGCGAGGCCTGTTCGAGATCGCTCTCAACGAGCGTGACGCTCTCAATGCCGGTGATCACGTCCCCGCAGTTGTGCGCCTCGTCGATTAAGAGGAGCACGTCCTGCGGCTCGACCCCGAGGTTTGCGTAGAGCTGGTCGCGGATCTCCCGGTCGAAGAGGTGATGGTAGTTGAGGATGACGATGTCGGTGGTCTTTGCGGCATGCATCATCAGCTCGTACGGGCAGATGCCGGAGCAGTACTCGGAGAGTTCGCGGGGCGGGGGCGGGTTTGCGATCACCCGGTCGGCCTTGCTGCGGAGCTCGGCCGAAGGCACCATTCGCACGCCCACGCCTTCTGCGGGAACGAACATTTTGCTCGCGATATAGTACGGGCAGAGGAGCGGGTGTTCCTTGTCCATCTTGCGGATCTGCTGGATGATGAACGGATCTTTGGCCGGGATCATCGCGCCCTTCTCGGCCCGGTCCCGCATCAGCGAGTTGCTGAACGCCTTGACGCCTTCGCAGCGCCGGTAGATGTCGCCTTCGCCGCCCAGCGGGCACATGCTGCCCTTTCCCACCAGGTACACGGCCTTGAGCTGCGGGGCCTTCTTCTTCACCAGTTCGAGTTCGCGGATGAAGGTGGTGAGCTGGCTGACCGTGCGGACCGCGATCACGATCTTCCGGTCCTTCCGCTCGGCCAGGAGCGAGGCAACCACGCTCGATTTGCCGGAACCGGTCGGGGCATCGATCATCGCGATCCCGCCCGTGCGGGCCACTTCCGCCGCGACTTCGAGCATGTGGCGCTGGCCGGGCCGGTACCCGCTGTACGGGAAGAACGTGTCGATGCTGTCCATGTCAGGGGTACTGTTGGCGGCGGAAGGTTTTATGGGTGTGGGGCAGCGTGAAAGTGAATAGGATTTTTTTGGACTGAAAAAATTTGGCCAAATAATTTTTTCTGATAAGCGCTTCACCATGATGTCTGACGCTCATGGGGGCTTTTGCCCCCGCCCGTGTGGGCGACCCCCGTTTGCGATAGTGCTGCATTACCGGCTCTCATGAACTGTAACCGATATGATCCGCCGTAAGGATGACAATTGTCGCATTTGTAAGGAGTGCCTGAATCTGGTATCAACGTTCGACTGGGCCCTGCGGGATGTGTCGAAGCCCGCCCTCAATCCGGAGTTCAATTCTCGTATCCGTTAAACGTATTATGCCGAACAAGAAATTCTCTCATTGCAATGAAAACAACAAATACCAAAAAAAAATCCGGATCATAACTCCAGTAATTCAAAAACGGTCTCTCATTTTTTAAGCACAATTGATCCTGCAATACGACATGAGATCGCTGAATCTGTATTGAAAGCAAAACAGGAAATGGATTGTATTAATTTCCGTCCGGCATGATCATGTATTCATTTACCATACCCCTTCACCCCAACGCCCATATCAGAAAAATGCGAGTCGTTTGTGACAACCGATGCGTTGACGGATAACGCGGACGCGGCAATGATCGCATCAGCAATGGAAATTCCCGGGCGTTTCATGGTGCCGGCATCCATTGCAATTTCCGGAGTCAGCGGGATACTGATAATTATCGCTGATAATTCCGAATTTCGATACCCGCATACTTCGCAATCTCGTTGAAGTCCGTGTCTGCGGTGATGATGACCGCTGCGTGATTTGCGAGTGCAATGCCGGCGATCAGGATATCGAATGCATTCACCCGGTTCCCCTCTTTTGCCATACGAGCTCCTATACCACTGGCAATATCGGCAGCCATTACATCAAGATCAAGGATCTCAACATCGGAAAAAAAGTGCCGGAAAAATTTCTCCTCTCGGGGGGATTTTATTCGCTGGATCCCTGCCATGATTTCGTAGTACGATATGACTGTCACGGCTGCCTTCTCCCCTTGTGGCAGGAGAGCGGAAAGATGTTCGTTCCGAAAGTAATCGATCAGGAACGAGGTGTCGAGGACAATCAAATTCTCGCCCGGCCGGAGTTACGCATCTTTTTGGTGAATGTGTGCAGTTCATCCAGTACTGATGAGTCACGGAGTGCCCCGGCATATTCCCGGATGTCCCGGTTCTTCCTGCTGACAAGGCGGTCTATGACATCCGAGAAACTGTCATCGCCTTCCTTGAGGACCAGAAGCGAATGATATGTTTCATCGCGGAGGGTAATGGTCTTCATTGCTTCATGCATTATTGCACGATATTATTTATATTTTATTTGCAGCAGCGTCGTAATGGATTGTTCTGTTTTCTTTTGGGTCTGCCGGGTCATGGGCTCCTTAACACCGGTGTCAGAATGTTGTAATTAAGAACGTAGTTACAATGAACACGAATTAAATGAATCGTCATGAAGGAAAATCATGGATATCTCAGTACCTCAACGCCCATATCAGAAAAATGCGGATCGTTTGTGACAACCGATGCGTTGATGGATAACGCGGACGCGGCAATGATCGCGTCAGCAATGGAAATTCCCGGGCGTTTCATCGTGCCGGCATCCATTGCAATTTCCGGAGTCAGCGGGATCATATTCAGGTGCGAGCCCTGGACCTGCATGACCCGGAGCCGGGCGGTTGCTGCATCGGTTTTCCTTGCGTAGATGTATGCAAGTTCTGTCAGCGTGATTGTTGCGACAAATCCTTCAGTCTCTCCGCTCTCGACCGCATCAAAAAAATTCTTTATTGTTTGTGATCCCTCTTCGCGGTTGAAGAACGCGAGGAACGCATGCGTATCAAAGAGCAGCTTTGTCTTCGAGTTCATCGTCCCACTCCTTCCGCAACTCTCTGACTGCCGCCCCGGTATTCTTCATCGTGTCAATGCCCCAGAGATCTGTTAGGTTGACCAGCGGCTGGAGCCGGATCGCATTGTTCTCTTCCACGAGCACGAGCGAGTCGCCTTCTTTTAAGGAAAATTTTTTCCGGACTTTGGCGGGAATGACGATCTGTCCCTTTGAGGAGAGCGTGACAACGTCCATAGTAAGATGTTCATTGTGTTGTAAGAAAATATAGTTTTTGGCTTAATTGGTAAGACATTTATGAAGGTGTAAGAAAAAATCGTGAGACTCGGTATCTCCGGGAGTGTTTTCTCCATTGATTACCCGGCACATGAGGGGAGTACCACCCCCCGGAATAGTATCCGGGCTCATTTCTGCACCGGATTGCCATTTTTCCCGGGTGTCCGACCGGCCTGTTTCGGGGTTTTTTCAGGGGAGTCTCACGGAAAATAGCGCAATTGGCCCCGTTTGCTTATCCGGCGGTTTTACGAGCGATAAAACCGGCCTGTTTAGAGCTTGTTTTAATCGAGGATGGGGTGGGGGGATGTGGTTTGGGGCGAGGGGGGGGGGTGATCCGGGGCCCGGCGGTCGCTATGGCGGGTCTGGCAGGATTCAGCATTTTACGTCGGAGTGTGCGTATTTCATGGTGAAGAAACCTGGGGGTTTCAGTTGAAGAACGTCGTTCTTCTCCTGTCTCAAGTCTGATGACTTTCGACATTCTCCTCCACCCGGTCGGATGACCTGTTGGACGTCGGAGAATACGGAGGGGTAATTTAGGGGTCCCGAAGTTGCGGGTCACCGGACCTGTGACAGGTATCTGACCCGTGACGGGTATTTGACCTGTCACGGGTATTTTTGATGAGGCCGGATCTGCACTAATAATATAGGGAGATTTTAGGGGGGATGCTATCGGGCAAAGGGGGAGCAAGCCTCGTTGGAGACGGGTATCAGAACGCGAGATCTTCCGGGAGGAGCGCGGTACACCCATTGATACGATTGAAGTGATCGCAATTTCTGGTGACGATCTCGTTCATTCCCCATGACTGAGCAGTCGCTGCTATCAGGCAATCATTGAACTCGATCTTTCGACCATTCTTTAAAAAGGGTTGCGTACATTTTTCCGCCGGTTATCGCGAACAACTTCATCGAGATCAACAATTTCGAAGGTACGCCAGGAGTTCATCCGTTTTCTTTTGTGCATCCTTAAGGGATGAGAGTTGAATGTGCATCCGTCTTTCTCACATCCATCGGATCCGTTTTCTTTTGTGCATCCTTGAGAGATGAGAGTGCAGCACCTGCACTCTAGCTCGGCAACCGTGATGACAGAAATGATCCCGGTGTTTTTCTCATCAGAAAAACTAATCGAACAATGCGAACGATCGCTCCGGGCCGTTGGTCCGGAGCACATCAACGCAGATGCTGGTATCAGGAAAAAAATTCATAGCGGTTCGATGGTCCGGGATTTCCGGGAGGGTATCAACAAAGCGTGCACTGTCCACATCGCAGCCCCACGCACCACGGAGCGAGGCTACCGGTTTTTTCTCTATGATTTTGCATGAAAATGCTTCGGGCATTTTCATCAAATGTGTATGAAAGTCCTTCTGACTTTGATACACGATTTTTAAAAAAGACCTCATCGCCGGTTTTTGTGGGTATGCCCTTCTCAAGTTCCCGGTGGAAACTGTCGATGACTTTTGCTTTGATGGTTGTCATACCGTACATTACGTACCAGGCCGGGAGTCCTGAAGGTTTGTGCAGGGCGGACTGTGGAACCGCCGGGTGCACCATCCATGAGATCATGAGTTCACACTCACCACGGTCAATGCATCGTGTATGTGCCAGGAACCGGCTGATCTGACAGAAAAGGCCGGTCAGGTGCCATCAATGAATATGACACCGGGGAAGATTTTGAAATGCGGGTCCCCCGTCAGGACCTTTGCATGGTTTTTCATTGCGGTTGCAATGATCAGGGCGTCGGCAATCCCGCCTTCCTTCATCGTGCTCCTGACACCTCCCGCGAGTCGTGCAATGCTGATGTCGATCGGAACGATACGACTGCGCTGCCGGATCTCAAGCAGCATCTCCTCCATCTTTGTGGGGTTAACGGTGTTGTGACGTTCCAGTTCCGCAATCGTAATCACGGACGTAATCAGATGTTCGGTCCCTTCGATGAACGGATGAACCCGCAGATCCCCCTGCCAGTAGTGAACCCAGGCCCACGTATCAAGAACGATGACGATGTTAATCCTCTCCACTGCACACGTACTCAGGCAGGTTCGGGAACTTTCCAAATCCCGAGGGGAGATGTTTCTGCCGTTCCGTGATCAGGAACATGATCGCTTCATCGTAGGTTTTAAACTGTTTCTCCTCAATAATCTGGTCGAGCCACTGTTTCGTTGGCTTAAGTACCTGCATCGGAGCGCGGAGTTCCCTGACCGGAACGCCATGCGTCAATTTCCGTGCTTTCCTCTGCACAGGCGCCGGGGATCCGGTGTGGCGGGCATCTGCCACCAGGCGTTCTGCTTTTGTCATAGTACTACGTGTAATGTATACATTATACATTATTAACTATTCCCGCGGTAATCGTTCGGGCCGATGCTGTGGGCGATTCATCCAAGAACAAGGATTAAAGCACAATGGCGATAATTTACGGCTGTCCGATCTTCCCTTCGCATGAGTGTGGATTGAAATACGTAGTATTTCCGGTGGCCCCCATGCACGGCAGGTCACCCCCCCGGATTGTTACGATCTCACTTCCAGTTCCTTGAGGTGGAGACAACGAGCATGATGACACCGAAGATCACGAGCGCCATCAGGGCTCCCAGCAGATCCGAGAACGCACGACTGATAGCAGTTCCAATAAACCATGAGACCGCCAGCGCCACGATTGTTGAGAGGAGCCCCAGGAGAACATCACTCATCGCGGATGAACGGACAAAGGGGAGGGGATAGGGAATTGACCAGCCCTTTTTCGATGCGATCGCCCAGAGAAGGAAGAAGAGGACGATGACAAAGAGCACCGTATCCCACTTACCGGTGATGGGCTGCATCAGCGATGCAAGGAGTACTGAGACAACGAATGCGAGTATAACCAGAAGAAGACCGGGAATTGGTTTTGAATAATCCATTAATGACAATGTTGGTAAAACCTTGATAAATTTTGGCTTTCTTTCGGATTACGCCACCGGGCACGAATCGTAACTCCTCTCGAAAATGCAATAGCCCATCAATTGCATCTCTCCCCTCACCCCTTATATCCCAAAACATCCCATTTCTACCCATGGCAGTCCACCCCATCGAGGAGCGTTACGGCACAAAGGAGATGCGTGCCATCTGGAGCGAGAAGAACCGGTTCTCGTGTATTGTGAGCGCTGAAGTTGCGCTGGCAAAGGCCGAGGCCCACTGCGGCATGATCCCGGCTGCGGCCGCGATTGAGATCAGCGACAAGGCACACACGGCATCGCTCGAACGGGCAAAGGCGATCGAACTCGAGATCAGCCACGACATGATGGCAATCGTGAAAGCGATCTCGGAAGTCACGGGTGAGTCCGGGCGCTGGGTGCACTATGGCGCCACCAGCAACGATATCCTCGACACCGCAACCGCCCTTCAGCTCGGCCAGTCGCTGGACCTGATCGATACCAAGCTTCGAAAACTTCTCGCGGTGCTCTTAAAGCGGGCGGAAGAGACCAAGACACTCGTCTGCATCGGGCGCACGCACGGCCAGCATGGCGTTCCCACAACCTACGGGCTCCGGTTTGCCATCTGGGCCAGCGAAGTTGCCCGGCACATCGAGCGGCTCGAACAGATGCGGCCCCGGGTCGTGGTCGGCCAGATGACCGGCGCGGTCGGGACGCAGGCAGCGCTCGGGCCAAAAGGAATGGAAGTGCAGGAGAGCATGATGGCAAACCTTGGGATCGGATCGGTGGACGTCTCGAACCAGGTGATTGCCCGCGACCGGTACGCGGAATATTTCATGTTCTGTGCGAATGTCGCAACCACGCTCGACAAGATCGGTGTCGAAGTCCGCTCGCTCCAGCGGACCGAGATCGGCGAGGTCGAAGAGGCGTTCGGGAAGAACCAGGTGGGCTCCTCTACGATGCCCCACAAGCGCAACCCGATCAAGAGCGAGCAGGTCTGCGGCCTTGCCCGGATCATCCGCTCCGCGGTCGAACCCGCACTCCAGAACAACACGCTCTGGGATGAGCGTGATCTGACCAACTCCTCGTGCGAACGCATCATCTTTCCCGAATCCTCGATCCTCACCGACCACTGCCTCCGGCTCATGGCCGGTGTACTTGAAGGTCTTGTCATCAACCGGGCCGCAATCCGGCGGAATCTCGAATTCCTCCACGGGATCAATATGGCCGAATCGGTCATGATCGAGCTGACGAAGAAGGGCATGAGCCGGCAGGACTCCCACGAACGGATCCGGATGGCGAGCATGCAGGCCCTTGCCGAAGGCCGGCCGCTTGCGGAGATTCTCGGAAAAGATCCCGAGGTTGTCCGGTTCTGCTCGAAGACCGATATTGCTGCACTCCTCGCGCCCGATGCGTACATCGGCACCGCGGTCCGGCAGGTCGAGTGCCTGATCGAAAAATTATCTCCGCTCTGTGTCTGAGGGTGGGAACCCCCGCGCTATTTTTTAATAACCCCCGGGAAGAAAATGCCCGCAGTAATCCCTGAAAATAACCATCCTTATCTATATGGAAAATAGAGACTCCTACATCCCCAGATTCATAAGCATTCCACCGTGAGTCCCATGATCTCAATCCTCTATGTCGATGATGAGGCTACCCTGCTCGACATAACCAAACTCTATCTTGAAAAGACCGGCGGGTTTTTTGTTGATACCTGTACTTCAGCACGGGACGCGCTGGAAAAAATATCCGCCACCGCATATGACGCGGTGGTCTCCGATTACCAGATGCCGGATATGGACGGGCTTGAATTCCTGCAAACCCTCCGCAAAACCGATCCTGACATGCCCTTCATCCTCTTCACCGGGCGGGGCCGGGAAGAGGTGGCGATCGAGGCACTCAACTCCGGGGCGGATTTTTATCTCCAGAAAGGCGGCGAACCAAGAAGCCAGTTTGCCGAACTGGAGGGCAAGATCCAGCAGACCGTGAAACGACGCCGGACTGAACTGGCGCTCAAGGTGTCGGAGGAACGGTTCCGTGGCATCTTTGACAATGCCCCTGTGGGGATCTTCCATACCGCGCCCGAAGGTCAGCTCATTGATGTGAACCCGGTCTTTGCCCATATGTTCGGGTACGGTTCTCCCGAAGAGATGATCGAGGACGTGAACCGTACCGATCTCATCGAAGTCCACTATGCCGAACCTGAACAGAGACGGATGATTGTTCAGGAAGTGCTTGAATCCGAAACCTGGCATACCTATGATGTCCCGTTCCTCAAGCGGGATGGCAGCACGTTCAAGACCCTGATGTCCATCCGGTCCTATGTCCCGGAGTCCGGGACTACCCGGGAACTGGAAGGATTCATCGTCGATCTCACGGAAACAATAGTAGCAGAGGCAAAGATCCGGCAGAGTGAACGGAGGTACCATAACCTCTTCGATGCGGTGGGCGATGCGCTGCTCGTGCTGGATCACGGGACCGGTGCAATCCTTGATGCAAACCCGGCAGCGGTTGTCCTATTCGGGTATACCGGTGATGAACTGAAAAGCATGCAGTACCAGGATCTGGTTGCAGAACCTGAGCAGGCGGACACGTCCGGCACCGGTACCCCCGCGGTCCTGCCGCAGATTGCGTACCGGAAAAAAGACGGGACGGTCTTTGTTGCCGAGATTACAGCGAGCCAGTACCCCCAAAAGACCCGGACGATCAGCATCGTGAGTATCCGCGACATCACGGAACGGAAACGGGTAGAAGAGCGCCTGATCGCAGCGCAGCGCCTGTATGCGGTACTCTCCGAGATCAACCAGACCATCGTCCGTGTCCATGACCTCGAGACCCTGCTCTCCGATATCTGCCGGATAGCGGTTGAGTTCGGGAACTTCCGGATGGTCTGGATCGGTTTTGTCAACCAGGATTCGCAGGTAGTCCGGCCGGTTGCCCACTGGGGTAACGAGGAGGGCTATCTCTCCGTCATCGAGATCTCACCAAGCGGGGGAGAACTGGGGATGAGCCCGGCCGGCCGGGCGATCCAGCTCGGCGAGCATGACATCTGTAATGACATTGCAACGGATCCCCGGATGGACCCCTGGAGGGCGGAAGCATTGTCGCGGGGTTACCGGTCCTCTGCGGCGTTTCCGATCCGGCTCCACGGTGCGGTGATAGGCGCCATCAGCATCTATGCCGGTGAACCGGACTATTTCAACGAGAACGAGATCCGCTTGATCGATGAGATTGCGATGGACGTCTCCTTCTCGCTGGACATGCTGGACGAACAGGCCCGCCGGATGCGGGCGGAAAAAGATCTTGCCGGCAGCGAGGAGCGGGCACAATACCTTGCGGAAGTGCTGGACTCGTCGTCCCAGCCGTTTGGCATCCTGTATCCAGACGGGAGCATCGGGATTGTCAACCCGGCGCTCTGCGATCTGCTCGGGTACCAGGAATCAGAACTCCGGCAGATGGACTGGAAGGATATCCTCTCTCCGGAATATATCGCCCGGGGCCGGGAGATCATCCGGACGCTGGAGACCACCGGGATTCCGCAGCGGGAGGAGATGGTCTGCAGGCGAAAAGACGGGACCACGGTGCCGGTCGAGATATTCCTGCACCGGGTGGTAGATCCCGATCGCAATATCCGGCATTTCTCGGCATTTATCACGGACATCTCGGGGCGCCGGGAGGCGGAAGACCGTATCCTTGCCGAACGGGACCTTGCCCGGCAGTATCTCGACACGGCCTTTGTGCTCCTGGCGGTGATCGATCGCGCGGGTCTCATCACCCTGATCAACCGGAAGGGGTGCGAGATCCTCGGGTATACTGAACAGGAACTCCTCGGGAAGAACTGGGTTGACCTGCTCGTGCCCGCGGATGCGAGAAGCGAAGTCCGCGATGCCTTGGCCGGTATGATGGAGGGTGAATGTGGCACCCTGGTATATCATGAGAACACGGTGGTGACAAAGGCCGGGGAGGTACGGCTTCTCGCATTCCAGAACTCCGTTCTTGCCGGCCCCGGGTCAGAGCCTCGCGGGGTCCTCTTCTCTGCATGGGACATCACCCACCAGCGGGACGTGGAGGCATCGCTGCAACAGAGCGAGGAACGGTTCAGGACCCTGATCCAGAATGTATCGGAGATGATCCAGATCCTCAGCTGTTCGGGAGAGATCCTCTACAGTTCCCCGTCTACGCAGGCGATTGCCGGGTATGATCCGGACGAGACGGTCGGGACATCGTTTCTGGCATATATTCCGGCTGATGACCGGGACGGGATCCGGCAGGCCTTTGAAAATGTCTGTTCCGGGACCAATGCCGGGATCTCTTTGGAGTGCCGTATCCTGCACGCGGACGGCCACACGATTGACGTGGAGACGGTGTCGCTCAACCTCCTGGATGCCCCCGGTATCAAGGGGATCGTTGCCATGACCCGGCCGATCACCGCACGAAAGCATGCAGAAGCAACCCGGCGCGAGTGCGAGGAGCAGCTCTCTGCCATCCTTGCCTCATCGTCCGATGCGATCCTCATCTGCGGGGACACGATCCATGAACATAATCCTCAGGCCGAACAACTCTTCGGGTATGCAGAAAGCGAGTTTGCCGGACTCACCATCGATGATCTTCTCGTACCCCGTGCCGGTGAAGGAGAGGAAGCGGATACTCCCGTTTCAGCCGCTTTTATGGAAATGCCGGCAACGGGTGCCTCCCCCCTGTCGGTTCATGGCAGGAAGAAGGATGGGACGCTCTTCCCTGCGGAAGTCTCTGTCCGGTCGGTTACGGCATGCGACGGGCAGCGCCGGGTTGTGCTGATCCGTGAAGTTCCCGCTCTTTCTCCCTGCCCGTTCTCCTGCGAGGATCATCCCGACCCGGTCATTGAGTGCGGCGCTAAAAAAGAGATCCGGAATGTGAATGCCGCTGCCCATGCAGCCCTGCGATCGTGGGGGATGCCCGACACTCCTGCGGCGTTCATGCCCCCGGATATCGCTGTGATCCTTGCCGGTTTTGCCGGGGGAACAACCAGCGATGTAAGCCGGGAAGTCCGCGTGGGCCCGGGATGGTATTGTGAGACGATCCGGCCCACACCGGAAGACGGGGGCTGCCGGATTTATGCACGGGATATCACGGATCATGTGATGGGCGTCCATGCGCTGGAACAGGCAAACCGGAAGGTCAACCTCTTCTCTTCTCTCAACAGGCATGATATCCGGAACCGGCTTGCCGGTCTTGTCAGTTATCTCAGTCTTTCTGAGGGACTTGCGGAGGACAAAAAACTACAGGACTATCTCCACCGGGCCGACCTGAATGCTGAGCGGATCCGCGAGCAGGTGGAGAGGCCCCTGGGGGTCAATGACCTCGGAGCCCATGCCCCGGTCTGGCAGCGGGTCTCGGATGTTATCGGGGCGGAATCCCGCCTCCTTGACCACGGTGATATTTCGGTTGAGGATGAGACACGCGGCCTGCGGGTCTATGCCGACCCGATGCTTGCGCAGGTGATTGGGGAACTGATGGCAAACTCCCTGCAACACGGAGGGCATGTCACGCGGATGGGATTCTTTGTGCGCGAGAGCCGGGATCACTGCACGCTGGTCTATGAAGATGATGGTGCAGGAATTCCTGAAGGGGAGAAAGAGCAGGTCTTCAGCCGGGGTGGGACCACGGATGAACGGGTGCGTGCCAGTTTCGGCCTCCCCCTGATCCGTGACATTCTCCTCTTCACCGGCATCACCCTATCGGAGACCGGTGAACCGGAGATCGGCGCACGGTTCGAACTGGTCATCCCTCGGGGAAAATTCCGGCTGGATACGCCGGAGTGATGAGTGCACCGGTTCTTTTTTGGCCCCGTTTAATCCCTGCGGAATGTTCCCCTGCCACAGCCCGGCTATTGCGGGGCATCCCGGGCAATTGCCGAGAAGACGATGGCAAGAATTGCTATTCCTGCGGCTGCCAGGATTGCCACATCAAATCCCTCCACGAAGATTCCCAGCGGGATGTCCATAACGGGTGTCTTGGGATTGAACCCCTTGTTGTTCACAATGGTCATGATGGTAATTGTACCCATCAGCGCAACGCCCACGGTCTGCCCGACATTTTTCATCGTGGTCATGATGCTTGAGCCGGCACCTTCCTCGTCTTTTTTGCTCTGGCCGAGAATCTGGTTCATGTTGGGCGGGAAGAAGACCCCGAGCGCGACACCGGCACAGAGCAGCGAGAGTACGATGAAGAGGAGGGAGGTGGTCTCGGAGTACATGCTGATCAGGAAGAAGGTCACCACGGCAAAGACCGCCGATGCGGTGGCAAGAACCCGGGACCCGATCCGGTCGGAGAGTGCCCCTGAGAGGGGCCCGAAGATGATGAGCGCCACGGAGGGAATGGCAAGGAGAAGGCCGGCGAAATCTGACTTGTACCCGAGAACCCCTTCAAAGAAGAAGGGAAGCAAAAACTCGGTGCCGGCAAAAGCGAGCATCAGGATTGCTGCGGCAAGGCTTGCTGCAAGGAAGCTCCGGTTCCTGAAGAGTTCGAAATCGCAGAGCGGATCCTGGCATCGGGTCTCACGGATGATGAAGAGGATCCAGAGGATGGCGGAAAGACAAAAGCTTCCGAGAATCGCAGGGGATGTCCACCCGAGAGTCAGGCCTTCGTTGACCGGCCAGAGGAAGGTTGCAAGGGCAAAGAAAAAGAGGGCCGCACCCCAGGTATCAAACTTCGCGACGGTCTTTGAGATGTTGTCTTCCGGAATGCATTTCATACCCATGATGACGGCGAAGATCCCAACCGGGACATTGATGAAGAAGATCCAGTGCCAGCTCACGTACTCGGTTAAGAAACCCCCGATGATGGGGCCTGCCGCGACTCCGATGGAGATCACGGTTGCAAGAATGCCAAGAGCCCTGCCCCGTATCTCCCTTGGGAGGTAGATGACCACCATGGCAGGACCGATCGCTTCAAGGGCAGCAGCTCCGAGTCCCTGGATGAGCCGGAATCCAATCAGGGCTTCGATGCTGAATGCAAGGCCGCAGAGGAGCGATCCTAAGGTGAACAGTACAAAGCCGGCAAGGAAGATCTTCCGGAACCCTTTCATGTCACCCAGCCTCCCGAAGACCAGGAGGAATCCGCTCAAAACGAGGAGGTAACTCATGGCAACCCACGACACGGTGTTCATGGGAACCTGGAATGATTCGGCGATGGTCGGGAGGGAGATGTTCACGATGGTTGCGTCAAGGGACGCCATGAACGAGGAGAGTGCGATGATGAACAGGACAAGTTTCTGTTCCCTTCCGCTGAGGGGCTCACGGAGTTCCATATAATTTCTTCAGAATTTTTGCATGATATGGATTTGGGTTTGTATCCGGGTCATCATCCCGGTTCGCGCCCGCGATTGAGTGTATCGTTTCCCCGATTCGCAAGGAACCTGCAATGAGGATACTTACGGGCAGATCGGTCCCACGGGGACCCGTGCAAAAAAGATCGGGCAGATACGGACAGACCCGGATATTCCGCCGGGGGGTTAAAAAAACAAAAAGAGATCAGATATACCGGGCTTTCATCGAAAGCTTCCGGGGGGTATAGAGCGGGCGGAATGGTTTTCCTTCCGTATCCTTCTTCACTGCTGCGATCACGGATTCGGTGGTCATCTGCTCCTTGAACGGCTTGTTCGGCTGCGACTTCTTCCGGACCGTCACGGTCAGGTTCTTTGATGCCATCTCTTCGTCGCCGACTACAATCACGTAGGGAACCCAGTCCATGCCGGCTTCACGGACTTTCTTACCGATCGTCTCGTTCCGGTCGTCAATGTCGCAACGGATCTGTGCGGCATTGATCTCTCCTGCCAGTTTTTCCGCAAATGCAATGTGCTTTTCCGTTACCGGCACGACACGGACCTGCGTTGGCGAGAGCCACGTGGGAAGGGCAGGAACTTCCTGCGTGGAGATGTTCTCGAGGATTGCGCAGATCACCCGTTCGACACTGCCCGTGGGGGAGCAGTGGAGGATCGGCGGGTGGACCGGCGTTCCGTCTTCCTTGTGGTACTTGATATTGAACCGGGTCGAGCTCTCGACATCGATCTGGACGGTCGGGTTCTCGATGGGACGGTTCTGGCCGTCAATGGCCGCAAGGTCGATCTTCGCAACCCAGTAGTGGACACGGTCGGAGAGGATCTCGATGAGCATCGGGCAGTTGGATTCCTTGACAATCTTCCTGACCCATGCCTCGTTTTCGTCATAGAATGCCTTCGTGCACCGGAATGCGGCCACGAGTTCGGTCTCGAAGTCCTTGCCCGTCTGCCAGCCCATCGTGAGCTGCTCTTCAAAGCACTTGAGAGCCTGCGGCATGTCATAGCAGAGCGAGTGCATATCGGGCATCGTGAAGCACCGGAGGCGCTTTAAGCCGATCACTTCGCCCTTCTGCTCGTGCCGGAAGGAGTAGGTGGAGAGCTCGTACATCTTCATCGGGAGCTGGTTGGGCGAGATGTGCATGTCCCGCATGATGGAGAACATGCCAAAGCAGGCCGCAAACCGGAGCATCATGTTCCGGTTATTGGACTTGAAGCGGTACTGGCGTTCGCCGAACTTTGCGGCGTGCTCGCAGATCGCGTTGTCGCCAAGGTCGTACATGACCGGGGTCTCGACCGGTGTGCCACCATACTCAAGAACCAGGTGGAGCACGTAATCGGAGAGCAGGTCGCGGACGATCTTACCCTTGGGCAGCCAGCGGAGGCAGCCGACATCGCTTGCAGGCTCGTAGTCCACGAGCTCTTTTCCGCGCATCAGGTCCACATGGGCCGGATCGCCGCCGACCGGGACGGCAACGCCGAGTTCCTTCTTGACCATGCAGCCGAAGGGTGTGTCGTTGAGGTACTCCTTGTAGTCGTGCTGCTTCCCGTCCGGGGTCATGACGAACCAGTCGTGGGTGACCTCTTTTTTCGCCGGCTTGACCGTGGTCTCACCGGGAATGATGGTCTTGGAGAGTTCCGAGAGCGGGTGGCCCTTGCAGGAGAGCTTGAACGATTTGTACCAGCCAAAGGGGGCACGCTTGACCGCGAACCCTTCCGCCTCAAGGCCGGCCTTCAGCGCATTGAGTACCTTGATGGCAGTGTCGGGCGATGAGAGATCGCTGGATAGATGGGCGTACGGGTAGACAACGATCTTGTTCACGTTGACCTGCCCGGCGGTCTTCTTGATCTCCTCAATTCCCTGGAGGATCACGCCTTCGAGATCCTCTTCATCGATCGATTCAACGGCGCAGAAGGCGGTGAGGGCTTCGGTCTCCTTATCCGAGAGGACAGTACACTCCTCTGCCATCTTTGTCTTCTTTTTGGCTTCGTATTCTATGTAATCTGAATGAATGAGAAGAAGTCGCATTGATTCATCTCCGATCTGCTATGATCATCCGTATAAAATGGGTTTTCTTGGTATATTATAGTGGGTAATCGGAGGGGGTCGAAGATTCCTGTGGAGATCTTCTCATCCTCGACCTTCTGATGAAGGTTTCGGATTTATCAGGACCACGAAGATGAGAAGGTTGCATCAGGAATTCACAATCAAACGGTGAATTTTTTGATTCTTTTCGTTGAGGATTTTTTTAATATCACACAATTGATTATCGTAAAAATATACGCTTAATGTAGTTCTTTATTGATCATTCGAGTGACCTATACTCTAGGGGCGTTGATTGAATCGAGATATGTCTTATTCCCCTTTAGCATATTTACACCATTTTCTGTATAAGATTCCCAAGTATTCGTTGGGCCTTTTAAAACAACATCAGATACAATTCCGGGAAATTCATCATTCAATGTTTTAAGCACTTCGTGACATATTTGCCTAATACTTGCTAACTCAGGGTTAGTTGAAAATTTTTTCTCAACATTATTTGATATTAGTACCAACCCAAGAGAATTTGATCTTGTCAAATCTGCATATTTATTATTTAATTCGGGATCAATATGGGCCCCGCCATCTTTGTTACTGACGTCAAGCACCAAGTCTTTCCGACTAAATTTATTCTTTTTTTGATCAATAATTACAATTTGATTCCACCATTGAAGGAAGTCCATTTTCCTATTTACGTCAGTACCTGGGGGGCAATTATCCAAGGGAGCTCTATAATATGCATCGTCAAAACATTCTCCTTGATCTTTTTCTCCATGACCTCGGATTATAATTAAAATAAGTTTCATATTCGGGGCGAGGCCTGAATCATACTCCATCGCGGTATTGTAGAATTTTATCCTTTTTTTACCTAATAATGTCAATAAAGATTTTGACCAAGTTGTATCATGTAATAATACTCGTAACGTCGTCGCGATGCGTTTGGCTTCGCTTGCATAACCCTCATCATATGTTTTGGCTGATCGTTGTAAGAAATTAATTTGTTCGATTAGATGCGCCTTTAATTCGAGTTCTGTTTGGGCTACACCCATAGTGTTCTATCTCCTATTTAATATCCAGATAATCCTATGATAAATTACTGTCCCTGCATTGTGAAAGTGATAATATAACAAAGAATGACTTCTTCTTCAATCTGCCTTCAATAAAGGTTTACTTAAATGTAGGGGCGCTACATCGCTGTAATCCGGATACCAATGCTAAGATTTGTCTCCCATCCTTGATCCACATGGTAGTATATTCTAACTCTTCTCTGTGGGTATTAGCACCTATCATTTTCGGAAATTTTTCTCTCAAAAATATTTTTCTGAATAATCCAAAAGAAAATTTTTTGACTTTTTCCGGGCGGCTCATCATTTCCGGAAAACTTTTTCCGGAATTTCTTAAAAAAATAAGCCATACAACCTCCCCCATCCTCTCAAAATATATACGGGCATTAAAATATCCCGGAACATCAGAGCAGGAGATGTTCCGCATCATAACAACAGAACACAAGGAGGTTGTGTCCCCATGTCCCGCGGCCGGTTCCCGGTAAAAGCGCTCGCAGCCGCGATGGCGGTTGCGGTGAAGCGGGGGCTCGTACGATTGTACGAACGCGGACCGGGCAGCATCGCCACGTTCTCGATCGTTCGCCCGGGGCTGCTTGCTGAAGTCCGGATCAAGCGTCTGCGGCGAATCGGCTGCACGAAAGAGACGCTCGAACGCGATGCGGAACAAGAAGTCACGGGCCTGAAGATGTATCCCTCCTGCCCGCAAATCTCCCGCGAGCTCTGGGGGATCTCGGAGGATTATTTCATCCGCTTCTTCCGGATCCTGGAGAACGGGATTCTCGAACTGGGGAGCGATGGCGAGCCGCTGCCGGCCGGTGTCGTGGTGCGGCCCGACCAGGTCCCGGGGCCGGTGCGGTACCTCCGGCGCCGGAGACGGGAGCTGGCCGCGAAGGCAACGACCCGGAAGGTACCCCCGATTGAGGAGGCCACCCGTCTCCCGGAAGGGAAGTCTCCGAAGGAGACCGATCCTCATGGGAGTACCCCCACAGCATGAAAGACACTTTTTCAAATCGGGCGTATTTTGCCAATCAGGGGCCATTTTGGCCTGATTGATCCGGCCGGTTTTTCACGAAAAACGCGAAATCGACTTATTCACCCGGATCGCCCGACATAAACGTACGAAAACGCTCATTTTCGCCTCCGATTTTGGGAGGTTTACGTCAGCAGGCCTAAATCGGGCTAATAGAGCCCTAACAGATCGCGAAAGTCGCCTCCGATCAGGCTACCGGAGGGGTGTTCCGACGGCCGGATCGATGGATCTGAGGGTCGGGGGGTTAACACCGCCAATATAATGAGCCTGGTAACTCGTAACTGGTTTCTCCGGTTTTTTTTCCAGAAGGAATGTGTTGGAAAAATCAAAAAAAATCCGGTAAAAATTTCCCGGCCCCGCAATCAAACGGCCCGGAAAAATCCGGCACTTACTCCCCTTTCCGGTTCCCGTGATACCGCGACAACGTTGCCTGCCGCTGGTCGAGATACTTGGCATCGGTCTTCTTGTCGTAGGGATTCTCCGCACGCTCGGTGGTGTAGAAGACCAGCTGGCCGATGGGCATCCCCGCGTACACTTTTACGGGGCGGGCGTTGACGTTCGCCATCTCCAGCGTGATTGTGCCCCGGAACCCGGCATCGATCCAGCCCCCGGTCTGGTGGAGGGTGACGCCGAGTCTTGCAATGCTGGACTTGCCCTCGATGGTGGCAACGATGTTGTCGGGCAGGCCGATGCACTCCAGCGTCTCGGCAAGAACGAACTGGCCGGGATTCAGGACAAAGGAGTCCGCATGGGTCTCCTCAACATCAGAAGTTACACTCGCCTTGTCGTACGGGTCAATAACCTCCGTGCCGGGTTTGTACCAGACAAAATGGTTGCCGAGCCGGATGTCCACTGAGTTGGGCTGAACGAGCTTCGGGTCGTAGGGATCGATCTTGATATGGCCCCGCGAGATGCGGTCGCGGAGCTGCCAGTCTACGAGAATCATCGTCTCTATTATGAGTGTTGATTGGAGATAAGAAGATCATTCAGCCTGTAGCGGGATTAAAAAAGCAGATGAATTTTCACGTTGCCGCTTTGCTTTTTACCGGCCCGGTTTTCCGTATCGCCGCTGCAACCCCGCTGTGGGCCGGTCATCGATGCCGTTTGGCAATTGACCGTAACATGAACGGGCACCGGGAAATTCACGGTAAAGAACGTACAGAGTATCGAAAAACAGATTGTGCACGCACCGAGTGCACAATTAAAACTTTGAATTCCTTGCAAAAATTTGCAGCAGAGTTCGCTTGAAATTTTCCCGGCAAGGTCTGGTTGATCGGTACGCGACTTCCAGGCAGGGGGCCAAGGGGTTGATTGAAATTTTTTAGGCAAGGTTTGATTTATTTTTTTAACCAGGGTCTGCCCGGAATTTTTAAATTAAAGTCCGGTTGAAAATTTTTTGTAAAAAGTCCAGCCGGGAAATTTCCCGGCACAGGCCCCCCTATGTCCCCGCTGAAACCGTGGGGTTGGTCGGGTCTCGCGTTATGGTGGCAGCCAAGGCATTATACCCCCCAAGGAACCCCTTAGGCAATTGAGCAAGATTCAGGATACCTGCCAGAAACGGATAACTACACCACGGTATGAACGGATTCAAAGATATAGGAAAAGGAAAATTGTATTCAACCCTGAACAATTTGTTCGAACTTCTGGGCAAACGAAGGGAAAAAATCCAGTTTTCTTGACATAACTCCCTCAAGCAGAACCGGTTGTTCTGTATACCCGAGTTTTTCCAGCAGATCGGGTGTACCTGCAGCGAACAGATACGTCCGCTGATCGACAATATCCGTTACGAGAACAATACTCACCACATATCCATGTTCTGTCTGAAATTCATCGAGGGACTCGTGAATTTCTTTTTTGTTTTTCTGAGGAAACTGGTCTGAATCGGTCATAATCTGGGCAATTGACACATTCCTGCCCTGCAGGGTATACTCTTTCACGTCACGAACAATCAGTTCCCCGATGGGGATTCCGTCAAGTTCCAGTCCCTTGTTAATCAGGGTTTTTCCAAAATTTTCCGGATCAATACCCGTCATGTTCGACAGATCCGCTACCGCTTCTTTGTCCTTGTCTGTCGTTGTTGACATCCTGAGCCCCAGGGTATCGGAAAGAATGCCTGCGAGGAGGATTGTTGCAATTTCCGGATCAGGAGTAATCTGTTCTTCGCGATATCGCATCGTAATAATCGTAGCGGTAGATCCAACCGGTTCATTTCTGAACCGTATCGGGTTCAATGTTGTAATTCCCCCGAGTCGGTGATGATCCATGATCTCCTTAATTTCCGCAGTTTCGATTCCGTTCACTGCCTGGTCATATTCGTTATGATCAACAAGTATGACGGATTTGTTGTGAGCGTTTTCTATCAGGACCGGCGGTTCCAGGCCCGCAGTCTGGAGAGCATATTGAGACTCGGCATTCAGATCGCCACACCGTGCAGGAATATAGGGAGAACCGGGAGATATCCGGTTCAGCAACGCGGCATACGCAACGGCACTGGCAATGCTATCCGTGTCCGGTTGCCGATGACCGATAACATATATTGGCACGGGTGCCGGGGAGACGACACTGCTATTACTGCCGGACAACCCGTGAGATCCCAGTGTTACCGTTGTTGGCTGCGGGGTCTGGGCCGCTATCTGCTGCGGCTGGGTACATCCGGCAATCAGTAACGCCGAGATGGCAATGAACGTGAAAATGAAAAGTATCTGTTTGTTCACGGTTCACCTTTTATTGGTGAGGTTCTCTGATTTTTTTATGGGTATAGTTCCATTCCAGCGACTAAATCCCGTGTTCCAATAGTTTGATGATACGTTTTATTTTTTGATAATCATTTTCGTTTCTATGATTGTACCTCCCCATTTGGGGCCCGGAGAAATTCGCTTACCGGACCTTTTGCCAGAGTGAGCGTTTACCGAATGGGTTCAACTCATCCGGAACCGGAAGGCAGGCCCCATTCTGTCCCCTCCGAACCCGGGGGCTGACCCGGTCATCAGTGACGGTACTGCTGGCGGCGGGGTGTGAACGAGAACGAAGTTCCCTTATTTTTCAATCCATTCATCGCGGGAAATACCGATCTGCCGGATAATCCTTACAAGCAGATCCACACTGATTTCCGCACGGTGAGGATTTGGGAGCGTAAGCACAAAGGATTCTTTGATCATATAGGGATGTTTTCCCCCTTGAAACGGGCCTTCAAACCCGAATGATTTTAGTTTACGGACCAGTTCCGTCCAGGAAACCGGTGTCAGTTTATGCGTTGACACCAGTTTCCATCCTGGTCAGTTCCTCAATTGTGCAATTGTCAATGGGGGGGATAGGAAGCCCGCGGCGCAGCCTTACGATGATCCATCCGTCGATTACTCCCATGAGGTTCCTGCGGCACTCCTCCAGGGTTTTTCCTGTTGCCCAGACACCGGGCAGTTCGGGAACCTCGCCATAATACGGTTCCTCGTCTGCAATGACATCATATCGTGCATGGGCGAGGGCGGTTTCGATGTATTGGATGATCATATTGTTCACCGGGATTGTTCCCGTTGTCCTGTATACATTCGATTATGTACCTGCATTCAAATAGGTTTTGTATCGGATAAGGATTCGGACCTATGTGAACCATACGCGATTTCTCTTTTATTGAGATGTTCCGGAAATCCGGGTACAATCTGCCCGGGGTGCCCGGAAAAATATCCCGACACTGATGGCCCGGGCCCTACCCGTCCCCGCTGAAACCCGGGGGCTGGCCGGGTCTCCGCGTGACTGTCCAGCCTTGAGCCAGTGATCGCTAGCCGTTTGGCAGTTACTCGGAACAGGCACCGTGACTTGCGGTTGCCGAAGATTTTGGGAGATTTGGTGGTATCAGAAGTGGAAGAAAATAGGAACTACTCGTCCACATTTTTATTTTTCAATTTTTTCCCTTCAAAATAAAAATCCCTATCGTGAAAAATAACGCAATTACTGGAATATACCCGGCCATGGGAGCTTTCAGTCCCGCGCTGGTCACTGTGATCTTTCCTCCGTTGGTCATAGTGGGAACATCATTCTTATCCAGATTTTGAAAACCCTTGGACGTGATGCTTATTGGTGATGTTGTCTCCTCCGCCCCCGTCACACTGAATAAGAGTTTCATGAGCTCCCCGTCTTGCGAGATTCCGGAAGTGTCTGCGACATTGATAATTATTGTACCGGGTGTCGTTTCGGTAGCTTCGATAATACCATTTTGCGAGATCCCCCCGAGTTCGATTCGGGTGAACTTCAGCACGGACGGATCATACGAAATTTCAAGATTCGCCTCGGAAAGTTCTTCAGCATTTTGAAGGGATACGGGAAGGATCATTGAAGATCCCGTAGCCACAGACAGATCCTGAATGGATACTTCCACTCCTTCAGCCCCTACGACAGGGATTATGATGAGAGTTACTGCAAGGAAAAATAACAATACATATTTTAGGGGTTGGATTTTGAGAATATGGTTTTTCATAATTTCTCCTCACATCTAACTTAAGGGAATAATTTTCACTTGGGCGTTCTTGTATACGGAGGGGATCTGGCCGATTTTATAACCGGTTCCGGTAGTCTCTAGATAGTAGTATTTGTCGCCGTTATAGGTGTAATTAGTCCCGGAGCAGGAACTGCATTTTATCCCGACTGCCATGTGACCTGTCGGATTGACCAGAACTACGCCATATCCCATTTCTCTGAGTAATGCCGCAGTCAGGATCGCGGTGTCTTCACAATCCCCTCCGTTATCAACAAGCGTCTCAATGGGATACCGGGGATACTCATCATATTTGGTCGAGACATCATCCTTAAAATACGGTAATCCTTGGACAAAGGCAATCACATTCATGATAGTCTCCGATTCTGAGTATCCTTTTTTCTTGCCCGATTCTTTGAATTTGGTGATCATCGCATCCAGGTACGGTTTGTCTTTGGACGAGATTGCATAATTCTTGTATGTTGTCTGTTTCGCAAGATCATGAGGCTGGGCCCGGTAATAATCATAGAGGCTCTTTGGGATCGCGACCTTCCAAGAATAACTGGTGCCTTTGAAATTCCATTGGAAACTTCCGGGAATCATCTCACTGGACGCGGTTGATGCTATTGATTTTCTTGCAGCAACATTCTGAGTCGAATGGCAAGACCCGTCTTTCCCTAAGTAATACCCTTCCCGACACGACATACATTTTCCATTCAGACAGCTCGAACCCACTTTACAATACCCGCTGCTCCCGCAGGCAGTGTGGCATAAGCAATCCTCGCCCAATATTTTACCGGAGGGACATGAGGTACACTTGCCATTACAGCAGGAACCTGAAGTGCAGTAGGTTTTTGATGTTCCACATGGCGTATGACATTTGCAATCGGAGCCGAGAATGGAACCCGATGGGCAGCTGACACAACGACCGTCACAACAGCTTCCACTGGTGCAGTAACGATTTGAATCACCGCAAGTTCGATGACATTGGCAATCTGAACCAAGGACAGATCCTGACGGACAATCTATACATCGCCCGTTGCAAGCTTGGTATCCGGATGGGCATTTCGCTGCAACGGGGATAATACAAAATCCTATGAGAACAACTGCCAGTAACAGAAAAAAATACCTTGTTTTATCCTTAAAAATCAATTTTATCTACCGGTCCTTTTTTTTAATTAGCTTTATACCCGAATAGCCTGCTGGTTTTGTCTTAAAAAAAGTGGTAATCTGGAAAAATGCACATTCTTTTACTGACGCCTCAACTCCCCAAGCAAATTCCCCAATCCACAAACATGATGACCCCACAAGAGCACCGAAAAAACCAATGTCCCACTTCACAAGCAAGTGAACCAGAGCGGGCCCACCCGTCCCCGCTGAAACCTGGGGGCTGGCCGGTCTCGCGTAACAGCCCCGCCTTGAACTGGTCATCGCATGCCGTTTGACAATTGCCCGGAACAGGAACCGGGCATTGGTGAAGATGAACGTCTGGCCCCGGGATGCCCGTTGACAACGTCTGTTTGTACTCCCCGGTTGTCATCTGCCTAGTGCAGGTGGAGAGAATACCTGCCTACCGCTTCTCTTCATCCTCACGAAACTCTTTTAAATTTCCCGTCCCCGTCTTGTCCCGGTCTAATAAAGAAGGATCAATATGCCACTCGCTCCTGCGCAAAAGGCCGTGGAGGGTGCTCATCTCGCGGGTGGTGAGGTTGCACCGCCCGAGAACCCGGCGGAGGAGGACCATCGTATTCTCCCGCTTGAAATCAGGATGGTGGATCTCGTCCAGGTACCGGTCGATATGCCGGTACAGGTACTCCATATCCTGCGGCGGGGCAAGCCGGATCTCCGGCAGCGGCAGGTTCGCGAGTTCGTAACAGACCACGCCCACCGCGTGCGAGAGGTTGAGGATCGGATACATTTCATGGGTCGGGATCGTGCAGATGATGTCGCTCCGCTTCACCTCCTCGTTGTTGAGCCCCCAGTTCTCCCGGCCAAAGAGAATGGAGATGCGGCCGTCCACGTCCTTGATCCGCTCGCGGAGTTCCCTGGGCGAATAAAACGGCATCCGCATCGCGTGGCAGACCGACTTGCTCACCTCACCGGTTGTTGCAATGACGATGTTGCTCCGGCTAAAGACATCCTCGATGGTGCAGACATCCGCGGCTTTCAGCACGTCCTGCGCATGCGATGCCCGGCCCTTTGCCTCCTCGCCAAGCTTGCACGGGTTGATGAGCACGAGCCTTGTGAACCCGAAGTTCTTCATCACCCGTGCGGCAAATCCCACGTTGCCATCGTAGAGGGGTTCAACAAGGACGATATCGATCTCGGGCATAAAAAGAGAATTACTGGACCGCGTCAACGGTCGCCTTCAGCACACCGGCACCCTGGTCATACACGGCATTCCCGACAACAATCGTATCGGCGTATTTTCCCATCTGGGCTGCCTTCTCGGCGGAGTTGATCCCGCCGCCATAGTAGAGGGTGGCATTTTCCACGGCTTCCGATGCAGCCTTCACAACCTCGGGATTCCCGAACGTGCCGCTGTATTCGATATAGACCACCGGGAAATGGAAGTAGCGGTCTGCGACGGTCGCGTAGGCTGCGACATCCTCCGGTGTGAGGTCACAGATTGCTTTCGTCACTTTCCCAACAGAAGATGCGGGGTTGAGCACGATATAGGCTTCAGGAATAATGTACTCCCAGGGAATCTTCCCCTTGGACATCTGCACCCATGCCCGGTGTTTGCCCACGATCCAGGTGACATCGGTGGTGTTCATCACACTCGGGACAAAGACATAATCGATCCCCTGCATGAGCACGGCCTCCGGTCCTGCGGGCTCCATCACCAGAGGCAGATCATAGGCCTTCACCTGTTTCTGGAGTGCGTCAAGGTTCTCCCTGGTGACGTTCAGCGTGCCTGAGAGCATCAGGGCATCGGTGCCGCTTGCGGCAATGGCATCGATGTCCCCGGGTTTCAGCTGCTTGTCGGGATCGAGTTTGGTCACATGCACCCAGTTTTTCCACTTCATGGTACTCGGAGTACCATTGGCGCTTCCCCCACATATACCGGTATCCCTTTTAGCAGCCTGAGCATCTTCCCATTGAGCCGGCACTCTCTCTGAAATAACTGAAGGAATAATTTATATCGGTTCGACCGTAATTGAGAACATCCCCCGGCGATTCTCATGAAGCTCCAGGAAAAGACAAGCCTCATTCTTGTGATCCTGCTGATCCTCATTCTTACCCTGATCATCATCTTCGTCTCAGTTGTTTCGCTCTCCAGCTACCGCGCTCTCGAACATCAGTATGTGCTGCAGGATGTTGATGAGGTGGTAAACCGGCTGGACGGCGAATACACCGCGCTCTCCGCGATTGCTACGGACTGGGGGCAGTGGGACGATACCTATGCATTTGTCAACGGGAATCTGCCGGATTACGTCTCCACCAATCTGGTACCGGGGATCTACAACAACCTGCAGATCAATCTCATTGTCATGACCAACCAGCGTGGCGACGTGGTCTATGCCGGTGCCTATGATCTCCGGAATCATACCATGACTCCCGTCCCTGGTACCTTCGGCCAGTACCTTGAGAGGGAAAGTCCGCTGCTGAACATAGCAGACCCCTTGAAGACCACCGCCGGTATCATGGTACTCGATGGCAGGCCGATGATTGTGACATCCTGTCCGATCCTCCATTCGGATCTGACCGGTACCCCCCAGGGGGTCGTGATCATGGGGAGATATCTCGATGCCTCTGCTGCTGCCCTTCCCGGGAAACCGACCCGGCAGACGCTCCGTTTTATTCCGGTAAACGACTCTGCAATTCCTCCGGACCAACTCCTGGCTCTGGAGAAGGGGGAGGGCCAGAGCGCTGGAATTGTAGTTCCGGTTGAACAGAACAGGATCGCGGGATATTCCCTTATCCGCGATATCTTTGGAAACGAAGCCCTTGTCCTGGAACTCCTGGAGCCCCGGGATATTTACGGGCAGGGTGTTGCCCTTACCACCCAGTACGTTCTCATTGTGCTGGGAGCAGGCCTCCTCCTCGGGATCGTTACCCTCTTTATCCTGGACCGGCTCGTTCTTTCCCCGATCACTACGCTGAGCCGGCAGGTACACGAGATCGGCCAGCCGTCCACCTCCCACGGGCGGGTGAATGTCGGAGGCAGCGACGAGTTCTCGGATCTCTCCCGGGAAATTAATCTCATGCTTGAGACCATCGAGGAGACCCATGACGGCCTGTTGCAGAGCGAGACTCGGTTCCGGGAGCTTGCCGAACTCCTCCCCCAGATCATCTTCGAGATGGATATGCAGGGCACCCTCAGTTTTGTCAACCGTGCCGGATTTGAGATCTTCAGCATTGATGCTGAACGGATCCAGAAGGGAACCAATGTCCGTGACTATATGATCCCGGAAGATTCAAAACGAATGGACCGGGGCCTGGAGCAGGTAAAAACTGGTAAAAAATCCGCAGGTGAGATCTACCATCTCAAGACCCGGAACGGGTCCCTGATGAGTGCCATTGTGTATACGGCCCCTATCATCAGAGACGACCGTGTTGTCGGGTTCCGGGGCATTGTAACCGATATCACCGAACGGGTGAATCTTGAAGAGGCCCTGATCGAGAGCCAGGAGTACCTGCAAACCCTCCTGATGTCGGTCAGTGTCGGCATTCTCGTGATTGATGCCGAGACCCATATGATTATCGATGCCAATCCCGCTGCCCTTGAGATGATCGGAACGATCCGGGAAAGGATCATCAACCAGTCCTGCCACAAGGTCATCTGCCCGGCCGAAGTCGGAAGATGCCCGATCACCGATCTCGGCATGCAGGTAGACAATGCCGAGCGAACCCTCCTGACCGCTGATGGCAGACAACTCTCCATCATCAAGCATGTGGTACCGGTGATGCTCCATGGGAGGTCCTGTCTGTTAGAGACCTTTATCGATGATACCGCACGCATGCAGATGCAGGAGGAACTACGGGAAAGTCAGGGCCGTCTTTCCAGTATCCTCCGGGCATCTCCGGTGGGTGTTTTTGAGATCAAGGCAAATGGCACCCTGCTCTATGTCAATGAGCGCTGGGAAGAGATGATCGGGATGACGCTGGAAACCGTGAACCGGCGACAGTGGGCGGATACCCATACTCCGCTTGATAAGACCCGGATATCCAAGGAGATGTGGAAGAAGTTCCAGGCCCATCTCCAGTCCCGGAATGAATACCGGTTTATGAGACCGGACGGGTCCATCATCTGGATCTATGGACAATCGGTTCCGGTGTATGATTCCAAAGGTGAGGTCCGGGGCTATGTCGGGACGATCACCGACATCACCGACAGGAAACGCATTGAGGATGCCATTCATCTTGCCAACAAGAAACTGAACCTTATGAATGATATCACCCGCCACGATATCCTGAATACGATCACCGGTATCTTCGGGCTGATTGATATGGCCGTGGCATCCGGTAATAGGGAGGAACTTGCCGAACTCCTCGGGCAGATCAAGGAGGAAGGAAACCTTATCCAGCGCCAGATCACCTTCACCCGGGATTACCAGGGTGTTGGCGTGAACGCCCCGCTCTGGCAGAACGTGAGGGAGGTTGCGAGCAGCGCCATTAAGAATATCGGTCACTCCGGTGTTACCATTGTCATTGAAATCGAGGATACGGAGATCTTTGCGGACCCCCTCCTTGAAAAGGTGTTCTATAACCTGGTAGACAACGCGTTCCGGTACGGGGAGCATGTGACTACGATCCGGTTCTTCTACCAGATCTCCGACAGCGGTCTTGCGCTCATCTGTGAAGATGACGGTGTCGGTGTTCCCACGGATGCCAAGGGGCGTATTTTCGAGCGGGGCGTCGGGAAGAACACCGGCATGGGACTGTTCCTGACCCGTGAGATTCTCCGGATCACCAGTATCTCGATCCGGGAGACCGGTATCCCGGGGAAAGGAGCGCGGTTTGAGATGCTCATTCCCAATGGTATGTGGAGGTTTGTTAAGGAACCGGAGAAGGGGTAAGCATATCACCCGGATCGTTGATGAAGATATAGGGAGGAGGAAAGGGTGTCGAAAGGAACGATTCTTCTGGTTGAGGACGACGATATCATCGCAAAAGTGGCCGACTGGCGGCTCAAAAATCTCGGGTACGATGTGTGCGGGCGGGCCTCAACCGGTGCAGAAGCAATGGAACTGGTGGTGAAACACAAGCCGGACCTCGTCTTGATGGACATCAACATACAGGGGGATGTGGATGGGATCGAGACGGCGCAGATGATCAAAAAAGGTTTCAGTATTCCTGTCATCTATGTCACGTCTCATTCGGACGGTCCTACCTTGGAGCGGGCGAAGGCTACGCATCCTGATGGGTTCATCATCAAGCCCTTCGATGACAACGATCTGCGGGTTGCCATTGAACTTGCGCTGAAAAATTGAATTCTGGTTATCAGAGGGGGATAACCGCGGTATCCCTCTTTCTTTTCAGGATCTTCTGGTAATCCCGGATCTTCTGTTCCGGGATCCCGGTTGTTGAGGCTACCCTGACGGGATCTGCCGCAAGAAGACCTTCGCCATCGATAATATCCGCTGCGAATAATTTCTCAACAGCCGCAGACCCAAGACCGCTGATCGCGAGGAGCTCTTTTTTCCCGCGTTCGATCTGGAGTTTTGAGATCTTTTTCGGGACGGGTTTGTTGAGGTAGGCGCAGACAAGGCTCACATGGCGCTGTACGGTTCCCGCAGACATCCCGGTCTTCTCACTTAAGGCCACCGGTGTGGTGGCACAAAATGCCTCCGGTTCAATGATGCCAGCCGCAATGTATTTCTTGAGGCTGACGGCGGGAATACCGATCTCCTTGAGAATCTGGCTGTTGTACACGATTCTTGCTTCGGTGAGCAGTTGTTCAGCTTCGGCATCGCTGGCCCCTGCATTTTTCAGGGTGACAGGATCTGCCTTTGCAAGAATGGAGAGATCGGTGATCCCGGCTTCTTTCAGCGCATTGAGGACCTTTGCGGAACTTCGTCCCCTGCGGGGGATCAGCCGGTCGCGCATGAACTTGCGGCACTCCGAGCGGCGGCGCAGTTTCGCGAGTCCGATGCCAGCATCTTGAATGAGTATTGCAGCACGGTCAAGAGAGATCCCGAGTTTCTTTGTCAGCACTTCGGGTGTACTGCGGGCCAGCTCGGCAACGGTGTAGATGTGGCAGGCCTGGATCCGGTCAACCAGAGCCTTGTCAGCCGAAGGGATCTCCTCTAATGACTCCCGGTTGGAGTTGATCTGGTGGCAGAGCGGACATCCGATGTCCCACGGACGGGCGCCTTTCCGTATGAGCCGGACAAAGTTCAGTCCGTGTTTTTCACATTTTTCGTCAGTGCGGACGGCAAAGCCCCACTGTGCCATGGGCAGGCCGATATTGAACGTGCAGTCCGGATAGCGTGAACAGCCGATGAACTGGGTATTGCCCCGGAGGTGCTTGATTGCAAGCGTGCCTCCGCAGACCGGGCATTTCCCAAGGTTCATCTCCTCAGCGGTCCGGTCCCGGATATCGTTGCCAATCACCTCTTCGTTCGCCTCAAGCTGGTCGAAGGCATGGTGGAGCATGGTGCGTGACTCCTTGATCACGTCCTCCCGCGTCCGCTGGCTCTGCTTGATCAGCTGCATGTGGGATTCCAGCGTCTGGGTCATGACGGGTTTTGTGATCGTGTCGGCATGCTGTTCGAGCGTCTCGGTCACGGCCCGGCCGACAAGGGTCGGGTGCAGGGGTGTCCCTTCCACGTACTTCCGGGACACGAGCTTGGCGATCACTTCATGGCGGGTACTCTTGGTGCCGAGACCGAGTTCCTCCATCCGCTGGATCAGCTTGCTCTGGGTGTAGCGTGCGGGAGGCTGGGTCTCCTTCTCATCGAGCGTGACTTTCTTGATCGGGAGTTTCTCTCCTGCGGTAAATTCCGGAAGGATGGTCTCGCGTGCCTCGCTGAACGGGTAGACCGCATGCCAGCCGGGTTCCACGAGCTGGCCGCCAGTTGTCGTGTACTCTTCCCCGTTTGCATCGAAGAGGATCTTCAGGGTCTTCCACTGGGCATCGGGAGAGAGCGTGGCAAGGAATCGCCGGAGCACGAGCTCGTACACCTTGAAGGTGTCATCGCCCAGCTGCTCACGGGTGGCTGCACCGGTGGGGTGGATCGGGGGGTGGTCCGTTGATAATTTCTTGCCCCTTGTAGGTTCCGGGCGGCGATGGGCGATCACCCATTCAACATCCTTTTTAAAAGGGGATGTACGGAGGGTCGCAAGAATCCCGTTCAGGTCGAGGGATGGCGGGTATACGGTATTATCCGTCCTCGGGTAGGAGATAAAACCGTTCATGTACAGGTCTTCGGCAATGCGCATCGCGTTCGCTGCAGAGAGCCCGAGGCGTGCGGCTGCCACGATATAGGTTGTGGTATCGAATGGCGAGGGCGACCGGTCCTGTTTGGTGCCGAACTTCACGTCCGTGACTACGAGCGGCGCTTTGGTCCGGTCCCGGGCCTGCTCGGCAGCCGCCTTCTCGTGGAACCGCCCGTTGGTGTGGCGGGCTTCGATTACTTCACCCCGCTTCTCGAAATCAAGGGCCAGCTGCCAGTACTTCTCCGGCACGAATGCCTCGATCTCCTTCTCCCGGTCCACGATCATGGAGAGGGTGGGGGTCTGGACCCTGCCGACAGAGAGGATGTTCTGTCCCCCCCGGCGGGCCGCAAGCGAGATGAACCGGGTGAGGGAGGCCCCCCACATCAGGTCGATCGACTGGCGGGCCTCACCGGCAGCGGCAAGCGCAAAATCAAGTTCCGTGGTGTTGGCAAATGCTGCCTTGAGTTCCTGCGCCGTAATGGCTGAAAATCGTGCCCGGTCTATCGTGACTTTGGCATTGGCAGTCCGCACCAGTTCGAACGCCTCTTTCCCGATCAGTTCCCCCTCGGTATCAAAGTCCGTTGCAATGGTGATGCGGTCTGCTTTCTTTGCCATCTTCTGGAGCAGGGAGACGATCTTCTTCTCGGTGGGGATCTTGATGGTCCTGGCATCGATCAGGCTCCTCGGGGTCGCCGTCTCGCTGCGCCAGTTCGAGTATCCCGGTTCGAAATCGATCTCAACCACATGGCCCCGGAGCCCCATCGATGCAGTATCGCCGAAGGTGTACAGAGAAACCCCGGCGTCCTTATTCTCTGTGACTCTCTTTCCATCAGAGAGTATCTCTGCAATACGGCGGGCTGAAATATTCTTTTCCGCAACAATCAGGTGCACGTTATCTCACTGCTCCGCAATCCTCCAGAGCCGCAATCATAAGACGATTGAGCATGTCGGGATCAGCTCTCCCACGGGTCTTTTTCATGACTTGACCCACCAGGAAGTTCATCGCTCCTTTCTTTCCTGTCTTATAATCCTCTATGGCCTTGGGGTTCTCTTTGATCACTTCAAAAATGACTGCAACATAGGCACCCTCATCATCAGTCGTTTTTGCAAGGTTTAATCGACTGACTATTGCCTCAGGAGTCTCGACAGCTTCTCCCTTGTGCTGCTCGTCGAGCATCACGCGGAGTACCTCGATGCCGCTCTTGTCGGTGATGGTCCCTGCTTTCAGGAGGAGAATCAGTCCGGTCATGGCAGCTGGTTCAATTTTATCAAGGCCCATGTCCCGGTAGTTCAGTTCCCCGATGAGGGTGTCCGCGATCCACGTGGAGGCAAGGGTGGACAGGCCTTTTTTGTCGGATGCTACAACCTTCTCAAAGAAGTTCGCGAGTTTCAGTTCGCCGGTCAGGGTCCGGGCATGGTTGAGCGAACAGCCGTATTCTGCGATGAACCGCTCGCGGCGGGCATCCGGGAGTTCGGGGAGGACGATCCCGTCCACCCACGACTTCACCCGGAGGGGACGGAGGTCCGGCTCGGGGAAGTAGCGGTAATCGTTCTCCATCTCCTTGCTCCGGGCGGACTGGGTAACCCCCCGGGCTTCGAGGTAGTGCCGGGTCTCGCGTTCGATCCGCTGACCGCGCCGGATCAGGTTCTTCTGCCGAGTCACTTCGAACAGGAGCGCCTTTTCCACACCCTTATAGGAGGTAATATTCTTGACCTCCACCCGCTCGTGTCCCTTGATCGAGATGTTGGCATCGACACGGAGCGATCCCTCCTTCTCGGAGTCAAAGACACTGAGGTATTCGAGCGTTGCACGGAGTTTGTTCAAGAACTTCCGGGCCTCCTTGGGGGACCGCATATCAGGCTCAGAGACGATCTCGATGAGCGGAATGCCCGCACGGTTATAATCCACAAGGGAGTATTTCCCCCGCTCGACGTTCCCCATGTGGACGAGACGACCCGGGTCTTCCTCAACGTGGATACGGGTGAGCCGGATCTTCCGCTCCCCACCCTCGTCGCTCTCGATCTCCAAGTATCCGCCTTCGGCAAGCGGCTTGTCGTACTGGGTGATCTGGTAGGCCTTGTCAAGGTCGGGATAGAAGTAGTTCTTCCGCGAGAACTCGGATTCTTCCAGAACCTCGCAGTTCAGGGCCTTTGCCACCTTCATCGCGTACTGGATCGCCTTCTTGTTGAGGGAAGGCATCGCACCTGGAAGGCCAAGACAGATGGGGCAGACGTGGGTGTTGGGCCCGTCGCTCCGGTAATCGGTATCGCAGCCGCAGAAGAGTTTGCTCTTCGTATCGAGCTGGCAGTGGACTTCGAGACCTACGATGACCTGGTCTTCAGCATCCGCCATGTCAGTTCACCGCCTGCTCGTATGCATAGGCCACATCGACCACACGCTCATCATCAAACATCCGGCCCATGATCTGGAGGCCGACGGGCATTCCTTCGGATTTGCCACAGGGTACTGAAATGGCCGGGATACCGGCAAGGTTTGCCGGTACCGTGAGGATGTCGGCGAGGTACATGGAGAGGGGATCGCTCTTCTCTTTGAGTTTGAACGCGATCGTGGGCATGGTCGGCCCCGCGATCACATCGACATCCCTGAAGATCCGGTTGAAATCCGCCTTGATATTTTCCCGGGCGACCTGTGCTTTTGCATAGTATTTCCCGTAATACCCGCTGGAGAGCGCGAAGGTGCCGAGCATGATCCGGCGCCGGACTTCGGTACCGAACGCGGCGCTCCGGACTTCCTGGTAGGCATCGTGCCACGACTTCTTCGTATCCGCGGCAGGACCATACCTCACGCCATCGAACCGGGCAAGGTTGGAACTGGCCTCGCATGTGCAGGTGACATAGTACGCCGCGAGCGCATATTCCATGGAGGGGATGCTGCACGGGACGGTGGTTGCCCCGAGTTCTTCCAGCCGGCTGATCGCTTTCTTCACGACAGCCGCAACCTGTGCATCAACACCCTGACCGAAATACTCCTGCGGGATGCCGATCTTCAGTCCTTTGATATCCGCGACAGGAGTGTGGGAATACGGCTTATCGCGCGAGGTGGTGTCGTGACGGTCGTATCCCGCGATGACACTCATGAGCGTAGAGACATCGCTGACGGTCTTACCCATAGGGCCAATCTGTTCGAGCGAGTTCGCGTATGCGATCAGACCGTAACGGGAGACGCGCCCGTAACTGGGTTTCAGGCCTACGATACCGCAGAATGCGGCGGGGCACCGGATTGAGCCCCCGGTATCCGTTCCGAGTGCCATGCGGACCATGCCGGCAGCAACTGCCGCGGCACTGCCCCCGCTGGATCCGCCGGGAACGCGCCCGGTATCGCAGGGGTTTAGGGTGGGACCGAATGCGGAGTTCTCGGTGGTGGTCCCCATACCGAACTCGTCCATATTGGTCTTGCCGGCAATCGCCGCACCGGCTTGTTTCAGCAGCCCGACCACGTGGGCATCGTAGGGTGGCACATAGCCTTTGAGGATCCTGGAGGCACAGGTGGTCTCAATTCCCGCAGTCGAGATATTGTCCTTGACGGCAACAGCCACACCGGCAAGTTTTCCTTCAGTATGCGTGGGTTTGTTGCAGATCGTGAGAAATGCATTATATTTGTCGTCCGGTTCGAACGTGATCGTGTGTACCGGCATCACATCACCCGTGGCGCCTTGATGAACCCGTCTTCCTTTGCAGCGGCGTTTCGCAGGACATCTTCCTGAGAGAGGGACGGTTCGATCTCGTCCTCGCGCAGGATCGTGTGGAGTTCGTGCGTGATTGTCGGATCGCCTTTGACCCGGTCAAGCGTATCGAAATATTCGATAATTGCGTTGAACTGGTGCGTAAAAGTGCCCAGTTCCTCAGAACTGATGCCGACATCGGCCAGTTCCGCGATATGTTGTACGTCTTTTTCAGAGACCATGTTCCACCCTGATGATCTGGTCTATGTAATCTTGCATGGACGTTTTATAACCGTTTTTACGGGCCAGCTTCCTGAGTGCGGGCCAGACCCCGCTCCCGTATTGCATGGCTTTCTTCTCGTACCATGCGAGATCTCGCGGAATGTGGCGTTCTGCGACCTCCCTTAAGGGAATTTTACGGCGGCCGCCGTTCACTTTCTCGGCTGCGGGGATCGCCCGGGCAGCGCGCACAACGCGGATATCCAGATAGGGCATCGAAAGGTAGGTGCCGTGGAGCGCCGCAACTGCCTGGTCGCGCCGCGCCTGTGCTTCGAGACCAGAAAAGTCCCGTGCAAGATCTTCTTCGAGGGTGGCAGTCTCAAGATACCGGGTATAGCCCCCAAAGAGTTCGTCCGCTCCCTGCCCGGTGATGATGCGGCGGTACCCGTTCTTCCCTGCCCACCGCGCGATGAAATACTGGGTGAGTGCAATACCGGCATTGACCGGGTTCTTCTCGGGGATTGTGTTCAGCACTTCGGGAAGGGCCGCTGCAATCTCGTCTTCGGTAATCGTCACATATGTACAGGAAAGATCCAGTAATTCTGCTGCCCGTCGTGCCTGCTTCAGGTCATGGGAGTCTGCAAGGCCCACGGCGACACACTCCCTCTTCGCCAGGTGCGCAATAAGTGTCGAGTCAACGCCGCCGGAGAGCGCAACGACTCCTTCATCGCTGCGGAGTCGGACTGCCGTGACAATGGCCTCCTCAAGGGGCATCTCCGGTGCCCGGGGAATGATCTCTCCCCGGATCTCACCATTGCATACGAGCGCACCTTTCGGCCCGGCTCCCTCCATGATACCCAAATGGTCGCGGGCGCGGCAGTCATCCCAGGTAAGGAAGAACTCCCCCCCGAAATGGCAAACCTGCTCCGGCGTGGTATGGAGTATTGTATCAATCGCTTCGGGGCCGAGTCGCGTTCCAGCGAGCTCGACCCAGCCGGACAGGAAATGTGATGTCATGGTTGGTCGCAAGGTTCGTTTTCACATTCTGTTGCCCTGCGTTGGTTTTAATCCCTCTCCTGCGTGCATCGGGCCGGGTAACCCGCATCACCATTTTTTCCCGCAACTCTTCCGTCATGCAGTGAAGATCGACTACCGATCTCCCCTCTGCCTTTCCGGCTTTGGTAGAGGGGAATCATTTTTTGCATACAAGGGCTAATTATTGGAGAGCGTGAGGGGCCGATGGGCCAGGGAACGTCACCTGGCTTACTACCTCGTCGTGAGAAACCGTACTCGTGTCAGCGGGAGGATAGGAAAGCTGGCCAACTCCGCCGGACTTAAGATCCGGTCCTTAGTGGTTCTTGGGTTCGAATCCCAATCCTCCCATTGTTTTAAAAAAAGATTTGCACTGACGATCCTCTTTATTGTATTACCATTCTACGGCAGTCAGGGTCTTGACGACCGCTTCTCCAAAGGCTTTTGATGCCGACGGGCCGTTTGCGGTAACAATGCGGCTGTCTACGACAACCGGCTGGTTCACGAGAATTGCACCCCCGCCTTTCATCTCACGAAACGCAGTAGGACTCTCTGAGTACGTGGCCTTGATCCCTTTCAGGATACCTGCCCGGGCAAGGACTACCGGTGCAAGACAGATGGCCGCCACGACCTTTCGTGAAGCCCGGAAATTTTTCACAAGGATGGGCAACAGTTCATCATCCCAGAGGTGTGCCTGAGTACCTGTGCCCCCGACAATGACCAGCGCGTCATAGGGCTTGGGATCGATCTCTTCAAATGACAGCGATGCAACCGCTTTTGCACCCATCATGCCGGTGCAGGTTCCGCGGCGCGTGGATACAATATCAAATGTCATACCGGCCTTCGTCAATGCCGCAACCGGCTCGGCGAGTTCTTCATCCCGGAATTTTTCAGGAGCAATGGCAATGAGTACTTTCATGGTAACCGGATCATCTGTTAGGAGTACTGGATGATGGATATTGTGCCATCCGGTCCGGAAATGAGGCGACTTCTTCTACTCACTGACCTGCAGATGGAGGTGCCCTGACCATCTCTTCCAGGCGCGCCTCGATTCGCTGGAGCGTGGAGATCTCCAAAAAGATGAGGATGTTTCCTGCGATGTTGTGCTCTTCAGACACAAGTTTGACCTGGAAGAGGATCACGTCATCAACATCAATGGTCATCTGGGCAATCAGGGTCGTGATTGCAGCGTGCGCCATATCAACGATAAGAACCGGGGGTGACGGGAGCATCATGAACCCGAGGAGATCGGAAGTGGCGCTTAAGAACGAGGAGATCATGATGTTGCTCACTTCGAGAACGGTGCTCTGGTCCATCTCATCGAATGTATGGGGTGAATCGGCGGATCCCTGCATGATCCCCGCAGTCCTGACTGCTGAATCCCGGGGAAAATGCAGGATCAGAAAACCCCCGTGGGGAATATCACCCTGCAGCTCAAAGATCACCATCGTGGTCAGTTCATCGGTGATATGGTTCCCGACCTTCGAAATGTCCACGATGGTGATCTCAGGCACGCTCATGCCAATCTGGGTATTGAGCATCTCCGAGAGCGTTGTTGCAGAATGGGCAGCCCCGATGTTAGCCATCTCCTGCAATGCATCCATCTGGTTGGGTGTAAACTCCATATGGCCCCCGATCCCCCATGGGGTGACCCGCAGGCTGTGTATTGATCCCGTATGTCGATCAGCAAACGCTGGTCTTCGCTCCTGCAGACAGTGAGATGGTGGGTATACGATCATTTATACCTTCCTGCCCCGGGGAATTCCGGCATCTGCGAACAGGAACAGGGCGTATCGCAATTCCTGTGCAGGTAATTTACGGATCTTTTTCTTCCACGGGCCCTGGGATCGATGCAACCCGGCCCACCCGGCCATCGGTCAGCCGCACTTTGATGCCATGCGGGTGAAACCGCGAGTTGGTGAGAATTTCCTGAACGGTACCTTGTACCGTCTTTCCCGTGCGCTGGTCGTTCTTCTGGATGATATCGACAACGAGTCCTGCATGTATCGATGCCCGGTCATGGGGATTTGGGAGGGAGGTCATAGCGAAAAAAGAGTTATGGGGTGGAGGGAAGGCCTGGCATCGTGTATGCCCCGATACCCTTCTCAAGATACCCGGCAAAGGATGTCCATCCGGTCTGCCCGCCGAACATCAAGAGGGAGATATCCGTCCGGTATTCATTCTCCTGCGGTTCGAAGATCGTCCACTGGTTCTTGCCGGTCAGGGTGGATCTGATCGTCACTTCTGCATTTGGATCGGCATCATATGCTGCATATAACGCGGTCTGGTAGGAGTAACAGGTACCCCCTGCAGCAACGGTTGCATTGCTCCGGCAGTCCGTTGGCCGGATATCCGTAACAGGGCGGTACATCGGGCTGTTCTCCACCGGGTTTTGGGTATCGATATACCCTTTCGTTACGATATCCGTCGAGATAGTAACCGTATACGGGTTCTTTTCCGTGGTACCTTCCGGGGGAACCAGCGAGGGAGCCGTCACTTTCATCAGCGTTGCCTTCCCGGTCTCGTACAGTTCCGTCTTCCAGGTGGCGGGAACACCGGATATCTCGTGAGCGCTGAGTCTCGCGATCACCGGGGAGTTCCCGCGGGGATCTGCCGGCACGGGTACAAAAAGGGTCAGGTTACCCAGCGTTGAATCGGTGGTTAAGGAGAAGGTATAGGTATAGGTGCCGGTGAGAGAGGACCGGTACGCATTCTCGGTATATCCGGTATACGATGTCCATCCCGCGAATACCACGAGTATAATGACAAAGAGACTGATGGTGATTTTTATGATCCTGTCCATACGCTGCCACATCCTGCCGGGCCCTCGGTATCGGAATTACGACACCGGAACAACCGGCTCAGTTCCTGATCGATTATTGATCGATCCGGGTTGAAAACCTGTCGATGAATAGTTGTGTGCAGGTTTTGGGAGCGTTCAGGCATCACTATCGCTTTATGCTCCGGAATAAAATCCACTAGTATGCCATCATCCCGGACACTGGTATTACGTAACGTCTCTCTTATGGGGGGGCGTGTTGCGGATATCACTGTGCAGGATGGTGTAGTGACGCATGCCGGGGCAGGGGGTCCGGCGGATCGGGAGATCGACTGTACGGGGCTTTTTGTTCTTCCGGCTGCCGTGGACATGCATGTCCATATGCGCGGCGGTGCCCAGTCGGCAAAAGAGGACTGGGCCAGCGGGAGCAAAAGCGCCCTTGCCGGTGGCGTCACGGTGGTTGTTGACCAGCCCAACACGATACCGCCGGTAACGAACCCGGATACCCTGCGTGCCCGTATCCTTGACGCAAAAGATCATTCGCTGTGCAGTTTTGCCATCAACAGCGGCGTTACTTTTGACACACCGCTCCCTGCGATGTGGAGCAATGGTGCGATGGCATTCGGTGAGACATTCTTTGCCCCCTCCAGTTATGGCGAGGCAATTACCCCCACGGAACTTGAAGCTGCACTCCGCACGATCAAGGCCTGCGGCGGGCTTGCAACAATTCATGCAGAAGAGATCGTTGACGGCGATGATAGCAACCTCCCGTCCCATGATCTGATACGGTCAGCGGAGGGCGAACTGCGGGCGGTTCATGCCGTGAGCGGATGCAACGCAGCCGGGTGCCGGCTCCACTTCTGCCACATGAGCACCGGAGTATCTGTCCTTGCGGCTGCGGCTGCAGGGAGTGTAGAAGTGACACCCCACCATCTCTTCCTTTCCTACGATTCGTTCAAACCCGACGATGCCCTTGGCAAAGTGAATCCTCCCCTGCGAAGCGAAAAAGAACGCAAAAACCTGTGGGCGGTCTGGGATTCCATCGATGTGATCGCATCCGACCATGCCCCGCACACTTATGAGGAGAAGGAGAAGCCGTTTCCTGAAGCCCCCGCCGGTATCCCGGGTGTCGAGACCATGGTTCCGCTGCTGCTTGCACAGGTGATCGAAAAGCGGATCTCGCTCTCCGATCTAATCCGGAAAACCTCCCGGGCCCCGGCAGACCTGCTGGGTATCACACCCGCCGGGTTTGCACCGGGAGAACGCGGGGATTTTGCTATTTACTCAAAGCAGGCACAGCCGCTCGATCCGGCGCTGCTCCACAGCAAATGCGGTTTTTCTCCGTTTGGGGGCCAGCCGGTGGTATTGCCCCGCACGGTCATCCTTGGCGGCGATGTAGTGTATGATGAAGGAGAATTCTTCCCGGGATTGCCGTCATGGTTCCCCGGAAAAGGATACTATCCCCACTAACTCCGCTTTTTTTGTCCCAAACACTCATCATCCCGGACGCCGATTCTGTAATGCCGATACATGCGTGTCCATAGGTCCCCGGGTGATCGATTGACAAGCGTCTGGATATGATCCATGGGACAACCCGGATACGCGACAGGCATACAGCCCGGCAGGGTTTAAACACCGGAGAAGTACGGCAGCAGCCACTTGTGATCCGCGTGCGTTAATGCCGGGCGACATTTCTTCTCTCCGGGGAATCGATATGGCCGGCATTGCAGACGCTCTTTCTGAAGATGGGGACGGCACCATCATCGCCATTGAAGTGACGGCCGGGGGAAAAAAAGCGATCTTCCCTGCTGGGTACAATACCTGGCGCAAGATGATAGGGTGTCGTGTATCGGCTCCCGCAATCGAAGGCAGGGCGAACCGTGCCGTTGTTGAACTGGTTGCCGGAACACTTAACCGACCGGTTGCTTCGGTGAGTATCGTGTCCGGTGCAATGTCATCCCACAAACGACTCCATATTTCCGGTATCGGTAAAGAAGAAGTCCTTCACCTGCTGGACAAATTTCCCCTATGAGAACCGGGGACTATGATTCTTAATAAAAACCCGGGTGAAACCCGCTCTTTTCGCTGGTGCCGGACTCTTGTAAAGGTACCTGTACTTTAAGTAATTTCCCACGATATATTTTATTATACCTATGATCAGGCATCACAGTCATCGCATGATACATGGGGGTGCATTTACGTGTATTCACCGGATACTACCAAGTACCTTATTCACATCAGCCTCACTGCAGAGGGGGTGGTCGAGAAACCTGACGTAGTCGGCGCCATATTCGGGCAGACTGAAGGGTTACTCGGCGAAGATCTGGACCTGCGGGATCTCCAGCGAACAGGACGTGTCGGACGTATAGACGTCCAGATCACGAGCAAGAAGGGCGAGACAAAGGGCGAGATTTTGATCTCATCCTCACTCGACCGGGCGGAGACGGCGATCCTTGCCGCTTCGCTTGAGACGATCGACCGTGTCGGTCCCTGCGTTGCGCATGTGACCGTAGAATCGATCGAGGACATCCGCGTCAGCAAGCGGAAGCTGATCGTTGAGCGGGCAAAAGAGATCCTGATCGAGCGGTTCGATGACGGGACGATCGATTCCGATGCACTGCTGGACGATGTCCGGCAGAGCCTGCGGGTCGAGAAGATTGGCTCCATTGGAGAAGAGCGCGTCCCTGCCGGGCCAAACGTGCTGGACTCCGATGCGATCATCATCGTTGAAGGCAGGGCCGATGTCCTGAACCTCCTGCGCTACGGCATCAAGAATGCGGTGGCGGTTGAAGGCACCAATATCCCCAAGAGCGTCGTGGACCTCTGCGGGACGAAGACCACAACCGCGTTCTTCGATGGCGACCGGGGCGGCGAACTGATCCTGCGGGAACTTCTCCAGGTTGCCGATATCGACTTTGTCGCCTTCTCCCCGAAAGGGAAGAGTGTCGAGGACATGTCCAAAAAGGAGGTCATCAAGACGCTCCGTAACAAGGTGCCGGTCGAATATGTCCGCGACCAGTACTTCGAGACCGCAGCAGAACTTCCGGGAGATCTGCGGGGCCACTCCACATCAGAGACGGAGGACTCCTCCGATCGGAAGGCAAAGGGATCCTCTCAAGCAAAACGCACCCGTGAACCGGGCGGTCCGCTCAGCCTGCACGACCATATTGAGGATGTCCGGGGACAGAACACGGCACGGTTCTTAAGCGACGAACTGACCGTGGTCCGGGAGATGCGGTCGGACGAAGTGGAGAAGGCTATCGAGACCATCGATCCCGCCGCCACAGGACTTGTCCTCGATCGTCCCGTTGACCAGAAACTGCTTGACAGGATGGTCTCAAAAGGACTCTCGTATGTTGCGGCGAAGGATTTCAAGGGTATCATCAAGAGGCCGCTCTCGATCCGTCTGCTGAAGATGGGATCGTAAAATCTCCCTTCACACAAATTTATTTATGCTGCATCGGCTCATGTTAGTGTCTGAAGTGGTAGCATGCACAAAGAGGAACTGATCAATCTTCACCAGATGCTCGCCGAAGTCAAAGATTATTTTGAAGAGATCAACCCGGATCTGAAATTCTCCCAGTACACTGCCCTGAAGATCAACCCTACCCAGCAGCACAAGAGCAAGATGGAGCATAAATATGCGATCTTCGTCCTGGGTACCGAGATCGCAAATGCGATGAAGGAAGTGGATTACAACTCGTCAAGCAGGATATCGGCCCGGATGAAGGAACTGGCCGACAAGACCTTGAAAGAGATGGATTCCGATATCCAATAACCGATCTCAATCTTTTTTTCTCTCGTTGTTTTTTTGCCCGTATCCGATCCCAAGGTTTCATGGCCTTTGAACGAGCATTGCCGTTCATGGACTATTTCATGGATACGGATGCCGGGCTGGATATCGGTCTCGTCAACCGGGCGGTGGAGTCAGCGTTTGCGGATCACGGGAACGGGCTCGTCCAGATGCCGCCCAAGACCTATATCACATTACCTGACGGTGATTTCCGGACCATGCCGGCATACCTCCCCTCACTCGGGATTGCCGGGGTGAAGATCGTGAACGTCCATCCCGGCAACCCCTCACGGGGCCTCCCGACTGTGATGGCCCTCACGGTGATACTGGATGTCGGGACCGGTGAACCGGTAGCAATACTGAATGCAACCCGGCTCACGGACATGCGGACCGGGGCTGCCGGGGCGGTGGCCTGCAAATACCTCTCCTTGAAAAAGGAGATCGTGCTGGGGGTAGCGGGAGCCGGCCGTCAGGCCGAAGCGCAGGTTGAGGCCATCTCACGGGAACTGACCATACGGGAGCTGAAGGTCTGGAGCCGGAACCCGGACCATGCGGGCCAGTTCGCGGAACGCTTCTCCGTTTTTTCCGGTGTCTCCGCACCGCTCGAACGGGTCTGTGACTGCGATGTCCTTGTCACCACAACTCCCTCCAGAAAGCCGATTATACGGGACGAATGGATACACGAGGGGATGCATATCAATGCGATTGGTGCCGATGCGTCTGGCAAGGAAGAGCTCGATCCGGCGATCCTGAATCGGGCCCAGGTCTTTGTGGACGACCCGGCGCAGGCGGTCCATTCCGGGGAGATCAATGTGCCGATCAGCAGGGGTCTCTATCATGAAACCGACCTCGCCGGGACGCTCGGCGAAGTGGTGATCGGGAAGAAGAAGCGGAGGGACAAGGATGCGATCACGGTCTTTGACTCAACCGGCCTTGCCATTCAGGATCTGGCCATTGCGAAGATCGCGATGCAGCACGGGACGCGGATCAACCTGCCGTTTCCGTGAACGGTTACCCAAGTGCAAGGGGGGTCTCCTGCCAACCCCCCACCCCACCGGTCTCCAAAACCGCGTCGACCCCCCCACCCGCATGGGGGGGAGGTCACCGGCCGACCCCTCCCC
>Ga0265296_1000580_pt1 | contig 52190 bp, 52 predicted proteins | sample MunlanPumphouse1_FD_189073 | JGI IMG/M metagenome (GOLD analysis project Ga0265296, IMG submission 189073) | Groundwater microbial communities from a municipal landfill in Southern Ontario, Canada - Pumphouse #1 | ecosystem: Environmental > Aquatic > Deep subsurface > Groundwater | place...
AAATTACGGTACCGGGCTGGCACTCCAGGTCGTTTCCCCGGTTTCGTCAAACCCCTCGGACGTCCGGTATACCATGGGGGGCAGGGATTACACCCCGCCATCAGTAACCGGCATCTCCCTGGCATGCACCGGCGAAGAATCGGTTTTTGCACCCGCGTACATCTTCACGAAAAATAATCTCGATGTCAATCCGTGGGCGTACGGAATACCCCCGTTTGCGGCCCTTCCCGACCGTCATCCCACGGTGTACCTCTGCTTCGACAAGCCCCTGCCGCGGGGCGAGACCAGCTTCTTTATCGCTGCCGATGAATCCCGGGAATTTCCCGGATCATTCCGGCCGGTTATTGTATGGGAATTCCTTGCAGCGGGCAGGCTGTGGAATGAGACCACGTTCATCGATGAGACCTGCGGGCTTACCCGGAGCGGGATGATCCGGATCGTTATTTCAGGACCCATGCACGGGACTGCGATGTTCGGGCTAAAAGAAGACCGGTTCTGGATCCGGGCGGTCAATACGGATGACCGGTATGCCTGCCCCGCTCCACCGGTCGCGGGGATATGTCCCGGTCCGGGACCTGGAGAAGGAGTACCGGAATCCCCGAGATTGGCAACGATCCCCCTTGCAGGCACTTCCCGGGAAGGCGAACCGTTCATGGTTCCCAATCTCACCGGTATTTTTCCAAACTCGGTCTGGGCAGCCCAGTCATGGATAATCGAGGATGAACCGGTTGGATCGGGTTCGGGAGAGCCGAACGGGGTCTTTGGCATCCTGCACAAGCCGGTACTGGAAGAGACGGTCCGGGTTGATGAACTGCAGGTCCTCACTGAGAAGGATATGGACTCACTCGAACGAACGGGACTCGGGAAACGGGTGACGGACAGTGACGGGGTGACCACCTCGTTTTGGGTGACATGGGCCCCGGTGGACGACCTCTACACGTCCGGTCCCCGGGACCGCCATTACCAGGTCGACAGGACTTCCGGCATCCTAATATTCGGCGACGGCAGACAGGGAAAAATTCCCCCGGCCGGCCGCAACAATATCGTAATTTCCTACACAACGGGCGGCGGAACCCGTGGCAACCTTCCCCCGGCAGCCATCACCAAGATGCACAGTGCCGTTGCCTACGTGGACAAAGTCACCAATACGCAGCGTTCCCTTGGCGGCATCGATGCTGAATCCATCGACGGCCTGATCGTCCGCGCTCCCAATGTCTTAAAAAACCGTAATCGAGCAATATCGGAAGGGGATTACACGATCCTTGCGCGTGAAAGTTCGCCGGAAGTTGCGCGGGTGAAGGTGCTTTCGAATATCCGGTTATCGCAAAACGAAGATCCCCTGTCGTTCAAGGGGTATATTCATGAAACCGGATACATGACCGTCATCATAATCCCGGAATCTGAGGATATCCTGCCTGCCGCGTCCCTCGCGCTTATCGAAAGCGTCCGGGCATACCTCCAGGAACGGTGCCCGACCACTGTGACCGTGGAGGTGATACGGCCGGTCTATATCCGTGCAGACATATCCGCTGTCATTGTAACGGAAAATGCGGACATGATCCCGGTTATCGAGAAAACCGCCAGGGATAGCGTAACTACGTTCCTCCACCCCCTTACCGGGAATTCCAACAGGAACGGCTGGGAAACCGGCACTGTTCCCTGCCTCTCCGACATCTATGGGCAACTCAGTTCCATCGATGGAGTGGCGTATGTCGGATCCATTGTCATGAAACTTGGCAGCGACAAGAGCACCCGGGTTCTTGTGGTGACCGATAGCTCGGGAAGTATCACGCTGCCGGGATTTGTCCAGGTGTGTGCGGGCACCTGCAGCATCGCCTGCCGCCTGCCCGGAAAGGAGGGAGCATAATGCCGATTCCCAAGCCCGATCTCGATGACCGGAGATTTTCCGATCTTTGCAGCGAGTCTGTCAGGACCATCTCCCATGCATCCCCGGCATGGACCAATCACAACCCGAGCGATCCCGGCATAACATTCATCGATCTTTTCTCGTGGCTGGCAGAAACCGCGATATTCCGGCTCAACGGGATCACCGACCGGCACCGGCTCAAATACCTCGGGATCCTGGGGGAATCGCCCCGCCCGGCAATGCCGGCATCGGTCGAGCTGGTACCAGAGGATCCTCTAGCAGCCTCACTGCTGAAGAAAGGGGACGTGATCTTTACCGATATCCTGTCAGAGCGGATCTTCTTTGAAATCGATGAAGACCCGGTCTTTGCTGCAACCGAACTCAAAAAAGTAATTGTCGATGAAGGACCCCGCGGAATAATCAATTACACCGATGCAAATGCAAAGAAGGACCAGTTTTTCCCCCCGTTCGGGGTACCGGGCAGGGATGGGGCAGCACTGTACCTGGGATTCTCAAGGCCGGTGGAAGACCTCACAACCGCATTCTGTCTCTACGAGGAAGGCTATCCGGAGCCTGGATCCGATGACGGGGGAACGGATTACACGCCGGTCCTCTCGACCCTGATATGGGAGTATTTCTCGGCCTGCGGCTGGAAAAACCTGGACTGCGGAGCTGCCGCGTCGGGATACACCGACACTACCGCCGGTTTCGGGCGGTCGGGCCGGGTTATGTTCCACGGGCTGACGGGCTGGGAGACCCTGAAGAACCACCCATTCCTTCCGCCCGATCTTTACTGGCTCCGGTGCCGTGCCACCGCCTACCGGTATATCTATCCCCCGCGCCTCGATTCAGTAACGATCAATCCGGTAACCGCCACGCACGGCAGGGTTATCCATGACGATACGGTCCTGCGGGCCGGCAACGGCCTGCCGGACCAGGTGTTCCGCATCAGCAACGCACCGGTGATCAATGGCTCCATGCATCTTGCCGTTTCTGATCCGCAGGACGAGGTCTTTGACTGGGGGAACCTCCGTTCTGAAAACGATCCTGCCGGGCGGTCCCGGTTCTGCTCGTTCATCGGCAGTGCATTCTCTCTTGACTGGATCGGGCGCGATGACCTTGTTTTCACGGCAAGCGATGATCCGCAAACCAGAGCTGAGTGCCTGGCAATCTCGGGGAAAAAATCATCGGCTGTCTTTTGTAAGAATGTCTCCAGGAATGCCATCTCATGGTCTGTCGATGGAGTGGCATACCCGGATTTCTTCCTGCATACGGGAGAAGGCACCGCCTTCTCGTCAAGTTACTGGACGGAAACAGATGATTTTGACGGGTCGGGTCCCGACGACCCCCATTACGTGATTGACTACGATATCCCGGCCATACGGTTCGGCAACGGGTTGTACGGCAGAGTGCCGGAGCCGGATACAAAAATATACGCCACCTGGTACCGTACCGGGGGAGGCACCGGGGGCAATATCCCCCCGGGACAGGCCTGGCATACGGACGACCGGAAACCCTGCCGGAGAAACCAAACCCGGCAGGGACCGGTCCTGGTAAACCCACAGGCCGCCCGGGGCGGCACGGACCGCGAGACTCTTGGCGATGCATTCAAACGGCTCCGCCACGGGCTGAGGGTTCCCGGTTCCGCGGTCACTACGGCAGATTATGCCTATATCGCGATGCACACGCCGGGCCTGCGCGTAGCGGCAGCATGCGCGGCCGTCTCTGCTGCCGGATCATCGGAAACGCCGGGCGGGCCGCAGAAATACGTTACCGTCACGATCGTCCCCTTCACCCCGGAAAAGAAGCTGGACTCTCCGCCGACAGCCCCGGAAGAGTTCCTGGATGCAGTGCGCAGGTACCTGGACAGGTTCCGGATCCTGGGAACGCAGGTCGCGGTGCAGTCTGCGAGGTATGCACGGGTCTCCCTTGAAGTAACCATCATGCCTTCAGACGGGTACGGGGACGAGGAGATCGTTGCTGCGGTACAGGATGAATCAACGCTGTTCCTGCACCCGGTATCCGGGGGAAAGAACGGGAATGGGTGGCCGCTGGGAAGGACGGTATCCCGGTCCGAACTGATCGACCGGTTTCACGATCTTCCCGGGGTCAACTGTGTTACCCGACTCCGGCTCCATGGCACCGGGCCATCATCAAAAGACCGGGACGGCAACCTGCTCCTGCCGCCGGATGCCTCGGTATATGAAGGGGATATCCTGGTCGCCATCCTGAACAAGAAACCGCAATGTAGCATTGGCGAGGGAGAACATGGATAACGTGCGATGGAAACGGATCAATACAGAAAATCTCTTCAGGCGCTATCGTGCGATGCCCGGGACGCCGGGCGATCCTGCCCGGGATCTTTCAGAAAATATCGAGATTCGGAAAACCGGGTTCCGGATAAAAACCACCCACCGGTATGCCGATGCCAGGACATTTGGCGTACCGGACACGCTCTCTGTGCGGGATCTGATTGTCGATGAATGCAACAGGGTGTTTGTCCTTTCGGAAGACCGGATTTTCCTGTTTTGCCAGGATACCGGAACCTTTGAAGACCCCGTACACGGCGCCACGGGCAGTGCGTCCTCCATCTTTGCCGATGCCAGGGCTATTGGTCTCGACGAGGATACCATTTACATCGCGGACAACCCATGCGATGCGGACGATGCGAAACGGGCGGCCCATGGTCGGATAACCGCCCTTGCCCGCCGTAACTTCCAGGTACGGTGGATCCTGGAGACCGGCCCCGGCCATGCCCGGCTCCTGGATGAGGTTGTGGATCTTGATACTTCCGATAAAACGATCCTGTTCCTTGAAACCGGTAAAAGCTCCGGCACCGTCCATTCCATGGGTCGTGACGGGGAATACATCAGCTCGACGGCCCTTGATGACGATATCGCCGAACCATCCGGTATCGCACGGACCGATCCCGGCGCATTTGCCGTCCTGTCAAAGGAGGGCGTGGATTTCTTTAGCTCCGACAAAAAAACCGGTCGGTTTTTCCGCGTGACCAAAAAGACACGGCGGATTTTCCCGGGAGGCCCGTCTGTTCCGGGGGGCATTGCCTGCTCTCCTGACGGAGAGGTAATCGCTGGCACGAGCGATGCACCGTTCAGAAACGAACTCCTTCCCCCGCTCACGCTGCTATGCACCGGCGATTCTGCGGATCCCCGGTACCTCTGGTCATACCGCGGGTATGTCTCACGGCTTGTCCTGGATCCCGGTAACAACCTGTACGTGATCGATGACGAGGGAAAGAACATAAGTATCCTCCGGTACCTGGAAGCGGTCAACGCTACTGCCGGCAACAAGACCTGCGGGACCTATGTATCACGCCCCATCGACAGCACGATGATGAAGACCTGCTGGCACCGCTTCATCCTCGGGGGGAATTTCCCCGTCGGTACCCAAGTGGATTTCCAGTATACAGTCTCGGAAAACGAGAACGACAATCCCGCCTGGCTTTCGGGAATTACCGGGAAATCCGTGCAGCAGGGAACGGCAATAAGGGACGGTCTCTTCCAGGGATCAAATGAGGGGAGGTATCTCCGGTTCAGGGTCATCCTTTCAGGCACCGGGGAGGTCACGCCCGAGGTCGGATCCGTCACACTCGTCTTCCCGCGGAGGACCTGGCTTGAGTACCTCCCGGCCATCTACCGGGAAGACCCGGCAGGAAAGGACTTTACGGAAAGGTTCCTTTCCCTGTTCGAATCCTCGTTTGAGGAGATCGAATCTGCCATCGGCCAGATCGGCCGTCTCCTCGACCCTGCCGGGACACCCGATGAATTCGTTGACTGGCTCGGATCCTGGCTTGCTGTTGCAGCAGATAAAGACTGTCCGGTCGGTACAAAGAGGCGGTTCCTTTCCCATGCAATGGAGATATACCGGAAACGGGGGACCCGGGCCGGGCTTGCCGAGGCCATCCGGGTATACTCCGGCGCCAGTCCCGACATTATTGAATACTGCACCTGGCAGGATAGTTCAGATTGTACATTTATCGACGACCCGCTCGATGAGGAGCACCTCTACCTTCCCAGTGATGATGCGGTCGTCGAATGCAGTGTGTTCCCCGATGACGAAGGGAAATATTCCGAGGAGGATGCACAATACAGGACGGTAATGCTCAAAGATCTTCTCTTTGGCAGCGGTATTTTCGCCGGAGATGCCTGCAGGCCGGACTTCTGCATCCTGCTGCGCAACGATCCACCCGTTGACGAGGCCATGCTTGCTTCCATCAGGAAGATCATCGACGACCAGAAACCGGCCCATACGCTTGGCGGCCTCATCCGGCTGGAACCCTGGTTCTACCTGGACATGCACACGTATCTCGGGGTGAATACCGCACTCACGAGAACGGATTTCACCATCGGTTCGCATTCCGTTATCTCGCGGGATACCGTTATCGGGGACGAGGAATGCTCCGGGCAACTTCGGATCCGGGCACGGATCGGTATCGACACAAAACTGACATGAAACGTTTGGGGGATGATTATGACCAGTGAAAATGAACAGAATCCTAAAAAACTGCACGAATTTGTAAAAAACCGGTACTTTTACGGCAAACTGATGACGGTGAGGGACTTCGATCTCGAACAGGGTTATTTCAATGAGAAACGATGGCTCATCAACCGGCTGATGTTCGGGACCGGGGTTGCGTTCGGGCTGAACGTCACAAAGCACCCGGACCCGGAGAGCGACGAGCCTGCAAAGCAGTTCCGTGTCTCGGCCGGTGTGGCACTTGACCAGTCCGGGCGCGAGATCGTGGTCCCGTATCCCCAGAACTATTCTTCAGAGGATCTCTTCAGGGACAAGGATACAAACGATCATAAAAAAGACGGCGACTACTTCCTTGTCCTGAAGTACAGCGAATGCAACAAGGATCCGGTAAGGGCGCACGACCCGTCCGCATGCCGCGAGGTCTGCCAGTACGGTAGAGTTTCAGAGGGCTACAACCTTTCCGTAGAAGAGGCCGGTGATTCATGGCGGAACGCCGGGGAATTCGATTGCAGCCTTGTCAGCAAGACCCGGTCCTTTGAGGGGGAGATAACGGACGGGACTACACGGTACGGGACCTTCACAAGAACCAGCCGCAAGCTGAAACTCAAAGGGCCAAAGGAGGGATTCCATTATGAGATCACGCTGAGGTTCGATGCAAAATCCGATAAGACAGACAAGGATATCACCATCACCGATATACCGGACCCCCAGACAGTCCTTGTTCACGGGACCTATACCCTTGAAGTACCCCAGGGCGTGCCTTCAGGCACGATAACCTACGGTATCCGGGTAACCTCAAGGTTCTCGATAAATGCCGAAGCAAAGATCAACGGTTCGGTAATTCCTCTCGAACAACAGGAGTTCAATCCCCAGGATGCAAAAGAGTCGATAACTGCCGGTGCCGTTACGGAATTCAGGGCCGCTGCTCCCCATCTCATAGGCGGTGCTGCCCGACCGGGCCGCGACCGGGGTCTTGCCGATGCAGCAGTGGGAAAAAACCTCAAAGATGCGGTGATATCGTGGCGGCAGCGGGACGATGCGGCGGACGGTGCTGACGAAGGAGTTGTCCTTGCCCGGATCAAGGTCATTGCAGGCGATGTTGCAGATATCCGGAATTACAGCAAGATGATCGTTTTTGACGCCCCGTCCGTGGCCGGTATTCTGTCTTGCCTGCGGGAGCGGATATCGACCCTTGAATACCAGGCACTCCGCATGAAGGTGCAGATCGCACCCAACATCGTTGAAGTGACCGGCCCTTCTGCCATAAAAACAGGGGATACCGGTACTATCCAGATTACCGTGAAGGGCAACGAGGGGCTCTGCCTGCCGGACGTGCTTGTCAATGTCCATACAACGCTTGGATCTCTGGAGAAACGGCAGGTGAAAACCGAGAGCAGCGGATCGGCCGAGAACCTGCTCACCGCCCCCAAATTACCCGGGATGATGACGGTCATTGCGCATACGAACTCCGGTATCGGGATCCTGAGTATTCCCTGCACCTCAGCAGAACCCAAGACCGGGGGCATCTCGCTTGCTACACTCCCGCCCGGTGCAGTAATTTCCGTTGACAGGATGCCGTCCGGAAAGATCACGCCGAATATCGTTGACAACATTCCCGGGGGAAATCATACCGTTGAACTCAGAATGGAGTATTATAAGCCGGTCTCCCTGACGGTTACGGTCGATAACGGCAGGATAACCGAGGTTCCCCCAGTTACCCTGGAGATGCAGACCGGGTTCCTGAAGGTCCAGTGCAACAAGGCCGGTGCGGACATTTACGTTGACAGTATCCGGCAACCGGAGCGGACCACGGCAGCGGGAACCATCTTGTCTCTCCCGGTCCGGTCGCATACCGTCATGGTGGGCCTGGAAGGGTACTCGGCAGATCCTCAATATGCAGAGATCCTTGACGGCAGGACCACGACCCTGTCCGTCACGCTGAGCCCGCTTGCCACCGGCACAATTTATGTGCATCCCCGGAATTCCTACGGCGGCAGGATCCGTGGGCTCCACGAACGGCTGCAGATCTGGCTGCTGCTCCGGGACCGCGATACCGGCATATGGCGCGAAGTCACCTCCGGGCCCGCGGAGTTCCACGATGATTTCATCCGGTTCGAGAATTGCCTGCAGGGGGTCTACCGGATCACCCTGAGAGCCGACGGATTCGAATCGATAACCCGGCCATTCTCGCTGGATAAAGCGGAAGTGTCTGTCGAGGTGAACCTGGAGTCGGCATCGGAAACGAAGCTGGCAAAAGAGCATGCCAGGGATAAAAAGTCCGGGTGAGCAGGGAGTGAGGCGATGAAAGGCCCCGCTGCCGGGGGACATGGCGCATGGGTCGCTGCTGTCTCCTGCCACGCGATGAGACATCCATGGTGCAGACAGTCCCGTAGGAACTATGGCTGGGTCATGGGATCAACTGATTGAACGATCATCCTGAAAGAAATGAAAGGAGGAAATCACGCATGTCCGAAACAACCAGGATCGAAGCAAAGGAAGAACCGGCGAAACGCACAGAATCCGTAAGCCCCGCTGGCACTACGTCGTCTATCAGGTCATCCGGTTCTCCGGCTTCAGTAATTTGTGGGATCCAGAAGGCGGCTGGCAACGTTGCCGTGCAGCGGATGCTGAAGGGAGGACGGATACAGGCCAAGCTCCGGATCGGCGAGCCGGACGATATCTACGAAAAGGAAGCGGATCATGTTGCAGAACGCATTATGCAGATGCCGGAGCCGGCAACCGTTCCGGAACCCCGTGCCGGGCCAGCGTCCCCGCCCATTGCTATCCACCGGAAATGCACCCGGTGTCAGGACAATGATGACGAGAAAAAGATTATCAGAAAAACCTCAGGAACAACTCATGCCTCTTCTGAAGTCCCGTCCATTGTTCACGAAGTGCTGGGATCATCCGGCCAGCCCCTTGACCATGCAACGCGGACGTTCTTCGAGCCACGGTTCGGGTACAATTTTGGCAGGGTGAGGATACATGCCGGCAGCAGGGCAGCTGAATCTGCCCGGGCAATCAATGCCCTGGCATATACAGCCGGGACGGACATCGTATTCGGGGCGGGCATATATTCCTCGGGAACCTCAAGGGGAAACAGTATCCTGGCACACGAACTGACCCATGTTATCCAGCAAAACGGGGCAGACGTTGTTTCCCCCCTGCCGGTACAAACCTCTCGGGTACAGGGGTAGAATCCGCCGACAGCGGTATCCGGGGGACTGGCAGAGCCAATTAAGCATGCACAGGAACTCGATGAAGGGACCGTTCTCCTGCGGGCTTGAGATATCAATAAAGTACATCTAGGTCTTGCATGTGAGATCGATGCCACCGATCTCGTTCCTGCGAATGGCACAAGCCTGACATTTCCCTCATTCAGTACGGAGATTATACCCGGCTATAATGCGATGATTGATGCGTTCGTACATACCTGGAAACGAGATGGCTGCTATGATACGATCCGTGTCAACGGGTACGCCAGTTGGCCGGGTTAACAGAGAGAGAACGGGGTCCGCTCCTGCCGGCGTGCCGAGTCGGTAAAGAACGCACTTATCCTAAAATGCGTGCCAAACGCGCAAATACGGATCATCGCCCATGGCGAGACCACGGTATTTTCCAAATTTTCATTGGAGGCTAACCGGCGCGCAATCCTATCACGGATCACGGTACAAACACCAGCAGCACCGCAGCTCGGTGCTGTAGTACATAGTGGTCCTACCCCAGGAAATTGTGGCAGGATCAATTTCGTAATAAACTGGCAGCTTAACCGGCCTTCCGGTTGCCTGGGTGGATATGTGATCCAAGATATTACATTCACGTGGAATAACAGAACGTGCGTGGGCTCTGAAGTTCCAGATACAACGGGGAAAGTAAGCCCATTACGTTATTATGAAGCCTGGCGTGTCCATCCCAACTCCAGCGATATTGAACCGAGTAATACCGATACAATAGCATGGATTAATGATCTGCCGTCCGGGTTTACAACAGACAATGTCACGGCTAATGCATCCGCCCGGTACCACGATAATGTCGACACCCTGCCGGGATATATGACCGCCAGCAATCCCGCCACGTTTGTCGGTATCCTTCGATCCAGCACAACCGATCATGCTCTTGGAGGTAATATCTCACCGGCAATTCTCCACCAGTTGAGATTTCACTGGAACTGCTGCACTCCATCCCCGCCAGCATTAAGTCCTACAGTGGTGGATTCACATATCCCGTAAGGGACATATGAGATGAGCACGAGGGGGTATTCCTAAGATAACGGCAGGAACATCTCAAACAAAACCTGCCATCCTCCCATTGACAAACCTGATTGGATGACCCGATCATACCTCCCGGTATGTCTGTCTCCTGCTAATATCCCGGATAGATCGCTCCCCATTTTATGTTTTCAGGAAATACCCGTGCCGATCCCTCCCTTGGTTCTATCATAAAAAAACTAAATAATACACATAATATTTATAATCTCAAACGCAGAACATCCTCTATCTTAAACAGACATACCCGTACCTTCATCTCTCCGCTGCAAGCCCCGAACACCTTGTGGCAGTATCCAGTCGTAGATAGCAGAACGTGTTCACCAGCCTTTACCAGATACCGATGAACAAGATCCGTTCTCTCGCAAAACGGTGGGACAGTACTCATGATGTCGGCAGTTAAAGAGATTCTAACGGAACACCCTGATCAGGAAAGGAACATCCTCGGAAAAGACAGGTGAAGATTACAGATGTCCGAAATGGCCAGAATTTCTGCGCAAAAAGATCCGGTGAAACGGGAGGATTTTACTAGATCTACTCCGAAGGCGCCGTTGCACAACAAGTCCGTTTCCTCGGCTTCCCGGATCATAAGATGCCAGCAAACAACCGGCAACCATGCCGTCCAGCGGATGCTGAAATGTGACCGGCTATCAGCAAGGCTACAGGGTAACCTACCAAACGGTATCTACGAACCTGAGGCAAACCGCGTCGTGGAAAGGGGCACACAGACGCCGGAGCAGACAAGTACAATTCCCTATGAATCCCTGCTGCTATCACCGAGACTCTCCAATAACTGTTCCAGCTGCAAAGATGACGACAAGAAGAAAAACCTGAGGATGATAGAGTCGCTCTCATTGTCTAGCAATCCGGCCAAATCCATTAGTAGGAGGTTGGAGGATACGAACAATCTCAAACCTATTCCAACAAATGGGGCTGCAACCATCCAGTGCGATGGTAGCGGGGGGTGGGAGATTAATTATGGAAGTTATGAAAATGCCATTTGTGGCATAAAGGGTTGTACAGCGATTCATGAAAATTCTCACATTTCGGACTGGAAAGCAAAATGGCCTACTGGCTGCCAGGGTCGAGCCAAAGGGTATTTGCCTAAAGGGGATCCCCCATATGACAATCCCCTGATGACTGTAGAAGAATATAACATATTTCTCAAAGCCAGTGAATGCAAAGCGTATACCGCAAGTCTGGCATGCAGCCAGTCTTTGCCCAAAACTCAGGGTTGTGAGACGGAGGTCAATGGGTATATTGCGCTCAGCTCGCAAGGAAAACTGACCTGGTGTTAGAATCATTCCGAAGAGGCCCGAGATGCAGATGATACGATTACTGGAGATATAAAGTGTGCCGGGGTCGGAACTTCTGTTGTGAAAGAAACGATCGATAAAAAGTGCGGGCGCGGAAGATATTGCCAATTTTACTGGAACATTGATCCAAAAGGACGTAAAAATGTTGGAGCAGGAAGCCATAGAGATTGCCTGTGATTTTGCCAGGCAAAACGGTCTTGATATCGAACTGTATATCAAACGTCCGAAAAAAGATGAAGGGATATGGAATATCTACTTCCAGAGAAAGAGTGAAAAATACAAACCGGCTCCTGGTGACTTTTTTAACATTTATATCGATGATCTGACAAAAGAGGTGCAGAAAATTGTCCATGGAGAATAAACCATAAGGCAGAATCTCCTCGTCCATGACTCCAACAGTGATATATGATCACGTTATGGAATAATCATCTTGGAAAGATTTTGAGACGAAGAGAACACGCATGACCGAAACTGCCCAAATACCTTCGAAAAAAGACCCGGTTCAACGGGCAGAATCCGCAAGTCATGCCCCCCGCTCACGGTCTCACGAACGGCCCGATTCCCCGGCCTCCCGGATGTTCGCACTCCAGCAGACTACCGGCAACCATGCCGTCCAGCGGATGCTCAAAACCGGTGCGATCCAGGCATCGCTCCGGATCGGCCAGCCCAATGACATTTACGAAAAGGAAGCTGACCGTGTTGCCGACGAAGTCATGCGGATGCCGGAACCCGCCGTACAGCGGGAATGTTCCCCCGGCAGCAAATGTCCCCACAAAGACGATGACGAAAAGAAGAACATAGTCCTGCGTAAACCCGGTGGAACCCCGCAGGGGATCACATCGGTTCCGGATTCTTTTGTCAGGAGCCTTGGCTCCGGCCAGCCGTTGGATCCGGCAACGAGAGCATTCTTCGAGCCGAGGTTCGGAGCGGATTTCAGGGATGTCAGGGTACACACCGGGAGTATGGCGGCAGAATCGGCCGGAGGGATCAGCGCCAGGGCGTACACGTACGGGACGAATATCGTTTTTGGGAAAAACCAGTATGCACCCGGGTCTCCCGAAGGCAGGCAGTTACTGGCCCATGAACTGACTCATGTAATCCAGCAGGGCAGAGCAGGGTCCGGTTTGCAGGATTATACGGCGGCCCGGCCGGTTATACAGAAACTCAGTACAGGCCCTCTGCTGCAGCGGGCGGGGTGTCCGTGCTGTGCGGAATCGGTCTCGATCACGAATTTGGGTACATATAAATCTCCCTATTTAATGGGCAATAATTTAGATGTCGACATAACTCTCAAATATCCAAAAAAAGAAACTTCGGGAATGTGTACGCTCAGATGGTTGGAAAAAACCGATGTGCCGTATAACCTGACGAAGGATATTAAGATGAAAAAGGATACTTGGACGGATCTGTATAAAATTTCCCCAAAAACATTCCCGGGCTGGCAATCGGAGTCTGAAGAGTTTATCAATGATGATGAGAATGAAGAGAAGGTTATTTGTGGTAGCACCAGAACCGTTTCCATCTTCGACCCGCCAGGATTTGCATTTGATGAAGAATCCGACGAACGAACATTGGAGTTCCGAATAATTGTTGACAGTTCGCCCGATCCCAACAGAAGTTGTGCTGCAACCAAGGAGGCAAACGCAACTCAGAAACTCAAAAAGAAAAAGAACGACAAGGGGGAATATGAACCAGATTGGGATAATTGTTCGTTCACAATACAATAAGATGTCCGAATAATGTTTCAGCCGGATTTTTTTCTCGGACTCCGAGAAAAGCCCACCGGGGATACTCAGGAGTCATGTAATCCTGCTGGTGTGCAGGTTTTTCTTGTCGGGAATGGAGCAGCAGTAAGACAATCTCCGCCAAAGAGAACGGTTTTTTCGGATACGGAATCTCAACTATGATAGCCCGGGGTCTTCCTGACCCGCCAATCGTTTAAGGAAATCCTCTAAAATAAAAACCCCAGTATTTATTATCCCGGAAAAAGAATACCCTCTGAACTACCGGAGGGTAGGGGCGGTAACCCATGTACGCCACGAGCAGCGAACACCTTATGGCCGAGCTTGGCCGGATCGAACAGGCTGTGTTCACCGAGCTTGCCGCCTGGCGTGCCGCCCACGCAACGATCGACCGGGACTACCTGGGGCTCTGCATCACGGAAGAAGAGATCGATTCCCTCATCGTACCTGATGGCGGGGGCCCGGGACCGGATAACCCCCGGGATACATCCCAAAATCTTCTCTCATCCCGTCTTGAAGCGATCGAGAAGGAGAAGGCCGAGAGCCTGGGCCGGGGAACAGAGCTCCGCCTCCATACGCTCTCGCAAATCTTCGGACTTATGCGGGAGGAGACCGATATCCTCCTTTTTGCCCTCCTGCCGGAGATCGACCTCCGGTTCGAGAAGATCTACGCCTACCTCCAGAATGACGTGACCCGGAAGCTGCCGTCCATCGACCTCGCAACACGGATTCTCTTTTCTGACCGGCGGATTGGAGCGCGAACGCTGTTCGAACCGTCGTCACCGCTCCTGAAACACCGGCTCATCCACCTGACGGGCACGGCCGGCGAGAGCCAGACCGCGTTTCCTGCCCGGCTGTTCAAGGCAGACGACCGCATTGCCCGGTACCTTCTCGGGTCGGACGGGATCGACGAGCGGCTGAACGCATCTGTCACGGTCGTGCAGCCGTCCTGCAGGTTCTCCGGCATGGTTGACAGTGCCGGCGCTATCAGGATCTTCAGGGACTCTGCCCGAGCCTCCGCTATGAACAACCTCCCCCTCATAGCATTCATATCCGGCCCGGAGGGAACGGGAAAGCGTCATGCCACCGAAGCACTCGCGGGGGAGCTTGAGAAAACGCTCCTGGTTGCCGACAGCCCTGCATTCCACAAGGACCAGGACCATGATCTCCTGAGCCTCCTGGCCCGGGAGGCGTTTCTCCTTGATGGGATTATCCTGTTCGAACGGTCCGACATCTTTGCCGAACCGGAATTTGCCGCAGATATCCCCCGGTTCTTTGCTCTTCTGGACACTTTCCCCGTGCCGGTGATCTTCAGCTCGGAAAAACCGTTCAGGCCCGTTCACACCCTGGAACACCATGCCGTCTTCACCGGGGAATTCCCCCTGCCGGCATACGAGGACCGGCTCCGGATCTGGAAGGATCTCCTTGCCGGATATCCCCTGCCGGAAGACGATATCCGGACTATGGCTGCCACGTTCCGGTTCAGCGCAGGCCAGGTCAGGGACGCCATCGCAGCAGCTGAAACCGCTGCCCGGGCACGGAACCCGGGTCACCGGATCGTAACCACCGACGACCTGGTTGCCGGCTGCAAGGCCCGGTCGAACAGGAACCTGGTGCGGTTCGCAAAGCAGATCCATCCCCGGTACAGCTGGGACGATATTTTTGTGAAACCCGAGACCCTCTCGCAGCTCCGGGAGATCGGGAACTACATCCGGTACCGCGTCGTCGTGTACTCCGACTGGGGATTCGAACAGAAACACTCGCTTGGGAAAGGGATCAACATCCTCTTCTCCGGCATCTCCGGCACCGGCAAGACCATGGCCGCCGAGATCATTGCACATGATGCGGCCATGGACCTGTACAAGACCGATCTCTCCTCGGTTGTGTCCAAGTATATCGGCGAGACGGAGAAGAACCTAAGCAACATCTTTACCGAAGCCGAGACGAGCAACGCCATCCTCTTCTTTGACGAAGCCGATGCCCTTTTCGGGAAGCGGACACAGATCCGCGATGCCCACGACCGGTATGCAAATGTCGAGGTGAACTACCTTCTCCAGAAAATGGAGGAATACGAGGGGATCGTCATCCTTGCAAGCAACCTGTCAACCAATATCGACGAGGCATTCCGGCGGCGGATGCATTTCTCGGTGGAATTTGCCATGCCCGAGCAGGACATCCGGGAGGCAATCTGGAAGAATGCATTCCCGAAAAAAACGCCCGTTGCCCCGGACCTTGACTTCGGGTTTCTATCGGGGTTCAAGATCACCGGCGGCAACATCCGGAACATTGCCATCAGTTCCGCATTCCTTGCCGCAGCGGATTCCGGCACGGTCACGATGAGGCACCTTACCCTGGCAACAAAACGGGAATTCCAGAAGAGCGGCCGCCTCTTCACCCACGAGGAGTTCGGCCCGTACTGTACGTTACTGGAGGAGCAGTCACCATGAGTTCATCGGCAGTTATCAATGAAATCGGGACAACCCTTGAACAGATAATCGAGAACCAGTGGAACGATGACCCGAAAATTTCCGGGCTGAAATGCCCGAAAATTTCCTTCGATTCACCGTACGAACTGGTCAAGAGGGCGGCAGAAGGCAGCCAGTATATCTCGCTTTTCCTCTTCCACGTGAGTGAAAACACCCACCTGAGAAACAGCATGGCCGATACGTATTTTGATAACGCCGGTTCAGAGCTGCAGCCGGATCTCCCGCTGGCGCTTGACCTCATCTACCTTGTCACCGCCATCAGCACGACCGGTACACCGCAGGACCCGACCAACGAGAAGCGGATCCTGGGGCGGGTGATGCAGATATTCAACGATAACCGCGAGATCCGTCTCGCCGATTCCTCCACGCCATTAATAAAGGTCTATTTCCATTCCCTGGGAATAGACGAACTCGCCAGGCTCTGGGCATCCTTCCCCGATACGCCGTACCGGCTCTCGGTCTCCTATCTCGTGACGCCGGTCTTCATCGATTCGCTCAGGCACGGCCTGCTGCCAAAGAGAGTGGTGGACAGGTCCCTTGCATCGGCACAGGCAGAAAAAAGGGGCGATGAATGACAAGAGCGCAACCCGGCGACGATGCGGTTTTCGGGTACCGGCTCGCCGCTGTTGACGAGACAAATTCACCGATGTCGCTTGCGGTCAGGATTCTTGACGAAACGAATAAAAAACCACCGGAGGGCCGGGTGAGCATCCGGGTAAAAGGTAGTACCGTGCGTCCGGTCAGGAACAGGAGCGGGGACTATATTTTTTTCCGGCTGGTGCCGGGACAGGAATATACGTTCCAGGTGCAGGCAGAGATGTACGAACCCGGGGAGATAACCGTAAAAATCCCGGATCACAAGGGAATTGGCGGGATGACCCCGGCAGAGATGATGAAGCAATTCCTTCAGGTGATCCCCCTGAAACCAAAAACGATGACATGAATAATAATCCCCATTCTGTGCAAGGGTCTTTGAACCTTGCCCATTGCGGTGAATTTACGCCAATAAGAGCATTGAGGACAGACAGAAAACCGGTAAAACAGCCGGGGCGATCTCTTGTGAATACCGGGAACCGGATGCGTCGGGGAAATGAAAGGCGGCTGTGCGGATCCGGACCCCCCACCGGCCCCGGCCATTTCCCCCTATCAATTTTCACCCATCCCCGGCCATTGTAGCGTTGCTAATTATTACCTCATTAATTCCCGTCGGAAAACCCTGAATTGTTCCGGGAGAATTACCGTGTTTTTGCGAATTATTGCCTCTCAAAAAAAGGATGTGAGGCAAAAGAAGTACAACAGGGCCTTATACGGGCCCGGTTTGTACGCCGTCGAAGACGGGGGAAAAGGGGTTTTCCGGGCAAATGATTTCATTACCGAAATATACGGTTATGTGGAGTGGATACTACGGCCATTCGTTCAACACACATGAGTACTCATCACCGTCATATCATGGGGATTTGTCACATAACAATGCGCTTGCAATAAACGGGGCGAAAAGATATATCGTCTCACGTATCTGATTTTTTAACGGGGGGGAATTATGAAAAACAAACAAAAAATCCTGATCGGTATTACGGTAATTTTTGTCTTGATCCTCGCTTTCATAATGTACCTGAATTGGTTTGGAATTCAGGAAGGGCAGTCCACACTCTATGCATATCCAATTACCCTGTTTCCCAATGGCAGCGGAACATCTTCCATATCAGAATCCATAGACAAAACACTTATTGAAAATGCTACACACATCACCGACAAGGATTTCCGTGAGCACCCGGCTATTGCTGAAGTATTGACCGGTGAAAGATCTTTTTCCCGGGGTTTTTCGAAGAAGGGGGGAGTGGGTCCGGGCGAAGAGCGTGAATTTTTTAAGAAGTATTACATTTCGGAATACAAGGGAGATTATTACATCCTGCTCGTGATGCTCCACTGAAATTTCGCACTATTTTTGGTTTTAATGAGACCATGAATCCGTGAAATGCTGGTCTGGATCTCTCCGGAAATAATTCATTTTAACATCGTGTACCCTAAACACAAATCCTTTGTCGGAATCTTTAGCCCGAGGGTCGTGATTCCTTTACGTACCCAAATCTCCAGCCACTCATACTTTCCGATGGAGGACACGGGCAGGGGATTAATTACCGGGATATCCTTCTGCGGGAAATTCGTCCAGCGGGGATTCGGGGGAAGGGATCCGAACGACAACAAAAGAGATTACATGGGATGGTCATAAACCCTCTAAAATACCGGATATAATATCGGTATATGAACCGTGGCAGATATGGATTTAAAATCGCGATTGAACATGACGAAGATGGCTGGTTCATCGTCACCGTTCCGGTACTTCCCGGCGGTGTCTTCCAAGGAAAGACCGAGGAGAAGGCAAAGAAAAATATTGCCGAAGCCATTGAACTGCATCTTTCCGCACTCGCACGTGATGGCATCCCGCTCTATCACCGCCCGAGCATCAAAGAAACATTCGTGGCCGTTGATATATGACGGATAAACTTCCCCTCTTATTCAGAAAGGAGGTAGTAAAAGATTCTGAAAAACTGGGGTATTCGGTCAATGACCAGAAAGGAAGTCATATCCAGATCAGGCACCCGGTACGGCGACCGCTGATGAGATCCCAATCACCCGGAAATTGCCAGGAGGGATATCCGCCAGACTTCCCGACCGGCCCGGCCTGCACGAGATGCTGATGAACCATCCCGGGTATGCGTTCATCATAACACTGGTCCGGTCCGCAGCATCCATTTTGCTGGAGGACTGCATGAACCACCAGCAACAAGGTCCGCACCCGTTTGGCCGTGCGGGCCTGAACATGGTATGTTCCTGGGCGGAAGATTGTGGATCGGTCCAGCAGAACTGCTACACCGGCCAGCATTATCCGGTCGGGGAGTCGCGTGCGCCGTTCATCCCGTTTTTCCTGAAGATGTACTATCTTCTTGAGATCCCGGCCGGGCCCATGGATCAGAAAAAGCCGGTCCCGGTCCAGATCCTTCGCGAGTTCGTGTGCCAGAGGCTGCGCATTGCCCGGGAGGATTTCGATGCCAGGGTCAGGGCAATGTGCGAGCAGAGTCCGGAGGAATTCATACTATCGCGACCGGGTGGTAATCACCGGAAGAAAATGGTACGGATGAAAGGCCGGCGTTCTTATGGCATGGATTTTTTTCGGGAGGGTTTTTCTCTGGGGTCGCCGAGGGAGGGGGTTGGGGTCCGGAGGTACCGGTTTATTTTTTGTCGGGACCGGGAAGGGTCGGGAGTTTAGGGGGGACAGGGGTTCCGTCCGGGAAAATATGTGAGGATGTGGGGGTACCACCATTCGGATATCCGGGTTCTCCGATGGAACCTCATGTGGTTCACTGGCCGCAACCGGTGGCGATGAGAGTGGGTACCCGGCCGGAACTCATAGGGGAGGGGGGTGGCTGGGGATGAGGGGGGGAGCCCTTCCTTCACACATTGCGTTTGGGAATTTTGCTGAGGGGGGGACAGTCGGTGGGCGTTTTGTGACGGATCAATTACGAGCACCCAGTGGAAACTATAATTTCTTCAATTGTAGAACAAAGGTATAGTAAAGGGGCTATAATGAGCGTTCGGAAAATTGATATTCATGATTTTTTTATTAAATATTTAATTTCAAACGGCTACCCAGAAAACTCAATAAACTTCAAACCTGTTTTTCATCATCCTGAACGTCCTTGTCTTGCAGATCTAGCCATTGTAGATCCGGAATCTAATAAACTGCTCGCAGTATTTGAAGTTAAACGACAACAAAGAACTGAAAAATTACATTCTTCTGTAAGAGATCAATTGTTGAGTTATTCGCAGGCAATTCCAGATCCAGATGTTCCATTAATTGCAGTTTTTCCAACTCTTGTTGATAATAAAGATCTACAGTTTGAATTCTTTTTTTTAAATCGGTCAGCAGATAACGAAACGGAACGTCTTGTAAAACGGGAGAGACTTCCTGAATACAAATTGTTGAAAAACAGTCGATTAACAAAAGAATTATTAAAAATCTCAGATGAGCAGGAGCAAACGGTTGATTATTTTCAAATGATTTGTTGGGTATCCGCAGTATTTGTTTTTCTGGCATTATTAGCCGACATACTGAATTATTTCAAAGTTGATATCCAGAGACTTGCATTAATCGGAGTAATTGTTGGACTATTCATTCTACCTTATGCGAGCAAATTAAAAATCCTTGGTTTCGAATTTGAACGGCTGTCACAGATTAAAAAAGGAACACGGGAGAAGTTGAGATAGATTTTTATCGTATTTTCAGCTGCCTGCAGGTTCTGGCAGCATCGATGACTTTTAGATTCGCAGTAAAAACGGTGATTCCAGGAATTGTGGCAAAGTCTCCATCATCAGTAAGAACATTAACAGAATTTTTTCGAATTACATTAAGATAGAATAAATCATATCCATCAAGTTTGTGTGATTTCAAGTCTGCGATGAATGTATTGACTGCAGCATCATCGATTGTAACCGGAGAACTGTTAGAAAATTGTTCAATTTGAATCCACGAGCTTTCTATTTCTTTGGTGACAGTATCACGTTCAATTTGATAATTGTGCCTAAATTCCTTCCTCGAATATCTATCTGGATTATAACCTTTTAAATTGCAAAAAATTTTGAATTCAGTCTCTTCGATAATATGAGCAAGCTCGGCAAGAGTAAGTTTGCAGTGCGTTAGAGTGCTGTTGACAGAGCGGATTTTTTGAATATATGCAGGATATTCCTTAGTTTGGTAGTTTTTCGCCGTATGCGAGGCATTAGAATATGTCAACCAATACCAAATGTTGGTATCAACAAAAAATATGTCTTTATGTGTTGGTTTATCAAAACGAATATCGACGATATCGGCTTTTATATCGAGATTAACAGCCATTAAGATCAGTTGTTTGTTGAGCTAAAACTTTGTCAACAGAGTCACGAAAACTGCGATTTGTGTAATATCTCTCAGCATTTTCAAGTACTCGATTAAGGATATGTTCTCCATTAGGTGAAAGGCCTACGATTTGTAAATGTGAATGAATTTGTTTAATTTTTATATCACTAAGGAGCTGTCCAATTGCAGCGTTGAAAAAAGGAGATGCAAAAATTTTCACTCCATTAAAATCGAGAGTAAAGTCTCGGTCTTTAACTAGGTGGGGATGAATAATATCATAGACTCTGTTTCCATCTTCAACCGTAATACACGTATCCCCAATGGTAGAAGAAATTTTAAGAATCACTGATTGCATTAAGGTATTATTTCTTTGTTGAAAGATAATAGAACTTCTGGTCTCTTTTTAATGTGATATTAACAATAGTTCCCTTAAAAAAAGAGTTAATAGATTCATACTGTTCTCCATTCTTATCGATTATCGCATGACCCCTACAACTGTAGATATCTAATTGCCCCTCATTTTTTTGGATAAAATCTTTTAAAAGCTTTAATCCCAATCCACCAAGTCCAGGTTTGGTACTAAATCCATCTTGGAATGCTAATTGTAATGTTTCCTCATCAGAAATTTTAAATGATTTTCCGATTGAATATAGGTAATCTCGAACCGACTGAGGAATGCCGACGCCAAAATCAATAGTTGTAAGCTTTAATTCTTCAAGGACCGGAAAATTTTGACCGCAACTATACACCCCATTGGGTGAGAAGCCATGGGTAAATGCATTCGAGTAAATCTCCAAGACATTACTGACAATCTCATGAGATAATTCAGGATGAATGTTTAGCCATCCTTTCCCGATCCATTTCTCTTCTAGATACCTAGAGATTTTTTGAAGATCTTGTTGCTTGTCTTGTCGATAGGGGATAGAATTCCCATCCCACGGAGGGAAATCCTCTCCCATAGCATATAAAAATCCATTCTGCAAAAGATTTGCTTTTACAGCGGAATGAATCAAAGTTTCCGGTTTTATTGAAGCAATTCCACCTTTCATATTGATATATGAAATCATCCCTCCAAGGAAAGCAACAGCATTTTGTCGTAAAAAATCACATTTGGAAAAATCAAGCTCGATATCGTCAGAGTTATGATAATTGTTCCAAATTTTAAAAAGTGTCACAAAATCAGCCGGATCATCATTGATTCGAGGAATTGAAATTGTGGTCACATCACAATATTTCCTATGTGACGTTATAAAAATAGGTCTCATTCATTTTTCCAGGAAAGAGTTCACCCCCACCTTCTAAAAGTCCGGAGGGGGGTGTCGGCTGCGGGACCTGAGGGCGGGTTGTACTCGGGTGGATCGGGGCGGCTGGTGCGGGACGGTGGGCAAGGGGGAGGGTCCCCCCACCGCGGGCCAAGGCTGATGCTGTTCTCTTGAATGTGCAGGAGCAGAAATGATATTACGATGAACAGTCGCCGCTCTGACAGGGCGCCTCTGTAGCGGATCGATTGGGAAATAAAAAAAATACAAGACTCTGTCGAGCTCTTTGGATAATAATTTGATATCAACAGTCCTTTGATAAATTATGCCGGAATCAATGATGACCGATTATGCGATTGAAAGAATGAGGGCGAATGAAATTTTTTTATTATCGCACCTTGAGCATGTCGAAATTATTGAGCTGATAAATGATGCAATTGATGTATCCCGACAAGAAGCGAAAGACGGGGATGCATGGATTAAATCTTCAAAACATTTCTTTTTTCATCCAATTTTGCTTCCTTCATCGTACGCAATTCACACACACCTTTTAACCGGAAATCTTCCGGCATGTTTTCGAGAGTTGCGTTTTTTATTTGAATCTTTAGCGTTCTGTTATTTTGCTGAAAAAAAATTCCCTGAAGAAATGTTCTTTCTGGATCAGATGAAAAAATATGATCTCACCGTAAAAAGTAAGAAATCAAGAAAGACGATTTCTCAATTGTTGGGGGATTTGGAGAATGAAACGGGGATTGAACTTAACAGAGTATATGGACGCCTTTCCGATGAATGGGTACATACACGAGGGTTTGCTGAAAAAGTAGAAAATTTTACTTCATTGAATTCTCAATTGCCCTCATGGGCTTGGATTTTACCTATAACTTTAGATGAAAAAGATCTCACAACCATTAATGAATTGAATCAGGATATCGCTTTATTGAGGAACCTTTTAGAAAAAGTGATTGCATCATAACTGCATTCACCGGCCTCACCCTTGCCGTAGTCAGGGGCGTCACCTCTATTTCGGAGGGGTTGGCTTGCTGTTTTAATTTATTTTGATGGGTGCTGAAATAAAAATCTTTAATTTCTAAAGGTAATTTCTGAATTGTCGGAGGATTCTAATTTATCGAGTTTTTTTGATGCAAGGAGAGTCATTATCACAACGGCTGCAAGTATCATGAAAAATAAAACAAGTGAATTTGTCGGAAATGGCGTAGAAGAAACCCTAGCATCATACTCTAAAATTGAGATCATATAGCCAGAAAGCAATCCTCCAATTACACCTAACCAAAGTCCACCTATTGCCCCTCGAATTAAATATATCTCTTCCATTTTTTTAGGTTTTTCATCTTTAATTACTGCAGTCATATTTTGAGTAATTATTATACCATGATCGAGTTTTTTCTTTATTTCTTTTAACAAATTTTGATTTTCATTCATGATCTTTTCAACTCTCCGGTCACTCCACCACGAAGAACAGAAAAATATACCGGCAAGTGCGACTGCAACTATAGCAATTCCATTTACCACGCTTGGAGAAATTGACGATGCTGGCTCAAATTCGAGAATTCCTCCTGATATTGCTAACCCAATACAGATTATAAAAATAACAAACACGATCGCACCACTCACTCTGTCGCTCATATTCTCTAATGATGACTTGATATACAAAAACATTTTCAAAATTCACCGTTCTGCGAATAAAATCTATTCTCGAAAAATTTCAATTTGCTTCACCGGCATTTAATTTTATGAACTCAGAAAAAAACGTGCGTCCTGGTAAGATTTTTTTCTATTTTTTTCTATCATGAAAAATGCTGCCCTTACCCCATTTTCGAATGGCCCCCTTCCCCGGTTGCGATGAACGGCCGCCGCCCGGAGGGCGCCCCACGACGGTTCAGTTTCCGGTAATCTGCCTAGCAAGGAGTCGGAAGAAGGCCGAGCGACTCCGAGCGTAGCGAGGTGAGGGTAGTATTGCAAACATGAGGCATTTGTGCTCGACCTTATTATGAGAGGGGGCGCTACGCACTTGCCGTGTCCTAAAATGAGTATGATTTTCTTTTTTTAAGTTTCACTCAATTTTTTTGCCATCTCATCATCGGATTGTGCTTCTTGGTACAATCCCATTTTATTTTTTGTAAGAGCCCGACTTTTGAATAATTGCGGATTGGTTGGATCTAGATCAATGGCTTTATTGAAATCATCTAAAGCTAATTTGTATCGTTCCATTTGCAAGAAAGTAATCCCTCGAGTATGATAAGGTTGCATTTGCTCGGGTTCCAATTTTATTGCCGAACTAAAATCGTTTATTGCATCTTCAAACATCTTCATGCTTCGATTTGCGAGCCCTCTTTGAAGATACGCGAGAGCACTTTCTGGACATAATTTTAAAGCAGTATTAAATTCTTCAATTGCCCCTTTGAAATTATCTGATAAAATAAATACCATCCCTCGTCCAATATAAGGCTGGATATCATCTGGATTAAGTTCAATAGATTTATCAAAATCCCCAAGTGCCAAATTTAATAGCGATTTATCTTTGGAGGTTTTTTCGATAGTAAAAAGATTGAAATAAGTAATTCCACGAAGGGAATATACTGAAAAATCATTTGGATCCAATTTAATGGATTCTGTCAAATAATCAATTGCCTTTTTATATTCTTTTCTTTGCACAAAATTTACACCATATAGGAAGTAATCAAATCCCTTCCACTCTCGGAATTTTGTATTCGCACTATTTGCACGTGCAAATCCAGGCAAATCACTAAACAAGGAAATCTCGTTAATGTCATAAATTTTTTCAAGATCTTTTAAAATGGTATTTTTTGAACCTTTATCAACATGAATAATTTTGAAAAAATCTTTCGGAATTATCGGAGGGCCAAACACAAATATTGAATGTTGTTTCGGAATTCGTAAATTAAAATTACTTGGTTCCCAATACCATAAGGGAGGAACAGAAGGCATCTTATTGATATTAGGTTCTGATAAAAACGTGCGTATTGATTTATTTTCAATATCATTATACGTTACTTGAGAAATTCTTCGAGAGTCATTAATATCTAAAAGATAAATAGCTCCATCTGTTTCAAAATTATTATTAACGGCAAACCAAAGAGCTATAAGCGGATTACGAGAGAAATCAATAAAAAAAGTCGCAGCTGAAAAATGTTGTAATTCTGCGATTAGTTCTAAATCTCTTAATTCAACGTTCTCTTTTCTGTGATAACCTTTCATTTTTGCTATTTCTACAAGTCGCTCATGGTATTTTATAAATGAGTCAAATAAAATGGAAGACACATTGAGAGAAATTCGAATTCTTCTTGCGGCTGATGATTCAACATTCTTTGCTAAATCAGTTTGCCCCCGAAAAATAAATCTTGAAATTTCATTTTCCCCACTTATTTTTGTAATTTCCCTTAAATATTCGTTAATATTTTTTATTTTATTCATTCTTTCACCAGGTAAATCAATGGACAACTAGCAACTGTTGCGTTTGAAATTCGATTATTCATAATGGCACAATACAACCTACTTCTTTCAAATAGAGAAATTGTATTATCCTTTTCTTGTCTATAACAATAATCCATCATTTTCATTTATTTCCCTATAGAAATTATCCATCTCCAAAAACGCATTTTCTCGTCAAAATACAAAATGTAAAGAACCTGATTTGAATAACTCCCCCTCCCCCCCACCATGCTACACACTAGCACACAACATTAAATACCAATACACCCAACAATTGAGTATGCAGGACGAGTGCTACAGCATTCATGAGGGTTTTTTTGCCCGTGAACGCCTTTATCTCCACTAGTTCACCCGCCCGCTGCATCAGTGAATCCGTTTCTGAAGAATCAAACGCAGTGACCGCATGGTATCGCGTTTTTGCTTTTTATTTCAGCCAGTTTAGCCAGTATTTCTGGTATCGTTAAGCCCTCTGGTTTGCCGATTGCAAAAACAGGGGGAGGATGTTGTTGTTACTATGAGAGGAAAGGAAATCCGTCTTGAAAGAATCATGAACCGCAATACGAAGAAGACCATCATCGTACCGATGGATCACGGCGTATCGGAAGGGCCGATATCCGGTCTCATCGATATCGGCCAGAGCGTCAACCTGGTGGCGGACGGCGGGGCGAACGCGGTGATCGGCCACGTGGGGCTTGCGCTCCACGGCCACCGGCAGGGTGGCCGGGACATCGGGCTCATCCTGCACCTGTCCGCGAGCACCAGGCTTGCGCCGGACCCGAACGAGAAGGTGCTCGTCAATTCCGTACAGAATGCGCTGAAGATGGGCGCCGATGCAGTCTCGATGCATGTCAACATCGGGGCCGAGAGCGAGGCCAAGATGCTCCAGGACCTCGGGATGGTTGCGGTGGAGTGCATGGAATGGGGCATGCCGCTCCTCGCGATGATGTACCCGAGAGGCAAGAACATCACGAGCAACAATGATCTCGAGCAGGTCAAGCTCGCGGCCCGGGTGGCAGCGGAGCTCGGCGCCGATATCGTGAAGACCGTGTACACCGGCGACCCCGAAAGTTTCCGCGAAGTGACCCGGGGCTGCCCGGTTCCCGTGGTGGTAGCCGGAGGTTCAAAGACGGATGACCGCACAACATTGGAACTGATTGAAGGCGCGATGGCGGGCGGGGCCGCGGGGATCTCGATTGGGAGAAACGCATTCCAGCACCGCACGCCCGACAAGTTCGTCCGGGCAGCGGCCTGTATCGTGCACGCGAACAAGAGCGTTGAAGAGGCGCTCAAGATCATCAACGGGTAAACGAGGGTGAGAACATGATTGGAAAGGATATCAGGATCGAACGGATTATGGACAGGAACACCGGCAGGGCCGTCATCGTACCGATGGACCACGGGTTCTCGATGGGACAGATAGACGGCCTCCTGGATATGACCCAGGTGATCTCGGACGTCTCCAATGGCGGCGCAAACGCAATCATCCTCCACAAGGGGCTGGTCAAGCGCGGCCACCGGAAGCACGGCCGGGACATCGGCCTCTTCATCCACCTCTCGGGCAGCACGTCCTTAAACCCGGACCCGAACGACAAGGTCCAGGTCTGTACAGTGGAAGAGGCAATCGCGCTCGGCGCTGACGGGGTCTCGATCCACATCAACCTCGGCGCCCCGAACGAGTCCAAGATGCTGGAGATCGGCGCGAATGTTGCCCGGGACTGCACCCGCTGGGGCATGCCGCTCCTCACCATGATCTACCCGAGGGGAAAGGGCATCGACCCGTTCTCGCCACAGTCGGTAGGCCATGCGGTCCGCGTTGCAGAAGAGCTTGGTGCTGACATGATCAAGACCAACTACCCCGGGGACCCGGAGGCATTCAGGAAGATCGTGAAGGCCTGCTCGGTACCGGTCTTCATAGCCGGTGGCGAGAAGACGGGCGATCTCGAGTCGCTCCGGATCATCCGGGACTCGGTCCATGCCGGGGGTGCCGGGGTCTGCGTGGGAAGAAACGCCTTCCAGCGCAAGGATACCAAGGACTTCGTCCAGTCGCTCTGCAAGGTTGTCCACCACAATGTTGACCCGGCAAAAGCGCTGGAGCACAACGGATGAAACAGTTCTGGGTGGACATCCGCCCGTGGAACAAGGAGATTGCCACAACCGCCATCGAGAGCGGTGCGGATGCGCTGGTCGTTGACAAGGCCGATGACGTGAAGCGGCTCGGGCGGATCACCACGGTTGCGCCGGACGGGGATATGAAACCCGGCACCGATGTCATGGAGATCACCATCACCGACAAGGCAAGCGAGAACAAGGCAGCCGAGCTCGGGAAGCACAAGCCCGTCATCGTCACTACGAGCGACTGGACCGTGATCCCGCTCGAAAATCTTGTAGCCCAGTCGGACCGGATCATTGCCCGGGTAAAGGATGTGCAGGAAGCGGAGATGGCGATCCACGTGCTGGAAAAAGGCGTGTACGGCATTCTCTTAAAAACCGATAACCCGGCGGTAGTCAAAGCCGTGGCAGCGCTCCTGAAGTCAACGACCGGGAAAGTCGGGCTCATCCCGTTCACGGTCACGAAGATCCAGCCCGTGGGTATGGGAGACCGGGTCTGTGTGGATACCTGTTCGATCCTCTCGGACGGCGAGGGCATGCTGATGGGCAACACCTCCTCGGCCATGCTCCTTGTCCATGCCGAGACACTGGAGAACCCGTACGTTGCGCCCCGCCCGTTCCGGGTGAATGCCGGGGCCGTGCATGCGTACATCCTCCTCCCGGACGGGAAGACCGCGTACCTCTCGGACCTTGCCATCGGCGGCGAAGTGATGGTAACGGACGAGAAAGGCACCGCCCATTCCGCCATCATCGGCCGGACCAAGATCGAACGCCGGCCGCTCCTCCTGGTGGAAGCCGTTGCCGGCGATGTAAAAGTCAGCCTCATCCTCCAGAACGCAGAAACGATCCGGCTCGTCAAAGAGGGCGGCGGCGCAATCTCGGTTGTTACCCTTGCCGTAGGAGACCGTATCCTCGGTTCCGCGTTCGAAGGCGGCAGGCACTTTGGCATGGCCGTCAAAGAGACGATCCGCGAGAAGTGATCATGAAGGCAGGCATTATTGGCGGCACCGGCAAGATGGGCCGGCTTTTTGCCCGGGTGTTCGAAAACGCCGGGTACGACGTCCTGGTCTCGGGACGAAAGACGACGATTACCGCTGCGGACATAGCAACGCAGTGCGATATCGTTATCGTCTCGGTACCAATCCGGGAAACGATCCGGGTGATCGGTGAGATAGCCCCGCTCATGAAACCCGGCCAGCTCCTCTGCGACTTCACGTCACTCAAGGTGAGACCGGTCGAGGCCATGCTGAAATCAAAGGCCGATGTGATCGGGCTCCACCCGATGTTCGGGCCCACGGTCAGATCCATCCGGAACCAGACCATCATCGTCTGCCCCGCACGGGCGGACACGGCACGCGTGGCAGAGCTTGTCGCACTCTTCGAAAACCAGGGAGCCGTCTGCACGATCGCAACACCGGAGGAACACGACCGGACCGTTGCCGTTGTCCAGGGGCTCACCCATTTCGTGACGCTCTGCGTTGCCGATACCGTGCGGAGGCTGGGCGTTGATCTCCACAAGACCGGGAAATTCGAGAGCCCCGTGTACCAGATCGAGCTCTCGCTCGTGGGCCGGCTCCTCTCGCAGGACCCGGCGCTCTATGCCGACATCCTCCAGCAGAACCCGTACGTGCCGGAGGTTCTTGCTGCCTGCCGGAGTTCCGCTGCGGACCTTTCCGCAATCGTGGAAGCAAAAGACCCGGAGCGCTTCCGGGCATTCTTCGAGAAGAACAGCCGCCATCTCGGGACCTACTGTCAGGAAGGCCAGAAGACCACCGATGCCCTGATCGAATGCATGGTGAACCGATGACCCACCTCATCACGCTCGGGCCCGAGGGCACGTTCTCACACGAGCTTGCGCTGAAGATGGTAAAGGAGACGGGCGAGACCATCCGGCTCGTCCCCACCATCCACGGGATCATCTCGGCCGTTGCCCGGGGCGAAGGGGACGGCATCGTCCCGATGGAGAACTCCGAGGCGGGCAGTGTCGGGGAGACCCTCGACGGCCTCACCCGGTTCCCGCTCTCCATCACGGCCGAGATGTACATGCCCATCCACCACAACCTTGCATCGGCCGACCCGCTCGAAACAATCCGGGTGATCTATGCCCATCCCCAGACCCACGAGCAGTGCAGCGAATGTATCGAAAAGTGGGGCGTCCCGGTGATCCACACGAGCAGCAATGCATCGAGCGCCCGCGAATCCAGAAAGACCCCTCATGCCGGCGCCATCCTCTCCGATGTGGCAGCATCCCTGTACGAGATCCCCGTCATTGTCCGGGACACCGAGAACAACCCGAATAACACCACCCGGTTTGTCCGGATCTCGAAGAGCCCGGCAAAGGACAGCCGGCCGGAGAAGTGCAGCGTCCTCATCGACCCGAGCACGGACCGGGCCGGCCTGCTCCACGATCTCCTCCATGTCTTTGCCGAACGGGGGATCAACCTGACCCGCATCGAGTCGCGGCCGTCAAAGCGGGGGATCGGGAACTATGTCTTCTTCCTCGATTATGCCTGGTCGGAGAGGACCGCAGAAGCGCTTGCCGAACTCCGGCAGATAACAGACATAAAAGAGCTGGGCTGTTACCGCAAAGCGGAGGTGCCCAAATGAGCGTAACGCCGCCAAAAACAGAGAACGTGGATCTCATCATGACGGCTCCCCCGTCCAAGAGCTACACGCACCGGGCCCTCATCGCGGCTGCACTTGCCGAAGGAAAGTCCACGATATTCCGCCCGCTGGATGCCGAGGATACCAAGCTCACGGCAGGCGCCCTCCGGCTCCTGGGAATCATTGCTGAAGAACAGCCACGACGGATCATTGTCACCGGCTGCAACGGGGATATCCCGAACAGGGCCACGACAACGCTGGAACTCGAGAACTCCGGTACAAGCCTCCGCCTCCTCACGAGCCTCGCCCTGCTCTGCCGGCACCCGGTGATCCTCACCGGCAGCGCACGGATGCAGGAGCGGCCCATCGGCCCCCTTGCAGAAGCGCTCCCGGCCCTTGGCGGCACCGTGGAATTTCTCAAAAACGCCGGCTTTCCGCCAATCCGTGTCAGCGGGAAACTACTGGGCGGACCGGTCACCATCGACGGCTCCATGAGCAGCCAGTTCATCTCCTCGATCCTCATGGCCGCACCGTATGCACAGGAGGAAGTCGAGGTCATAATCCCCACGCCACCGGCCTCCGCCTCCTACCTCGACATCACGCTCGATGTCATGGAAACCTTCGGGGCAAAAATAACCCGGGACGGCTACGAGCGGTTCCGTGTGAGCCCGGCCGACCGGTACAAGGGCCGGCGGTACACCGTGGAGGGCGACTACTCGTCCGCCTCGTACTTCTTTGCCCTTGCAGCCGTCTGCGGGGGTCGGGTGCGGGTGAAGAACCTTGCGGAGCACTCGGCCCAGGGCGACCGGCAATTCCTCGACGCACTCGCGGCAATGGGATGCAAAGTCACGTTCGGGAAAGAATTTGTCATGGTCGAGCGGAGCGGGGAACTCTCGGGCATCACGTTTGACATGTCCTCATCGCCCGACACGGTCCAGACGCTCTGCATGGTTGCTGCAATGGCACAAAGCCCGACAACCATCACGGGTATCAGTCATTTAAAGTTCAAGGAGAGCGACCGTATCAATGGTACAGCGGATCGCCTGCGGTCGCTGGGCGGGCACGTGGATGTGGGGGAGGACAGCCTCACCATCCACCCGGCGCCCCTCCATGGCGGCCCGATCGATCCCGCAAACGATCACCGGACCGCGATGAGTTTTGCGGTGCTGGGCGTAGGTATCGGGGGAATTACGATTACGGATCCGGCGTGCGTGAACAAGTCATTCCCGGGCTTCTGGGAGAGCATGAAAGGGGTTATCCCGTGAAGCGGATCGTCCTCACCGGGTTCCGGGGCACCGGCAAGACCGAGGTTGGGAAGATCCTGGCGCAGAAGAGCAGTGTCCCGTTTCTTGACACGGACACGCTCATCGGGCAGAAGACCGGCCGCTCCATTCCCGACATCTTCAGCAAGGACGGCGAGGAGCGCTTCCGGAAGATCGAGCGCGAGGTCATCGCAGCCCTCCCCGCAAGCAACGCGGTCATCAGCACCGGCGGGGGCGTGGTCGTGGACCCGGAGAACATGGAGCACCTCAGGAAAGACAGCACGCTCGTTCTCCTCAGGGCAGATCTCGACACCATCGAAGAGCGGATTGCCCGCACTCCCCGCCCGCCGCTCACGAACCTTCCCCTCCGGGAAGAGATAGCAGCGATGCTGGACCGGCGCCGGCAGAACTACCATGCCGCATCCGACCTCTGCGTGGACACGAGCGAGACCACGCCGGCCGCAGCGGCAGAAAAGATCCTGCACCTCCTCGCAACCGGCACGGCCGGGCCAAAGGAGCGAAAGGAAGCCCTCGCGTTCTTCCGGGCCGGGAGAATACCGGCTTCGAACATGCGGCGGCTCGAGGAGATCCTTGCAGATTCAAAAAAAGATCCGCTCACCCGGATCCTCGGCGTGGCCGGGTACCCGTGCGCCCACAGCAGGGGCCCCCGGCTCTTCAACAATCTCTTCGGGCAGTACCATCTCAACTGCCATTACACGCTGTTCGAGGGACCGGATATCGGGGAGATCATGAAGATCGCCCGGGCAATCGATGCACAGGGGCTCTCGGTCACGATCCCGCACAAGCAGGATATCATCCCGCTCCTGGACGAGATCGATGAGGACGCCGCACAGTCCATCGGGGCCGTGAACACGGTGGTCTTTGCCTGCGGCTCGGCCATCGGCTACAATACCGACTGGCTCGGGATCCGCAAACCGCTCGTCTCCCTCAGGGGATCCAAAGCCGTGCTGCTCGGCGCCGGCGGGGTGGCATCGGCCGCAGCCTATGCCCTCACGGATCTCAACATGGACGTGACGATCCTCAACCGGACGCCGGCAAACGCAAAAGCGCTGGCAGAGCGGTCCGGCTGCCGCTGGGCCGCATGGGACACGTTCGATGACCTGCACCCGGACCTGGTCGTGAACGCGACCCCGCTCGGGATGGAGCCGGATACAAGGAGCCCGCTCCGGCCGGACCAGCTCAGCAGGGAGATGACGGTCTTCGATCTCGTGTACACCCCGCCCATAACCCCGCTCATCGAGTCGGCCCGGGCCATCGGCTGCCCGACCATCACGGGAACGAACCTCTTCATCGAACAGGCAAAGGAGCAGTTCCGGCTCTGGTTCGGGATCGATGTTCCTTCAGAAACCCTCAGGAAGTATGTCTCATGAATACCTTTGGCACGAATTTCCGCATCACCACATTTGGCGAAAGCCACGGTAAGGCCGTGGGCGCAGTCATTGACGGCTGCCCGGCCGGGCTCGCCCTCTCGGAGGAGGACATCCAGCCCCTGCTCGACCGGCGCAAACCGGGAACCTCGTCCCTCACCTCGCCCCGCAAGGAAGCGGACAGGGTCGAGATCCTCTCCGGGATCTTCGAAGGTAAGACCACCGGCACGCCGATTGCGGTGATGGTAAAAAACGAGGATGAGCATTCAGGCGACTATGACGCACTCCGGGAGGTCTTCCGGCCGGGCCACGCCGATTTCACGTACCAGGCAAAGTACGGGATCCGGGACCACCGGGGCGGGGGCAGGAGCTCGGGACGCGAGACGGTTGGTAGGGTCGCTGCCGGTGCCATTGCCCTGAAACTGCTTGCCGGGAAGGGCATCACCGTCGCCGGAAGAATTGCCGGGGTCCACGGGAAGACAACACCGGAGGAAATTGAGCGGGAGATCCTTGCGGCAAAAAACGCCGGGGACTCGGTTGGCGGCATCGTTGAGATCGTAGCACGGGGCTGCCCGGCTGGCCTTGGCGACCCGGTCTTTGGGAAGCTCGATGCAGCGATAGCGGGCGCCATGATGGGCATCGGCGCCGTGAAAGGCGTTGAGATCGGCGACGGTTTTGCAGTGGCCGGGAAGTACGGGAGCGAAAACAATGACCCGATGACCGCTGACGGATTCGCCAGCAACCATGCCGGGGGAATCCTTGGCGGGATCTCCTCGGGCCAGGATATTGTCGTGCGCATTGCCGTGAAGTCAACGCCTTCGATTGCAAAAGTCCAGAAGACCCGGGATATCCATGGCAATGTCGTGGACATCACGGTTGGCGGACGGCACGATCCCTGCATCGTGCCCCGGATCGTCCCGGTGGCAGAAGCGATGCTTGCGCTGGTCCTTGCCGATGCGGTGCTTGCGCAGGAAATGTGCCGGGTGTGAATTGGCGGCAACCCGGATCACCCCCGGCAAGCCGGCCACTCTTTTTTCTTAGAAACGCACGTGAACCGGACCGGTTCGCACCCGTGCCATGAAAATTCCTGACGGGAGAACGCCCCGCCCCGGGGCCTCACCCGGAAAACAGTGTGATCCGGAGGGATATGTTTCCCATTACCGGACCGGCGTTCTTACACGCCCATGTTGTGATTCACGTTGACCATGACCGCCGTGGCCGGGGTGGCGTGGGGTGTTTCAGTATAACAGGTACAATTGGGACAGCTGCAATAGCAGGTGATCAGCGATTCGATTCCAGACGGGGTTCCATCAAAGGTTTCCATTGCTTCCTCCACAATCCATTACCGGAGAAAAAAGAGGAACTTGCACGGATCAAAGCCAGCCTTTCTCCTCCGAACGGGCAGACGGGGTTAATTCCCGGTAGATGGGGGATTTAACCGGGCTGCAATTAAAAATTCATTTTATACTATATACCCGTTATTATTCAAAAACCGGTGCGGCCTGTACGTTCCGGAATTCTGGGGGATGCCGGGTATCTGAAGCGTGCAGGGAACTACCATTTCTTCCTCGTGATTCCGCATACTGCCAGGACTGCAAGCACCAGTACCCCGGCTCCGGCACCCGCTGCCGGTTGCGCTGGTGATGGGGATGATGATACTTTCAGGGTAGCGGTCGTCTCCACCGGATGTGCGGACGGGGCGGGCTCCGGTGTCGTCTTCGTATTCACCGGCCGGAGATTTTCAATCCGGTATACGCCGAACACCCGTTTGTCGCCATGGATCTCTTCAATCAGGAACAGCCCGTTGGAATACGCATGGATACGGCGATCATACTCATAATCGCGGTTCATATCCCGGCCATTCTGCGATACGGGAAATTCCATAACTGCGCCGGTCAGGATATCGAAGATCTTGGAATCGCAGGTTTGCTTGAAGGCAGCCTTCCCGGTGGGAATGAAACATTCCGTATATACAACATAATCCCCGGCAAGAAGGGGAGAGTACTGGCGCATGGTTGTTGTCGGAATTTTCCGGGTTGTTCCCGCGGATATATTGTAAACCGTGACCTGGGTGAGTGGTGTCGGATACATCAGGGGATCGCGGGCATCTATCCAGGCAGCATACGTATCGGACAGGGTTGTCTGCACCTTCAGGCCGGGGTCCGGAGCAATAACGGTCTCTTTTCCCGTCACGAGGTCGTAAAGACAGATTCTGGAATTGGTTTTGTCGAGGTACGTATACCAGAGAACACGGTTACCGCTCAGGCTTAATCCGCCACGTGCAAGAGGAGATTCATCGACCGGGATCATCCCGTTGGTCGTAAGGTTGAGGAGAAAGATATCGGAATTGCCATAAGTAGTAGGTGAAAGTCCCTGCAACAGGGCGACACGGTCGCCATCAATTGACGGCATCCATCTGGCAACATCCGTAATAACACCAATTCCAGCACGGGTAATGGTATAGGTCTTACTGGCGCCGGTTGTTGCAGCATCCGGTAATACCCGTTCTTCTCCGGAGGAGATGTTGTATACATGAATCTCGCCGGGATCTTGATGCCACACAATGATAGTGTCCGACATTGTCGGCCAATATATCCATTTGTTTTCTTTTTTAATCGCAACAGGCCGGGTGGAATTATCCCTGAGGGAATAGAGAGAAAGACCCCCGTCATTCCAGAGGATATAATCACCGGAAAAAAGGAAATCGTGGGACTCCGGGGTAATGTTTGCCGCTACAACCGGCTGTACGAGCACCGCGTCAATCCGGTCGGCCCCGGCTGCAATGCTCCCGGGGATGAGGAGCACCAGTGCCAGCAGGCAGAATGCAGGGATTTGTAACCAGCGTGTCATGAGGGGTCTTCTTTTTTGGGGCCCGGCAAGACCGGGTCCGGCATGCACATAGCAGGCATGAACCGGGCCCGGCCCGGTTCAGCAGGAACGGTACAGGTCTGCGAGGAACGGCCGCGATCCCGAGCCTCCGTGGCAGGGTGAATCGCACCCGGCCTGGCAGAAGCGGTTGCGGGATGCTGCCGATACGCCCAGCAGGGATCCGACCGGTGTTGGCTGATGCGGGGATGCGGGCCAGTTCCACCTCTTCTGGAAGATCGCCTCCCGGATATCATCCGGCATATCGGCGAGGAGCTGCGGGTGGATCTGCATGAAATACTCCCCAGCCGAGAGCTCCGTTCCCCACAATGCGTTGATCCGGTCCACCTGTTCCTGCGTTGCCGTGGCACTGATGGTCCTGCCGGTCATATTGTTTTCGGCGCTCACTACGGGTACGAGCACCATTGCTGCCAGCAACAGTCCGAGCAGGATGATACCGGGGTTATGTTGTGTCATTCTTTTCCTCCAGAATTACTTGAACCGGGCCTGATAGCACGGGGGAATCTTCCTGCGAACAGAAGATACTGATTGCAGGGTTACGGGGAGACAATGGTCTATTGATTGAGGGGTTTTCTGGAACCGGCCTCCGGGATTCTTTGCCCGGTTATTATGTATAATAATTAATAATAAAGTTTGTTTAATCGATTTCTTTTCATACCAGTGGGGAATTATCATCCCGTTTCTTAATCCGATACCGTCTCAAGGATCTGTTCAATATGATCGATTTTTTTCTGCATCAGGTCTACGGTCTGTCGGATTTGAGAAAGTTCCCGTTTAATATCAGCCATATCGGATTTCCGGTCGGAAACAGAGCCGATCTGCTTCTCCACCCAATCCCTGATCTCGCGGGTGTCTCCCTCATTGATTATCCCGGTGAGGTTTGTGTTCATTCGGGTTACTCCGCTACGTTCTCAAGGATGCGCTCGATTTTTTCAAGTTTCTTCTCCATCCCGTCCACTTTCCCGTTCATGGCCGCGAGCTGGACGCCGGCATTATCCCGTTCGGATTTCTGTTCGGCCAGGACATCCAGTTTTGCAAGCATCGCATCAAGGTACTTTTCTATCCACACCTTGACCCGGGTCACTGCCATGTAGATAGCGATGACAATAAGGAGCAGGAAAAATACCTGCATGAGAATCATTGCAAGGGACATCACCATGCCGAGAAGGCCCTGGTTGGCATTTAATAAATTCCGATCATTCTGGTTTGACATCCAGTAGATTCCGGTTATCGCAGCGGCAGCGAGCAGTCCAATCAGCAATACCGTTAACGCTATCACCATCTTGGTGATCCAGTGAAATTCCCTGATTGTTTTGAAATCCATCTTCAACCATCTCCCGTTTTTCCGATAATATCCAGGTTAACCACCAGCTCGAAGGGAACCGCCTTGTAATACCGTTTGAGATACGGCGGCTCTTCGGCAACACGGTTCGTACCGGTGACGAGCCCGGCTTTTTCCAGCTGCTTTAGGTAGATAGTCACAAGGGGGCGGGAAATCCCGACCTCTTCTGAAATCTCCCGGGCAAACTTCTCGTCATGGATGATCGATCTGAGAATGTTGAGCCGCTGTTCATTTCCCAGAAACCCCAGGAGTTTTGCCAGTTCGGGAAGTGTGACCGGGTCCAACATACTAAGTGTTTAGTTATTTTTACACATGATAAATCTTTTTCAAATCAGATTGCCCCGAGCACAATCTATGGTGGTTCCCGGCACGATGGCACGCTGTAACCGGGCAGGGATTCTATTCCCGGATCCGGTTCTTGCGGATGAGATAACAACAGCGATCCTGGTAAAAAAGAAAAAAGAAAATGAACGGAAATTACCGGATTATGCCATTGCAATGACCGGTTCGTCGATAACCTTGTAGCGGGTTCCCGATGAAAGGATAAAGACCTCGCACCGGTCACTTCCCCGGGTCCCCTTTGCAACGATCTCACTGCCGGCAGCGGGCTTCTTGCCATTGTTCATGACATATTCCTTGTACTCGGTTTCCGAGCTGTAAACCCGCATGGTAACTTTCTGGGTGAAGACATCGCCCGGGCCGCCTTCATACAGGAGGTGGATCTCGGAGGTCGGGCGGTCTTTTGTCAGGGCCAGGCTCACCTGCTGGGCCGTGGGCAGCATCCGGACGGGCTCGATGGTCGGTGCGGCAGTAGCGGTTGGAACCGGGACCGTGGTGACAACCGTTGTCGGTTCCGGTGTCGGCGTCGGCGTTGCAGCGGGCGCAGGGGCGGATGTCGAGGTGCAGCCCGCGACAAGTACGCACAGGATTACCGCAAGAGCGGTGATGAGAATTGGTGTACGGGTCATAACAGGAATCTTGCGATGTATCCGTATTTCTCACTTGCGTTTTTTTTAAACACAGGTACATCGGTAATCATTCGCAAAGACCGGAGCCTTTTTGGCTCCGGCCATGAAACGGGGATTGATGCTCGAACTGCTCTTCCTTGCAACGGCCCCCGCCGTGTTCCTGATGTGGTACATCTGGAGGAAGGACTGCTACGAGCCCGAACCCCTTGGCCTTATCGTTAAGGTATTCCTGTTCGGCTGCCTCTCGGTAATCCCGACCCTCATTCTTGAATACCCGTTCCCGGAAGGATTATTCACCACCGCAGTTGTGGCACCGGTTGCCGAGGAGTTCGTGAAATTCTCGGTCGTCTTCCTGGTTATGTACCATCACCCGGAGTTTGACGAACCCATGGACGGGATCGTGTACGCAGCCGCTGCAAGTCTCGGGTTTGCCACGATCGAGAACATCTTCTATGTCCTGGACGGCGGATTAGCGGTCGGGATCGTCCGGGCGTTCCTGTCCGTGCCGGGCCATGTCATCTTCTCCTGCATCTGGGGCTTTGCCCTCGGGATTGCAAAATTCCGCCCGGCACCGGCCCGGCCGGTCATCATCGGCGCAGGCCTTTTTTCAGCCATGCTCCTGCACGGGATCTTCAACTTCTCGCTCGATGCTTTCAATGTGCTCGGCTTTATCCTGGTCATTGTCGTTATTGTCCCGATGGGCTGGTGGATAACCTGCCGGGATATCCGGTGTGCCCACGCGGATCCCGCATCCGCGTGCTCTGCCATGGGCCAGGCGTTCATCCGGGCCGGTGATAAGATGCCGGTCCCCCCGGCACCGGCAGCCAGGCCGGTTCCCGGTGTCGGCAGGGGAGAGCAGGTTTGTCCCTGCTGCGGCACAATTGCTGCCAGCGGAGTCCGGTTCTGCGGGAACTGCGGGAAAGAATTGTAAAAAAAAGGGACTGCACCCGATCCGGGTAACACGGGACCGGGAAACCCGACCGGGAACCTTATCCCAGTAACAGATTTTTGAGCTGCACAAACTCTTCAACCGAGTACTGCCCCTCGGCGGTTGCCGCACCGACATGACAGTACACGAGCTCCGAGCCGAAGAGCGGCAGCACCGCACGGGCGAACCGGAATTTGCTGCCCATGACCCCGGTGCAGATCGGGAGCTTGATCTCGTGCGTGAACGCGAGGAGCTCGATGATATCGTTCTCGTTCTGCGGGGTCATGATGATCTTCACGATATCCCCGTAACCCCGCAGCTCGCGCTCCAGCACGAAGAGAACCGGGAGGGGCATCATGATCGGGGCATGGTGGGACGCGATGATCTTCTTTCCTGCTTCCTTCACGCACGCCGCATTTCTCATGAACTGCTGCTCGACATCCACAAAATCCACGAGCGGGAGGAGCGGCCGGATCTTCTTCTCCCATTCGTCACCGTTCCCGAAGTAGCGGCCGCCTTCCTGCGCCGAACGGAACGTGGCGATGACGGGAAGGGATGATAGTTTCCTGCACTGCTGCACCGCTTCAGCCGGATCGGTCTCCATCAGGTCAAGCCTGAGCTCGATGATATCCGCTCCCTGCTCTTTGGCAAGGGCAGCATTGGCCGGGTCCGTAAGCGCTGCAACAATTTTCATGTACCCGGTGTTTGGCGGCGGTTCACAAAAAGATGTCCACGCGGGGCCCCGGGCTGGTCACGGTCAGGGAGTGGCCGGAAACGCCGGTAAGCCGGGAAGATACCTGTTTATTCCCCCGGGAGCAAACACTATTCTGCGGCTATGGAACAGGGGACAATCTCGGTAGTTATAAAAAAAGTGGCAGCGGCATTGGCACGGTTCGTTCTTGTTGCTGTCATCCTTCCCCTCCTCCCGGTCCTGTTCCTCAACATTCCCCTCGCACAAACCCTCGCGGTCATGACAAGCGGGTATCTCATCGAGTACGGTGCTGCACCGCTCGGGCTTGCGCTGGGCTTATCCCCATGGATTGTCTTTTATATCCTGATGTGCACCGAGACCGGCATCTTCCTTGGCCTGTACGATATCTTCAATACCATCGGTGAAACCTCTGCGCCGGTTGCCCGGTTCCTTGAAAAGACCCGCCAGTACTCCCATGGTTCGGCAACCGTGGAGCGGTACGGCATCCTGAGCCTTGTTCCCTGCGAGATCCTTGTCGGGGTCTACATCTGTGCGCCGCTCTCGTGGGTGCTCGGGTGGCAGGAGAACCGGGCGCTCCTGGTAACCATGGCGGGATATGCCGTGGCGCTCGCACTTACCATCTTCCTCACCATGGGACTCTTCCGGGTGTTTTTACCATGACGGCACCAGGTAGGTTCCAACCATTGGGAGCCAAAAATAATAATTCAGTCCCGGAACTCCTCGCCCCTGCCGGATCCCCCGAAGCGTTCCGTGCAGCCGTGGCAGCCGGGGCCGATGCCATCTACCTGAGCGGGAAGCGCTTTGGCGCCCGCAAATTTGCTTCGAACTTTACCGATGAAGAGATAAAAGAGGCAATCCGCCTTGCCCACACCCACGGGGTCCGGGTCTATGTCACGGTCAACACCCTCATCCATGACCGGGAACTCCTTGGGGTTGCGGAATACCTGCTCTGGCTTTACGAGACCGGGGTCGATGCCGTGCTCGTGCAGGACCTGGGTGTTGCCGCACTGGCGCGGGAGGTAGTTCCCGGCCTTGTGCTCCATGCCTCCACCCAGATGACCATCCACAACACCGATGGCGTCCGGTGGGCAGCGGAAAACGGGTTCTCGCGGGTCGTGCTTGCCCGCGAACTTTCGCTTCCGGAAGTGCAGCGGATCGCGGATGCAGCCCGCAACACCGGCACCAGCCTTGAAATATTCGCCCACGGGGCGCTCTGCTACAGTTACTCCGGCCAGTGCCTCCTCTCGTCCGTTATCGGCGGGAGAAGCGGCAACCGGGGCATGTGCGCCCAGCCCTGCCGGAAGCCCTACCGGATGGTTACCGGGAATGCCGACGAGTACGGTATCCCGCAGGACATCCGGGAAATCCCGCTCCGGGAGCAGTACCTCCTCTCGCCAAAAGATCTCTGCACCTGGGAAAATCTCCCGAAACTTGCCGGCACGGTCGCCTCCCTCAAGATTGAGGGGCGGATGAAATCCCCCCAGTATGTTGCAATCGTGGTCTCGGCCTACCGGAGAGCGCTTGACGCAATAGCGGCAGGAACCTGGCACAAATCTCCCGAAACACTTCGGGATCTCACCCTTGCATTCTCCCGGGGATTCACCCGGGGCTACCTTTCCGGGGACCGACACGATGCCCTCATGGCCCGGGATGCGCCGGACAACCGGGGGCTGGATATCGGCACGGTCACGAAGTATGACCGTAAAACCGGGACAGCGGTAATCAGGCTCCGCGGGCAGTACACTCCCTCCCCCGGCGACGGCATCCGGTTCTCCGGCTCGCATGGGGAGGAGGAATGGGGGTTTTCGCTCAACACGGTGCCAGCCACAACCCGGGACGGGATAACCATGGCAGTGCCACGCGAGGTTGCGCCGGGCACCGTTGTCGCGATCACCTTCTCCCGGGAACTGGAGAACCGGGCAAACAGGATCGTATCCGACCCGTCTCCCGACCTGCTCCGGCCCGTTCCGCTCGATATCGCCATCCGGATCAGCCCGGATGGATGCATTGCCGTGAGCGGGCTCATCCATGTCCCGGGAAAAGAACCGGTGCCGTTTGGCCTGGACCCGGAACTGCGCATGGAGCCGGCCCGGTCGCAGCCGCTTGCAAGGGACCAGCTGGAGCAGCAGGTAAGAAAGACCGGGGGATCGCCGTTTGCGATCCGTTCCCTCTCGATCGATTATGCCAACAACCTCTTTGCCCCGGTGGCCCGGATCAACCAGGTGAGGCGGGACATCCTGGCCCGGGCCGGCGAGGTCCTTGTCCGGTCGTTCCTGCCCGCACCGGAATCTGGTGCACAGGCTCGTGAACGGCTGGAAAGAATTCGGGGACGGTTCCCGGATTCTGCCCCGAGGGCCCGGGACGCTGACAGCCAGTTCCCCCTCCATCTTGCTGTGTTCACGGATACCATCGGGGGGGTACAGGCAGCAGCAGGCGCCGGGGCAGAAACCATCTGCTTTGAGCCGGATATCGCAATGCCGGGCCACACCTGCTCCGGGTCGTATCCTGCACACGCCATTCCGGATCTGGTCGGAGAGGCCCTCGCAATCTGCCGGGCATCGGGCAGACGCTTCACCTGGAAGTTCCCCCGGATTACCCGGGACGCGTACCTGGATGCGGTGCTTCCCCATCTGCCCGATCTTGCCAGGAAGGGCGTGGTGGAATGCATGGTGGAGAACCCCGGAACAGCGGCAGCCCTGCTCCGCACGACTCCCGGTCTCACGCTTGCCGGCTCCCCCGGTCTCAACATCTTCAACCACGCGGCAGCGGGAGCGGCCGGGGCCGGGTACCGTCTCCTTACGCTCTCATCCGAACTATCCGGCGAGGAGATTGCCATTCTCACGGCCCGGGCCCGGCAGGCCGGCAATGCACCGGCCTTTGCCATGATCGTCCAGGGAGCGAGCGAGACCATGATCACCGATGACTGCCTGATCCGGCTGCCGGCACATGCCTGCCCGGGCCCGGCCACACCTCCGGGAAAACCTGCGGACGGGTTCCTCGGGCTCCGTGACGAGACGGGCCGCATCTTCCCGGTCCGCAGGGACGGTTCGTGCCGGACCCGGATCGGCAATGCAGCCGAACTCTGCCTCATCGATCATCTTCCCGCCATCAGGGCGGCCGGTGTCGCGGAAGTCGTGATCGATGCCCGGGGAAAACCGCCACGGTACACAGGGGAGATGATACGGATCTACCGTGCTGCCGTGGACTGCACCAGCACCGGGCCAGCGGATGTGCGGGACTCACGGCTCTCCGCACTTAAGGAAGAAGCGCGGAAGATCTCCTGCGGGGGCATAACAGCCGGCCACTTCACCCGGGGACTTAAGGAGTAAGAGGGATAACAATTTTCAACCGGCCCGGGCCAGATATATAATTGTCATGCCATGTCCCGGTCAACGGGACGATACAGGAGACAAAAAATGACATCACCCCTGGTTCTGGTCAACTTAAAGACATACAAGGAAGGCATGGGCAACCGGGCCCACCTGATCGCAACCGAAGCCGAACGTGTAATGCAGGAGAGCGGGGTCACCATAGGTCTCGCCCCGTCCTATATCGATCTCCACCCGCTCGCCCACCACTTCGCCATCCCGGTCTATGCCCAGCACGTGGACGGGTGCGAACCGGGGGCAAACACCGGCCACATCACTGTCGAGGCAATCCGGGTCGCGGGAGCGGCCGGGTCCCTCATCAACCATTCCGAGCGGCGCCTGACCCTGGCTGAGATCGAGTCCTCGGTTAAGGGACTTCAGGCCCATAAGCTCATCTCGGTCATCTGCTCGAACAACGTGATGACAAGCGCCGCTGCTGCTGCGCTCGGGCCGGACTATGTGGCCATCGAACCGCCCGAACTCATAGGAAGCGGGGTCTCGGTCTCGAAAGCCAATCCCGATATTATTAAAAATTCCGTTGCCGCAGTCCACGCGGTCAACCCGGGAGTCAGAGTCCTCACCGGCGCCGGCATCCAGTGCGGAGAGTGCGTGAAGATTGCCGTTGATCTCGGGACAGACGGTGTCCTCCTTGCATCGAGCGTGGTGAAATCAAAAGAGCCCGGCACCGTTCTCCGGGACCTGGTATCAAAGCTCTGATCGCAATCCCATCTCCCAAAATCGGGAAAAATTCTTTTTTATTTCATGAACAGGTACCAGACCGCCACGATGACGATAAAGAGGACGATCCCGATACCGATTACGGTCATGCTGCTGAGTTCAGTTGATTCTTCTGCCATAGGAACACACCGCGTGGCATCGGGCCACGACAATTAACCCTCGGGTATTGACACTATATAATTATTTGTGCGACCATATAACCGCCCGATAAAAAAGGAAGATTCCAGCCAGGGATCAGACAATCAGGGAGATTAGGTCGTGCTTGGTGATAACGCCCCGCACCAGCCGGCCTTCCACAACCAGCACGGCATGGTTCTGCTGGAGGATGTTGATCACCGTCTCGACATCCATGTCGGGAGGCACGGTAGGAAAGCCGGTCTCCATGAATTCGCGGACCGAGAACTGGTGGGTCTTGTGCAGCCGCTGCTGCTCGATGGCCTTGACAATGACCGACTCGGAGATGCACCCTACCGGCACACCCCGCTCGATGACCGGGAGCTGGGAGATATTGTTCTTCTCGATGATATCGACCGCCCGGCTGATTGCATCCTCCGGCTGGACGGAAAGGACGGGGGTATGCATGATCTGGGCAGCCCGGATCTTCCGTGGTTCGGAGCTGTTCAGGACGACAATGATCTTGTTAAGCGTACTGACCCGGGGGTCTACGTTGCCGGCCTCGATCCGGGCAACCATGGACTGGCTGATGCCTGCGCGCTTCGCAAGCTCGGTCTGCTTCAGGCCGAGTGTTTCCCGGCGTGAACGGAGTTCTTCGGGCGTTGGTATATGCATTGTTGATTACTGATAGTGATATGAGCACATCAATGTTCCGGCAGGCAAACGATGATTAAAGATTATGAAATTATGACGGGAACCGGTTACGGAAAAAAACCCGGGCACCGGAACCGGGCAGACCAGATGGATATGCATTCCAGTCATTTTTGCCCCAGCACAACATTCTTTAAAGAGGACAGGAGTATAGCTGTTATCGATAGGTAATCCAATGGGAATAATATTGGATTAGTGTTCAACATGAACGAATGTCTCGACTGCGATGACGATGATGAAGAGAACCATAGGGTGCTCTCTTCCTCTTTTATCCCCCGGCCTGCATATCGGGCGGGTGCGATTTCTCCCTTACGGGAAAAGAATTCTGAACATCTCACGGTATTGAACCGTTACGGCACGATCCCCGTACATCGGCACTGCGGGATGATTGCCGGATGAACAATAGACCGGGTGCATACCCCCGGGCCAGCAACCTGATGGAAGGGGAAGGAATTTCCTCCTGTGTCCCACTCATCACCCACACGGGTTATGAGCCCGGCACGGCAACACCGGCCTGCCTCCTCGCAAAAAAACCCATCAACAGGCCGCAGGTAAAAAAAGAGCCGGGCTTTTCAAAGGACGTACTGTTCGGGGTCTGGCGGGACGGCATGCTCCACATCATCAGCGAGAGTTACTTCTACAAGACCGAACCGTATTACACCATCCTCCGTCATGAGCTTGACGGGAAACCGGTACGGCCGGCGAGCAGTGCGGTCATCGATGCCTACGTGGTACCGGTCTGCCTCGAACGTGCGGGCCTTGCCGGCATCCCGGTCTGCGAGTGGGGGATCTCCCAGGGATATGCCCCCCTTCCCTCCATCCTGTACGGCCTGAATTATTTTGCCAATACCTCCGATTACGTTGTGGTAAACAACACCGAGAAGGCCAAGGAGACCGTCAAGCACATCACGAACAAGGGCAAGTACCCGTTCTGCTACCAGAAACTTTCCGACAATGCAGAGGTGAAAAGCTGCATTGCGATTTTTGGCAGGACAACATCGGGATCCGATGACATCGATACGATTGCTTCGCAGGTCTACGATCTCTTTACTATTCCTCTCGTTACGATGGTGATGGTAAAAGAAGGCGACAGGATCCGGCTCTCCTCGCTCTCGCCAACGCGGTACTCGCAGTTGTCGGCCGAGGAGCGCTCGCTCCTTGGCGCGTACATCTCCCACCAGGAATTCCTATGAGCAGGCTTGGCATTTTCGTAGACAGAAAAACGCTCTCGAACTCCGAGCAGCTCAATGCGCTGATCCGGTGCCGGGACGTGGCCGAAAATCTTGGTCATGAGGTAGACTTCCTCTTTCCCGTGGACATCAACAAGATCCCGAAAATGGATGCCCTCTTCATCCGGGCCCGGACCGACCCGATGAACGTGACCTACGTGGCGGCCCGTATGGCAAGCCTGCACAACATCCCGGTCATCGACGACCCGCAGTCCATCCAGATCTGCGGGGACAAGATCAACATGTACTCGCACCTGATCAAAAAACAGGTCTCGCTCCCAAAGACGGTATTCTTATCCAAGCAGGATCTCAACGTGGAGTGCGTCACGCACCTCTTCGATGAGCTCGGCACGCCCCTGATCCTCAAGGAGCCGTCCACCTCATTCTCGCTCCGGGTCGAGAAGGTGACGGATATTGCCGGGTTCTTCCGGGTTGCCCGGCGGTTCATCAAGCTCTCTGACTGGATCGTTGTCCAGCAGTATATCGAGAGCAAGTATGACTGGCGGGTCGGCGTCCTTGACGGGAAACTCCTCTACATCTGCAAGTACACCATCCCCTCCGTCACATTCAAGATCCAGGCATCGGTCAACGGGCACATTGTTTATTGCGGGGTCGAGAGCGTGCTTCCCGAAGCAGTTCCCCCGCACGTGATCCAGCTCGGGATCGATGCTGCAAACGCGATAGGCCATGGCCTGTATGGCGTGGACATCAAGAACAACAATGGCGATGCCTACGTAATCGAAGTGAACGACAATCCATCTATCGAGAGCGGTGAGGACGATTGTTACCCCCGGGTCTTTGAACAGATCGTCTCCCATCTCTTACCTGCGTGATTATCATGACTGACAACTGGCTTTTGAAGGCAGAAGAGATCTGCCACTCCTGCGGAGGCCACTGCTGCGACGGTGCACAGCCCCCCTTAAGTTCGGAACGAATCGCGATCATCTTAAAGCAGGGCGACTTTTCCCACTGCATCGGGAAAGACGGGTACCGGTTTATCCGGTCGAAAGAGAACGGCGAGTGCACGCTGCAGAAGAACGGCCGGTGCCAGATCCATGCGATCAAACCGGAGACCTGCCGGGCCGGGCCGTTCACGTTCGATGTGAAAGGAGATACCATCGAGATCTTCTTAAAGTTCGAGAGCATCTGCCCGATCGTCCGCCTCCTCAAGGACGTGCCGGAAGCCTACGAGCAGCAGTATACCCAGGCAGTAAAACATATTACGCACCTTGTTGCGCATCTTCCTCAGGATGAACTGGATGTCATCTGCAAAATCGAGGAGCCGGAGACGGAGAAGGTAGCGGAGATCAAACGGCAGTACCTCTGATCGTATGACAATCGGAACCGAACACGAGTATTCCATCAGTGACGAAACGTTTTGCCCCCAACCGGTCTCGGATCGGATCCTCAAATCCATCTGCGGCCGGTTCGAGAGCGAGATCACCTTTGGCGATGTGCTGCTTGGAAAAGAACTCCAGAAGACGGTGCTTGAGTTTGTTCCCCGCACACCAGCTGAGGAACTCTCCGCACTTGAGGCACAGGTCCACGGGGGGATCCGGAAATTCTATGGAATATTCAGGGATCGCTACCACCTCCTCGGCCTCGGGATGCACCCGACCCTGACGCTGGACCAGACTGCGGTCTGGGATCATGATGAGGGAGAGTATTACGAGGTCTACGACCGGCTCTTCACTATCCGGCAGCACGGCTGGCTCAACATCCAGGCCCTGCAGGCCAACCTCTCGTACCTTGATGAACAGGACCTTGTTGCAACGCACAACCGGATCCGCTCGCTCATCCCGTACCTCATTGCAGTGACGGCTGCATCCCCCATGGTCGAGAGCCGGCTGACCGGCACCTGCGACAACCGGCTCCGTTATTACCGGGACAACCAGAAAGAGATCCCGCAGATCTGCAACAACATCCTCCCAACGAAGATCCGGAGCATTGCCGATTACCGCACGGCCCAGGAAGAAGTGTTTGCGGCACTGCGGGAAAAGGACGCAGAGATCCTCTGCGAGGAGTGGGTCAACTCTTCCGGGCTTATCATCCGCTTCTCAAGGAAATGCCTGGAGATCAAGGCACTGGACGAGCAGGAGTCCGTTCACTCGGACATGGCGGTCTGCGCTTTCATCCGCTCCCTGCTCCGGAGCCGGTCGCTCTCCCTTGAATCGGATGAAGGTACGCTTCTCGACCTCATGGAGCATGCAATCCGCGACGGGACAAAAGGACTCAGGCCGGAGCTCGCGAAACTCTACACGATTGCATGGAAAGCTGCAACCGAAGACGAGCGCCGGTACCTGCCGGTGATCGAAGAGCGGATTGAGAAGGGAAGCATTGCGGAGCTGATGACCGTACGATTAGCCCGTGAACCGGAGATTACTCCTGTTCTCGCAGAACTTTCGGCCTGCCTCCGGGAGAACCGGAGCTGGACCGGGTGAGATGACGGTTTATAACAGGATGTAGGATCATTAAAAAATCAGATTCGCAAAAATTGCACAGAGACAGGATCTGATTGCGAGGGTGACCCCCTCACTCCCCCTGAGGGGGAAGCCACCCAAGGGGAGCACCCCTTGACCCCCTTTCGTTTTTAAAATATATTAGAACATCCGGAGTTACTATTGCCCGCAAGGAGGTCCCCGCAGAAGGAGTATGCTTGCATACTATCGGGAGCATTTGATATGAAATCGGTAATTTCCCATATCCTTGCATCTTTTGGAAATAATAATGGGGGCTGATGCCCCCATACCCCATGTGAGATAGACGCCACCGCCCCCGACGGGGCGCCCCCGCGGCGGATCAAGGATGGAAATAAGAACCAATGTGCCCCGCCGTACCACATAGAGATCATGAGAAGGGGACCTCTCGTATGATATCAGGATTTTATATTCATGATTCGGGAACGAACAGCTGTGAAGGTGTATTTCTACAGCGATTTTTATGTAAACCCGGGTTTATCCATCATCCAGTTGCGGATAAGAAATGGAATATTTTAAAGATACAGAAAATGTCCCGCCCGGGTATCTCACAGCGTGACTTTCTTCACGATCTGCCCGTGCCGGAAGACGGTAATCCCGCCACCGCTCTGCGAGACCACGATCCCGACCGTGTTCGTGACCTGCGTGATTGCGGCAACCGAATTGTGCCGGGTTCCCATGCCCGGCGGGAGGGAGACATTGCTCGTATCGACCGTGATATAACGCCCGACCGCTTCGACAAAGCCATCGCCGGTGATGACGAACGCCCCGTCCAGCTGGGCGAGAGCCTTGATGTTTTCCTTGAGTTCGGGGTTCGTTACCACCCGGAGCTCGGGCTTGTGTCCTTCGAACGGGTTCAGGATGATCTGCCGGGATTTTTCAAGCACGTTCTTCGTATCCCCGATAAGGAACGTTGTCCCGACCGGCTTTCCTTCCCGGCCCTCGATCGAGATCTCCGTGCAGACATGGAAGACCGCATCGAAGACTTCGTCTTTCACATCGGTATCCACGATCACCGTATCCTTCCAGGAATCCGTGCTGATCCGCACCTCGCCGCTCCGCTGCTTCCGGTCGGTGATATCGTGGCCGATACAGAGGATCTCAACGATATGCCCCTGCTCGTCACGGATCGCCTTGTTGATCCAGGCAATCCAGACATGATCGCCATTCCTGCGGATATTCTCGTTCACGTTGACCGCATACCCTTCGGCATTGAAGCCGAGGTCGTTGACCATCATGGAGAGATCGTGCTGGACCCGGGTCTTCTGCGGGACGATGGTCCCGACAACGTTCTTGCCAATCACGTCGTCGCTCGTGAAATCGAAGAACGTCAGGGCATAGTTGTTGAAGAACGTGATGTTGCCAAGCGTGTCCATCCGGATGATGATGCTTTGCGTGTTCTGGAGGATCTCGCGGTACTTGGCCTCGCTCTCTTTGACGGTATCGGCCATCTTCTGGTGCTCGGAATTGTCCGTAACAACAAAGGTCCCGCCTTTCGTCACATCGTGGGGGTCGAGCGGCTGCACCTGGACGTGGCAGGGCAGGAGCGAGCCATCCTTCTTTACCAGTTTGCAATCCGCATGCAGGAGCCCCGCCACATCCCTGCGGATCAGGAACTCGCGGCAACCCTGTTCATACTCTTCAGATGTCCTGAAAAAGGAGCGCAGATCCTTTCCCACGAGTATGACCTCATCATATCCGAGCATGGCGGCAAACGGGTGGTTCACCCAGCCAAGGATACTGTTCCGCATCTGGAAGATCCCAAGCGGCGTTGCCGCAAGGATGGTTGCCAGCTGCTCGTTCTGGGTCTTGAGATCCCGCTCGGCTTTCCTGCGCAGGGATGTCTGCTTGATGAGATTGACCATCTCGAAGAGCTGCGGCCGGATATCGCCGGTCCTTGGGAGAGCAATCTCGGTGCCGTTGTTCACTTCCTGGAGGGCGATCTTGTTTCCCCCCCGCCGGCAGAGAAGGATCACGGGAGTGGTATTTCCAAGCGACTTGAGATATTTGAGGAACTCGATCCCGTTCATATCCGAGACGAACTCGATCCCGTTCACATCCGGGGTCTGCTCGTAGGACAGGATCACATCGAACGTCCGCCCTTTGAGTTTCTCTATCGCCTGCTTGATGGAGTGGGCGGATTCCACCTTCATGTCCCCGGTCTTTTCAAGGAAGGTGCGGATTTGGGTGAGGAGATCGGTATTGTCGTCAATAAACAAAACAGAGATCATCGGGCATCTCCCGGGAAAAGTCGCGTGGAACTCACTATTAACAGGTGGATGGCCGGGCGATAAATAGTTGTTGAGGACGGCCCGGCGCTGCGATACCGGCTGAAAATGAAGGATTATTCCGTACCCGAAATTGTTTCCGGCAAAACACCGGATTCCCCGTCACCGTTATCGTTGCCTTCAGGTTCATCTTCCCCGGGTTCGGGCTGCTGCCGGTACGTGATCCAGGCAATGATAAAGAGGACCGGAAGACCCAGCGGGATTGCAAAGCCGCCCGTGAAACGTTCCAGTGCCGAGAGGCCAAAGAGGATTCCGGCTCCCAGGGTAAAGAACGACGCGGTCCGGATACGTAAGGCTTCCTCGCGGATACAGCCATAGAGCGTGAGGAGGATACCGGCGAGGAGCAGGATGCTGCCGGCCGTCCAGAAGATCACCGCGAGGATATTGTGGATTCCGGTGGAAAAACCAAGCAGGATGAAGGAAATATCCCGGTTGATCGTAAAAATACCCGATCCCGCAGCGGTATCCTGGTACCGGAAGAACGCCCATTGCAGGCTGACCAGGATCCAGTCGCCCCACATGTAAATGTTGAGCGGGATAAGCAGGGTGATACACTGGAGAAGAAGGGGAATTTTAAACTTGACCATGATACGCAGGTACTCTTTTTATCGCAGGGTATTGAGCATATCGGAACAACAAAAAAAGAAAATTTATTCTTCCGTGTTCTGGACGATTGCCAGCTGGTACATCCAGTCCATGAGCGGGTGGCACTCTTCCACAACGCACTCAAGCTCGCAGCCGATACAGGGAATCAGTTCATCGCCGGCAAGGAGATCGCAGGGATTGACCGGCATCTGCTTTGCCCGCAGGAGGTAGGTCTTGATCCCGTCTTTCTTGAACTCGACTCGATCGATGAGCCCGCCATCTTCCAGTTTCTTGACGATCCGGGAACACTTCCGGCTGTCTACTCCCAGCTCTTTCCAGAGCTCGCTCTGAAGAACGCCTTCAGGCTTGGACTGAATCAGTTTCAGTCCTTCATCTACCGGGTCTCCCATTTCGTTTCCACCTCGAAATAATTTCAGATTACCGGTGCAATGGTGAGGATATTATTTCCCCGGATTACAACGGTTCCGAGGCTCCTGCCCCGCTGGTTATCGACAAACTCGGTTGTCTCTTCCATGTGGATATTGAGGTATTCATCAACAGCGACAAGGCGCCCCTGTAGTTTCCGGCCTTCGTCTTTGATCTCGACGGATATTTTAGAATCCACAAGCGCAAACACTTTCTTTATTGGCAAAACAATTCCGTTAACCATCTGCCCTAATTTGG